>PVMK01168796.1_pt1 | contig 21502 bp, 23 predicted proteins | sample 1853481 | NCBI WGS metagenome assembly PVMK01 (sample SAMN08533507, study PRJNA380276) | Marine sediment metagenome, whole genome shotgun sequencing project.
AACTGGTACTGAATCAGGATAAATGAAAATTTCTAATCTTACATCGTCCCTTTCATAAACAACGGCTTGAATATCACTTTTTATTTTAAATAACTGCTCTGAAAGTTCGGAAGGGACAACATACTCTCTTGATTTCTTAAGTTCGAGAAATTCTCCATAAAACTTCCCGGCCTGTTCTTCGCTTGCATTGACTATTCCTATGTGGTTTAGAAGCATTAATTATTGTACATGATTTAATGGAAGGAATAAATACGTCGAGTGTTGGACGACGGACGTGAAAGGATTAAAGGAAATTAGTGGATTCCTGTCTTTGCAGGAATGACAACTGTAGGGGCGCGGTTGCCGCGCCCAAAATCAATACACAACAATTATTACAAAAGGGCGGGGAGACCCCGCCCCTACAAAAACTGAATACGATCGACGGTTACGGACTTAATGTAATGTAAATATATCCGCCTGATCTGAACACCAGAAGAAGGACGCTGTCTTTATCAGCAATCTTCGAGACCACATCTTTATACTCACTCAGGTTCTTTATGCTCAGCCTGTTAATCTCTGCGACCACATCTCGTTTCTTTAAAAGCTCTGCGGCAGGACTGTCTTCCTCTATATTGGTAATGATCACGCCCGATGTTTTATCAGGGATCTCAAGGCCCTGCTTGATTTCTGCAGTAAGCTCCTGAACATGAACACCGGAGAGTAAATTCTCAAACTTCCCTTCCACAGCTTTTTTATCTCCCATTTGTTCGCCTATGGTGACAGGGATGTCTGTTTCTTTACCTTCTCTTACAACTTTTATAGTGACTTCAGTGCCAGGGAGGGTAGCAGCCACTTTGTTTCTGAGGTCATTGGTGTCAACAACAGTTTTGCCGTCAATTTCAACAATAATGTCTCCTCGCTGAAAGCCGGCTTTTTCTGCCGGGGTGCCGGTCAGTATGTTGGTCACAAGGGCGCCATTATCTTCCTTTATATCAAAATGTTTGGCCAGTTCATCCGTTATGTTCTGTATCTGAACACCGAGCCATCCACGCACAACCTTGCCGTGTTTGATTATGCTCTGCATGTGAGTCTTTGCTATATCAGAGGGTATGGCAAAGCCTATTCCCATATAACCACCGCTTGTTGAAAAGATAGCAGTGTTAATACCGATTAACTCGCCATGAATATTGACCAGTGCGCCGCCGGAGTTGCCCGGATTGATCGCGGCATCGGTTTGGATAAAATCTTCATATTCAGCTATTCCAACGTTTGATCGGCCAACCGCGCTGACTATTCCCATAGTAATTGTATGGCCAAGGCTGAAGGGGTTTCCGACAGCAATAACCAACTCACCGACTTTCATTTTCTCTGAGCTTCCCATTGTGATTGCAGGAAGGTCTTTTGCATCTACCTTTATTATTGCCAGGTCGGACTTTGGATCGCTTCCGATGACTTTGCCCGGGAACTCTTTTCCGTCGTGCAGTACAACCTTGATCTCATCAACATCCTGAACAACATGATTATTGGTAAGTATATATCCATCGCTCGTGACTATGACCCCTGATCCGAGCGAGGATGATTTATATTTTTTCTTTTTGCCATGGGGATGTAGTTTGTCGCCAAAAAACTTTTTGAAGAATGGGTCATCCATGAAATTCCCGAGAGGATGGTCTTTCATTGAAATTGTTTTTGTTGTTGATATGTTTACAACTGAAGGTTTGACAGTCTCTGCTACATTAGCCAGAGAGGCATTTAAGATATCAAGAAAATCAGGCCCTTTTACTGTAACCGTCTTCTCCTGAATAAATTCTTTTTCTTTTTTAACTTCATTCTCCTCTTTTACCGCTTTCTCTTTTACCGCTTTCTCTTCTTTAATATCTTTTTTATCTTCAGGGACAGATTTGATAATGGTCTGTTTTGTCTCCGGCTTTTCAGTTTTGGTCTTTTCCCTGTCAGCGCGGTCTGTGCAGCCCATAATAGATAAGACCAGTAGTAATGGCAGAACTGTTTTTGAAAATCTGATCATAATATTCCTCCTGTTATATTTATGTGGAATGAGTTTTATGAATACAATTAAATTATATCACCTGTGGGCTATTGTAAAGACAAATTATGGATAAATTATGAATCTTGCAATTTATTCATTTTTCATTTATCTTAACAGTCTCTTCATAATGTAAGGTAAATATTTGACAGTCTGAACTTTTTTTGCTAAGTAAATACTATGGCTTATCCTAAAACTCTCGCAATGATTATGGCAGGCGGAAGGGGACAGAGACTTTTCCCCCTTACCTTTGAGCGGTCAAAACCCTCTGTCCCTTTTGGGGGACGCTACCGTATTGTGGACTTTGTCCTGAGCAATCTTATTAACTCACAGATATTTTCTATTTACCTGCTGGTGCAGTACAAGTCACAGTCCCTGATTGAGTATGTCAGGGAAAACTGGGGGCTCTCTTCTGTTATAACCGACCATTTTGTCACTGTTGTTCCTCCCCAGATGAGATACGGTCCTGACTGGTTTCAGGGGACGGCAAACGCGGTGTTTCAGAACATGAACCTTATACGTCAGCATCACCCCGAACTTGTAATTGTTTTTGGGGCTGACCATGTTTACAGGATGGATATCAGGCAGATGATCGACTTTCATCTTGAGCGTAATGCCGATGTTACCGTAGCTGCCATGCCTGTTCCCATAAGCGAGGCAAGCTCTTTCGGAATTATAGATGTCAAAAAGGACGGAAGGATAAAAGATTTCATCGAAAAACCTGAGAACCCTCCGCATATGCCCGGTGATCCCAAAAGGTCCTACTGTTCGATGGGTAATTATATTTTTAATGCCGATGTGCTGCTTAAGGGACTTGTACAGGCCGAGCGGAACAAGGAAAATGATTTTGGCAAGCATGTCATTCCCAACCTCTTAAAGGATGGTGACAGTTTGTATGCCTATGATTTTGCTACCAACAATATTCCCGGGGTTAAATCATATGAAGAAAAGGGATACTGGAGAGATGTTGGGACTATTCAGGCTTTCTGGGAGGCCCATCAGGACATGCTTGGTGAAAAACCTGTTTTTGATATGCACAATGAAATGTGGCCGGTTCGTCCAGCCTTAAATGAAATGACCTCCACAAAGATCATGGGTGGTGAGATCACTAACAGCATTATTGCTGAAGGCACCATAATTAATAAGGCGAAGATAATTAATTCTGTAATCAGGAAAGGCGTTGTTATAGAGGACGGAGTTGAAGTTAGAGATTCCATAATAATGGACTGTGTTGTTCTTAAAAAAGGGTGTAAGATTAAAAAATCCATCATAGATTCATATAATGTGATCGGGAGAAATGTCCGCATAGGTTTCAAAAGTAAGGAACCCTACTGGCGTGCCTCAATGGACCCATCAGGAATATCTGTTGTAGCCAGTGAGAAGCCGGATACCCAAATTTTAAAAAATCGTTAATAGTTAGATGTTACTAGTTAAGTATTGTTGATAAAAGGACAGCTCTTGGAGCTGTCCTTTTTTACGTTTAAAGAAGATTGCTTTGTCGCTTTATTCTTTCGTCTGTCATTCAGGCAGGGGTATATTTTTTGTAGGGGCGGGGTATCCCCGCCCTTTGGTATTAGTTGTTGTGAATTGGTTCTGGGCGAGGCAACCTCGCCCCTACAATTGGCTTGTGTCATCCATTCAGGTCCCCTCTCCGCTGGCGGGCGTGGGAATAATACACTTAGACAGGGTTATGTTAAGATATGTGAAATTTTATTATCATAAGCAACAAACATTCAAAGTCATATTCAAACTTTAAATGAAAAAAAGCAAAAAAAGTAAAAGATGCCCTGGCAGCCGTTCTGCTCTGAGCCCTACCCCTATTAAGAAGGGCATGACCGTAGATGAAGTTGTTGACGGAGCACTGTTTTCATTTAACGCAGGCACTTTCAGAAAGGCCTGTGAACTCTTTACTAAAAAGATTGCAAAAAAGAATGTCCGGATTGGAGTCTCCCTTGCCGGGGCTCTTGTGCCTGCCGGAATTGGGAGAAGCTGTCTGATTCCTCTGATCAAGGCTGGCCTGGTGGACTGGATAGTGTCAACAGGAGCAAACCTTTATCATGACCTTCATCATGTCCTTGGTTATGAATTTTGTGAAGGAAATGCCTTTGCAGATGATAAACAGCTTAGGGAAAAGGGCATTATCCGAATATACGATATATTCCTGAACTACGATGCGCTGCTTGATACTGATAAGTATGTGCGGGAGGTTTTAAGGGAAAACAGGCAAAGCCTTCCTGATCCATGCTCCAGCGCTGATATTCATGCCTTACTGGGTAAGGAAATAACCAGGACAAATCCCGGTCTTAAGGATGAAAGCCTTCTTGCTGTGGCATATGAAGCAGGTGTGCCTGTACATACTTCTTCACCTGCTGATTCAAGCATAGGCATGAATCTGGCAGCCCTTCAACTTGAAGATAAACCGATTAATCTTGACACTCATATAGACATTAATGAAGTTACAGGTTATGTGTATGACATAAAAAAGCGCAAAGGCAAAAGCGCAGTGCTGCTGCTCGGGGGAGGAAGTCCCAAGAATTTTGTACTCCAGACCGAACCGCATATTCAGGAAGTCCTTGGTCTGCCTGAAGAGGGACATGACTTTTTCATTCAGTTTACAGATGCCCGTCCTGATACTGGAGGATTAAGCGGTGCTACTCCATCGGAAGCAGTATCATGGGGCAAGATCGATCCCTCAGCTTTGTCCAATACAATTGTGTCCTATGGGGACTGCAGCCTTATGCTTCCATTTTTTACGAGCTATATTATGAACAGGGTCAAGCCCCGTTCACTGTCAGGACTGTATAAAAAACGTGATAAGTTGATGGAGCAGTTAAAAAAGGATTACAAAACCCTGGGCGCTTACAGGAAGAATTAACTATTCTATAACAACTTCCTTAATTACTTTCTGAACCGGTAACGTCTTATCTCTGGTATATAAGTAATTGAATTCTGCTTCAACTCTTACATTTGTTGTGTCGGATTTGAGTGGGATAATGAAAGTATATGTTTCAGTTTCAAGGGCCTTTAATCCAAGGTCAAAGTGCTCGGTTGCTGTGACATCCCACTCAGCCATTGCCACCTGCTTGCCTCCTTTAAAATATAGATCGCCCACATGAAACTCTTTTTGTTCTGATAAAATTACATTGCCATCCTGATCTTTCGCGGTCACATCCAGGACCGCCTTGGGCGTAAATGCTCAGCCATGAGGTATGGTGTGTCCAGAGTTGTTTGTCAGATTAATTTTTATGGCTAACGCCGGTATCATCCTGCCTTCATAGGTGTCAATGTATTTAGTGGGTCGTGCATTGAGAGTTAATGTGACAGCTGACTTGAGGAAATCAGAATTTTCCGGTCCGAGGAATTTATGGCTTTTTTCCTCTCCCATCATATGGCATTCCTGACAAGTCTCTTTTCGCCCCTTGCCAATAAAATCCTCTATATAGGTTGTGTACAGAGTGGGGCAGCTTTCCCACGGTACTTCGGGAGGACAGTGATGACACTGAGCGCAAAAGTCAGATGTTTTCATGAATTCAGACTTTATTGTTTTATACCCTGCTTCTTCATGTGCATCAGTATCTATGTCATTAGGAACATAAATAACTCCCGGTTCAGGCTGTTTGTTAAATCCTCTGGCCTTAAGATTATGACATCCCAGGCAGTTCAGATTGAGTTTTGATAATTCCTTCTTTGCCGCCTCCCTTTTAGAACTTTCCGTATGCTCTACTGCTGTGATAACGAGACCGGCAATATCTACAATGAGTTTCTCCGATGCATCCTTAATGTGTGGTACATGGCAATTCAGACAAATGGTCAGGTCCTTCCTTGAAAGGGTTTCTTCCTGATCAAGTTCCAGTTTAATAAATGTTCTCCATCCTCTCAGAACACGGGGATCAATAACAGAGTTGCCCATGGTTGATGTTTTCCACTCATCGTGCTTGTCTTCATGACATTCAGCGCATGGTGTTATGTCATACATGGCAACAAGCTCGTCAATAGTGTCTGCCTTTTTTGAAAATGCATTCTGAGGCGTAATCAAAATGATCAGCAGAACAGGCAGGATAATATTTCTTATTAATATAATCATCCAGATAACCATCTGTATCAAATTAGCTGATTAATAATATTTTATAAATGATATATATCATATTGGTAATAAATAGTGTCAATGTTTTAAATCCAGATTAATGTCTCCGCCAGACCCGATGCTAATTAATTTGGTGTAATGAATCGAATATATATGGTTTAATTTAGCCAGGTCACCATGGATTGCAACCACTTCACCTATAAAAAGGGTGTGGTCACCTGTTTCAACGTGTTTAGAAACTTTGCATTCATAAGCAACGGTTGAGCCCTCAATGATAGGGGGTTTTACAACTTTTGAATGGACTGGTTTAAAGCCAGTCTCCTGGAATTTATCGATATTCCGTCCGCTCTTTGTTCCGCATAACCATCCGTCCTTTTCCTGGCCCTCAGAAGGAAAACAAATAACAAACTCCTTGTGGTGCTCAAGACATTCATGGGTATATTTTTTATGACCAACGGAAATCCCTATCATTAGAGGGTCCCAGGATGTATAAGTCCACCATGAAAGTCCCATTATATTGGGTCTGTCTCTCTTGTCCTGAGTCACAACAAGGACATAAGGGAATGGTGATGCAAGTTCAAATGCCTTGTGTCTTTCAATTTCCTGCATAAAAACCTCCTGATTGATTTCCTGTTATGTGTAGTGGCATGGCATGCAATGCCCCTATTTTAAAAGATACATGAACCTCTTATTTCTGAATTATATATTAACTGTGTAATGATTTCTAATTAGTGAATGATTAATTTGCATGAGATACCATACATAATCACTCTTCTCGATTTGGAATTCTTGATTTTTATGATTTAAATATTGTTAAATTGCAGGCCATTAGAGAATAGACTGAATATTGGTATGATAGTTGCAATTATTGTTTTTGAATGATGAACAGCGGGAGGGGAATTATGTTGGAGGACTTAAATATTAAACGGATAGTTATAGGATTGACACTATATATTATGGTTGTACTATTCCTGGTTGCAAACGCTTTTTATTCCTGAATTGATTAAAGAATTTGTGCAACAGATTCTAAAGTGATGACAATTATTCATTGTTGCCGTCATCACGGGAACTAAGTAACGCTTCAACTTCTTTTAAACAAGGGATACCTGACCTTCCACCAAGTTCCCTGCATTTTAACGCTGCAAATGCAGATGCAAATCTTGTAACTTCTTTCAATTCCCAGTTCTGTAGCAGGCCGTAGATATATCCTCCGTGAAAGACATCACCGGCCCCGGTCGTATCAAGGACATTAATATTGAAAGATGGTGTGTGAAATACTTCTTCCTTTGATAATGTATAGCTTCCTTTGCTTCCAAGAGTGACTGTCACAGCTTTTGCATTGAAGGCCTTCATTTTTAGCAAGGCTTTTTCAGGAATGAATTCGTCTGAATTCGAACAAGATTCCCTTGCAAATTCCTCGGAGCAGACAACATAATCAGATAAACCTGCAAGTTCGATCATCCCCTCTCGTACTCTGCCTGCGTCAAGCATTACAGGGACTGATTTGTCTTTCGCCATGTTTGCTGCATATAGAGAAACTTCAGCCATCAAGCCGTCCAGAAGAAGGAAGTCAGCACCTTCAAGGAAATCCTCAGGAAGTTCTTCCGGCTGCAAGGCCTCTGCAGATGGTCGTTTCCAGAATATTGTTCGCCTTCCGGTTGTTTTTTCTACAGCAATAAATGCCGCTTGTGAGTCTGAACTGGGTCGGGAAATTAGTCCGGTTGTATTTATGTTTTCACTTGTAAGAGAATCTCTTATTTTTATCCCAGCCTCATCATCTCCGATCACGCCGAAAAAAGTGCAGTCCATGCCCAGGCGCGAAAGACTGACAAGCGCAGTTGCAACTGGTCCGCCGCCGTTGATTTTCCACTGCATCACTTCCTTTTTGGTATCAGGTTCAGGAAGGGAATCAATAACAAATGAGTGATCAAGGGCGCATTGTCCGAGGCCTACAATTTTCATAAGTTTAATCATACCTTATTATGGTTTCTTATAACCTCCCCTGGCCACTCCTTGGTAATGTGGGAAATATATTCCTCCCCTTAGTAAGGGGAGGTTAGGAGGGGTTGTCTTTAATAAACGATACATAGGCAAGATCAGGAAGTATTCGAATAATATGAACTTGACTCAATGTAATATTAAGGTTTATTCTTACTTTCATGAAAAAGCTATGGTCAGGAAGGTTTAAGGAAAGGACTGAAAAGGTTGTGGAGGACTTTACTTCTTCGATTTCCTTTGATGTCAGGCTCTGGAAATATGACATTGAAGGGAGCATTGCACATGTCAGTATGCTTGCAAAACAGAAGATCATTCCTGCCAAAGATGCAAAGCTTATCACTAGAGGTCTTACGGAGATCAGGCAGGCGATAGAGAGTGGAAAGTTTAAGTTCCGTGATGATCTTGAAGACGTGCATATGAACATAGAGCATGCTCTTACAAAAAAGATCGGACCTGTTGGGGGCAAGCTTCATACAGCAAGGAGCAGGAATGACCAGGTGGCCCTTGATGTAAGGCTTTTTCTGCGTTATGAAATTAAAGAGATAATCAAGCTTGTCAAGGCGTTTCAGAGGGTGCTTGTATCTCTTGCCAATAAACATATTGATACGGTAATGCCCGGATATACACATCTTCAAAGGGCACAGCCTGTATTGCTGTCTCATCATCTGCTTGCTTACTATGAAATGCTTGAGAGGGACAGGCAGAGGTTTGAAGACTGCCTTAAGAGGGTAAATGTTCTGCCTCTTGGTTGCGCAGCCCTTGCCGGAACTACATTTCCAATTGACAGGAAGTATGTTGCTAAATTATTAAAATTTCCGACTGTTTCTGAAAATAGTATTGATACTGTTTCGGACAGGGACTTTGTGGCTGAATTTATATCTGTTTCAAGCATTCTCATGCTGCACCTCTCCAGGCTTTCGGAGGAGTTTATCATCTGGAACAGCGAGGAGTTCGGGTTCGTTCAACTGCCCGATGCCTTTACAACAGGATCGAGCATTATGCCTCAAAAGAAAAATCCTGATATCCTTGAGCTGGTCAGGGGAAAAACAGGAAGGGTCTATGGTGACCTGATTTCAATTCTCACTATGATGAAAGGGCTGCCACTTGCTTATAACAGGGATATGCAGGAGGACAAGGAACCTTTGTTTGATACTGTTGATACTGTTAGCGCCTGTCTGGAAGTTCTTTGCCAGATGATGAAAAAGGCCCGTTTTAACAGGGACAAAATGGCAAAAGCCACAAATGCAGGTTTTCTAACAGCAACTGACATTGCAGAGTATCTTGTGAAAAAAGGTATGCCCTTCAGGGAGGCCCATGGAGTCACTGGCAGGATAGTCAGTTACTGCATTGATAATGGTAAGACCATTGATCAGCTTAATAATAATGAGCTCAAAGGTTTTTCCAAACTCATCGGTAATGATATCTCTGACTATATAACTGTAGGGGCATCAGTCAAGGGAAAGAAATCATACGGAAGCACATCGATAAAGCATGTAACAGCACGTATCAAAAATCTCAGGAACAAACGATAATATTATCAAAGTGTATTCTCTATCCGTAAAATGCAGGCTGCGATATTTTCTTTGCTATTTTCTAATTATCTCCAATTTGCTGCTGTTACTTTCAGTAATATCATGTGGCAGAAGGGGTGATCCTTTTTTGCCTTCCCCTAAAGATGTTGCTGAAGAGAAAGAAAATATAGTTATTAAAGAGAGGGACAAGGCAGATGACCTGTCCAAAGGGACTAAAAATGTTGAGATTGTCAAGCCTGATGCTCCTTCTGGTTTGATTGGCATATTTACGGGCACAACAGTTGTACTTACATGGAATGAGGTTAGAGGGCAGGGGGTCCAGTCTTACAGAGTTTACAGGATTGGAAATAATGGATATGAAAAGGCAGGAGAAACAGTTGTTCCAGCTTTTATTGATGAAGATATTAAAATAAAATCCAGGTACAGATATAAAATTATGGCAGTTGGAAAGACAGAAAGTGATTTTTCAAATGAGATCGAAATTATAACGGAGGACAAGCAATAAAATGAGAGACAAGATCATGAAGTCATTCAAGGACAGCATGTCTGTTAAACAGAAATTTGTTGATGAATATATGGAGACCATCATAGAAGTATCAAGACTTATTGCAGATGCTATGAATAATGGCAACAAGCTGCTGCTTTTTGGCAATGGAGGAAGCGCATGTGATGCATCACATATTGCGGCGGAATTTGTTAACAGGTTTCAGAGGGAGCGACCTGCATTTCCAGCCATAGCCCTGAACACTGACATGGCAGTGATAACATCGATCGCTAATGATTATGACTATTCAACCATATTTGAGAGGCAGCTCAAGGCCCTTGCCCAGGAGGGTGACGTTGTTATTGCCATCAGTACCAGTGGTAATTCTCCAAACGTGATAAAGGCCGTTGAAACTGCAACGAGAAAAGGATTGAAGGTTGTTGCTCTGACAGGAGCAAAGGGTGACAAGCTGGCTTCCATATCTGATTATGTATTTGCCGTGCCCTCAAATGATACTCCCAGGGTGCAGGAGACCCATATTACCCTTGGTCATGTCCTGTGTCAGATGGTGGAAGAAATATTGTTTGAGTCACATAGATAAGGTCAGGAAAAGCTCTTTTAAAAATGCTCCTGAAAGTCAATATTTAACCTGATTTTGTAATATCTTCGATTCCTTGCTAGCATAGTTCAAAAGTAGTTCAACGGTTGTTCAACAGTAGCTCAATAGTTGTTCAATAGTTGTTCAAAAATAGTTCAAGGTAAAAGAAATGGCCTGTAAAAAAAGTTTGAGCCATAGTTGAGCAATCTTTGAGCAATGTTGAGCAAAATATTTGTGGTAACACATCATGGAATATGAGCTGCAGGAAATGCTAATATTGGCATATGAAAAAATTCGTATTTATAGTGTTTCTCATTCTTTTATGGCCCTGTTACTCTGCCGGGGACACAAGTGTGCTGAAGCTCAGATCCAGCCATCATCTTGACTTTGTAAGGATAGTTATAGAGGGTAACGAGGAGATTATTGAAAATGCCCATGTGTATCAGAGAGGGACTGATGTTCTTGTAAAGTTTTCTACCTCAGATTTTGCTATCAAGGCCGAGAAAAAAGCTCTTAAATACAGAAGGACCGACAAAAAAAGTGTTACATTCTCTCCCGGAGATTTCCGTGGCCTTAAAGTATTTACATTAAGACATCCAACCAGGCTTGTAATAGATGTGCATTTAAAGGTCAAGCAGAATGCATTCCTTCCTCTTGTGATACCAAAAGAAAGGAAATCGGATTTGCAAAAAAGCAAGACAGTCGTGATAGATCCCGGGCATGGAGGTTATGAAAAAGGGATAAGGAAAGGGAAGTATATAGAAAAAAACGTTGTCCTTGATATAGCAAAAAAGCTGGAGGCCCTTATTAACAGGGGGGCGTCCCGCAGTTATCTGACCAGGAGAAGTGACCGTTTCATGAGTCAGAAGGACAGGGTAAATTATGTCAATAATAAAGAGGCAGATGTTTTTATAAGCATTCATGTCGGCAATCACAGCGAGATGGTTCTTTATGTTCCCTGTTGTTTCAGGGACAGGTATCGGCAATCGTGAAACCTTACCTTGATAATAGGGGGCAGGAAGAACATTTAAATGAGTCAGCAGGACTGGTCAGATCTATCAAGGAAGCCATGTTGGCTGATTTTGGAGAAGATATGGTTTCTGTCAGACCCCTGCCGTATGGAATTTTATCAAAGATTGAGTCCGCAGCTCTTATTATTGAGCTCCCTTCATTTGAGGATGCTTATTATGTTGAGGACCTTAAATCTGAGATAGCAAACACGATATACCAGGGATTTTACAATTATGAAGAAAACGAAAAAGGTTAAAAAAAAGGCAAAACATAAACGTTGGCCTCTTGTAACGGTTTTACTCATTGCCTATACACTCAGCGCAGGTGCAAGCTATATTTTTCTGAAAGACAAGTTTGCCTTTGAGTCCACATTTATAACTGAAATAGAGGCCAGACAGGCATTGAGTAAACATAAAAAAAAGCCGGAACAAACCGGCAGGCTTTATGAAACAAAAGGAACAATCCCTGCAGTCAAAAGCGGTACCGTGCCAAGGAAGGGCAGGATGCTTGTAATAGCGGAAGATACTATAAAAAAAATAGTTAAAGAGTATGATGTGAAGCTCCTTGATTTATACCTTGACAGGAACGGGATGATATATATGGACTTTAGCGATGAGTTAAAGAAAAATTATCATATGGATATTTCTCAGGAATTAGCTTTTCTGGCCGGCCTGTTCAATGGTATCAGGTCAAGTGTTCCTGGTCTGACAGCAATGAAGATATTGATTGAAGGCGAGGAGACAGACAGTCTGGGAGGGCATATAGATATTTCAAAACCCATAGGAGAAGAGATTGCCGGAATTATCTGATGAAAGACCTATAGGCATATTTGATTCAGGAGTTGGCGGACTCACTGTGATGAAAGAGGTGATGAAGTATTTGCCAGGGGAAAATATATTATATCTTGGAGACACGGCACGTGTTCCCTATGGGGCGAGATCTGCTGAAACAGTATTGAGATATTCATTTGAAAATGCTGAGTTCCTGGCCTCAAAGGGAATTAAGGCCCTTGTTGTAGCCTGTAATACATCTTCTGCCATAAGTCTTGATATGCTTCGCAAAGAGTTTTCATTCCCTGTTATCGGGGTTGTTGAACCGGGTGCCAGGGCTGCGGTGAAAAGAGCAGGTTTAAACAAAGTGGCTGTTATCGGTACAGAGACGACAATTAACAGCGGGTCTTATAAGCGGGCCATTAAGGCGATAGACAATTCTTTTGAAGTTACAGGTGTTGCCTGCCCGCTATTTGTCCCCTTGATTGAAGAGGGATGGCTTGATGGGGAAATTGTACATCTTACAGCAATGAAATATCTTTCATCGATTATAGATAACGGTGCAAGTGTTCTTGTCCTGGGCTGCACCCACTATCCAATGTTAAAGAAAATAATAGGAGAAATAGTTGGTATTCCCCTGATTGATTCGGCAGTTGAAACTGCCAGGGAAGTGAGTAGTGTGCTTGCTGACAAGGGGCTGCTTTGCCAGAAAGGCAATATGCCTGTAAGAGAGTTTTTTGTAACTGATTCTCCGGAGAAGTTTGTCAGCACAGGGGAGAAGTTCCTTGAACACCCGATCAAAAGGATTTCCAGGATAAGGCTGGCCGGATAATCTGAATTATAAATATGCTTTTTCCGTCATGCCGGACTTGATCCGGTATCCAGAAGGTATTGAAAAACTAGATTCCGGCTAAAGGACTGCCGGAATGACATACAGACGCACAGAGTTAGTGTAATTAGAACCCGAATGATAATTTAACCATGAAGAAATTATAGAGGAGAATTAGATGAGACCAGACGGTAGAAAATTTGATGAACTTAGAGATATTAAAATAACCAGGAATTATCTTAAATCAGCAGAGGGCTCTGTGCTGATCGAAATGGGAGATACAAAGGTGATCTGTGCTGCTTCAATAGAAAACAAGGTACCACCTTTTTTAAGAGATATGAATAGAGGCTGGGTAACAGGTGAATATGCAATGCTGCCCAGGGCTACTGATACGAGGACTGTCAGGGAGTCGGCCAGGGGAAAGATAGGGGGCAGGACACATGAAATTCAGAGGTTAATCGGCAGGTCAATGAGATCAGTAGTTGATCTTGATGCTCTGGGAGAGAGAACAATCTGGCTTGATTGCGATGTGATTCAGGCAGACGGAGGCACCAGGACAGCGTCCATTACCGGAGCTTTTGTTGCTTTGAAGGATGCTGTATCTTTTGCGATGGAAAACAAGTTAATAGATGTTCAGCCTGTAAAGGACTATGTTGCAGCTATCAGTGTTGGGATTGTTGATGGCGAGGTCCGCCTTGACCTGCCTTATATAGAAGACTCAAACGCAGAGGTTGATATGAATGTTGTTATGACTGGAGCTGGCAAGTTTATCGAAGTACAGGGCACAGCAGAAACTAATCCATTCAGCAGTGATCAACTCCATGATATGTTAGGCTTGGCGGAGTCAGGGATAAAGAAGTTAATTGCCATTCAGAAAGAGGTGTTGGGGGAATAGAGTAACAGCTAAATGACAAATTATTAATATCATATTTTAAAATACTAAAATTAAGGGAATGGTTGGGAAACTGTTCCCTTCTTTTTTTGGAATATTATCTGTTTATTGTGTTACTATTTTGCATTGGGGACATGGTTTATCCTGTCGAATTATTAATTCTATTGTAGGGGCAGACCTATGTGTCTGCCCTGATCAGAAGGAATGAAAAAGGACACACACAGGTGTGCCCCTACACTGATTGGATTAGAATGAAATACAAGGGGATCAGCAAGTGGCCTGAAGATGAAAGGCCCAGAGAAAGGCTCCTGCGGTACGGGGCCAGCTCTTTAAGCACTGCACATCTGCTGGCGATTATATTGAGGATTGGCGGAAGGGACAAAAGCGCTATTCAGCTTGCCAGGGAGGTGCTTCACAATTTCCATAGTCTGAAAGAGATTGATGATGCCTCATTAGCTGAATTTACAGATATTAAGGGGATGGGAAGCGCAAAGGTTTCCCAGGTTAAGGCTGCGTTTGAACTTGGAAAGAGGCTGATGCAGGACAATAATGAGAAGAATAAAGCTAACAGGTCATTCACTAGCAGCAAAGACGTTTATGAATATTACAGACCGAGTTTTTTTGGACTGAAAAAGGAAAAATTTCTCTGCGCATTACTTGATACAAAAAACTCGGTTTTCAAGGACATAGTGGTTTCAGAAGGCACTCTTACATCTTCACTTGTTCATCCCCGGGAGGTGTTCAGATATGCCATTAAAGAAGCTGCTGCTTCAGTTCTGTTTATTCACAACCATCCAAGCGGAGACACAAATCCGAGCAAAGATGACATAACAATAACAAAGCGGCTGGTGGAGACAGGCAGGATCGTTGGGATCAATGTGCTGGACCATATCATCATCTCTGACAGCAAGTATCTAAGCCTGATGGAAAAAGGGTATCTGATTGAATAAGATAAAAATCGCATAACTGCTTCAATTTTCATGATATATTTTCATTTCATGATTTTTTTGCCTAAATAGTCTAAAATGTCTTACCGACCCCGGATTAGTGAATCTGAAATTTATCACGGTCCTTCAAATAACCTTTTGATTCTTGTCGGTTAACACGAAATTCAGGGTTTTATTCAACACAGATCTTAATATATCAATAGACGATTTAACTGCTATAAAATAGAATAATCATAACTTGATTTATGGAGGCTAACATGTCAAAAGTGCAGAGGGCACTCATTAGCGTCTCGGATAAAAGCGGGATAGTTGATTTTGCTAAAGAACTAAGCGGTCTTGGTGTTGAGATACTCTCAACAGGCGGGACTGCCCGGGCCTTGAAAGAGGCCGGTATTAATGTAAAGGACGTATCAGAGCATACGGGTTTTCCTGAAATGATGGATGGCAGGCTCAAGACGCTCCACCCAAAAATCCATGGAGGACTTCTCTACAGAAGAGATAACCCTAAGGACAAGGAAGAGACTGAAAAACATGGTATTGAGCCTATTGATATGGTAGTGGTCAATCTCTATCCTTTTGAGCAGACAGTTTCAAAACCTGATGTGTCATTTGATGATGCTATTGAGAATATCGATATTGGCGGTCCTACCATGATAAGGGCAGCCTCAAAGAATTTTAAGGATGTTGCAGTTGTTGTTGATCCTGAGGATTATGCAAAAGTTTTGGATGAGATGAAGTCAGGCGGAGGTTCAGTCAGCTATGATACGAAACTTTACCTTGCGAAAAAAGTCTTTTCCCTTACCGCACAGTATGACACTCTTATATCGGGATATCTGAACAGCCAGGGCGATACAACTGAGACATTCCCGCAGAATTTCAACACGAGCTACAGAAAGATATCTGACGTTAGATATGGCGAGAATCCACATCAGAAAGCAGCGGTTTACAGGGAGCCTCTTAATAACGGTCTTTCACTTGTTGATGCAAAGATTCTGCAGGGTAAGGCAATGTCCTTTAATAATTATCTTGATTCCAGCGCTGTAATTGACCTGGCAAAAGAATACACCGGCAGGCCAACGGCTGTTATAGTTAAACATAATAATCCATGTGGTATTGCAACAGCAGACACTCTCAGCGAGGCGTACAAGATAGCATTTGAGACAGACCCTGTCTCAGCATTCGGTGGTGTAATACACCTCAACGGAACTGTTGATGAGGCCACGGCAAAAGAGATACTGGGTTTGTTCTGCGAAATAATTATAGCCCCGAGTTTTGATGATTCAGCGTTGAAGCTTCTTAGTGAGAAGCCTAACATAAGGCTGCTTGAGCTTGATATATCAAAAGACGTTTCCGGTTTTGAGATGAGAAAAATCCAGGGGGGACTGCTTCTTCAGGAAAAAGACCTTGGCATGATCCAGGACCTCAAGTCATGTAAGGTAGTAACAAAGAGGGCGCCAAGTGATGATGAATATGCAGCAATGGCTTATGCCTGGAGAGTATGCAAACATATGAAGTCTAATGCTATCATTTACGCTTCAAAGGACAGGACGCTTGGGATTGGGTGTGGACAGACCAGCAGGGTGGACTCGGCAAGACTGGCCGCAATGAAGGCGGCCAATTACGATATATCTCTTAAAGGCTCGGCTGTTGCATCAGACGCTTTTTTCCCTGCAAGTGACGGCATAGATGTTGTTGCAGAGGCTGGAGCAACAACTATTATTCAGCCGGGAGGATCGATCAAAGACAAAGATACCATTGCTGCCTGTGATGAACATGATGTGGCCATGATATTTACCGGGATGAGACACTTTAGACATTAAAATACAGTGACGCGTTACTAATTACGGAGGTTTAGATGAAGGTTCTAGTTATTGGAGGAGGGGGTAGAGAGCATGCCCTTGTATGGAAGCTCAGCCAGAGCCCGAGGGTTGACAAGATTTATTGCGCACCGGGAAATGCTGGGATTGCAGAGATTGCAGAATGTATTGATATTAAGAATGATGACTTTGAAGGGTTAATTGATTTTGTTAAATATAACTGGATTGATTTGACCGTCGTCGGTCCTGAAGTCCCTCTTTCTGAAGGAATAGTTGATGTTTTTGTTAAGGAAGAAAGAATAATTTTTGGCCCTGACAAGGCCGGTGCTCAGCTTGAGGGCAGCAAGCAGTTTGCAAAGGACTTTATGCAGAAATACGGAATTCCCACTGCTGAGTATAAGACGTTTTCATCCTATTTGCAGGCAGAAGAATATGTCAGACTTAAGGGTGCTCCTATAGTTGTAAAGGCTGATGGACTGGCAGCTGGCAAGGGAGTGATAGTTGCTGAAGAAGTAGAGGAAGCAATTGATGCGCTGAAACTGATAATGAAGGATAAGGCATTTGGTGATGCTGGAAGCAAGGTGATTGTTGAGCAGTGTCTTAAAGGTGAAGAGGCCTCATTCATGATACTCACTGATGGCAAAACAGTTGTCCCTCTTGCAACGTCCCAGGACCATAAGCAGATCTTTGATGGGGACAAAGGACCGAATACAGGTGGAATGGGCGCGTACAGTCCTGCTCCGATTGTTACAGAGGAGATGAGTGCGGAGGTCATGAAGACAATAATAGATCCCATAATGAAAGGTCTGGATAGGGAGAGAATTAATTTTAAGGGAGTTATTTATGTGGGGCTTATGATATGTGATGGTAAACCCTATGTTCTTGAGTTTAATGTAAGGTTTGGAGATCCTGAAGCTCAGCCAATATTATCCAGGCTGGATTGTGATCTTTTTGATTTGTTAAAAGCAACTGCTGAGGGAAGACTGGATGAAATTGATGTCAAGTGGAAAGAGGGCGCTTCAATCTGTGTTGTACTTGCATCAAAAGGATATCCAGGATCATATCAAAAAGGGGATGTAATAAAGGGACTTGATGCATTTAAAAACAATGATGATGTGGTGGTGTTCCATGCAGGCACGACTTTTAGCAATGGAGAAGTCGTAACCTCAGGAGGTAGAGTGTTAGGCGTAACCGCCCTTGGTGACGATATTAAGTCTGCACAGGTTAATGCTTACAAGGCAATTGAAAAAATAAATTTTGAGGGAATGCAGTTCAGGAAAGATATTGGAGATAAGGCTTTTAAAAAATAGGATTCAAGGGGTCTAGGGTACAAGGGAATAATTTTTAATTGCTCGAATCTAAATAATGTTACATAATTAATTACATAAAATAATGCGGGAGTGGAAAATGAAACCAAAAGTGCTGATTGTAATGGGTAGTGATTCTGATTTGCCAGTAATGGAAGGCACTGCCAAAGTTTTAAAGGAATTTAAAATACCTTATAAAATGACTGTGTCATCTGCCCACAGGACGCCTGACAGGACATTAAAGCTTATAAAGAGTTCTGAAAAAGAAGGTGTTCAGGTATTTATAGCAGGAGCTGGTGCAGCAGCTCACCTTGCAGGTGTCGTTGCTTCGCACACAACTTTGCCTGTAATAGGCGTTCCGATAGATTCTTCTCCTTTAAATGGAATTGACGCCCTTTACTCAACGGTACAGATGCCGCCTGGCATTCCTGTTGCAACAATGGCTGTTGGCAAAGGCGGTGCAAAGAATGCCGGGATTTATGCCGCGCAGATTCTTGGTCTTAAAGACAGCAGGATTGCAAAAGCCCTTAAGGACTATAAGAAGAAAATGGCTGCTGAAGTTGTTAAAAAGGCAAAGAAGGTAGAAAAGCATTAATTTGATTTCGGTTTTTAAGTTCTTGAAATCTTAGTGCACACAGCTTTTTAAGATTGCCCTCCGAAAGTATCAGATTTCATTCTGTAACATTTTTTAATTACAAAAATACTGAGAAGAAAATGTATTATTTGAAATGCATTTTTAGGGTTAAAGAAATTAGATGTAAATGCCGAATATTATTAATAAAAGAGATAGGGTGCTTGTGAATAATGTGTTTATAAAACCTGGAGTTAGATAGGGGTATTTATGGTTATGTCAGGACGTGAAGTTGGCGTAGTTAAATGGTATGATGCTGCTGAAGGTCATGGATATATAGCCCGACAGGGGAAAGATGACCTGTATGTGCATTACAGCTCTATTATTTGCGATGAGAGTGACTGTGCAATCAGTGCAGGTGAATCAGTAACATTTACAGTGATACAGGGCAAACGTGGTCTTCAGGCACAGGATGTTGCAGTTATCAAACATACCTATAATTAATATTCTATCGTTTCATTATAATTAGTTATTTTTTCTCCCACCATAAAACAGCCACATCAGTAGTGTCCTTCTGGACCAATCTACCATCTTCAAAAGTTGTATTAATTTTATGGTTTAAAAGTGCTTCAAGCTTTCTGACCTCATCCATGCTTTCAAAGTAGAAACTGCTATCCAGTGCTAGATTCTTAATATAAAGGAAGTTGTGACTGTCCTGCAGTTTATTTATGTCTTTAAAGTCAATGGATATTCCCTGGTTGACCTCGGTAACAAGGCAGATGTATGAGGCCATCGACTCAAACACCCTGGTCATTCCTTTCATCAGTCCACCTCTGACAAGATGCAGACTGTTACATGCAATTACAAGATCCAGCCCCTGAACTGAATTGACAGGGATATCATCCCAGCTCTCACTATAAATATTAATATTGGATATATGAAGTGATTCAACCTTATCATTGAGAGTATTCCTCATCTCTCTTATCGACTCAAGTGCGATTACATTGCATCCCAGAGAAGAAAGAGGTACTGACAATGCTCCAGTTCCGGCTCCGATATCCAGTACATTCCATCCGGGCTCTATCATATGAGATATCTCGTTTACTATCAAACGATGATACTCACCTCTGCTGATCCATTTTTCATACCAGGGTGCAAAATTGTTCCAGAATGATACATTCCCTTTAAGCGTTGTAAAGTTCATTGAATATTATAGTCATCGGTTTATCTAAAATCTTGTTGAAATGTTCATGATTTCCTCACAGGAATTAGCTGATTTTAAAAACTTATTAAAAATGGTATTATTTGACTGTTTCGGGATATGATTAAATGTTTAAAGTTGAAGGGCTGTTATGCTAAAATTATTAATAAATCCAGGTCTAAATATATCCAATATAACGTTAAGGAGGAAGTATGACAAAAAGATTGAGTATGGTATTGTTTGTTTTGCTGTTTGTCCCGCTATTGATGACGGGATGTGTAGATCAAAAGAAAGTTGATGAAATAGCAGAGACACAAAAAGAGATACTGACAACACTGAAGAAAATAGAAGGGAAAATAGGAAATGTGCCTGTTGCCGCAGCCAAGCCCGGCAGACCGGCTATTGACTACAATAAAATCCATAATTTTCCTATTGGAAGTTCAGCAGTCAAGGGTAATAAAAGTGCTCCTGTTACTATTGTTGAATTTTCAGATTTCCAGTGTCCTTACTGTGCGCGTTTACAGCCAACTTTAACACAGGTCTTAAACGCCTACCCTAAGGATGTTAAGCTTGTATTCAAGGATTTCCCCCTTTCATTTCATAAGCAGGCAAAAAATGCAGCCAAGGCCGCTCGTTCAGCAGGAGAGCAGGGGAAATACTGGGAAATGCATGATCTGATATTTGAGAAATTCTCTACAGTAAATGAAGCTATGATGAAAGAGTTTGCAGGCAAACTTAATCTTGATATGAATAAATTCAATGCAGACTTTGGCAGCACTAAGTATGATAAACTGATCCAACAGGATATTAACATGGGTAGGACAGCCGGAGTAACCGGAACACCTTCTTTATTTCTTAATGGTAAGAGAATGCAGAGAAGATCTGTTGATGACTTCAAAACTGCTATTGATGCAATCTTAAAGAAGAAGTAGCAGACCCGTTAGTCTGAACTATTTGATTTAAAGAGGCCGGGAATTATTCCCGGCCTCTTTTATTTATTGTAAGTTGAATGAATTATAAAAAGATTTAAGGGAATTGATTTGTGTGGTAGAAAAATAATTGATATAAATATAATAGTAGTAATTACAATAACCTGAATTGTTTTTATAGCATGTATTATTGAATTGAATTTTGAGTCAGGAGATAACCGGAAATGAATGAAGGTCAAGGGTTCTACAATGAACTTTTTAAAGGGTTAAATTCCCTGGCTGAATCTGCATTTCCCAAGAAATGTCAGACCTGTGGACGAAAGTTTGAAACAGCGTATCAGTTCCTTAAGGAGACTGAGGATATCAGAGAGTCAGTTACAGGGCTGAAGCAGAGCAGGGATGATGAAGGAGCAATTATAGTGGAAGCCTTCAGGAATTGCCCATGCGGTTCAACATTGATGGACTTTTTTAACGATAGAAGAGATCAGTTCAAATCAGGCGATGAGAGA
>PVMK01122821.1_pt1 | contig 21495 bp, 20 predicted proteins | sample 1853481 | NCBI WGS metagenome assembly PVMK01 (sample SAMN08533507, study PRJNA380276) | Marine sediment metagenome, whole genome shotgun sequencing project.
GAAGATGGCTGCTTAATGGGCGGTTTTGGCAGTGCTATTGTTGAATTTATGACTGACAAAGGCTATCAGAGTAAAATTAAAAGGCTAGGGATACCAGATGAAATTATAGAGCATGGCACACAACTTGAGCTCCAAAAACAATGTGGTTTCGACCCTGACGGCATATACCGTGCTGCTCTTGTACTAATTGACGAGCCGGTAAGTACAATTAAATAATGCTTAATTCTGAAGTAACTGGCACTGGCTTGCCTGTTGTATTCATTCATGGCTTTGGTGAAGATTTATCCCTCTGGCATGGAATCAGGGTTGTATTAAGCCAAAAATATAAGACAATAGCCGTTGACCTTCCTGGATTTGGTAAGAGTAAGGCATTGGAAGCTCCTTTTACACTCTTTGATATTGCTGATATTGTTCATGATCATATTACTAAAAGCCTCAAAATAAATCAATTTGTAGTACTAGGTCACTCTCTGGGTGGATATATAAGCCTTGCCCTTACCAAAACTTATCCCCAGTCAGTTTTAGCTTTCGGACTGATAAATTCTACAAGTTTTGCCGACTCAGATGAAAAGAAGACGAATCGCCTTAAAACCATTGATTTTATCAATAAACATGGGGCAGCATTCTTTCTGCAGTCATTTGTGCCTAATTTATTTACTCCTGCAAATCAAACAAAGCATGCAGAAGATGTTCTTCGGGTATTAGAAATGGGTAATAATCTTTCTGACTCGATATTGACCTCTTATATGCTTGCTATGCGTAACAGACCCGATTTGTCCGGTTTGTTGAGTGTAAAGCAAAATATTTTATTGGTTGCCGGGTTACTTGATCCCCATTTTTCGTATAAAGACATAATGTTGGAGATAGGTTTGCTAAAACAGTTCAAAAACGGACACCTTTTTGAAAATGTGGCTCACATGAGCATGCTTGAAGCTGAAAAGCAGCTGGAAATTGTTATAACAGACTTTCTTGACAGCATAATAAATGTGTGAAAAACAGGCCAAAACGTTGATTTTAACAAAAAATTATTGTTACTTACATTGGTATTTCATTTTTCACAAAATTTGGTGATTTTTGAATTATAAACAGATATATACGTATCAACCCTAACCTAATCAAACAAAATGGAAGAGGCCCCCTTAGTATTTATTGATAGCTGGAATTATTGGGCTAAAATTGCTGCTATTGCCTTTATTGGCTTTGCCGTTTTACGCATCCTTTTTCACTTTATTAAGCTTGCTACCACAAAGGATTTAAAAGCCAGGTATGATTTTATTAATGAAAGTGAAATAAGTACGCTTTGGTCTGCAACAGTTATGGTGCTTATTGGTACCAGTTTATTAGCCAATAGTTTTCTGTTTGAAGTCGGAATGTTTTGGTTTATCATTCGTTGGTTTTCAACCCTTAGTATTGCCTTCATCTTAGGTATTGTTGCCAATAATATGTATAAATTCTATTATCCTTTTTACATTGAAAAGAGACTTCGAGAATTACGTTATAAACCAAGGGTATCACCCAAATCTGGTAAACCAATGAAACTCTTAAGTGAAGAAGAAGAAGATGTTTACCTTGATGAAGGTATGCAGGCTGAAGAGGAGGTATATAGCATTGATTATGATGTATGGGTAGATGAAGAATCCGGCTATACAAAAATCGAGAAGTATTCTGGTCACCTTCACGCTCTCAAATGTCCGGAATGTAATTATCAGACTTTACGCGTAATAAAAGAAGAAATTGTGACCCGACCTACATATGATGAGGAGGGTGAGTTAATAAAATATTTTAAATGTAGTTATTGCGACTATCAAGCTCAGGAAACCTTTACCGTAGCAAAATTAAAACACGTTACTTCAGAGACTCCAGCTACTGCTTGATGTATTTATAGAAATTTAATCTAAGGCGATTCTAATAATCGCCTTTTTTTATAGCTTACTTTTAGCTTCATTCCATAATTCCTCCATTTCAGCGAGAGTCATGTCAGGTAGTGCTACACCATTTTTACTTGCTGCTCGCTCAATGTATTTGAATCGATTAATAAATTTTCTGTTAGTTCTTTCCAGGGCGTCTTCCGGATTAATGTTGATAAACCTGGCATAGTTTATCAAAGAAAACATCAGGTCGCCAAACTCATCTTCGAGTTTTTGCAGGTCAAAAGACGTTCCCGGGTTATTAATCTCATCAACAAATTCCTGCATTTCCTCTTCCACCTTTTGCCAAACCTGTTCTCTCCTGTCCCAATCAAATCCTACACCCTTAGCTTTTTCCTGTATTCTCATTGCTTTAACAAGAGCCGGCAAAGATTTAGGTACTCCTCCTAAAACCGATTTGTTACCTTTTTCTTTAAGCTTAATCTTTTCCCAATTCTCGGCAACTTCATGCTCATCAGAAACCTTTGTGTCACTATAAATATGTGGATGCCGATGAATTAATTTTTCAGAAATGGCCGTCAGTACCGTTTCAATATTAAACAGCTCTTTTTCAGAGCCAATCTTAGCATAAAATACAATGTGAAGCATAAGATCCCCAGCTCTTTCTCCAGTTCCTGGTAGTCCTTACTGATGATGGAGTCTGAGAGCTCATAAACCTCTTCAAGGGTTAGATATCGTAACGAGTCTATTGTTTGTTTACGGTCCCAGGGACATTGTTCTCGTAGCTCGTCCATAATGGTAAGCAAACGGTCGAAAGCCGCAAGCTTTTTACTTCTTTCAGGGTCGGTTGAAGGGGTTAAATAATACTTATTCATCGTTTGATTTAGGAACTTTGAGACGTAATTTTGTGTTTCAATTTAGACAAAGGTATTGAATTATGACTACCCTGATTACTATTGGATTTATCGCTGTTTTCTTTATTCTAATGTCCGTAAGATTAATCTTTAAAAAAGAAGGTGAATTTAAGGGAACCTGTGCTTCACAAAATCCTTACCTGGTAAAGCAGGGTATTACATGCGGTGGTTCTTGTGGTCATACTGGCGAATGTGAGAATGAAAGTAATGAAGTCTTGAAAGTTCTGGACAAGTTCAAATAGCTTTATCTTTACCTAAACATCTTATTATTTCGTGACACTTATTAAATCCATTTCAGGAATTAGGGGCACTATTGGTGGTAGCCCGGGCACATCATTGTCGCCAATTGATATTGTAAAATTTAGTAGCGCATTTGCCCACTGGGCAACAAAAGATTCTGGTAAAAATAATATTATAATTGGTCGGGATGCGAGGCCTTCCGGTGAGATGGTAGCCAGTTTAGTGAAGGGTGCTGTAACGGCTATGGGTGTTGGCATTATTGACTTGGAACTATCTACTACACCAACGGTTGAGATGGCCGTTGCGGCGGAAAATGCCGCCGGTGGCATTATAATCACAGCAAGTCATAACCCGGTGGAGTGGAATGCCTTAAAACTGGTTAATCATTTAGGAGAATTTGTTTCAGCAGCTGATGGAGAAGAAATACTGAAGTTGGCAGATTCACCACTGGATTTTGTGCCTGTTGATAAACTTGGTGAGGTAACTATCAACAATAATTATTTAGATAAGCATATTAAAGCCATATTAAACCTGCCTGAAGTTAATGTAGATGCCATTCGAGACGCTGATTTAAGTATTGTAATTGATGCGGTAAATTCATCTGGTGGTATTGCAGTACCACAATTACTTGGGGCGCTTGGGGTAAATAAAATTACTAAAATACATTGTGAGCCCACAGGCAATTTCCCTCATAACCCTGAACCGCTACCTGAAAACCTTACTGATATTAGCAACCTATTAAAGTCAGAATCACATGATTTGGGTATTGTTGTTGACCCTGATGTAGATAGACTGGCTTTTGTTTGTGAAGATGGCGAGATGTTTGGTGAAGAATATACCCTTGTAGCTGTGGCTGATTATATTTTATCATTAACACCCGGTAATAGTGTGTCAAACCTATCATCAACACGGGCGCTACGTGATGTAACCGAAGCAAATGGTGGGCAATATTTTGCTTCAGCAGTTGGCGAGGTAAATGTGGTAGAAACAATGAAGGCTCATAATGCCGTAACTGGCGGTGAAGGAAACGGAGGCGTTATTTTACCAGCCCTACATTATGGCCGGGATGCATTAGTTGGCATAGCGCTTTTCTTGTCACATTATGTAAAAAAAGATATGAAAATGTCTGCATTAAAATTCTCATACCCAACATATTATATGGCCAAGAAAAAAATTCAGCTTACTGAAAAAATTGATGTTGATGCCATCCTCAGGGCCATGGCTGAACAATATTCTGGCCATGATTTAAATAAAATTGATGGGCTTAAAATTGAGTTTGTATCAAGCTGGGCACACTTAAGAAAATCCAATACTGAGCCTATTATTCGAATTTATACCGAAGCTCCATCTGCCAGGGAAGCCAGCGATTTAGCCGACCAGGTTATTAGCCAAATAGAGGTATTGGCAAATAAGAATGACTAATATTTAATATGCATGTCTACCTAGATAACGCCGCCACGACACCCCTCTACCCGGAAGTTTATGAGGCAATGAAGCCTTATCTGAGCGAGTTCTACGGTAATCCATCATCAATTCATGCTACGGGCCGTAAAACCCGGGCTGCGATAGAACAAGCCCGTAAAACTATTGCCGGGCTAATTGGTGCTTCTGCTTCTGAAATTATATTTACATCAGGCGGCACCGAGGCCGATAATATTTTCTTACAAGGAATAGCCCATTCAGTTTCTCATATTATTAGTTCACCGCTTGAACATCCGGCAGTACTACAAACATTAAAGTACCTGGCCAAAAACAAAGTAGTTAATATTACCTGGTTAGAACTTGATATCAATGGTCAGTTCTCGCTGGATGCTATTGAGCAAGCACTTTTAGCTCATCCTGGGGCATTAGTAGTATTAATGCATGGTAATAATGAAGTTGGCAACTTACTTGCCTTAGATAAGGTGGCTACACTGTGCAACAAGCATAATGCTCCTTTTTTTACTGATGCAGTACAAACTGTCGGTCATTACCCAATTGATGTAAAATCATTAAATATCGCCGGTCTTGCTGCCAGTGCCCATAAGTTTCATGGACCGAAAGGTGTAGGGTTTTTATATTTACAACAAGGCACAAAACTTTCCAGAATTTACCGTGGCGGCGAGCAGGAACGTGGACTCAGTGTCGGTACCGAAAATGTAGCAAGTATCGTTGGCATGGCCAGGGCACTCGAACTATGCCATGCAAATATGGCAGAAGATAGGCAGCATATTGAGGTTCTAAAGAAAACACTTATTGATTTACTCTTAGAAACCATACCAGGAGTAAGTTTCAATGGCACTTCTGAGAATTTTGAGCATAGTTTATACACTGTATTAAGTGTAAGTATACCAAAGCATGAGCAGAATGAAATGCTGTTATTCAATCTTGACTTGGCCGATATTTCCGTATCTGCGGGGAGTGCCTGTGCCAGTGGAGCGGCAACCAAATCATATGTATTAGAAGCACTACATCATGATTCACAACGAGCGGTGGTACGATTTTCGTTTTCTAAATTCAATACTGTTGATGAAATAAAGTATGTAGTAAAAAAACTTAAAGAAATCTATAATAGTATTTAGATTAGGCTTGCTCTCCAGATAATATATCCATAAACTAAAAACCTTAAGAATCTGAATAGGGTGATAAGAAAGAAATTTCGCCTAGAGTAGTTAGCCGCACCCATTACCATACAAATACCTGAATAAGGTATAGGGGTTACCGCAGCAACAAAAAGCAAAAATCCGCCAAATTGATGGGCATATCCTTCAAATTTACCCAGATACCTTCTCCGCAAATAACGGTACAATACGGTTTTATGGAAATAAAGACCAAAAAGATAGGTGGCCACGCCCGCAACATATGATATAGCTGCCAGCAGGGTTACATCTAATACATAACTTCTGCCATGAGTAAGTTCCAAAGACCACATCATGAACATTTCAGGTGGTATAATACCAACTATTATTTCTGAAAGAAAATATACAAGGTATACCAATCCCGGGTTATCACCCAGGGACATTAGAAATTCTGATGATTCTATATCAACGTAATGATTGAAGAGAATAAAGCCAGTAACTATTACCGCCAACCATAGTAATCCTCTGGTTAGATTCTTTATAAAAAATGTTGTTCGTGCACTTCGAGCCACCTAAGCCTAACTTAAAATATTCTCCGCTAAAGTACATTCTTAGCAGCAGAGGAATAAATTAAATAGCCATTTTATTATAATCGAAGAGTCTAATTTAATTGATCAATAAGCAGGTGACTTAATGATGGCAACCAAATTTTAAACTTAGTTCCTTCATTAGGTTTACTCTCAATTTCAATCTTCCCATCGATCTTTTCTACTGCTTTTTGTACAATATACAACCCGATTCCGGATCCCTCAGAGGCTTCTGATCCGCGATAAAACATTTCCATAACATGAGGTAATTTATCCTCAGCAATACCAATTCCATTATCAGCAACAACTATTGTAGCCCCTTTCTCATCAATAGAAATATTTACCTCAACAATATTTTCTGTTGCTTCCTGGTCTCGATATTTAATGGCGTTACCTATTAAATTTCTAAAAATTTCATTTATCCGCCATTTATCACTATAAAATTCGCCCTCTGCTATTGATATTTTGCGAACAACTTTTGATGTCGCCTTAAGATAACTCAAGTCCTCAAAACACTTAAGCACTATTTCTTCAAAATCTATTATATCAGTAGAAACCGACATTTTTAAGTTCTTTGAATGACTCAAAATATCCCTAATAAAATGATCCAGTTTATTCACCTGGGTTTCCATTAATTCAACATACTTAACCTGATTCACTTTAGATTCCTCAAGTTTTGTCAGGTTAATTAAACCAAGTATAGAAGCAAGGGGTGCACGTAAATCGTGAGAAACTTTATAGACAAAATTATCAAGCTCTAGATTTCTGGTCATCAGCTCCTCCTCTGCATTTATTCTTTGGCCGATATCGATATAGATTCCATATATTCCTATATGTTTATCCTCTTCCATAACAGGTAGCGCATATATTAATACATGTACTTTTTCGCCTGCTTTATTATATCGGAAAGATTCAATATGATCTATTTCACCTTTTATGGCAGAATTATTTAAGCTATCTGCCTCTTCTTTCAATTCAGGTGAAATTATAAAGTCCATTAGAGACTTGCCTTTAATTTCATCTATGCCATAGCCAAATATGCTTTCAAATCCTTTGTTTATGTTACTAACCTTAAACGAATCATCTAGCAGCACTATTCCCATTGGAGAATTTTCAAAAAGTTGATTTAGAAGTTCACGACTACGGGCCAATTCCTTGATCGCCTTATTTCTATCTGAAATATCATGAATAAGTACTTGCATTGCTGGCTTACCATCAAATGTGATAGGTATTGAGACTACCTCTACATCTAGTAATTTACCACTTACTGTTTTAACTTGTGCCGTGCGTAAAGGGGCGTCTTCTCCTTGACTAATAACAAGTGATTCTCGTTCCTTATACTTAGTATAACTGGCAGCATCTGGGATAAACTCTTTGACCGACATACCTATTATCTCCTCTATTGAGTCAAACCCGCCTATTCGAGTGAGTTCTTTATTTGCGTATAAAACCTTTTCGTTGGCAAGAATAGCAATTCCTATAGGCGCATTTTCAACCAGCCTTCTATACTTTTCTTCATTCTCCCTCAGCGTTTCTTCATTTTTCTTACGCTCATTGATATCGATATGTGTTCCTGTTACTCTAATTGCCTTGCCTTTTGAAGACCTTTCTACAACCTTTCCTCTATCTAAAATCCACTTCCACTTACCTTCTTTAGTTTTAAGTCTGAACTCTGAATCATATTCATCAGTTCGGCCTTCGGTCATATCATAGAGTTCCGTAAGTGCCCTTTCTCTATCATCAGGATGCAGTAGATTTTCCCAAGTTAGCTTATAGGCTTCTTCAAGTTCATAACCCAACATATTAGCCCAGGTCTCATTATAAATAAGCCCACCTGTTTCTAAATTCCAATCCCACAAGCCCATTTCACTTCCTTTCAGGGCTAATTGTAATCGTTCTTTGCTTTCTTTAAGTGCTTCCTCCAGATTATAGTGCTCCGTTACATCAATAAAATTCAACACAACGTAAATAACCTTGCCCTCTTGATCACGGATTGGAAAAATGTGGGCAATGAGCCAATGGCCCTGCTCCTTTTCGGGCCGCCCTAATTTTGACGAAGAGAACGAATACTTAAAGACTGGTGAATGATGGACTTCACCTTGGAAGGCGCTTTCAATGAAAGGCATAAGGCCCTGGCTTTTAAGTTGCTCATCTAGAAATAGATTGTATTTACTATTGAGATATGCCATATCTTCCTCTTCAAGATTCCACATATTGCGATGGGCATTATTAGAGTACATGATACTCCCATCCAGATTAAAAACAATGGTGCTCATCGGTGAACCATTGATTATTTTCACTAAATATTCTCGCGGCAGTGCATTTAAAAATCCATCATTGCCAATATCTAGGTTCCCTCGATAACCTAATAGCTGATCATCTTTGGTGATAGGCTCTAATAGAGTTCGAAATTCTAGACCATTAGCAACAACGACACACTGAAATGATTTGCCTGTGGCCAGTTTACTATTAATATCAACATTTTTGAATGAGAATAAACTATCAATAGGCTTGTCCAGAGCCTCATCTGGTGACAATTTTGTTAGATCACTAATTGCTTTATTCCAGACAACAAATCTGTAGTTTGTATCAATAGCAAATATTGCCTCCGTAATGGTGTCAAGAACAATATCTTGATATGAAAAAATCTGTTCCGTTGTAAAGCTGTTTGACAAGTTGTACAAAGTATAATAAATATTGGCTTATTAAAAAGCACAATTTAAACATATACCATAAATTCAATGAATGGTTAAATCCTTTAATAGTAAACTTCTATTTTGGGGCTTTATACAAAATCGTTTTTAATGTTTAGCAAATCAATGGGGTGATTCGAGAATATTTTTTTATTTTCACTGCAAGCTAAATGAGATAGTCCATATGCGTTTATCCTGGCTAAAAATTGGCTCGCGTGTTGCCATTTTAGTTATTATTTATCTATTGCTTAGTATTCCTAATACAAAGTATCAGTATTTTGCTAATGATACTGTGGAGGATGCTCCTTTATCTTCTATATCAGATGAATTAGTTACAAAGCACATTTCCTCGATACTCACTTATACTGACGAAGAAAAATCGAGGCAACATGATAGCCTGGTAACGTTATTGAGCGATAAATTATCAGGTATAAAAAGTGAGATATTAGATATTGATAATCCTATAATTGACAGTATAGCCAATGATTTTGGCCTCGTATCGGCGATTATCGGCCTTTCTTCAATCGATGCTCTGCCGCTATTGGAAACCTTATGGCAATGGCGGCAATACCTTAAGCAACAAAGTTTAGCCTGGGATATCTCTAATAGTAATCTAAGATTGAAAATGGCTTCTGCCATAAGATTTGTTAGTATATGTGAAGATTTTATTGTGGCTAATAGGAATCTCTTTTATACCAAATTAAATGAAGCACCAACAAGTCTTGAACCTGCTTCAACCTTGTCAAATATAATATCCGGCGATTTATTGCTTTCTGCCGATGACATCTCATATAGCTACCTTGAGCAGTCAAAGTTTATACATGAACTCACCCCATCTCTTGGATTAATCCTAGTCGATGGTGATTCGTCATACTATATCAGTTCATCAGCCAACGCTGGCTTACGCACTATAAAGTTCGATGATTTTATTAGCAGACCTTTTGCCAGACGCCTGAACCTTAGGTTGCGAGATGATCTGCCAGAAATAATAGCAAATCCTGCCATTCCTCATCAGGCGGCAAAGTTTATCTATAACTTGTCTGCACAGCGTAGTATTGATTATGACTTTACACTGAGCCAGCTAAAACGTATCGCGCTATGTGAGATTGGCATGTTGAAATATGCCTATGAGGGGCAAAGTTTAACATTTATTACCACTTTTAGCCCCCTTAATAATGAATTCATCTATGGCTTAAGGAGACTTGGTATAAGAAACGAAAAATTAGTATCAGTTTCAGAAATTCAATATCACCCTTCAATAGAAGTGGTGGGGTTGCAATTGTCAGGAGAGGGCATTAAAATCAGAAACTTAGAAATGGCTGCTTCTGCAGCTAGTCTGGCAACAATTAATGCAACACTAATGAAGTCCCTGAGGTGGAGACTTCCTTACTACAGAATATTAAAAGGATATAGTCACCTTGTAGGTCTTTTTGGTAATACTCCGGTTATACCAAATGGTATGGCTCCCGAAACTGCTTTAGTACATGATTACATTAGCGCTCTAAACAAAGAGTATTTACCTTTATTAGTAAGAACGGTAGCTCAATTCGAAAATGAAAACCAATATTTCCCTACCTATCCTATATTGTATGAAATGGCCAGGACTAACTTGGCGTCACAAGTGAATAGGTAGTTGCTACTATATTTCGACTAATCTTTCTAGAAGATCCTGTACAGAAGCCAAGTGCTGAAAATATATAATTATAGGGCGGAAAATTATTGGTCTTAATATTGGCGGTTAATTGAAAAAAGTACAACATTAATCTGGTTACTAATTTATCCCAAAGATGATTTGTGTTGATAAAATCACTAAAAATTAATATGCCATTTGACCTAAGCTTAGGTTTAAGGTGTTGCAGAATTAACTGAGCCTGGACATGTGTAAATTGATCGAAAAAGAAGTTGGTGAGTATTACATCGTAATCAACAGTTTTAAAATCGAGAATTGACTGCTGACAAAAGTTAATCTGCAAATGAGAAAGTTTCCTCTTTTTTGCCTGGTACATCATACTAGTAGATGGTTCCACAAAATCTATCTCTAATTGCTTATTCAATTTTCGCAGATAATCAATGATTTTGCCTGTACCCCCGCCTACTACAAGTATTTTAGCTGTATCAGGTATTAATCTTAAAAATGCCTGTATGGCCAATTCCTGCTTACTGCCAAAGACAATTTTTGCCAGCCAATCATAAATCCAGGCAATATTATTGTAGTTAGGCATTAAAATATTAATCGTATTAGCGGAATAAAGAATATCGCCTCACCCGCTATTCTTAATCCCTCATTTTGTTTAACATGGCGCCCAAGTAATAAACTTACAAAAAGCACCAACCCCATTATTAAAATAATAATTTGATCATTCCAGAAGGCTTCAATTACCAGGCTCAAGATAATAAATACCAGTAGTAAGCCAAGCGCCGAATAAATTAAGCTTTGAACTTTCCTGGCACCAATAATTTGAGCCAATGATGACTGTCCTTCCCTCAGATCATTCTCGTAATCAAACCATGATAAAATTAGTGTATTTGCTATGGCAAGTAAAAATATTTCCAGCCATAACAGGATGATTTCTATTGAAAATACTGCTGTTGTTCTAACCGAAAGTGGCGCTAAAAAAAGGCCACAGGCAAATACAGTGGCAATCATAAGTTCCTTAAAAACAAAACGCTGGGGTAATACAATAAAGAGTAAGAGAAAATAAATAAGGGTAATTACTGCTAATATTATACCTGCTTTAGCAATAATGGCTGGCACAAACCAACTAATTGCCAGCAAGGCAGTGAGCAGAATAAGCTGATAAATAGCTAGCTGGGTAAAGTTTTGTTGATAAAACCTATGCCTTCCTGAAATAGCCTGACCACTTATCTTTTTAGCATCAAGTAGGTGGTCGAAGTTATAAATTGCTAAAACTGCCAATACTAAGGCCAACGTAGCTATTTGCGGGACATCAGAGCCAATAATATTAGCAACGAATAATGATGTTATTGCCGCACCAATGGCAGTATCAAAATTCATCCTATGAAGAATGAGAAGTATGTGTTTTGCCCAGTTCAAAATATTCAATAGTGGCTAAAACAAAAATAGCTCACATTGTGAGCTATGGCAATTCAATAGATTATCAATAATTAACCAAGTGCTTCTGCACCTGCCACAATTTCTAAAATCTCCTTGGTAATTGCGGCCTGGCGTGTCTGATTATAGGTTAATTTCAAATCTTTCAATATTTCATCAGCATTTTCTGTTGCCTTATCCATGGCTGTCATTCTTGCACCATGCTCTGAAGCATTTGATTCGAGAATGGCTTTGTAAAACTGAACCTTTAATGATTTGGGAATAAGCTCTTCTACCAACACCTGCTGATTAGGCTGGTAGATAAAATCGTTATGCAAATTCGCGTCTTCTTGGTTTGCTTCTTGCAGCGGCAAAAACTGCTCTGTTCTAAGAATCTGCGTAGCTATATTTTTGAACTCATTAAATACAAGTTCTACTTTATTAAATTCCTCTTCCTTATATCCTTTCATTACATATTCAGCCGCTGCCCTGGCCTTCTCAAAAGATAGATTGGAAAAGATATCAGTAAAGTTATCTATTACATTGTATTTCCGTTTCTTAAAATACTCGGTAGATTTTCGGCCAATAGTAAGTATTCGTACATCTCCCTCGTTATACTGTGATTCATATTTAGTATGAATTAGCTCAATTACAGCTTTAAAAACATTAGAATTAAAGGGCCCACAGAGGCCTCTATCAGAGGTTATGGCCACTATTAAGACTTTTTCATTCCTATCTGAGACAAATACATTCTCGCCGGCCTCCAAGCCATTACTTACGTTCTCAAGCACCTCGCCAAGTTTCTGGGCATAAGGTCTCATCTGCATAATATTGTCCTGAGCCTTACGTAGCTTGGCCGCTGCAACCATTTTCATGGCCTTAGTGATCTGCTGAGTGGAGATCACCGAACTTATTCTAGTTTTTACCTCTTTAAGGTTTGCCATTAGCTATATTTCTGCTACAACCTGGGTTAGTTTTTATTTACTCTCGTAGTTCTTCGCTACTTCCGTTGCGACTTCCTTAAGAACATCGGTTAAAGAATCATCTAATTTACCCTCTGTCAATTCATCAATTACCTTCTTATGTTTTGAATTTAACACCTGAATATATTCAGTTTCGAATTCTTTTACTTTTTCTGCCGCTACTTTGTCAAGATAACCTTTAGAAGAGGCAAATATAGAAGCAACTTGTTCACCCACTCTAAATGGAGAGTATTGCCCTTGTTTAAGTATCTCCTGATTTTTAGTACCGCGATTAATAATAAGCAGTGTAGCGGCATCAAGGTCTGAACCAAATTTAGCAAAAGCGGCTAATTCACGATATTGCGCCTGGTCAAGCTTAAGTGTACCAGCCACTTTTTTCATTGATTTAACCTGGGCCGCACCACCAACACGTGATACAGAGATACCAACATTAATAGCTGGACGGATACCAGAGTTAAAAAGGTCCGTTTCAAGAAATATCTGACCATCAGTAATACTGATTACATTGGTTGGAATATAAGCAGACACATCACTGGCCTGGGTTTCAATAATAGGTAAGGCAGTAAGTGAACCCCCTCCTTTTACAATATCCTTAATAGATTCTGGCACATCGTTCATTTGCCGGGCAATACTATCGTTATCAATTACCTTGGCCGCCCGCTCCAGTAATCTTGAGTGCAAGTAGAATACATCACCCGGGTATGCTTCACGTCCCGGAGGCCTTCTTAAGAGTAACGAAACTTCTCTGTAAGCAACTGCTTGCTTTGAGAGATCATCATATATTACTAGGGCTGGTCTGCCTGTATCTCTGAAAAACTCACCTATAGCAGCGCCGGTAAAAGGAGCATAGAATTGCATAGCCGCAGGATCTGCCGCAGATGCTGATACAATAACAGTGTATTTTAAGGCATCGGCTTTTTCTAATTGAGCCACAATGCCGGCAACAGTTGAAGCTTTTTGCCCAATGGCAACATATATACAATATACAGGTTCTCCCTTATCATAAAATTCTTTCTGGTTGATAATAGCATCAATAGCCACAGCGGTTTTACCGGTTTGCCTGTCACCAATGATAAGCTCACGTTGCCCTCTGCCAATAGGTATCATTGAGTCAATGGCTTTAATACCTGTTTGCAGAGGCTCACTTACCGGTTGACGATAAATTACCCCGGGAGCCTTACGCTCAAGTGGCATTTGATATAATTTGCCTTCAATTTTTCCTTTCCCATCAATTGGCACAGCTAAAGTATTAACTACCCTGCCACAAAGTCCATCGCCCACTTCTACAGAAGCAATTTTTTGAGTTCGCTTTACGGTATCACCCTCTTTAATACCTTGAGAGTGGCCCAATAAAACGGCACCTACATTATCTTCTTCGAGGTTTAGAACCAAGGCCTGTACACCATTCTCAAACTCTAATAATTCACCTGCCTCAGCTTGGCTTAGCCCATAAATACGGGCAACCCCATCACCAATTTGTAATACCGTGCCTACTTGTTCTAACTCAGCATCAGTTTTTACATTAGAGAGTTGCTCTCTTAGTATTGCCGATACTTCATCCGGACGTACATCGTTCATTAGCTTATAATTTTAATTCGTTAATTCTCTCTTAATATTGTTGAGTTGGGTCTTTATTGATTGATCTAACCTTCTATCGCCAACGTTTAGAACAAAACCAGCAACAATACTTTCATCAACAACCTCCTTCAATTTGGCCTTCTTGCCAGATATATCCGCCACTAACTCATTGAATTTCTCTCTAAGTTCATCATCAAGATTTATTGTGGTGGTAATTTCGGCAACCTGTAATCCTTTAAGGGCATTATACTGAACCTGAAGTTCAGTAGAAATTTCTGCCAGAATACTCTCTCTGTTTTTCTTAGTAATAAGGTCAAAAGCCAGGATTGTAACCTTGTTCATCCTTGTGTCAAATAATGCATGCAAAACCTTACGCTTTTTATCGTGATTGATAATGGGGTTTTTCAGCATCACAGCAAACACCCTGTTCTCTTCGATCACGGCAGAAAACAGCTGCATATCACTATACACTTCGTCAAGAACATTTTGCTCTTTAGCCAATTCAATAATCGATTTGGCATATCGTGTTGCTGCTCTGTGACTTCGCATGATTAATTAATATTTTTGCCGGCTAAAAACTCCTCCACTAAGGTCTTTTGTGATTTTTCATCCCCTAATGACTTTCTAATAAGTTTCTCGGCAATTTCTACTGACAATTCAGCAACCAGGTTTCTTACTTCTTTTAAAGCGGCTTCTTTCTCTGAGACAATACTGGCTTTAGCATCTTCAATTAATTTAGAAGTAATTTTCTTAGCGTCTTTTTTAGCCTCGTCCTTTAACTGGCCAGCTATTTTAGCTGCCTCCTTTAAGAGGACATCACGTTCTTCTCTTGCTTTTGCCAATAACTTTTCATTGTCAGCCTGTAATTTAGACATCTCCTCTCTCGCCTCATCGGCAGAACGAAGTGCCTCTTCGATAGACTCTTCTCGAATCTTTAAAGAATCAAGAATAGGTCTCCAGGCAAACATGCCAAGAAGAACAACAAGTAAGAGGAATATTACTACTTGCCAAAATATTAATCCTATACCGGGAGTTAATAATTCCATTTAATAATTTTTTTTGTTTTAAAATACTAAAAGACCCCCGGGCCTATTGCCCGGGGAACTTTAGTTTACTTGAGCGAAATCATGAAGTTAACCACAACACCGAAGAGGGCAATTACCTCTACAAGTGCAGCAATGATTAACATAGCTGTTTGGATTTTACCGGCAGCTTCTGGCTGACGAGCCATTGCTTCCATTGCCGATCCTCCAATTCTACCAATACCAATTCCAGCGCCTATTGCAACTAGACCGGCACCAATACCAGCACCCATAATCGCTAAGCTCATGTCTAATAAAATAGATAATAACATCATTTTTAAATTATAAATTAAACAAAAGATTCAAAGTTAATGTGCTTGTTCAGTGGCCAAACCAATATAAACAGCAGTGAATATAGTAAGCACGTATGCTTGTATTGAAGCCACTAATATTTCAATTAAATTAATAAATACTAAAATGATTGCACTGCCAAATCCCACATACATAACTCGAGAAGATAAAGGCCATTGCTATCAGACTTAAAATAACGATGTGTCCGGCAGAAATAGCCACAAACAATCGTATCATTAATGATATAGGTTTAGTGATAATGCCTATTAACTCTACCGGTAGAATTATAACCCTTATAGGTAAGGGTACACCCGGTGTCCAAAATATATGCTTCCAGTAATTAGCATTACCACTTACGTTTGTTATAATAAAGGTAAATATGGCAAGAACAAAGGGTAACAGCAATGTTACCAGTTAGGTTGGCCGCGCCTGGCAGTAAACCAATTAGATTGCCAAACCATATGAAAAAGAATAATGAGAGTAAGTATGGCACGTACTTCTCGTAGCGTGGCCAATATTTGGTTTAATTACCTCATCTCTAATATAAATAATGATTGGCTCAAAGAAAGACTGTATTCCAGTTGGCGCTTTACCAGTATTCTTTTTGAACCCACGTGCAACAGCCGTAAAAACTAATAACATTAGAATAGCGTTCATAAATAATGCCGCTACATTTTTTGTTATCGAGAAATCATACACTGCGCCTCCATTGGCAAGGGATATATGTTCATGCTCCATTACATAACCATCATAGGCAATTATATTATGATGCTCATCGTAAAAATTCGAAGATGAAAAGACATCCAAACCACGCTCCTGTGAATAAACAATTACCGGTAAATAGACTGTTCCATAATGTCCATCCCAAAAATGCCATACATGCGAATCGAGAATATGATGCATGATCATATCTCCGGCATTAAATGGTTCTTCCGGATCACTTTCATTTGCATTGGCTTTAGCCAAGTTGACATTGAAAAAAAGTAAGCTTAGTGTTAAAAAAAAGCCTATTACTCTGATTCTTAAGATGTTAGTACTAAAAAACTTATTAACCATTGAAACGCCGTCCTTTTGCGACTGCAAATGTAGAGAGTATCTAAACGAAAAAAAATATTTGGGCTAGAATTTCTTGCCCTTGGTCCGCCTGCTAACAAGAATTATTTCGAGTGCCGAAAATGTAGCGTAATAGACAAGGAACACGATGACTAAGACCTTCACCATGTCGGGGTAATACTTTATAATCACTATTAAGAAACCAATGCTTAATACTAGCTTAAGAACAGTAGAAATTAAGTAAGGAATAATTACCGCGCGGCCTTGTTGACTGGCAGAGATGAGGTTGATCTGATGTGATAGGATAGTGAGTAGAACCAAGAAAACGGCCATTACAATAAGATTTTGATGCCAGGGCCAGCCACCAATAATAGATGCCAGGTAGGTTAAGACTAACAACATTAGCGCCACGGCTATAATAACTAATGTACTGCGCATATTATTTAGTCTGTCTTATTAAGTATACTATAACCGCCGTAAGAGAGAGTAAAGCCCCTATAAACATAAAAATTGGCACCTGAAGTTGCATACGGTCATCTAACCAATATCCAAACCAGGTGCCAATTCCAATAACGGCAAACAGCTGAAACGCCAAACCGCTAAATTTGACAAAATTATTAGGCCGTTTTGACTTCTTGTTGCTTGGGTTCGTTTTGTATTCCGTTTTCTCCAATCTTAATTTCTTTCATCACATTGCCCATCTTACAGCCACCATTAAATGTGGCACCTGTTTCAACTATGAGCTTGCTGGTAAGAATATCACCGCGAATTACTGATGATGGTTTGAGTATCAACAAATCAGACACTTCGATTTTACCTTTAATCTCTCCAAGTACTTCTGCATTTTGTGCCAGAATATTGCCCTCTACCTGCGAGGTTTGACCCAGTACAAGTTTTGATTTGGTAACAATATTGCCAACTACCCTACCATCAACCCGTAGGTTACCGTAGGTCTCAATATTACCTTCAACTGTAGTGCCTTTGCCAATAGTATTACTAGAGTTACTTAATTCTTCTGCCACCTTTTTTTCCTCTTTGTTAAACATAATTTTGTTCTTTTCTAATATTTTTAAAATGTCACAAAGTCTTCAGGATCTACCGTACTTCCCTTATACCACAATTCAAAATGTAGATGTGGGCCATCAGTTAGGTCTCCTGTATTGCCAATTATGGCGATAACTTCACCTCCATTGACAAAATTACCTGTTTTTTTCAATAATTCAGCATTATGCTTATATATTGATATAAGATCTGAGTTATGCTGAATGGCAATTACATAGCCTGAATCCTGTGTCCATGAGGACAAAATCACCGTTCCGCTAGCCACAGACATTACTGGCTCGTTCCGTTTTGAAACAACATCAACGCCAAAATGGTCTTCCCGTAAATTGTATTTTCGCGATACCAATCCAGAAATTGGCGAAAAGAAAAAGACTTCTACTAATTCAGAACTACTACTTAATTTAATTTGATCAACTTGCTCTCCAATTTCAAATTCTTGTCGAAATTGAGAATCTATAAGTGTTGTTGATAAATCAATGGTAAGATTCTGGTCTATATTTACCCCCTGCCTAAAACTTTCTACGCTGGCTGAATCAGTATCTCCCGTTAGAAATCCACGAAATAAAGTAATAAACTGATCCTTCTTTCTAACTTCTTCGGTCAATGAATCCAACTCCATGGTAAGCTGAACCAATTGCTTTTTGTTTTGTGTATGGGCATGGCGCGGATCAAACCACTGTTCTAATATGGTTTCAGTAAGAAATAAGCTTATAACCATAAAAACAATGAACATCAAAAAAGAAATCAGGAAAAACTTAGCATAAGTAAATCCTAGAAATCGCTTTTCGGCAAAGTTCTCTTCATTGCGGATAATTAACAGATAACGCTCTGTCAACCAGCTGGAAAATGTTTTTTTAGGCTTCACGTGATTGGATTGCCAATTTTGCGGTCAAAAATAGATATTAAAAAGTATTATTGTATTAAATAATTGATTTTTACGTTTCAAATTAGAAACCTTAGCTTGCTTGATATCATTCTCTCATAAAAAATGTCGTGTATTAGTTCTGATTGGGTTTATCCTTTCAATGTTACATGCATGTTCATCAGAAAGTACCGGCCCATTAAATAAGGCTTTTCATAATACAACGGCGCATTACAATTCTTATTTTATTGGACTAGAACGTATTAAAGAAGTAGAAGAGTCCATTTGGAAAGCCCTAAAGCCCGATTACACCCATATACTCAAAATTTACCCGCCGCTTGATTCCACGATGGCCGTTACCTACAAAGCCGAGTTAGAAGATTGTATTAAAAAAGCTTCAATAGTTATTCAATATCATAAGAATAGCAAATGGGTGGATGACAGCTATAATCTAATTGGTCAGGCCAGAATGTATGGCTATGATTTTCCTAATGCTATTACCACATTTAAATATGTTAATACCAAAGGTGAAGACGTAAATGCTAGGCACTGGGCCATAGTTAACCTAATGCGCACTTTTATTGAGAATGGAGAACTGGCCAATGCCATTGAGGCATCGGATTATCTGGAATCTGAGATCTTAAATAAAAACAACCTGAAGCATCTATATCTTACGAGGGCATATTATTATCAAGTAATAGATGATAAAGATAAGATGGTGCGCAACCTTGTGTTATCAGACCCACTATTAACCAAGAATGAAAGGGCACGTTATTATTTTATTATTGGACAGGTATATCAGGAAATAGGCTTCGCATCAGCAGCGTATGAGTATTATAAAAAAAGTATCTCCAGTAACCCTAAGTATGAATTGGCTTTTTATGCCAAACTAAATATTGCGCAAGTTACAGAGCTTGGTGATAGCAAGGATTTAAAGAAAGTAAGAAAGTATTTCAAGAAACTGGTTAGGGACGAAAAGAATATAGAGTTCCAGGATCGTATCTATTATGAATGGGGAAAATTTGAGCTAAAGCAAAATCATCTGGAGGAGGCAATAGAAAAATTCAATTTATCGGTTAGGAACAGCTTAAGTGACCCGAGGCAAAAGGGTGTATCTTATGTGAGCCTGGGTGAAATCTATTATGATACCTTAAAAAACTACCCAAAAGCGGGGGCTTATTATGATAGCGCAGTAAGCGTACTACCTAAAACTTATGAGCATTATATAACAGTAAAACACCGCCAGGAGGTACTAACTGACTTTATCTCACAAATAAATACGATAAACCTGCAAGACAGTTTATTGAACCTTGCCAACACGGATTCCTCTACCGTCATGAATATGTTTATTACGCAAGCAACGGTAGAGCTGGATGCCAAAGAATTAGCAGCAGAGATCGCTGAAAAACAGCAAAGAAATCAAGTAGGTAGTTTAGCCAATTTCACTCAACCTACCGGTGTTGGTGTTTCGAACTGGTATTTTTCAAATACTTCTGCCGTTGGTGCTGGCAGAACAAGCTTTCGCCAGGTTTGGGGGTCAAGAATATTAGAAGACCACTGGCGTCGGTCAGTAAAACAGTCGGTTGCATCTAATGTAGAGAATGTTCTCGATCAGGAAGATGATGAAAGTGAGGAATCAGAGAAAACAGAATTAAGTCGCGATCAATCAATTATGAATGCCGCAACAGGTATGTACAATCAGCTGCCAGTAACCGACGATGCTAGTAAAGGCACACGAGGCCTTGAATTAGCCTATTATAAGCTAGGGAAAATTTACTACTTCGATCTTTTTGAGAAAGAAAATGCTCTTGTCGCTTTCAAAACATTACATAAAGACTATCCGGAGTCAGAATATACTGCTGAAACTTATTACTTACTGTACCTCATATATCAAGATTTGGCAGAACCCGAAAAGGCAAAAGAAGTTGTCGACTATATGCATATAAATATGTCTAATTCTATCTATACTAAGCTAATCGATAACCCTAAATACGAAGAGTTAAGTAGTAAGGCAAGTGAAGTACTCACCAAAGAATACAAAGGTATTTACGATTTGTACCTTAATGATGAACTGGATTCCGCGAATCAAATAATCAATGAGTTGCTCATATTATATCCTGATGTTTCATTCTCTGCCAATTTAAGATTGCTGCAGATTTTGATCATTGGTCAAGACACAGCCGTTGGCGGACTACCAATTGGCGTTACAATCTTATATTAAACTATACCCCGACCACGAACTAAACTCATACGCAAAGGAGTTGCTGGAGGCATCGTCTACCTATCTCAGTAGTCTGGTAAAACTTAAGGCCGCAGAGTATTTTGTAGGTAGTACGGATGAGTCCTTCTTTGTGGTGTTATCCCTAACTAACGAGCCTGGTGAGCAAAACGAGATGATATTGGAACCCTTGGTTAATGCTAGTTTTAAGGACCAAAATCTTGACATTGGCAGTTTAACCCTAAATGATTCAACTTCTATGACACTGGTTCAACCTTTACAAATACGGCCGAGGCGCTATTATTCTTTGACACAACTAAAGGAGAACAGCTTTTTGATGAATTGAAAAAGCCTAATTTTGTAATATCAAAATCTAATTTTGATATTCTTTATAAATCAAAAGAAATTGAGGCATATATGGAATTTTTCCGTGAGCATTTCTAATTTTAGATTC
>PVMK01123936.1_pt1 | contig 21495 bp, 16 predicted proteins | sample 1853481 | NCBI WGS metagenome assembly PVMK01 (sample SAMN08533507, study PRJNA380276) | Marine sediment metagenome, whole genome shotgun sequencing project.
GGACGGTTCTTTTAACCGGATTACTGTCGATCGTGATACTTCGACGAACGATATGGTTCTGCTGCTAGCCGGCGGTAAAGCGGAAAACCAGGAGATTACCGAAGGGTCTTCTGAACTGGAGCAGTTTAACAGCGCTCTGAATGAAATCATGCTGGAACTGGCAAAAATGATTGTCCGTGATGGCGAAGGCGCAACAAAACTCGTGCGTATTCAGATTGAAGGTGCGGCAAATGACGACGATGCCCTTGTTGCAGCCAGCAGTGTTGCGACATCGCAGTTAGTCAAAACCGCCTTCTTTGGGGCGGATGCCAATTGGGGCCGGATTATTGCTGCGGTTGGCTACTCAGGCGCCGAGGTGGACCCGGACCAGGTGAGTATCCTGTTTGACGATGTTACCATGGTTTCCAAAGGGCTCGGACTCGGTTCTGAACAAGAGGCCAAAGCCAGTGAAATACTGAAGAAATCAGAGTTTACGGTGACGATAAATCTCGCCTTGGGTACAGGTAGTGCATATTACTACACTTCCGATCTTTCATATGAATATGTGCGGATCAATGCAGATTATCGTACCTGATAAATCCGGCGACACGGGCCACGGGTCGCATCGGGATCAGTTCTGGACGGATATCATGCAGCAGTGGCGGGAAGACTCACGGTTACCATGTCGATGAGCAGTCGGCGTGTTATCTGGATAATTCTTGACGGCGTCGGGCTTGAAGCTTTACCCGATGCGAGTGACTATGGTGACGAAGGTGCTGCCACCTTGCCCCATGTGGCGTCGGCTTGTGGTGGTTTGCATTTGCCGAACCTGCAACTTCTTGGTCTGGGGAACCTTGCGGATATCGAGGGTGTGCCGTTCCTTATGAGCCCCCATGGAGCTTATGGCAGGCTTGCCGAGCGTTCTGCCGGCAAGGATAGCATTGTTGGCCACTGGGAGCTTGCGGGTGTGGTTGTCGATAAACCTTTTGCGACCTATCCACAAGGGTTTCCAGAGCAACTGGTTGCAAGATTTGCCGAAATAGCCGGAGTACAACCTCTTGGTAATGTTCCGGCCAGTGGGGTCTCTGTTCTCAAGAGGTACGGTGCTGAGCATGTCAGAACAAGGCGACCGATTCTCTACACGAGTGTCGACTCTGTTTTCCAGGTTGCCGCTCATGAAGATATCTTGTCGCCGGAGGCGTTATATGATTTATGTCGGGCCGCCAGGCGCCTTGTTGATGAATACGATATCGCCCGAGTGATCGCCAGGCCTTTTACTGGCAATCAAGTCGATGGTTTCCACCGCACGCCGCGTCGCAAGGATTTCTCTTCGCCTCCTCCCGGTATGACCCTGCTCGAATGTTTGATTGCCCGGAACTATATGGTTTTGGCCGTAGGTAAGATTTACGATCTTTTTGCCGGTCGGGGGATATCGCGCAGTACGACAACGAGAGATAATGCCGATGGTATGAGTAAGACGCTGACGGAATTGGCTGCTCTGGACAAGGGCCTGTTAATGGTCAACCTGATTGATTTCGACATGGTGTACGGACATCGTAACGATGTTGCCGGCTTTGGTCGGGCTCTGGAGGAGTTTGATGCCTGGTTACCGCAATTGTACCAAAGAATGCAGCCGGACGATCTTCTGGTGATCAGCGCAGATCATGGTTGTGACCCAACGAGTCCGGGAGCGGACCATACTCGTGAGTACGTGCCGGTGTTGATCTGGTCGAAATCGATGCAGGCAGGGATTGATTTGGGAGACCGCCAGTCCTTTGCCGATGTCGGAGCAACTCTGGCTGCATATTTCGGGGTTCCAGGAGTAAAATCCGGAGAGAGCTTTGTTGATCTTCTGGCTGTCTGAGTTGAGTCGAAAACCTGATCGTTTGCGATCAATGTCTGAGTTGTCCTTCGGCAAAATCGCCGACACCACTGCGACTGGCTGAGACTTCTCTGAGGAAGTGCTCCCTGATGTACCGTTGCAGGTGTTCCTCGAAGCTTTTGGGGATATCATCAAAGCTGACACCGAATCCCTGAAAGAAATTATTGCCGGCTTCTGGTTGAACAGTGTACAGAACGGTTGACTTGACTTCGATTTCCTTGCAATAGCCAAGCAAGGGAAAGACCACGGTGACACGATCCCCTTTTGCGATTTTTGTTGGTGCTTTGAAGAAAAGACCACGCATGCTGAGACTGAGAACATCAGCGAGGATAAAATCATCGTCCTCGGTACTGTACATCCCCGGGAGCCTCAAACGGAGACGAAGATTTTGCCGCGGGTGGTGTTCTACTTGTCTCTGAATAAATGAGAATAATTCAAAAAGCTCGACAGGGACCTCAAGAGTCGCACTGGGAGCCAGTTCCGCGATCTTCGCTGTGTCCTGCTTGAGAGCAATAACGGGCAAGTCTGCCGATTTAATTCTTTGTGTCATCTCTGGCTCAAGAGCCAGGTCAGGATCAGCAAAAAGTTCCTCGCCAATAATCAACAGACATGGCGCACTCTCTCGAAGGAAGGGCATGACCTGATCGGCCTTACGGGTAGATAAAACGCGGTAGCCCCAGTGCTTGAGTATTGGTTCCAAGGTTGCCAGCAGATCTGAGCGGTTGTCGGCAATTAAAATATTCTTCATGGTTTGATGGTCTTTCTCGGTAAGCTTGTATATGGTCTGTAATCTGATCACAAAAGACCATTTTCAGGTGAACACAACTTAACGTATCCAATAATCTGAGCAAAGGGAAAAATACTATGTTCCATTCTCTGTTGCTGAGTGTTGTCGATTGTTGTGATTTGTACAAGATGGAGTGACAAATGATTATAAGACAAGTTATTGAATCTGCAGAAACCAACCTCTTGTGTGAACATGCTTGCCACAGCCAGGACTCAAAAGGCAGGCAGGTCACTGAAGATGCTTGTCCGGTCCGCACGATTTTCCAGGTTGACCGTGATCGCATTCTGCACAGTAAAGCTTTTCGACGGCTGAAGTACAAAACCCAGGTGTTTCTTGCCCCGGAGGGAGACCATTATCGTACCCGGCTCACCCACACTCTCGAAGTCAGCCAGGTTGCCAGAACTATAGCACGAGCTCTGCGACTGAATGAGGATCTAACCGAAGCGATTGCACTCGGCCATGACCTTGGCCATACACCTTTCGGACACGCTGGCGAGCGTGCCCTTGCTGAAATGTTGCCAGGCGGGTTTCACCATGTGAACCAGAGCTTGAGAGTTGTTGAACTGCTCGAAAAAAATGGAACCGGCCTCAACCTTTCCTGGGAGGTGCGTGATGGGATTCTGCGCCATTCAAAGGGCCGAGGTGCATTGCTGGGACGGAGTCGCAAGGATCTTCCTGCGACACTCGAAGGTCAGCTTGTACGCCTCTCTGATGTGATCGCTTACGTCAATCACGATCTGGATGATGCCATTCGGGGGGGGCTGATCAGTAAAGAGGACGTGCCGTTGGCCTTGCGTCAAGCTCTTGGTGATGAGCATTCACAGCGCCTGAATACCATGATTATTGATTTGATCAAAACAACATTGGCGGGAGATTGCGATATTGTACAGCTTTCCGTGCCTGTCGCCGAGCAAGTGACCCGACTCCGTGATTGGTTACATGCCAATGTTTATCAAGCAAAAGCGGTTGAAGACGAATTTCGTAAGGCCAGCCGGGTGCTCAGGGAATTGTTTGCATATTTCATTGAAAAACCGCAGGAAATGATTGCTTATAGAGGCCATTTTGAAGAGGTTGACAGCAATGAAATTCTGGTTGCCGATTTTTTGGCCGGCATGACAGACCGTTATGCGATGAACCTCTATCAAAAACTATTTTTTCCTCAACCTTGGAAGACGCTTTAGGCGGGGGGTGGCAAATGCTGTGTCAACTACCGAGAAGCTTGACACCCGAGAAGGCGATATGATAATTTTTTAGCGCCTTTACGGCAATTTTCCAGTTCCGGCAAGTAAAGAAAATGATAGTAGATGCCGCCCTGTTGCGCATCGCTTTTTCTTCAACGGTGCTTTTCGAATAAACGGTGTCGGTTCTGTTATGAGTAAGGAGGTTGGCATGAGCAAGAAACTGTTGTTGGCAGACGACAGTATAACGATTCAAAAGGTTATCCAGATTACTTTTGCGCATGAGGACTATGAATTAACTATTACGGATAATGGTGATTCTGCCCTCGAAAAGGCCCGGGAAATCAGGCCAGATCTGGTTATGGCCGACGTCTACATGCCAGGTAAGAATGGCTACGAATTGACCAGTGCCATCAAGCAGGACCCCGCTCTTCAGCAGGTGCCTGTATTGCTGTTGGCCGGTTCATTCGAACCTTTTGACGAGGATAAGGCCCGAAGCTGTAAGGCTGATGCCTGGATTGAAAAACCTTTTGAGTCCCAGACCTTGATCGACAAGGTCGCTGAACTGCTCGACGCAGCCCCGGAGGCTCCTGAATCTCCGGCTCAAGTTGCCGAACCGGTAGCGGTTGTCGATGTTGATGCCGAACCGGTCGTTGCTGTTGAGGACTCGTCTCCGGTTGTTTTCGGGGAAACTCAGGAAGCCTTCCTGGAGCCCGCGAATACTGAGCCAGAAATGGCAGCAGCTCCTGAAGATTCTTTTGGTGATATCTCTTTTGAGGAAGAGGCCCCTGCGGTAGAACCTGAGCCGGTCACTGTTGCAGAGGACTGGAGCGATGTTGTCGTAGAATCACCGGTTACAGAGCCCACAGTTGAAGATACTTTTGCTGTTGCCGAGGAGCCGGTTGAGGGAACTGATTTCGATGTCTTTGAAATGGGTGACGACGAAATTATGCCTCTTGGCGATGATGATATCCTGGACGAGGAAGACCTCGAGTCGATCATGCCGGAACAGACACTTGCTGCCTGGTCTCGTGACGATACTGCTGACGAGGATGTCTTTGCTGAACCACTCGAAGAGGTCTCTGCTGTTGGAGATGAGCCTGTTCTTGTGCCACCTGTCGAGCCTCCTGTCTTTGAGGAATCGGTGGTGGAAATGCCACCAGCTTTCGAAGAGTCTGTATCAGATTTCGTACCTGATGAAGAGCCATTGGTCGATGTTGAGGAACCGGGCTCTGTCGCAGTATCCGCCGCCATGGCGGATGTAGAAACAAAAGTCTCTGCGTTGAGTGAAGAAGATGTTGAGCAGCTCATCGAAAAGGTTATTACAAAAGTGGTGGAAAAACTTGCCGAGTCAATTCTTGAACGAGTCGCATGGGAAGTTGTCCCTGATCTGGCCGAGAATCTGATACGTGAAGAAATCCGTAAAATCAAGGATGCTGCTGCCTGACAGCCTCCTGGTGCAGTCAATAGATTAGTGTATGAAATGGGGATTGTAGAGATCCCCATTTCCTTTTGTTAGTAGAAGGTTGAAGCCTCTACGCGAGAAGGATGCGACACCGATGGAAGAGAAGCTGAACAAGGGCTACGAACCGCATGATGTTGAGCGAAAGTGGTACCGTATATGGGAAGAAGACGGCCGTTTTTGTGCTGATGAAAAATCTACGAAACCGCATTATTCGATTGTTATACCGCCGCCGAATGTAACCGGTGTGTTGCATATGGGACACGCTCTCAACAATACCCTGCAAGACATTCTGGCCCGCTGGAAACGTATGTCCGGCTGCGAAGTCCTCTGGATGCCGGGTACTGACCATGCAGGGATCGCGACTCAGAATGTTGTTGAAAAGCAGCTGGCCTCTGAGGGGCTTGATCGCCACGCAATCGGTCGTGAAGAGTTTATCAAGCGTGTCTGGATGTGGCGTGAAGAGTCCGGTGGGCAGATTATCGAGCAATTGAAGCGTCTGGGTGCCTCCTGTGACTGGAAGCGCGAGCGTTTTACCATGGACGCCGGCCTCTCCAAGGCAGTCAGGGAGGTTTTCGTTCGTCTCTATGAAGATGGTCTTATCTACCGGGCCAATCGCCTGATCAACTGGTGTCCGCGTTGTCATACTGCCTTGTCTGATCTTGAAGTAGAACACGAGGATAAAAAGGGGCATCTCTGGCATCTGCGCTACCCGGTTATCGGTACCGATCGCCATCTGGTGGTTGCGACTACCCGACCGGAGACCATGCTCGGCGATAGTGCGGTTGCTGTACATCCGGAAGATGAGCGCTATCAGGATCTGATCGGCAAAAAAGTTCTCTTGCCGTTGATTAGTCGTGAAATTCCGATCGTTGCAGATGATTATGTCGACAAGGAGTTCGGCAGTGGTGCCGTGAAAATTACCCCGGCCCATGATTTTAATGACTTTGAACTCGGTAAGCGACACGACCTGGAAAAGATCAACATTTTCGATGAATCAGGTGTTGTCAACGAAAATGGTGGCCCGTACCAGGGGCAGGAACGCTATGAGGCCCGGGCCAGTGTGGTCGCCGATCTGGAAAAGCAGGGTCTGCTCGATAAAATCGATGATTACGCTAATGCCGTCGGCGAGTGCTACCGTTGCAAAACCGTCATTGAACCCTATCTCTCGCTACAGTGGTATATCAAGGTTGGCCCCCTGGCAGAAGAGGCGATCAAGGCAGTACAGAAGGGTGACACTCGTATTGTTCCCAAACAGTGGGAGAAAACCTACTTTGAATGGATGTTCAATCTTCAGGACTGGTGCATCAGTCGACAAATCTGGTGGGGTCACCGCATTCCTGTCTGGTACTGTGATGCCTGTGACAAATTGACTGTCAGCCGCGAAGATGCAACATCTTGTTGCCACTGTGGCAGCACTGATATCCACCAGGAGACAGATGTCCTCGACACCTGGTTCTCTTCGGCACTCTGGCCTTTCTCAACCATGGGGTGGCCTGAGCAGACCGAGACTCTGGGCAAGTTTTATCCGACCTCCTGTCTGGTAACCGGATTCGATATCCTGTTCTTCTGGGTCGCTCGCATGATGATGATGGGCCTCAAGTTTATGGAGAGTGTGCCTTTCAAGGAAGTCTACATCCATGCCCTGGTACGTGACTCTCAAGGCCAGAAGATGAGCAAGAGCAAGGGCAACGTTATTGATCCGCTGCATGTGATCGATGAATACGGTGCTGATGCCTTCCGCTTTACTCTCACCTCGTTCGCTGCTATGGGGCGTGATATCAAGCTTTCCCCAGAGCGGATTGCCGGTTATCGCAACTTTTGTAATAAACTCTGGAATGCCAGCCGTTTCACGCTGATGAATCTTGAAGGCTTTGATCCTTGTGGGATCGACCTTGCTGCTGCGGATCTCTCCGATGCTGATCGCTGGATTCTGTCACGGCTGGAGGAAACTATTCGACAGACTAACCAGGCCCTCGACGATTACAAGTTCAACGAAGTAGCCAGCACGCTTTATGCGTTTACCTGGCACAACTTCTGCGATTGGTATATCGAAATGGCCAAGGGCGATCTGTATGGTGAAGATTCTCTAGCCAAGCTGCGTGTGCAAAGCGTCCTCTTTACGGTGCTGGAGCAGTTACTGCGTCTTCTGCACCCGCTCATGCCGTTTATTACCGAGGAAATCTGGCAGGTCCTTCCTGGAGAGCGTCCTTGTGCGTCGATCATGCAAGCCGATTATCCAGATGGCTCCGGGCTGCCGACGGATGCTGCCGGTGCTGAACGGATGGAACTGGTCATGGAAGTTATTCGGGCGATTCGCAATATCCGAGGCGAGATGGACGTGCCGCCCGGCAAGCAGATTACTGCATTGCTGGACTGCAAATCTGAGCTGACTCAAAAGATCCTTGCGGGGGGAACTGCGGCTATCCGGGTGCTTGGCAAAGTTGATGAACTGACAATTGGCCATGATCTTGATCGACCTGAGCAGGTAGCCACCCAGATTGTCAGCGATGTGGAGATATGTCTACCGCTCGCCGGGTTGGTGGATATTGCTGAAGAGGAGAAACGACTGCAGAAAGAGATTGCCAAAGTTCAAAAGGACCTTGATCTCTTCACCACGAAGCTTGCTAACGAAAAATTTGTTACCAATGCTCCAGCACATGTACTGGAAAAAGATCGTGGCAAGCTGAAGGATGCCGGGGAGAAGATGGTGGTTCTCCAGGAGAGCCTGGGAAAAATTCTGGCTTTGAAATAAAGCTTTACACACGGACGATAAAGGGGCGGGAGATATAAAATCTCTCGCCCCTTTTTATGTTTTAGACTTAAAGCCCTACCGCTCCACAGCTTCCTGATCACAAATCACAGCCTTGCCCCTAATACCCCAACTCCACCTCTGCCAGGACCTCACCAAGATATTGCCTAATCTGAGTGCTACTGTCCATCTTTTGAATTTCGACATAGTGCCGATTGGCCATTTCCAGAGAGACTCCCTTGAGAAACGCTTTAATGCGGGGAATGAAAGGCGCCGGCATGGAGAACTCTCGTAATCCCATGCCGATCAGTAACAGAAAGGTCAATGGATCTGTTGCCATCTCGCCACAGAGGCTGACACCTTTGCCCATTTCTCCGGCAACAGCGGTTACTTCGCAAAGTACCTGCAAAACAGCAGGATGTAGTGGATCATAATACTTGCTGACCAGAGGATTATTGCGGTCGGCGGCCAGCAGGTACTGAACCAGGTCGTTGGTACCAAGGGCAAAGAAATCAACTTCATTGGCCAGTTGGGATACTAGACGGACTGCTGCCGGGACCTCAATCATGACTCCGACAGGGACGTTTGCGGAGAACCCGACACCTTCCTTTTGAAGGTTTTTTCTGGCCTCTTCAACCACCTCCAGGCAGGCACGAGTTTCATCCATGCTGGAGATCATCGGGAAAAGCAGTTTAACCGGGCCGTGTTGGCCGGCCATGAGGATTGCCTCGATCTGGGTCCGGAAAATGTCCTGGTTGTCGAGGGAGATCCGCACAGAGCGCCACCCCATGAATGGGTTGTCTTCTTTGGGGGGACTGAAGTAGGGCAAGCCTTTGTCTCCACCGATATCCAGGGTCCTGATGGTCACTGGTTGCCCATCGAATTCTTTGACCACCCGACTGTAGAGTTCATACTGGTCATTGCGGCTGGGAAAATCGCCACGCGCCATGTAGGGGAACTCGGTTCTGTAAAGGCCGACACCTTCGGCGCCGAATCGCTTGGCTACGTTGATGTCACTGATCAGACCGATGTTGGCACGCAGGATGATGCGTTCACCATCAGATGTCGTGGCCGGCTGGTCACGGTATTTCTCCAGACGACAGAGTTCACGTGTCTGGTCCACTTGCAGACGCTCATACTCCTCTTTGATTGTCTCCAGCGGGTTGATATAAATCCGCCCGGTGTTGGCGTCTGCGATCAGGTTGTCTTCCGGGGCAATGTGCTTGAGAGCCCCTCGTACGGCAACAATTGACGGGATACCCATCGATTTCGCCATAATGATTGCATGGGCGTTTTTTTCGCCACCCTCGGTGATGATGGCGAGAATCTGTTCGCTATCGAGCGAGGCCATGTCTGATGGCAAAATCTGTCTTGCTACCAGGATGCTTGGATGCTTCAGATGCAAGGTCTGGTCAGTTGCGTTACCAACCAGGTTGGCAAGGATGCGCCGGCCGATATCTTCCATATCCGCGGCGCGCTCTCTGAGATAGGGGTCATCCATCTTCTGGAAGGCTTCAATGTATTTGGCAACGGTTTTCTCCAAGGCATAAGCAGCACTATGACATTTGTTGATTTCGTCCTGGAGTTTTTTGATAAAGCTGCGGTCTTCAAGAATCATCAGGTGCGTATGGAAGATCGCAGCATCGCTCTCACTGAGACGCTCCGCGACACGTTTTTCCAGAAAGATTGTCTGGATGCAGGTTTTTTCCAGAGCGCTTTCAAGACTCTTCAGTTCGGCATCTACATCCACATGCTCTTCGTGAAGAATGTCGGCAAAACCAAGGCGCTCTTCCAGGATCGCTGCCGGGCCAATAGCAACACCAGGGTAGGCAACCTTGCCTGAGAGAACTTGTTGTTGGGATGCCTCAATTGATCCTTCAGCGTCTGTCAATGTTTGCTGTGCCTGGGCGAGAGCCTGGCTGACGCGTTGGCTTTCTTCCTGATGCAGGTGGATAGAGTCGAGCAGACGAGCGTTAACGACAATTGAAGTGATCTGGAAGGCAATTGTCGACAGGGCGCTGATCTCTTCTTTGCTGAATTGTCGGGGCTCCCTGGTCTGCAGGACAATGACGCCGAGAGGGTTGCTGCGGTCAAATAGAGGGATGCCAAGGCACGAATGGAAGCGTTCTTCGCCGGTCTCTTTGAAGTAACGGTAACTGGGGTGCTCCTGGGGTTCTTCGATAGCTATTGAATGACGCTTCTGAGCGGCCATGCCGGTGAGTCCTTCGCCTATGCGCAAGGTGACCTTGCCGACGGCTTTGCGGGAAAGGCCCTTGGATGCTTGCAGACGCAAGGTTTCGTTGTCGGCATCCAGCAGATAAATCGAGCAGACATCTGTGTGCGTCCGTTTTGCGACAAGTGTCACAATGTTACGCAGGGTCTCGTCGAGGTCATGCGACTGGAGAATCAGAGCGCTGATATCCTCAAGAGTGGTAATGCCTATTTTTGAGTTTGGCTTACGTGGCATGGGCTTGTCAGGTAGATGGTTGCTTGATGATGTTATGATAGCGGACGCTAATCATTTTTTGAACAAAAAAACGCCGCCCGGGGGAGAGAGGTCCCGTGGCGGCGCAAACAAGGGAACAGAAATCCTTAGAGTGGAATACTAATGTCCCTAGACAGTTACCTAGGAATACTAGCAACTACCGTGCCGTATTTACGTGTGAGCTTGGTATAGCTTCAACTGGCTGTTATTGCAGGCTTTATTTGTTCGGGTTGGTTTGCTGGTTTTGGTGCCAAACGTGCCAAGTATGGCACAGGTCGTGAGCCTGGCAGGGAAAGCGCGTCTAACTTGGGTGAAATGACTGTGCCATCTTTGGCGCACCATGGCAGTTAACTATGACAAAAATTGTCTTAGAACATTCTCATGTTTTAAAGTTCGCGCTGTTGAGCCCGTTGCGATTAAGCATTCGATAAAAAGTGCGTCTCGGGATTTCGGCAAGTCGTGCGGCCGAAGAGACATTTCCTTCCGCTGCACGTAAATACTGTGTTAACAGGTCCTTTTCGACCTGGTTAACATGCTTCTGCCGTTGGCTGCGCAAGCTGTTCCGGCTCGTTTTGTCCGGGGACTGCAGGACCAGTTCACCAAAGATAACAGGCAGATTCTCGAGCCGGATAATCTCGTCGTGAGTTAATACTGCGGCTCGCTCGATAATATTCTGCAGCTCACGTATATTGCCGGGCCAATGGTACTGGCGCATGGCCTGAATCGCACGTTCCTCTATTCCGGACAGGGTCTTGTTGACCCGGGTGCTGGCTTTGGCAATAAACACCTGAATCAATTCATCAAGTGAGTCGAGTCGACTTCGTAGCGGAGGCATGGTGATGGTAAAAACATTCAGTCGATAAAAGAGGTCTTCGCGAAACCATCCTTCTGCTACGCCTTGGTCGAGATTACGGTTGGTTGCTGCTATCAGGCGTACGTCCACCTTGGTCGATGTGTTGCCGCCAACCGGTCTGATCTCTCCACTGTCGAGAACGCGTAAAAGTTCTGCCTGCAGTTTAGGCGTGATGTCACCGATTTCATCGAGAAAGATAGTGCCGCCATTGGCGGCTTCGAAGATGCCGCGTTTCTCGCTGATCGCACCGGTGAAGGCGCCTTTCCTGTGACCGAAGAGTTCGCTTTCCAGAAGGCTGTCCGTCAGCGTTGTGCAATTGACAGTTACGAGTGGTTTGTCAGAACGTTGGCTTTGTGCATGTATGGCACGGGCTGTCAGTTCCTTACCCGTACCGCTTTCACCACGAATCAATACTGTTGTCGGGGTAGGACCAACCTGATGAATCAGTCTAATGACTTCTCTAGTGCGCTGATCCTTGCAAACAATTGATGTTTCGCCAAATTCCTGTTTCAAGGCACGTTGGGCAAGTTCGTATTTCTGGGTAAGTTGGATATGATCCTCTTTAAGTCGCTTCAGGGAGTAGGGGAGGCACATGTCGCGTTCAGCAAGTTCCCGGTACACGGCAACAGCGTGCTCACGACAAGTTGTGTAGCCGCAAGCGCCGCAGTTTAACTCGTCTTTGGTCTCATATTTGTCCGTTGCCTGAAGGATTTGACGCAAACGCTCGTTACTCGGGGTTTTCGGTGATTCGTACTTGTTGGAGAAGGTCCGGGTCACATCAGGTAATGGTTTATCGTCAAGGTAGGTCGACTTGGTCCGATAGTAAAGACTCTGGTCCTGGTTGTGTTTGATAATCAGGTTGCGTTTGGAGAAGGTGGTCAGACGGTTATTCTTGCCGGGCCCGCCAATACAACCGCCGTTGCAGAAGCGAAGGTCAACCACTTTAGGTGCGATCCGGCCGGCCGCAAGGTCCATGATCACTTCCATGGCGTTCTCCTCGCCTTCCATTTCCACGTAATCGTGATTGGTGATTTCGTTAGCAATATCAAACGAGTGTAATGGCCCGCCGGAGATTGCAAAGAGGCGTCCGTGTTGTGGTTGCATGCCGTCGAAAGCGGTTTCGCCCAGTCGATGCAGATCAAGATTGCGCTCCTTGATCATCTGGCTCAATTCCTGGTAAGAAATGACGCAGTCGATAGCGCCTGCGCTTTGGTCTGCAGTGATTTCAACCTTGCCGGCAATGCAGGAGCTGATGTAGACGATCGGGGTTTCGCTTGTGTTTCGACTCTTGATAAAGCGTCCAATGGCCACCATGGGTGAAACAATGCCGGTCAGATTCTTGAGTAATTGCGGGTAATGTTTTTCGACCAGGTCGATAATTGTCGGGCAGTGAGTTGTTATCAGAGGGTAGGGTTGGCCCTGCTTCAGAGTTTTGCGATAACTCTCTCTGATCAGATCTACTCCGGCGACACCCTCGTGGACTTCAGCAAAGCCGAGCCGACGCAGGCCGGTGACCAGCTGTCCGGAACGAATGTCGTTGAAAAATGCCGGATGTGAACAACCGAGGATGGCGATCGGCGGTTTGTCAGCAGCAAGCAACTGTTTGCATTTGTTGTTGTGATCAGCAATGACCTTGGCTTTTTGCGAACAGCTTTTAACGCAATTGCCGCAACCGATACAGCGGTCACTGATGGTCTCAGCGTAATTGCGATGAACGCGTATTGCATTGACCGGGCAATTGCGGACGCAGGCGTAGCACTTCCTACAGTTTTCCTTGACGGTGATAACTGGACCCATAGTGCCTCTAGTATTACATAAGAACCCGTCAAGACCGACAGGCTACTGGAAGATCCCGGTGTCTTCCTGAAAGATATCGCGCAGATTGTGCCATTTGTGGCACGAGCCTGTCAATCATGGAATCCGTCAATCATAGAATCAAGGAGTAAGGCTGTTGTTCTATGGCTTTATAACTTTGCCGCTCACGCGGTTGAGGTGGTATGTTTTATGTCATTTAAAAAACGGGAGATACAATCAAATGAAGATCATTGATCTGCGCAGCGATACTGTGACCAGGCCGACATCAGTCATGCGACAGGTGATGGCCGGAGCAGAAGTGGGAGATGATGTCTACGGCGAGGACCCGACTGTCAATCGTTTGCAGGAGCTTGCTGCAGAGATGTGCGGCATGGAGGCAGGGTTGTTCGTGCCGAGCGGCACTCAGGGCAACTTGTTGGCTATATTGTCACACTGCCAACGGGGTGAAGAATATATCGCCGGACAGCAGGCGCATTGTTACCGCTATGAAGCAGGCGGGGCGGCTGTTTTTGGCGGTGTGCAACCGCAACCGATCAATTTCGAAGCGGATGGCACGCTCGACCTCACACAGGTTGCAGCATTTATTAAGCCGGCCGATGATCATTTTGCCATCACTCGCTTGCTCTGCCTCGAAAATACGCAGGCAGGCAGGGTTCTGTCTCTTGATTACCAGTCTGATGCGGCTGATTTCGCCCGTGAGTATGGTCTAAAACTGCATCTCGACGGTGCCCGTGTCTTCAATGCCGCCATGAGTCAACAGGTGTCGTTATCAGCGATCACCAGGTATTATGACTCTGTTTCCTTCTGTCTCTCCAAGGGTTTAGGTGCCCCCGTCGGTTCACTCCTGGTCGGCTCGCGTGAATTTATTACACGGGCTCATCGCTGGCGAAAGATGGCGGGCGGCGGTATGCGGCAGGTCGGTATCCTGGCAGCGGCCGGAATTTATGCCCTGGAACATCAAGTCGAACGTCTGGCAGAGGATCATCTTCATGCCACGAGACTGGCCGAGGGGCTGGTTGGTATCAAGGGGCTTGATATCGATCTGGATAGTGTCGAGACCAACATGGTCTTTATCTCCACTGAGCTTGAAATACAGCCTCAGCTCATCGCTTTTCTCAAAGAGAAAGGCATCCTGATCGGTGGTTACGGCCAGTTGCGGTTGGTCACTCATCATGACGTTGAAGCGGCAGATATCCCTCGTGTTATTGAGGCGTTCAAGGCTGCAATGGAAAGCTGAAAAGCCTCATAGTCCGACCATTTGGCTTGGCGTTTAAAGTTTACACTTCTTGCAGGGTGGTACCCTAACTCCGCATGTTAATGAACTGCAGGTCGATACCGAAATCCTTGCCTTTAAGAAGTTGAATGACGTCCTGCAGGTTATCGATCTTCTTGCCGTTCACGCGCACCTGATCCTCCATGATCTGGGCCTGAACTTTGAGCTTGCTCTCTTTGATCGCTTTGACGATCTCCTTGCCCCGTTCCTTGTCTATTCCCTGAAGAAGAGTGATACGCTGGCGCATGGCACCGAGTGAGGCCGATTCTTTTTTGCCGAATTCAAGGCAGCTGGGTGAAACACTGCGACGCGCCAGCTTTCCACGCAAGATATCTACCACTGCGGTCAGTTTGTAATCGTCGGCGGCCAGGATGACGATGCAATCCTTTTCCAGCTCGATCTCATTGTGTGTCCCTTTGAAATCGTAGCGCTGATTGATCTCTTTACGGGCCTGGTTGACGGCATTATCGACCTCCTGCATGTCAACCTTGAAAACAATATCAAAACTCGGCATAAAAAATATCTCCTGTTATTGTAGTGCTGCGTCATTTCATCATTGACGCGACAATAGTGTGAAATTTCAGAAGGGTGTCGGACTGGCCGACACCCTTCCGGGCAGTATTACATTTACATGTTACGGTTGCTGTCACCTCAGGGGCAGAATTGTCTGGGCAGCACGACTACACGGCCAAACTGACGAGATGATCGTGCTCTCCTTGCTTTACTCTAAAATTCCCGGGGTACTTTTTAAGTAATTCTGCGAATGTTTTGCATTCGTAATTTGACTCGTCGAAGGTAGGGTCAAGGCGCTTCACTACTGGTCTTATGGCAGCTTTAACGACCCACTCATCGCCAGTTTTCTTAGCGATTTGTCTGATCGCTTTTGACAGCAGTTCAACGGGATCTTTGATCTTTATAATATCCGACTCATCCTCTTCAAGGCTTTCCTCTGTCTGGTTGTCAACGACGAAAGTCTCGTAATATTTAAAGTCGGAGCAACTGTTGGCCCAATGCTGATTTGTTGATGATTTGCAACCGATACCAATTAAGTCCTTTCCTGCCGCCTTGATTTTTTGTGCCAGAGGAATAAAATCACTATCACCACCTATGACAATAATGGCTGAGATATGCGGGAATCTCATCACATCCTCTACGGCATCAAGAGACAATTTGATATCAGCACCGTTTTTTGCTGAAGCCCCGGGAGGAAATATCTGGATCAATTCGACAGCACATTTAAGCAGGGAATGACGGTATCTTGCAAACCATTGCCAATTGCAATAGGCCTTGTTGATTGCGACATTGCCATATGTTGTTGCAAAATCATAGAGCGCCTGCACATCAAGCAGCAAGTCTTGCTGTTTGCTCCTGTTTTGAGTCCGACCGTAGCTGCCGCTGCCGTTGGCAGAGTCGTACAGGCTGGCATGAATATTCTCAAAATCCCAATAGACTGCTACAGTTTCTTTCCCCATTATTTCTCCTGTCTCGTACGGTGAATGTTTCTTATCATACACATATTATTGATGTTCTGATTTTTTAGTTTTCATCGGCCTCAAGGTTTGGTCTGTCGGAGCACCATGTCAGCTTGGTTTCGTCGCGCTATAGAGTGCAATTGTTCCGTAAAGAGTGTTGAATGTTTTCCGTTGTGACACATCAACAAAGCCGCTTTCCTCGAAAAGCGTGATGAGCTTACCTTTGACATGGTCCTGAGTGTTTTTGAAGCCGTCGAGAAGTTGAACTGTTAGAAACAACCCTCGCATGCAGAGATTGTCGGCACGCCCCCAGTCGGCGACGTGCAGTTCTGCGCCAGGCTTGAGAACCCGGAAAAGTTCCTGTGCGGTGCGAACTTTGTCTTCCCACAAAAGGTGGTGAAAAAACATGCTTGAGAACACCCGGTCAAATTGTGCTTCCGGATAAGGCAGGTTATCGGAGAGCGCTTGATCGAATTGCACCTGGGTGTTGGCTTTTTGTGCCTTGCTGGATGCAATGGATATAATTTTCAGGTCACCATCAACCCCTGTAACCCTGGCATGTGGCTGGTGCTGTTTGATCCAGATGGCCAAAGTGCCTGTTCCAGAGCCCAGATCAAGTATTTGCTGCTCCGGTTCGAGGTCCGCTTGCTTGATTAGTGCCTGTTTAACGCTGCGTTCACGACCGGTAGTGGCGACAACGGTGTCGTAGAAGGGAGTCAGGAAGTGAAATCTCAGGGCTGGCACGTATCTGGCTTTAGAGGTCTCCTGCATTACGGTTTTCCCCGGGCAAAGAATCTGGTTATCTTATTGCTCAAACACATTCTTGACGACCACATCATTAAGGTCGAGTTGCCCCGGTCGTGGCCATGTCTCTTTCGTCCCTTTCCCAACGGCCACAAACATGGCAATTACATGATCCCCTGGAAGCTGAATCAGCTTCGCAACCTGCTCAAAGTCAAACCCATCCATTGGACAGGAGTCATACCCCAATGACTTTGCAGCAAGCATTATCGTTTGTGCAACAATACCACAGGAGCGCATAGCTTCGTCTCTTTGCACCTGCTCCTTACCGCGATAATAATTATCTATAGCTGGAAGCATAAACTCCTGGACTTCCTTTGGTGCATTGACCCAATAACGCCCTGGGTCCTTTTCCCATGCCTTCAAATCTGCGCAAAGCACGATAAACAACGAGGTGTCGGTCACCTGTGATTGATCCCAGGCGACCTCCCTGATCTTCTTTCTCAAGCCAGCATCATCCACGACAACAAAACGCCAGTTCTGAATATTAAATGCTGTTGGTGAAAGAATAGCTAAAGACAAAATTTCATTCACTTCTTCGGTGGTCATGTCGTGGCTTTCGTCAAAATGTTTGACAGCTCGACGTGAACGGATCGCTTCCATCGTCTTCATGATTTCTCCTCTTGAGATTAATAAAACTTGACCACTTTATTTTGTTGCTGCTGCTTTTGCTATGCTGGCCAGGGCTTTTTCTATTTTCGCTATAGCCCCTTCGCAACCGGAGATGTTATGCCGTTTTTCCAAGTATCTTGGATCATTATACGATATCCAGACCTTGGCATTGTCATCTTCCCAGATTAATGCTTTTTGAGGTGAATCAATAGCGACACTTTGCTGACAAACCATAAGCGGGCTGCCAACTTTTGGGTTGCCGAATATTATCAGTTCGGTGTTTCGCAGCTCGATGCCAACCTCGGCTGCGCTTTCGGAATGTTTTATACGGTTGAATATGGTCATGCCTTTTTTATTTAATATATCCACCATGCGATCTGCCGTCTCCTCGACATTAAAAGAGCTCGGCACATCAACCACCCCATCTGCTGCCGCTACCGGGAGTGCAATGAATAATATCGACAGTGCCACGAGGATTGTTTTTTTCATTTTTTTCTCCTTTAGTCGGTCTGATACTGAGGATCACCTAGCAGCCTGTCGGACTATCAGGGCTGAAGCGAAAATTTGGATATTTGAGACCAGATTTTGGCTCGTTTGATAGTAATAGCCATAGCTATTGGTTGAAAAAGAGCTGAAATATGGGCCAAATAGGCGAATTTGCAGCCAGCTCATTGATTGTCCGACAGGCTGCTAGAACAGTAATGAGTGAAATGCGGCAATATATGACGCTTTTGCTATACATTATGCGTTGGTTATGAGTTTTGTCAATTTAGCGGAGGGAATATGTGGCTGGATCAGGTTCGTTTAAAACCAGAGGTAAAAGCTCAGAGAGTCTGAGAGGCTGCTGTCTGCCGAAATCGACCAACCTCATCACTAAAATGACAAGCCGCCTGGTGGCCCGGTACCTGCTCGGCAAGTGCAGGATATTCCTGCCGGCAGATCTCCTGTGCATAAGGACAGCGGGGATGGAAATGGCAGCCACTTGGTGGGTCGATCGGTGAGGGGATCTCGCCGCTCAGGACCTGGTGTTGACGGACATGCTGCGGGTCGGGAACAGGAACAGCGTTAAGCAGTGCTTCGCTATAAGGATGACGTGGATGCGAGTAAAATAGCCCGGCATCAGCGACTTCGACGATCCTCCCCAGATACATCACGGCTACCCTGTCACAGACATGCTCGATAACGCCAAGATCGTGGGAGATAAAGAGGTAAGTCAGACTGTATTCCTGCTGAAGATCCTTGAGCAGGTTGATGATCTGGGCCTGGATGGAGAGATCGAGGGCCGAGACCGGTTCGTCGGCGACGATCAGGCGCGGTTTTACGGCCAGGGTGCGGGCGATGCCGATGCGTTGACGCTGGCCACCTGAGAATTCATGCGGGTAACGATCAAAATGTTCTTCACTCAGGCCGACCTTGGCCATCAATGAGAGGACCTGTTCCCGGACCTCCTGGCCCTTAGCCAGTCCCAGGTTCTTTGCAAATCCATGTATGACCAGGGCTTCGCCAATAATATCACCGACTCGCATGCGCGGATTAAGCGACGAATAGGGATCCTGAAAGATCATCTGCATGTCCCGCCGCAGGGCGGTCAGATCACGCTTGGCCATGCCGGTCACCATCTTGCCGTCAAATCGGATGATGCCGTCGTCAGGTTCGATCAGACGCAACAACAGTTTGCCGGTTGTCGATTTGCCGCAGCCGGATTCACCGACCAGCCCCAGGGTTTCGCCGGCTTTAATTGTAAAAGATACACCATCGACAGCTTTAAGCAGCCGTTTGGGTGCTCCTGGACGGCTGGAGCTGACGCGGAAAGATTTACGTAAATTTTCGACACTGAGCAGAGTTGACATTATTGCACCTGCCAGCAACGCACCCAGTGACCTGGCTGCACTTCTTTGAGTGGTGGGTTCTTGCCACGACATGGAGCGAAGGTTTCAGGGCAGCGTTCGAGGAAAGAGCAGCCTGTCTCGGCAGCTCCTTCTCTGGGAACACTTCCCTCGATAGGAACCAGTCGTTTACGGCGCTCGCCGATCCGCGGGATACAGGCTAAAAGACCTCGCGTGTAAGGATGTCGCGGATCGCCATAGAGTTCTTTCACCGGGGCTGTTTCCAGAATTAACCCCGCATACATGATAGCAACCCGGTCGGCGTTTTCGGCGACTACGCCGAGATCGTGGGTAATCAGCAGCATGGCCATATCGCGTTCGGCCTTGATCTGGCCAAGCAGATCCATGATCTGAGCCTGAATCGTGACATCAAGAGCCGTTGTCGGTTCGTCTGCAATCAACAACTGTGGATCGCAGGCCAATGCCATGGCAATCATGACCCTCTGGCGCATACCGCCGGATAGCTGGTGGGGATAATCTTTAAGACGTTGCCTGGCCTCAGGGATGCCGACCTTGTGAAGCAGTTCTGCCGCCAGCTCTGTGGCTTTGCGTTTATCGTGGCCGCGGTGCAACTGCAAGGTCTCCATGATCTGGTCGCCAATCCGGAAAACCGGGTTGAGTGAGGTCATTGGCTCCTGGAAAATCATGCCGATGCGATTGCCGCGTACCCGGCAGATTTCCTCTTCCGGCATGTGCAGCAGATCGACACCCTCGAAAAAGATATTGCCATCTACAATGCGTCCCGGTTCCGGGACCAGGCGCAACACGGAGAGGGCGGTCATCGATTTGCCGCAGCCGGACTCGCCCACCAACGCCAGGGTTTCCCCCCGATCGATGGTGAAATCAATGCCGGCGATTGCCTTGACCAGGCCGCCACCGGTAAAGAAAAAAGTTTGCAGGTTGCTGACTTCGAGAAGAATGCTCATGGTGTCCTGGTCAGGGAACTGGCTCCCGCTGGAAAAGAGGGCATTAAGGGTTTATTCGATGCAATATCTTTTTGGCAGAAGCTTGCGCGCTTTCGATTTGATCAGAAGTCAGACGACCATCAAGTATCTCCACATTTTTTCTCGCATCCTCACTTCCCATCATACCTGCTACATACCACCAGACATAAGCCATTTCAGAGTTTCCTTCTTCATGATATACGCCTCCGAGGCTGATCATCGCCTCTCCATCTCTCTGGAAAGCTGCTTTTTCAAACCACATAATGGCGGCTTCTATGTCCTTTTCGACCCCAAGTCCATCCCTGTATGCACCGGCAACATTGTTTTGTGAATCAGGCATTCCTTTTTCAGCTGCAAGCAGCCACCACTTAACAGCCAGCTCGTAATCAGTTGGAATGCCCTTACCGGAAAAGTACATATTGGCAAGAGCATTTTGGGCCAGAGCATATCCTTGCTCAGCAGAGGCCTGGAACCATTTCATGGCCTCGCTGTCGCTCTGGGGCACACCTGTGCCGTCGTAATGTAGCGCGCCCAGGATATATTGCGCATCGCTATCACCAGCTGTCGCCTCGGAGGTCCATATGTTTATAGCCTCAGGAAGATCACCTGCCTGAAAAGCTTGAAGTGCCTCATCCATTGGGGAGGCGATCGCTGAAGAGGCGACACCGGACAGAAAAATTAATAGAATAAGAAGTAAATGGAATTGCTTCACGAAGCCTCCGGTTAATAGTGTTGTGATAAGCACCGCAAACCTAACCCAGACTTGGCACCTCGTCAAGCGGAAGGGGAAGGGGCTCTGGAAATACATTTATCTCTCTGATCTCTTGATTTCGCCATGCAACACTCGCCGGTTATTTGTGCTAGCATGTCAAAATATTCTTTATCCATCTAGCAGCCTGTCGGACGATCAATGAACCGGCGGCATCAAGTGATGACAATGCATGATCTCGTTGACCTCCATCTCCACAGTACTTTCTCTGACGGTGTTCTGACGCCCACTGAACTGGTTGTCGAAGCGGCCTCCCTTGGCTTGCGGGCGATTGCGTTGGCTGATCACGATAATGTTGACGGCATTCCGGAAGCACTCGTTGCCGGGCTAAAACACGGTGTTGAGATTGTTACGGCGGTAGAACTTTCAGTCCTCTGGGAAGACCTGGACGATATCCATCTGCTCGGTTACGCCTTTGATCACGAAAACGACGCGCTGCAGAAGGCGCTTGGCGAGTTCAGGGATTTTCGTGCCGGGCGCAGTGAACGAATTCTTGGCAATATCAACCAACGGTTGACGGCTGAAGAGCGTCAACCTCTCGACTT
>PVMK01127661.1_pt1 | contig 21494 bp, 18 predicted proteins | sample 1853481 | NCBI WGS metagenome assembly PVMK01 (sample SAMN08533507, study PRJNA380276) | Marine sediment metagenome, whole genome shotgun sequencing project.
TCCTCTGGGCTCATATGGCAACGGTAGGCCATTGCCTCCACACCGGCCGCAGCGGCCTGGCGGAACGCGTCGGCATAGGCAGGATCGAGATCGCTGGCGATCTTGAAGCGATTGGCGTCGCTGCGCTGGATCAAGAATAGCATCACGGCCCTGTGGCCCTGGGCCACCATCTCGGTGAGCTCTCGGAGATGCTTAACGCCACGCGCGGTGACACAATCGGGGAACTCTGCCAGACCGACTTTGCGCATCAGTTGCACGTTCTTGATCTCGACGTAGCAGCGGCCTTTCCTGGTATCCTCCAGTAGAATGTCGATGCGGCTTGCAGCACCGTACTTCACTTCGCGCCGGAGAGACTGATAACCGCTAAGCTTGCGGATGCGCCGCCCTTCGATGGCTTCGGTGACGAGGCGGTTGGGGTGACCCGTGTTTATGCCAACGAGTGAGGCGCCATTGCCGAGATCCGTCTCGATCATCTCCCAGGTATGACGATACTTGCGCGTGGGGCTGTCGCTTTCGGACAACCAAACCGTGGAGCCTGATGCGGTGAGCCCCAGCATCGAACCGGTATTGGGGCACGACGCCGTGATGGTCTCGCCGGTATCGAGGGTCACGTCGGCCAGGAAGCGCTTGTATCGCTGGAGGAGCCGTCCGCGCTTAAGGGGGGAAGAGAATCGCATGAGGCAAACCTAGAATGACGGCGAGGCTGTTCGCAATGCAAAGCTGGAAAGATGCCTGCCCGGCCTCGTCGGCGGTCGGTCGCGGTGCTAGATCAATCAGCGCCAAGAACAAAAATGGAGCCCCAGGTGAGTGACGAACATGAGGTCACGGCGGCGGTCTTAGTTATTGGAGACGAAATCCTGTCGGGCCGCACCAAGGACCGCAATATCGGATACATCGCCGATCATCTGACGCGCGTTGGCATTCGGTTGAAAGAGGTGCGCATCGTTGCTGACGACGAGGCGGAGATTGTCGGTGCGGTCAACGCACTACGCGCCTGCTACACCTACGTGTTTACGACTGGCGGCATAGGCCCGACCCACGACGATATAACAGCCGAAAGCGTAGCCAAGGCACTCGGCGTTCGCCTCGACATCGATGCGCGTGCGTTGGCGCTTCTCAACGCGTACTTTGCAAAGCGGGGTGTTGAAGCGACGCCGGCGCGGATAAGAATGGCGCGCATTCCTCAAGGGGCGTCGCTCATTCGAAACTCGATTTCCGTCGCACCTGGTTTCATGATCGACAACGTCATCGTCCTTGCAGGCATACCAGACGTGATGCAGGTTATGCTCGACGATGTGATGCCAAACTTGATGACAGGGAATAGAGTCCAGACCGCAACAATTAAACTCATGCGTGCAGAAGGTGACGTGGCAGATCTATTCGCCGCGCATCAAGAAATGTATCCGGATGTTGCAATGGGCAGCTACCCGTCGTTCACGCAGACGGGTCCGATAACACAACTTGTTTTACGTTCCACCGATTCTAAGCGCCTTGAAGCGGCAGTAACGAGCTTGACTGCCAAGCTTAGGGTTAAGCGCTTCCTTTGAGGCGCAAGCGCCCTGCTTCTGATGCGACGCATTCACGCATCGCATTGTCATTCAATCCTCGCTTCTTGCTGCTGCTTACCGCGCGCTGGGGCACGCCCGCACGGGATTAGGACCAGCGTGCGCAGCGTTTGCGCCGATACATATCAATAACAATTGTGGAGTGAGTGATGGTGATTGGCATTTTTCGCCGGGCGAAGCATATGCGCCTCGGCTGCATCGCATTGAGCCTTGTCGCGCTTGCTGTGATGGCGCTACCCGTCAGGATCGCAACACAGGCCGAGGCGAAAACGCCCGGCTCGACGTATTGCTACCATGGGATTTGCCACCGGGTGAAGACGATCGAAGAGACGCGCTCGCTCGTCGGTCTCCAGCAATCAATAGAGGCGTCGCACTACGACGACTGTACCCGCGATCGCTACAACCCCTGTGGGCTGACCTCATCAGGAGAACGCTTTCGTCCAGATCGACCCGATAACACCGCGAGCCCCATCTATCCCGACGGCACGACGCTGCTCGTATGGAATCCAGAGACGAAGCACGCACTCGTCGTGCGCGTCAACAATGCGGGTCCCTATCATGGGAATCGCAAGCTCGATCTTTCTGTCGCCGCCGCGGAGAAGTTGGGCTTCAAAGACAAGGGCGTGGCCAAGTTACGTGTCAAGGTCGTGAAGGCGCCGGAACCCGAGGAGGCCAAGTACTCCAAGCTCCGCAACTATGCGCACGTGCCCGGTGACATCGGAGAATACTCAAGCGTTGACGAAGCCGAAAAGGGCATGGCCGTGGCCTATGCGTTGCAGGCGTCTGCCACGTCGTTGATGGCGCCGTTAACATCGCGCGTCTTTTCGATGCCCAGCCACGAGTACCTTGTTGCGGAAGCGCCTCAGGCTCGGAACCTCGCACCGACGAAGCTTGCAGCGGTCATCGAGCCAAAAACGAGCCTTGCCGTCCTTATTGAAGAGCACGACAGCAAAGAGGTTTCCCGGCCAGAGCCCGAAACCATTCCGAACGCGCCTGTCGCCGAAATCGCTACTGCGGCTGTAACAGAGAATGTCACCGCCGAAGAGCCGAAGATGCAAGTTGCGGCTGCCATTGCATCGGACGCCCTCAAGACGCAGCCCGTCACGCACGCGTCGAGCAAGAAGAAGAAAATTCGCGCCGCCAGAAACAGCAAACGCAAGAGGCCTGTGGCGTCGCGCCGGTCGCGGTCGCGCAACAAGAGGACAGGTCGCCAGCGCGGTGTGGCGCGCGTCAAGCGGGTGCGGGTTGCCTCCCTCCGGCCGAGAGAACCGAAGCGCTATAGGTTCCACGCAAATTCGCTTTCGGAATCGCACCACCGGCATATGCGGGCCGCATCAAGCAGCTAAAATGGACGAGAAGGGTCTATCATGCAGGCGTTGCGGCGGGCTGGCCAGTTGAGGCCGGTTCGCCGCCGCTTTCGCTTTCGAAGAACAGATTGTACTCAGCCTCAAGCGCGTTCAGAAACGCCGAGACGAGATCGAGCAGCACGCCGAGGCGGAGCCTCCGGGCCACCAGGAATGCGTCGTCGAGCTTGATGGGCGACGCATCGTCGAGCGCGGGTGCGTCCTCCGCGAGCAACCCGCGGCTTCTTACAAAGGCTGTCAGTCCGTCTCCGGTGTCGAAGTCGACATCGGTTGAATCTGCGCACTCGTCGACGGCATCGACGAGAATGGCCGTGGACGACACATAGAGACGAGCAATCGCACTGAATGTCTTGTTCTCGGACGCCAACTCTTCGGCCCGGTCGCGTCCCACTAGGATGCGTGACAACAACGTGAGCTCGAGCGTGCGGATGCGCTCAACCGCGTCGCGTTGGCGGTCGCGGATTTTGATGATGTCCTCGGGTTCGCGCGGCAACGGCCCGAGCCACACATAACTGATCTTGTTGAGGTCCTCTCCAACGGCGAGTGCGGCGTCGAGATGCTCAGCAAGCAGGTAGACGCTCGTCGGTGCGAGGCTGGGCTCGGGATGCGAGGCGTCGGACATGGAGCTCCAGATGAGAGGGGAACCAAGGAACGCGGCGCAACGGCACTTCGCAAATCAGTACAACGATTCGGTATTGGGTGACCTCCAACGCGCATACGTCGCAGCTAGTTGGCGGAGCGCCTCCCAGACTTGCCCGCAGCCTGCACGCGGAAGTCTTCACCTGTACTGCCGATGCTTTTGTAGCTCTGTCCCTAGGTCACCACGCCTCAGCTGCACCCGCTCGTTGAGCCGCACGTGTCGCATTTCATGCAGGTGCCGTTGCGTAGCAGCGTGAAGTTGCCGCACTCGTGACAGGCTTCGCCCTCGTAGCCGCGGATGCGTGCCTCCGCGCGGCGATCAGCCTCACGCCCTTTAGTCGATATCTTCGTGTGCGCAACGCTCGTGGGCGCGTACACCACGTCAGCTTCGGGCTGCTTTAGAGCCGTCGCCCCTTCGGTCTGCGGGAAAGCGGAGCTGATCTCGCTCTGCATCACGGTGACCGCGTTGGACGTCTCTTCGGAGTCCGCGCCCCCGGCCATGCGGATGGCAGCGCCGCGAATGAGACCGCGTGAGACGAACTTCCGTGCGGGTGCATGCAGATCAAGCTCGTCGTCGGTGTCCTCATCCGAGGAGCCAAGCCCCGTGCCGTCGACGATTTCTCTCGGGTCGACGTGGGCAAGGTCATGACGTCCCAGATATGACACCGCCAGCTCGCGGAAGATGTAATCGAGAATCGAGGTCGCGTTTTTGATCGTCTCGTTGCCGGTGACGAGGCCTGCGGGCTCAAAGCGCGTGAAGGTGAAGGCCTCCACGAATTCCTCCAGCGGTACGCCATACTGAAGACCCAGAGAGATGGCGATGGCGAAATTGTTCATCAACGAACGGAAGGCAGCGCCTTCCTTGTGCATGTCGATAAAGATCTCGCCAAGCCGCCCATCGTCGTATTCGCCAGTGTGTAGATAGACCTTGTGCCCGCCAACGGTGGCCTTCTGGGTGTAGCTCTTGCGGCGGTTGGGGAGCTTGTCGCGCTCCTGGGCACGCACGCGCTCCACGATGCGCTCCACGATGCGTTCTGCTACGGCCTCGGTGCGCGCCGCCATGGGTTTGTCGGCGAGCATTTTCTCGGCAGCCTCGTCCTGCTCGTCGGCATCGTCGCCGAGAATTTGCGCGTTGAGCGGCTGGGAGAGCTTGGAGCCGTCGCGGTAAAGCGCGTTGGCCTTCAGCGCGAGCCGCCATGAGAGCATGTAGCTGGCCTTGCAGTCCTCCACGCTCGCATTGTTGGGCATGTTGATGGTCTTGGAGATGGCGCCCGAGATGAAGGGCTGTGCCGACGCCATCATGCGTATGTGGCTCTCCACGGAGAGATAGCGCTTGCCCTTGCGCCCGCACGGGTTGGCGCAATCGAAGATGGGCAGGTGTTCCGGCTTGAGATGGGGTGCGCCTTCGAGCGTCATCGCCCCGCAGACATGCTCATTCGCCGCCTCGATATCCTGTTTCGAAAAGCCGAGGTGGACCAAAAGATTGAATGCGGGATCGTTGAGGCTTTCGGCTGGCACACCGAGCTTTTCGGTCAGGAATGCTTCGCCCAGCACCCATTTGTTGAACACAAACTTGATGTCGAAGGCGCTCTCAAGTCCGCCTTCGATCTTAGCGATCGCGGCTTCGTCGAAGCCTTTTGCCTCGAGCGTCGAAGAGTTGATCGCAGGCGCCTGGCGCAGCGTGCCATGCCCGACGGCAAAGGCCTCAATCTCGGCGATCTCGCTTTCGCGGTATCCAAGTGTGCGCAGCGCCTCAGGGACCGCCTGGTTGATGATTTTGAAGTAACCGCCGCCTGCCAGCTTCTTGAACTTCACCAGCGCAAAGTCGGGCTCGATGCCGGTCGTATCGCAGTCCATGACGAGGCCGATGGTGCCGGTAGGCGCGACCACAGTTGCCTGCGCGTTGCGGAAGCCGTGGCTTTGGCCAAGCTCAATTGCGCGATCCCAGGCGCCCGTCGCGGCTTCGATGAGCGCTTTGTCTGGGCACGCTGCGTGGTCAAGTGGAACAGGATTGGTGGCGAGCTTTTCGTAGCCATCCGCCTGCCCGTAGGCCGCGCGGCGGTGGTTGCGCACGACGCGCAGCATATCGTTGGCATTGGGCTGGTAGCCGGGGAATGGTCCGAGCTCGTTCGCCATTTCGGCCGACGTAGCATACGAGACACCGGTCATGATGGCGGAGATGGCCCCGCAGATGGCGCGGGCGGCATTGGAGTCATAGGAAATACCCGAGGTCATCAACAGGCCGCCGATATTGGCAAAGCCCAGACCGAGAGTGCGGTAGCGATAAGAAAGCTCCGCGATGCGCCGGGAGGGGAACTGCGCCATCAGCACTGCAATCTCGAGCACGATGGTCCACAGCCGGCAGGCATGTTCGAAAGCGTCCGTGTCGAACGACTTGTCAGGCCGGCGGAACGCGGTGAGGTTCAAGGACGCAAGGTTGCAAGCCGTGTCGTCGAGGAACATGTACTCCGAGCACGGGTTGGACGCTCGGATGGGTCCGCTCTGGGGGCAGGTGTGCCAGTCGTTGATAGTGGTGTGGAATTGGATGCCGGGATCGGCGGACGCCCATGCCGCATGGCCAATCTGGTCCCACAAATCGCGCGCCTTGAGGGTTTTCGTCGGCTTGTCGGAGAGGCGTGCGGTTAGGTCCCAGTCCTTGTCCTCTTCAACAGCATCGAGGAACGCGTCCGTCACCCGCACAGAGTTGTTGGAGTTTTGGCCAGAGACCGTCAGGTAGGCCTCCGAGTCCCAATCCGTGTCGTAGGTCGCGAAGTCGATGTCCTTATAGCCCTGCTTGGCAAACTGGATGACGCGCAGGACGTAATTGTTGGGCACCTCATCGCGGCGCGCCTCCTTGATGGCGCGTTTCAAAGCGGGGTTCTTGGTGGGCTCGAAACAATCGTCGCCGTCGGCCTCGCAGTTAACGCAGGCCTTCATGATGGCCTTCAAGCGCTTCTGGCAAATCTTGGAGCCGGTGACGAGGGCGGCGACCTTCTGCTCCTCCTTCACCTTCCAGTTGATGTATTCCTCGATATCGGGGTGATCGATGTCGACGACCACCATCTTGGCTGCGCGCCGCGTCGTTCCGCCTGACTTGATGGCGCCTGCAGCGCGATCGCCGATCTTAAGAAAGCTCATGAGACCCGAGGAGCGTCCGCCACCTGACAGGTTCTCATCAGCGCCGCGCAACTTGGAGAAGTTGGAGCCGGTGCCCGAGCCGTACTTAAAGAGCCGTGCCTCGCGGACCCACAGGTCCATGATGCCATTTTCGTTGACGAGGTCGTCTTCGATTGACTGGATGAAGCACGCGTGCGGCTGTGGGTGCTCGTAGGCGGAATCGGAAACTGTCAGCTTGCCGGTTTCGTAATCGACGTAGGTATGGCCTTGGCCAGGACCGTCGATGCCATAGGCCCAATGAAGACCCGTGTTGAACCATTGCGGGCTGTTGGGGGCGCCCATCTGCATCGCCAGCATGTAGCGATTTTCATCATAGAAGGCGCGGGCATCGTCTTCAGTACTGAAGTAGCCGCCCTTAAGACCCCAATAGGTCCAGGTTCCAGCAAGACGGTCGAACACGTGGCGAGCATCGGTCTCGCCGCCGAAACGCTCAGGCTCAGGAAGGTCTGCAAGGGCCTGCTTGTCAGGAACCGAGCGCCATGCCCATGAGGGGATTTGTGTCTCTTCTACTTTCTTGAAGCGGCGTGCCACGCCCGCCTTGCGGAAATATTTCTGGGCGAGAATGTCGGCGGCAACCTGGCTCCAGTGTTCAGGTACAAATATGCCGTCGAGGCGAAACACTATGGAACCGTCGGGGTTCTTGATCTCACTTAGCGCGCGGCGAAATTTGATCGTCTCGTAGGGCGATTGTCCTGCCTGAGTGAAGCGCCGCGTAATCTTCATCGGTGATCCCCGTCTCGTCGTATCTGGTTGGTGCGCTTCGACGTCAAACCAGGAGCTAGCGCGCTCGATTTTTTTTCTAGAAACGCAACCCTCAACGCAGACAAGAACTGACCCTATGCAACAGGCAAAACTCCTCCCGCGGCGAAAACAGTAAGTTCCCGCCTGTGGCAAAAGCGTTTTGTGGATTGGGTCGACTGGACCCGCACTGATCCGCAACTTAGGGGCGCATTAAACCGTGTGCGGAACACCCATCTGGGGCTAAACGCTGCAGTTCAAGTCGCGCTTACTCAAACTCGCCGATTCGTGACCAGACGCCAAAGGTTTTGTATGTTGCCGATGACACCCATACTAGATGTAGATAAATTGCGGAAAATGCACTGAATGATTGTGGATATCGTGTTGATCGCAATCGCGGGTTTGCCGCTGCATTCGGAGCTTGCAGAGGGTGTGCATAAAGATGCGTCCGCAATCACAAGCTAACAGGCTATTGCGATTCCATGCATCAGGTCTGTTGCAGTTTTGCCGCGCTTGGGGCGTACTGGACAGACTAGGCCTCGCAACGTTATGCGGGACTTTGAATGAGTGACAGATCGGGGCCCGAGCGATGAGTTTTTTTAAGGAAATTTTCGCCTGGTGGCACGGCAACACATGGGGCACACGCCTCACCATTTGGAACCAGGGCCGTTTTGTGGGCGAAGATGACTTCGGTAATCGCTACTATGAACAGAAGAAGGGCGTTGGCCCCGCCGGGCGGCCGCGCCGCTGGGTGACCTACACCGATTTCGCTGAAGCCTCCAAAGTCCCCCCTGACTGGCATGGCTGGTTGCATTACACGGTCGATGAGCCGCCGACTGCGGAAAACTACCAGGCGCGGCCCTGGCAGAAGCCCCACCGCATGAATATGACAGGCACGCCGGAGGCTTACCGTCCACCCGGCTCTATCTTGACTCATGGCGGGCGCCCCAAGGCGACGGGTGACTACGAGCCTTGGCGGCCGGAGTCGTGAGGCCAGTGATAGAATGAGGCCAGTGATAGAATAGTGTCCAACTTCGGCCCAACTCTGCGCCCAGTGAGGCCCAGAGGCCGGCACGCATTAACGGATCGCCGTAAGAGCTCCATGAACCGCTATTTGAGGATTTCGCTCTCACCACGTGCGCTGCTGGTGCTGGCAACCGCGGCCACGAGCGTCTTGGCCGTCTCAGGTGTGCACGCGGAGCGCATGGAAAACGGCGTCGCGGTCTTTGCTGCCCTCGACAAGGTCACGGCTCGCATCTCCCGGTTTGAGGTGCCGCTCAACGAGACGGTAACGTTCGGCGCACTGAAGGTGACGCCGCGGATTTGCTTTTCGCGCCCACCCACCGAGCCGCCAAAGACCACCTCATTCGTCGAAGTCGACGAGATACTGCTGAATGGCGCCGAGAAACGCATCTTCACCGGTTGGATGTTTGCCGAAAGCCCCGGCCTCAATGCGGTTGAACATCCGGTGTTCGACGTGTGGCTCACCGATTGTCAGAAACCCAAAGGCTCCATTGCCCAGCATCTGACACCGGGCGCAGAAGGTGCCCCCCCGGCGGCTATTGGCGAGCATTTCGCGCCGGCACGCCGTCGGGTTCGGCGCTAAATCCGAATTGATCGCATAGGGCAGCTCAGCGGTGTCCTTGAACGTAGGTGGCGCAATCGCGTGCGAGCGGTTGCCATGCGTCAGCAAACAGATCGCGCATGGTTAACTGCGATCGGCGGGGCCGAGATTGAAGCCGCGTATCCTGACGGTGATGGAACGCTCAACTTTGAAGACTATATGGCCCGTATCGAGAAGATTTCTAAGGAAGCCGATCGGGACAACAACGAGCACGCTCGATGAGGTTGAGCTCAAGGCGTAGGTTAGTAACTGTTCGCTCTCATTGCTTGATGAGCTTCGGGGAACGCGATATATAGAAAGCAAGTGAGGCCGGTCGGCGATTTCGCATGGGCAATTGCCACGCTCTTGTGCGAAGCGTCCCGGCCTCCTTCTTTTTTCACATTTCAGCTTTTCGTTTTGAGCAGTGCCGCAGCGCGTGGGGCAAAGTAGGTCAGCACGCCCGCAGCGCCCGCCCGCTTGAATGCCAGCAAGCTCTCTATCATTGCCGCTTCACCGTCGAGCCAGCCTTCTTTGGCGGCTGCCTGCATCATCGCGTACTCGCCTGAGACCTGATAGGCGAAGGTCGGAACGCGGTATGTTTCGGCAATGCGGGTGACGATATCGAGATAGGGCATCCCCGGTTTCACGATCACCATGTCGGCACCTTCGGCGAGATCAAGCGCGACTTCACGCAGCGCCTCGTCGGAATTCGCCGCATCCATCTGATAGGTGAGCTTGTCGCCACCCAGTTGTGATGTAGCCAGCGTTACGGACGACCCAACGGCATCACGAAATGGCCCGTAGAACGCGGAGGCGTACTTGGCGGCATAGGCCATAATCTGCGTGCCTGAATACCCTTCCCTCTCCAGGGCCGTTCGAATGGCCCCGACGCGGCCGTCCATCATGTCAGATGGGGCCAGGATGTCGGCGCCGGCTTCCACCTGTACGAGCGATTGGCGCACGAGCGCTTCAAGTGTCTCGTCATTGGCAATCTCATCGCCGCGAACCAGACCGTCATGGCCGTGGCTGGTGTAGGGGTCGAGAGCGACGTCAAGAATGACGCCGATATCGAGGCCCACCGCCTTAACGGCGCGGGTGGCCCGGCACACGAGGTTTTCGGGATTGAACGCCTCGCGCGCATCGTCGCTGCGCCGCTTGGGTTCTGTATTGGGAAAGAGTGCGATCGCGGGGATGTTGAGCGCGGCTGCCTCTTCGGCGGCCGCCACAACATTATCGATCGACAGGCGCTCTATACCCGGCATTGACGTGACCGGAACGCGCTGGTTCTGGCCCTCGACGACGAACAGCGGCCAGATGAGATCATCGACGCTCAAGCGGTGCTCGGCAACGAGACGGCGAGACCATTTGCTACGCCGATTGCGGCGCATGCGCACGTTGGGAAAGGTTCCTGCCGTTGGAGCCGGGTTCACTGGCTGCAACGTCCCGCCGCGTCGGCTTTCCGGCTGTATCATTTGCGCTGGGCTGCGCGGTTTCATGACTTAAAAATTCCAGAATAGAGTGGTCCCCTACACTCGCCGGAACGGGAGCCTCTTGGCAAGGGCTGCGCATCGCACGTTGGAGAATAGGGTTAGTCGCAGATCTTTTTGTATTTCCGTTTCGCCATGTCGACGTGGAAATGGTTTCGGTGCGCGTTATTGGCCTCTGGGCCCAGGGTCGTGCCAAAGATGCGGCAGGCAGCAGCGTGTGCGGCGCGCAAGAATTTCGCTTTATCAGTCGACGCCCGCCCAGCTTGCTCTTGCATACTCAAGGCCGCGATCTTGGCTGCGCGCTCAGCTTTGCGCGCCAACACGGGATCCTCCGGCTCGCTGAGCCGAACAGCCGCCAATGTGTACGCGGCACCGAGCGGTTTATCCCTCGTAGCGGCTACAAGGTTTTTCTTCGCTGCTCGGTTCGTCGCAATCTGGGCCGCAGAAACGCGTTCAGCCTTCGCTACGGCCGCTTCGGCGGCGATGTCGCGCTGCGTCAAGCCCCAGTCGTCCAGCACGTATGTGTTCTGCCCCTTCTCGGTAACGAAACCGCGGATGTCGAGCGCGTTGGCGAAGGCATGCTCACTGAACCTATTGCTGACGCGACCAGAAGATTTTCGGCACGAATAGTCGCTCATGACCACGACCTTGGTGACGCGGGTGCCCAGATGCTTCCTCGCGAGCGGTTGCACGCGATTGGTGATCCATGTGTCGAGAACAGCGACCATTTCGCAATTGACGAGTGCCGGCGGCTGGAATGCGACCTTGGACGTCTTGCCGAGACTGACGAGACGTACGGGTGCTGGTGTCCCGCATTCGCGCTCCTTGATCGGCGGTTGTGGAATGACGACCGCATCGACTTTTGTTAGCAGGACGTCGCAGCGGGATTTGGCGGCGGCAATCTCGTTTGGCTGCCAGACATCAGGCACAGGCTCTGCGATGTTGGCGGGTGTGCCTTTCCCATCGGCCTTGGCAGGCAGGCTGCTGCGATCCTTGCGTATAGGCAATGGGGGTATGGGCTCGGGCTTAAAGGCGCCCTCTTGTGCCGACGTCTCGGCGGGCTGCGACGCGCCGCGCCGGCGTGTCTTCTTACCGGCGACGGTGGCAGTAACGGTTGACCATATCGCAAGTGCCGCGTCGATCGGATCAGCGATCGCGCTCTGCTGGCCCACGCAGCAAATCGGACCAAGAACAATTCCAAGCCCCGCCCCCAATCGCGGCATCTATCGCGTCTCCTTGACGTGGTTGGGTGTTGTAGTTTCGAGTCTGATTGAGGCGCTGTAGCGGCCGAATCGTTTGAGCGAGTTTGATCACGGGGCACCCCAGTGTATAGCTCCAAATTCGTCCAATTGATGGTTTGAGCGACCGGCCGGCCGCGCGAGGGAGATGCTGTGCAACACGACGTCAAAAGCGCAACCAAGCAGGCAAGCGAGGCAGGCAGCGAACTCACCATTGAGCCACAGGGCTCGTTGGCGATCATTACGCTCAATCGCCCTCGCGCACTGAATGCGCTCAACATGGCGATGCGTTCGAAACTCGCCGAAGCGTTCCCGCGCTTTGCGCGCGATCCGCAGATCTACGCGATCGTCATTCAATCGGCGAGCCCGAAAATGTTTTCGGCAGGTGGCGATGTGCGCGAGCTGATCACGTGGAAGCGCGAGCAGCCGAGAAAGTGCGGCGCGCGTTTGCCGATGAGTACAATCTCAACTGGCTGCACGAATGCTTTTCCAAGCCGACTATTTCACTCATAAACGGGCCCGTGATGGGCTCAGGTGTTGGCATCACGGCATATGGAACGCATCGGGTGGCGGGCGAGAGGTACCGGTTTGCCATGCCTGAAACGGCCATCGGCCTGTTCCCCGATGTCGGAACTGCCTATGTGCTCGCGCGTTTCCCCGATGAGATTGGCATGTATCTGGGCCTGACGGGGCGTGCGATTGGCGCTGCGGATGCATACGCTTTGGGGCTGTTGACGCACTGCATTTCCTCTGCTCGCTTTGAAGAGATCAAGACGGCACTGATCGATACGTGGCCAGTCGATCCTTTGCTCGACGAGCGCCATGTGGACCCTGGTCCGCGCGAGTTGGAGCCCTACATAGGCTGCATCGCCCGCTGTTTTTCTGCGCCAACTGTGGAAGAGATTATCGACCGGCTGGGTACGGTGCCGAGCAAGGATCGCGAGTGGGCGCAAAGCGTTGTTGCGGACCTTAAGAGCCGTTCGCCGTTGTCGCTCAAGGTGACGCACCGGCATATCGGCGCCGCACGTGAACTTGATCTTCGCCAGACGCTACAACTCGACCACCGGCTCGCTTGCCGCTGTCTTGAAGGACACGATTTCGAGGAAGGCGTGCGCGCCGCTTTGATTGACAAGGATGGCAAGCCGCGTTGGCAGCCGGGCCGGCTTGAGGACGTAACGTCAGTTATGGTTGATGAAGTCTTTGCGTCGATGGGTGATGATGAGCTTGTTTTGCTGTCGCGTGAGCAGATGCAAGCCGCACGCGTGTAAACTTTGATCCAAACTGGCTGGGAGCAGGTGGCTGCAATGGCCGAATGCGCCGCTGAGTATTAATGAAACCCTCCAGAACACCCCCGCTACTATTCTTTTACCATGTGTATTTAGGTAACTTTTAGCTTCATGCCTTATCTATCAAAGCAACCCGGAAAAACCGGGAAGCGTCAAACAGGATGAGGCCATTATGAGTGTTGCGCTCGAAGTGGCGCGTGAGTACGCGCCAGCTCAGGATCAATCGATCGGCTCCGAATACATGCAGTCCCTGAGGCTAATTGAGCGGCTGCACCGGCTGCTGCTCGATGTCATCAAGGACGAGTTTGATCGCAATGGGGGCGACGACCTCAATAGCGTCCAGGCCCTGCTTCTTTACAATATCGGTGAAAGCGAACTCACGGCCGGTGAGCTGAAGACTCGCGGCTACTATCTCGGTTCAAATGTCTCCTACAATCTGAAGAAGCTCGTCGACATGGGCTACCTTCACTACAAACGCTCGGAGACGGACCGCCGCAGTGTGCGCGTCAGCCTGACTGAGAAGGGCAAAGGTGCGTGCGAGATCGTGAAGAAACTTTATCAGCGGCAGCTGGGCTCAGTGCAAGCCGTTGGCGAAGTGTCGCAAGAGGACTTCAGCCGGCTCAACAAGGCCCTGTTTAAGCTGGAGCGATTCTGGTCCGACCAGATCCGGTACCGGCTGTAGGACCCTGCGCAACCAAGTTTGACGGGATATGGGGCTGCAGCGATCGCTGCAGCCCCTTCGTTATGCTCGATTTGTGTCCCTTCGGCACCAGCCAGGCCGGGAGGGCCCATGGCAGCGCGCCTTTGTCTTTTCTTCGCGGCCGGAATAGCTAATTCTGCGCGTTGATTGCCCGATGGGAGAATCGCAAGTACGCCTTGTTCCCTGGGCAGCGGAGATAAGGCTTCGCGCGACCGACGGCGTTGAGAGCATTGGCCGCGAGGCGAGCTGCATTGTTGAGCGAGTATGAGGGCGTGAACAGTCTGGACCGGCAATGGGGGGAACGCTGTGATCTCACTTCGGACAGGTCAACGTTTTCGTGGCACCGGGCGGGCAGCCGCCATCCTATTGGGGCTCACTGGTATTGTGGCCTCCACCTCGTTCGCGGTTGCTCAGGGCCTGAATTTTGGACCAACGGGCGCTGGCCCCGGTGATCACAGCACCTACGACCGAAGCTTCGTAAAGGAATGGCAGGCAAACCCGCCCAAGGGTTACCCCACGCTCTCCAAAGCGAATATTGCGCCGACCAAGGCTGCCATCAAACGCTACAAGACGATCGTTCGAAATGGCGGCTTCACAGCCGTGCCCAACGTCGAGATGGAACCGGGCATTTCAGATCCGGCCGTGCTGGCCCTACGCGATCGGCTGCGCGCCTCTGGTGATCTGAACGAAGAGACGAGCTATCCCAATTATTTCGGCGGCAACCTAGAGACGGCGGTGAAACGCTTTCAAGCGTCAAACGGGCTTGCGCCGACCGGGATCGTCGACAAGCGTACTCTGGCAGCACTCAACGTGCCGGCCAAGGTGCGCCTAAAGCAGCTCAAAATAAATCTCAAGCGGTTGTCGGGGCTCTCGCGTACCGTCGGCAAAAGGTATGTCCTGGTCAACATTCCCGCAGCACAGATCGAAGTCATTGAGCGCGACCGGGTTGTTTCCCGGCACTCTGGCGTCGTTGGCAAGAAAGAACGTCAGACGCCCCAGCTTCGCTCCACTATTACCCATCTCAACTTTAATCCCGCTTGGAGGCTACCGCCGACGGTGATCAAGGAGGACCTGATCCCCACGGGCCGGAGAATGCAGGAGCAGGGGAAGAATGTGCTCGTGAAGTTCGGGATCGATGCTTATGACGGCAGGGGTCGCAAGCTGGCGCCAGAGAAAATCAATTGGAACTCTTCACAGCCCTATTCGCTGTCCTATCGGCAGAAGCCAGGCAAGGGCAACCCGTTGGGGTTCTTGAAGATCAACTTCCCAAATTCGCAATCCGTCTACATGCACGACTCCCCAAAGGAGTCGATGTTTGGTCGCAACTTTCGGGCGGCAAGCTCGGGCTGTGTGCGGGTGCAGAACATCGAGGTGCTCGCCAACTGGCTGCTCAAGGGCCAAACCACCTGGAAGGACTACCACGTTGAGCAGCTCAAGGAGTCGGGTCAGCTCAAGAACGTGCGCTTGCGGCGGCCCGTGCGGCTCTTTTTCGCGTATGTGACGGCTTGGGCCACCAAGGACGGGGTTGTGCAATTCCGTCGGGACATTTACCTAAAGGACGGGGTGGGCGAGGTCGCCGCCGCCTATTAGGATTGCACTTTGGAGTTGATCGGCGTCATAGGTCCGATAGAACACCACCCGTAAAGTTCAACACCTGCTTCATCTGCAGATCCCTATTTTTGGCGGGTTTGCGTCGTCTATTTTGTCGCGGCGTGACAATTGATAACCTTGTTCGCGGACCGGTGTGCGGTAATGCTGATAAAGACTAACCGGTCGGAGTGAAGTACGCTTGATGGATTATGCAGAGAAGTTCAGCGCCGCGCTCGATGCCGTTCACCGCGAAGGGCGCTATCGTGTTTTCGCGGACCTGAAGCGCCGGCGTGGCTCTTTCCCTCATGCGGAGCACTTTCCGGGCGAAGGTTCAACGCAACCCATCACAGTCTGGTGCTCCAATGATTACCTCGGCATGGGGCAGCACCCCGATGTGATAGCCGCCATGCATGAGGCGATCGATGCCGTCGGTGCCGGTTCTGGCGGGACGCGCAATATTTCTGGGACGACCCACTACCACGTGGAGCTCGAAGCCGAGCTTGCCGATCTGCACGGCAAGGATGCAGCACTTCTTTTCACGTCGGCCTACGTTGCCAACGACGCCACACTCTCCACGCTGGCCCAGCTTCTGCCGGGGGTGGTGATCTTCTCGGACGAGAAGAACCACGCCTCGATGATCGCTGGCATCCGCCACGGCCGCGGGCCCAAGCGTATCTGGCGTCACAACGACATTTCGGATCTGGAAGCGCAGCTCAAAGAGTACGACCGCGATACGCCGAAGATTATCGTGTTCGAGAGCGTGTATTCGATGGATGGGCACATCGCGCCGATCGCCGAGATTTGTGACCTGGCCAAGAAGTACGGCGCGCTCACCTATCTGGACGAGGTGCATGCGGTGGGACTCTACGGTCCGCGCGGCGGTGGCATTGCCGAGCGCGATGGTGTGATGGACCGTGTCGATATCATCAACGGTACGCTTGCCAAGGGCTTTGGCGTCATGGGCGGCTACATTGCAGCTAGCCGTGAGTGTTGCGATGCCCTCCGTTCTTACGCGTCGGGCTTTATCTTTACGACCTCGCTGGCACCTGCGATTGCCGCGGGGGCATTGGCCAGCATCCGGCACTTAAAGCACAGTGGTATCGAGCGCGCGCGTCTGGAAGAGCGGGCAGAAACCCTGAAGAAACGCCTGATGGCGGCGGGGCTTCCGGTGGTGAATGGAGTGAGCCACATCGTGCCGGTGACGGTCGGCGATCCAGTCCACTGCAAGGCTGTAACCGACGCCCTGCTCGATCGCTATGCGATCTACGTGCAACCGATTAACTATCCGACTGTCCCCAGAGGGACGGAACGAATCCGGCTGACCCCATCGCCTGTCCATACCGATCAGCAGATGGATCACCTCGTCACCGCGCTGACTACGCTTTGGGAGGCTTGCCCCCTTTCCAGAGGACAAACGGTCCGGCTCGCGGCCGAATAGCCCAATTGCGGTTGCGACGACGTGCTGCGGCATTAAGGCCGACCGCGCTCACCAAAGCGGTTGAGCCAAAGGCGACCCGATCATATTATGGTTTGATGTGGCCCGTGGCGGGGAAGCGAGACGCCCGTCCGCATGCCGAGTTTTGCGCGTGACAACAAGGAAACGTCCCTATGTCTATTTTCATGAAGGGTGAGCAATCGGCTTCTAATCCGGGCTTCTTCTCTGAATCGATTGCCGACAAGGATCCCGAGGTCGCTGGCGCCATCAATAAAGAGTTTGACCGCCAGCAGAACGAGATCGAGCTTATTGCATCTGAGAACATTGTCTCGAAGGCGGTGCTGGAGGCGGCCGGCAGTGTACTGACCAACAAGTACGCCGAAGGCTACCCTGGCCGGCGCTACTATGGCGGCTGTCAGTACGTCGACATCGCCGAGCAGCTTGCGATTGATCGGGCCAAGAAATTGTTCGGTTGCGAGTTTGCCAACGTGCAGCCCCACTCGGGAAGTCAGGCAAATCAGGGTGTCTTTATGGCGCTCGCCCAGCCTGGCGATACAATTTTAGGTCTGAGCCTTGCAGCCGGCGGGCACCTCACGCACGGCGCGAAAGTCAACCAATCGGGCAAGTGGTTCAACCCCGTGTCCTATATGGTGCGGCCCGATACGCACCTCATCGACCTCGACGAAGTGCGCAAGCTTGCCAACGAGCACAAGCCACGCATCATCATTGCCGGCGGTTCGGCGTATCCGCGTCAAATTCCTTTTGCCGATTTCCGCAAGATTGCCGACGAGGTGGGTGCGATTTTGATGGTCGACATGGCGCACTTCGCAGGCCTCGTCGCCGGTGGCCTGCATCCCAACCCCTTCCCGCATGCCCACGTCGTCACCACGACGACGCACAAGACATTGCGCGGGCCTCGCGGCGGCATGATCCTCACCAACGATCCAGACATCGCCAAGAAGGTCAACTCGGCCATCTTCCCTGGCCTCCAGGGTGGCCCGCTGATGCACATCATTGCCGCCAAGGCGGTGGCCTTTGGCGAGGCGCTGAAGCCCGAATTCAAGATTTACGCGAAGAACATCATTGAGAACGCCAAGGCGATGGGCGAGGTGCTGGTGAATAGCGGGTTTGCGCTGGTCTCCGGTGGCACCGACACGCATTTGATCTTGCTCGATCTGCGCCCCAAGAAGCTCACCGGGAATATCTCGGAGAAGGCGCTGGAGCGGGCGCATATCACGTGCAACAAAAACGGCATCCCCTTCGATCCGGAAAAGCCGATGGTGACGTCGGGTATTCGCCTCGGGGCGCCCGCCGGCACGACACGCGGTTTCGGCGTTCCCGAGTTCCAGCAGGTTGGGCGCATGATCGCCGAGGTGCTCGACGGCCTGGCCCAAAATGGCGCCGAGGGCAATGCCTCGGTGGAGAGCAAGGTCAAGGTCGAGGCCATAGATCTGTGCAAACGCTTTCCGATTTACGGCTAAACGGCCCGAAAATGCACATACGCGAGGCGCCCTTGGATATCCCTGGGCGCCTCGTTGCTAATTTGGCGGGCTGGTGGCTAATAATTCAATTGTCGCGCCGCCGGGGCGCGGTGCGCGGCTAGAATTGAGAGGCTTTAATGCGTTGCCCCTATTGTGCGGGCGAAAATACCCAGGTGAAGGACAGCCGTCCCACCGAGGAAAACGCCGCCATCCGTCGCCGCCGTATCTGCCCTGACTGCGGCGGCCGCTTCACGACGTTCGAACGCGTCCAGTTGCGCGAACTGGTTGTCCTCAAACGCTCGGGCCGCAGGGTCCCCTTCGATCGCGACAAGCTTATGCGCTCCGTCCATGTGGCGTTGCGCAAACGGCCTATCGATCGCGAGCGCGTTGAACGTATGGTCTCTGGTCTCGTGCGCCAGCTCGAAAGCTCAGGCGAAAGCGAGATCGCCTCCTCCACCATCGGTGGTCTTGTCATGGAAGCGCTGCGCGGCCTCGATCCCGTCGCTTACGTGCGCTTTGCGTCCGTCTACCGGGATTTCCGTGAGGCCGCCGACTTCCAGGAGGTGTTGAGCGAAATTGCCAGCGAGCCGGCTGCCGTGCGAGAGGCCGCACGGATCGCGTTCGAGGGCGCCGGTGTCGAGACGGCGCCTTTGAAGAAACATTGAAGTCGTATGTCTCCCTCGACGCGCTCTGGCTTCGACGCCCACATGATGGCCATCGCGCTTCGCCTTGCCGAGCGGGGCTTGGGCCAAACGGCACCCAACCCTTCGGTTGGCAGCGTGATTGCCGATGAAACAACGGGCACAATCATCGCGCGCGGCTGGACGGCGCCAGGCGGCCGTCCCCACGCGGAGGTCGAGGCATTGAAGCGTGCGGGCCGCCAGGCGCGTGGAGCCAGTCTCTACGTAACCTTGGAGCCTTGCTCGCATCACGGTGCGACGCCACCGTGCGCCGACGCAATAATTGACGCCGGTATTGCACGTGTCGTGTGCGCCATCGAGGACCCGGACCCACGGGTTGCGGGGCGCGGACTGGAGCGGCTGCGCCAGGCGGGTATCGCTGTGGAGCGCGGCTTGATGGCGAGCGATGCACACTGGATGGCGGCCGGGCACATTTTGCGCGTGACTGAGCGACGTCCGCTGGTTCAGGCGAAGCTGGCACTCGCCTCGGATGGCTCCGCCCCGCGCGGTGCAAAGGGTCGGCCCACCTGGGCAACCAGTGAGCAATTGCGGGCGCTGGGCCACCTCATGCGCGCACGCACGGACGCCATCCTTGTTGGCCGCCAGACTGTCGTCGACGACGACCCGCAGCTTAACTGCCGGTTGCCAGGGCTAGAGGATCGCTCGCCTATCCGTGTGGTGCTGGCGCGGCAGCTTGCGGGGCTTCAGGAGAGCCGGCTGGTAAAATCCACCAGCAGGCATCCCACTTGGATCTTTTGCGGTAGCGAACCAGACGCGTCCTCCGTCGCCATGCTTGAGCGTGCGGGCGCACGCGTCTTCCGCGTTGCCGAGATCGCTGGCGAACTTTGGCTCCCAGCTGTTATGGAAACGCTCGTTGCTGAAGGCATCACCCGCCTGCTGGTCGAAGGAGGTCCTGCAACCTGGCGCGCGTTCTCACGTGCCGGCCTGATCGACGAGGTTGTGATGTTCCAAGCACAAACCCAATCTGAGCGTGCCCCGCCCGATTCGGCGGTTCTGCGTGATCTTGGACGATTCATTGCAACGGACGGATTGGAGATCTGCGATCGGCGCACGCTCGCAAGCGAAACTATGATGGTATTCCGCCGGCCATGGCGCACTCTTGCACGATGGTCTAAGCGCTCAGATAAGGCATCAAGGTAGCAAGGAAGGGCCACAGCCATGTTCACTGGTATCATCTCCGATATCGGAGAGGTGGTAGCTCACGAGGGGGGGCGATTCACCATCCGTACGCACTACCCGGCGAGCTCTCTGGAGGTGGGCGCTTCCATGGGTTGCGACGGCTGTTGCCTGACCATGACCACCGTGCAATCCGAAGACCAGGGTAGCCTCTTCACTGTCGATACCTCGAATGAGACGCGCTCCAAGACGACGATTGAAGAGTGGCAACCTGGCCGGCGCATCAATTTGGAGCGATCGTTGCAGGCCGGCGGGGAGCTAGGTGGCCACGTCGTGATGGGACACGTGGATGGCATTGCACGGATCATTGACGTTAAGCCCGACGGGGAGAGCCTGCGTTTTTCATTCGAGGTACCCGACCACCTTGCCCCATACGTCGCACCCAAAGGGTCCGTCGCGCTCAATGGCACATCGTTCACCGTCAACGAAGTTAGTGACAATCGTTTCGGAGTTAATGTGATCCCGCATACCTTGACGGTAACGACGTGGGGCGCGAAAACCCCAGGACAAACGGTCAATCTGGAGGTTGACCTGTTCGCGCGCTATGTCGCGCGGCTATTGGAGTTTCGCCCGTGACGCAAGAAGCCGGCTCGATGGCCTTCTCTGAGGGCCGCGGCTGCCTATCCACCGTTCCTGAGATCCTCGAGGATATGCGCAACGGGCGCATGGTCGTGCTCGTCGATGCGGAGGAACGCGAAAACGAGGGCGACCTCGTCGTACCGGCGCAAATGGCGACGCCCGACATCATTAACTTCATGGCCAAGCACGGACGAGGGCTCATTTGTCTGACGCTGACGCAAGCACGCGCCAGCGAGTTACGTTTGGAATCGATGGTGCGCCGAAACGCTTCGCGCAACCGCACCGCTTTCACCCAATCGATTGAGGCGCGCGAAGGCATCTCCACTGGCATTTCCGCCCACGATCGTGCACGCACCATTGCAACCGCCATAGACCCGACCAAGGGCTCAAGCGACGTTGTCTCACCGGGCCATGTTTTTCCGCTTGTTGCGCGTGAAGGCGGGGTTCTGATCCGCGCCGGCCATACAGAGGCCTCTGTAGATCTAGCGCGACTGGCCGGATTGTACTCGGCCGCTGTCATTTGCGAGATCATGAACGACGACGGCACTATGGCGCGTATGCCCGATCTCGTGGCCTTCGCACAGCGTCACGGTCTCAGGATCGGCGCTATCGAGGATCTCATCGCCTATCGTCTGCGGAATGAGCACCTCGTGCGTGCTGTCGCACAGACCCAGGTATCGACGGCAGGGGCTGGCGCCTTCGACCTCCATGTTTTTGAAACGACGGTGGAGCCTG
>PVMK01126982.1_pt1 | contig 21492 bp, 15 predicted proteins | sample 1853481 | NCBI WGS metagenome assembly PVMK01 (sample SAMN08533507, study PRJNA380276) | Marine sediment metagenome, whole genome shotgun sequencing project.
AACGGAATGTGGGCGTCTGAATTAGGTGATGGACGAGAAGGATCATTACGTACACCAGCTATGATAAAATGGCCAGGTAAAATTAAACCGTCTAAATCCAATGGAATGGTGTCCATTCACGATTTTTTTACAACACTAGGGAATATTATCGGGGCTGATATACCTACCGATAGAGCTATAGATGGAGTAGATCAAACTGATTTTTTTCTCGGAAAACAGCAACATTCGAATAGGGATTCAGTCATTTCTTTTTTAGGTGATGAAATTGTAGCTGTAAGATGGAAGCATTTTCGTATTTATCCTAAGAATTTTATAATGACTGAAGGAATTCCATCTATGACAGGAATATTTGGAGCAAGAACAGAGACTAATGGATATCCAGTGGTATTTAATCTATTTAATGATCCACAAGAGCAACACAACATTTTGGCAGACCATGCCTTTGTATTGGGACCTTATATGAAAATCATTGGAGCGTATAAACAATCCTTAATTAAGGATCCGAATCCTAAAGCTATTTCTTTAACAAAATTTGATTAAGAACAAAAAAAATAACTATGAAATATCTAGTATTATTTTATTTATCAATGTGCCTGGCTTGTATTACAGGACAGGCACAGTCACTACCTGATCCTGCTGTATCACCCATACAGGCGGGTGCATTTGTTCCCGGAATAATGGGTGTGCGTGATTATGCAAATCCTGGCACGGATGGGATGTTCTTTTTGGATTATAATGTTTTTTTAAATGCCAATAGTTTTTATGACCGAAATGGGAATGAGGTAAACAGTCTCGATTTATTTCCTGAATTGGGTAGTATTCCTTTTGAAACCGATATCTCTGGATATATTAATAGTTTGATGATCGCTTACGCCTCTCCTAAAATTGAATTCTTGGGTAATGCTCAGTATTTAGGGATTATAGCACCTAATTACACCACTGTGAACACTCGAGTAGCGATCGGTGAATTACTAAATGGAACTACTGTCACTGGAGGCAGTTCTGGATTTGGTGATCTCGCAATTGCGCCCTTGTTACTTTCTTGGGGTTCAGAGAAGTTCGACTTTACAGGTGGCTATATGTTTGTGGCTCCAACGGGTAAATTTGAGATTGGAGGAAGTGACAATGTTGGAGTGGGTTACTGGTCTCATTTTATTCAGGCCGCTTTTTACTATTATCCATTGCCTCAAAAGGCTACCGCTATAATGCTACTACCAACCTATGAATTTCATGGTAAGATTAAAGGTTCGAATGTGACTCCAGGATCAAGAATAGGTCTGGATTATGGTATAAGTCAATATCTATCAGAGCGTTTTGAAGTGACCCTTCAAGGAGGGCACGCCTGGCAAGTTGGTGAGGATAAAGGCAGTGATGTTTATTGGGATACTTCAGTAAAGGATCGAATTAGTACTTTTGGTGGGGGCCTTGGTTATTGGTTTATTCCACAGGGGTTATATGCAAATGCTAAATACTTTTTTACCTATGGAGAAAGACAACATTTCGACAGTAATATATTTCAGATTCAATTGATATTCACCCCAGGTTGGTTACAATCAAAGCCAGCGGAAGAAACTAAAAAATGATACAATAATACTCTAGATAATAGAAATTATGGATTTAGAAAGCGATTTAGGCTCAAAGCATGCCAAAATCAATTAAATTTTACGCTTAAATATATTTGATTCATAAATAAAAAAAATTATATTAATGAAGAAGAACTTTTGAGAGATACTATGCTTACTTATATTTTGGGGATTTATACTAGGCTATGTAGGTATGTTTCTTTCAGTGCCGCTTATGATGATAATAAAAATTATGTTTGAAAATAATACTAAAACAAAGTGGATTGCAACATTATCAGGCACAAAGGATGATACAGAGGCCTCTTTAAATGAAAATCTTATATGAATAAGTATGCAATCGTCACAAAAATTCCTAATTTACAGACTAAAATCAAATGAAACAGATTCTCAGAATATTATCCTCTCAATATCTAGAAGAAATAGCTTATCAGGGTTTAGCAAGTTTAATGCCAGATAAGAATTATTGGTTGGAAATAAAGACTAATTCAGGCAATGAGGTAAAATCTTTTTTACTAGATAATAATTTTGATGAACGTCTTATCGAGCGTGTTGAAAATCCTTCAAAATCAACCAGGGTAAATGTTTATGGTGAATCGCTGTTAATAAATCTAGTGATCTCGCAAACAGAAGATATTTATCATTCGGAGTATTTGACACTTATAATAAAGCCCAATTTATTGATTAGTATACTTAATGAGCAAAATACTTTGCTCAATGACTTAAAACAAGAAGTACAAAGTGACCTGTTTAAGATTGGGTCAGATTTATTTTATCTTTTATATTATATGCTCGATGAGATTTTACAACAGGGAATGGGAAACCTTGTACTCGCAAAGCAAAGAATTAAAAAACTAAGCATCAGGGTAGAAGATGAATTAGATTCAGATCCACTTACAAATATTATGTTATGCAAGAGGGAAATCGGCCAACTTACTGATATAGTTGAAGACCAGTATAACATGTTAGGATTTGTACCTAAAATGAATTGGGTTAAAGACAACAAAGAGGCCAGAGCAAATTTGATGGAACAAATTCAGAGGCTGGATCATATTAAAAGGTCATTTGGAAGGCTGGAAAAAAAAATTGATATTATCCATAGGCAGTATCAATTGATCTTACATGAGAAAGGAAATAAAAGATTGAATACTTTAACCATAGTTCAGGCGATTTTTGTGCCTCTCACTTTCATAGCTGGTGTATATGGAATGAATTTTATTTTTCTGCCGGAAATTCAATGGAAGTATGGCTATTTTATAATTTTAGGTATTATGGCCTCTATAACCGGCTTTCAACTATGGTGGTTCAAAAGAAAAGGTTGGTTTGATTGACCATTCAATAAAATAAATTTCTTCGTACTTTACCCACTGGGCAGAAAATTGAAATAATTTGAACAGTTCGGATGTTAAGAATGGAAATAATATTAATTTATCAACATTTTATGCTAATGGAAACCCAGATTTAACTTGTATAGAGGTGGATAATTCTGTTGAAGCCAATGCGAACTCTGGTGTATATGCACAATGGGTTAGAGATGATACCACAGCATATTCAGAAGATTTCAATATGTAATTTTGGGTATAGAGGATGATTTGAATCTACTAATAATATCAAATAATCCCTCACTCGAATAACCATTTGCTAACTCCGTATTAACTGAATATCCCATAATATTAATATTTAACTATAAATTCATAAATCTTATATTGATCTGTCAAAAACTCTGAAACACAGTTTACGTCCAAACCTCACCCTAAACTAAAAGCACCTTAAACTTTCCTTCTCTTGATGGTTTAACCTCAAATATTCTAAACTTAAAATATTTATTATCAAGTCCTTTCGCCCGAAATTCAAAGTAGATGTGAGGGATTAACCTTCCATTAACTTCTCTGTAACCGTTGATTAATTCTGCCAGTTCAAAGTCTATTTTATGTATATACCCGCCCCATTTAGAGAGTATTTTTAATTAATTATTTATATATCTGTGTATCAGTTAATTATATAATTAGAGTGTAATTTTGACTTATTCATAATTAAAAACTAAAAGGCTCTGCCCTTTCACGGAGGGGGGTGTGGTGGGGGTGCTTTTGATACGCTCTACATATCAAATAATAACTACCTTTACACTCCTCTGTTATTGCCTAATTATCTAACATTCAAACTGTTAATCTTACAATGGTAATGTTAATTTGTTGTGGATACTTCAAATTAATTTACATCTAAATTCATAACAAACTACATATCAAGTACTTAGTTAATAAATCAAAGTACTATAATTTATTATATGTTAAATAGAACCCGATCTCAGCAAGTCTTTGGTCTCATCATCCGCAGCCTCCATCAGTTCTTTAATCCTTGCTTTCTTTTCTTCCAGTGTTAGTTGCCTTGGTGCTACTTCTGCACGAACTTCCACCCTACTCATTTTAGGCAGAACATATTCTAGTAACCTACCGTATGTATCTAGCCTCTCCTTTGGTTTAAGAGTATCTGCGTCTTCCAGAACCTTCTCCCAGTTTCCGTGCAGAAAATCGCTTATCATTTCCCTCAACACTTTAGTATCTTTGTTGGGTGTTCCTTTTTGTTTGCCATGTTGGTAGTTGTATTTACAGGTTGGTTAGAGCGTAAAGGATATAAGTTAAAACTCTAGTATTAAAGAAATTATTTTGTGGATAAATAGTATTTTGTTTGTACTTTAGTTGGTATAAATTAGATACTTATGAAAAAATTATTTTATTTTTTATTCGTAAGCTTTTGCTCTCTTACTGCTATTGCTCAGGCAGAATTTCAAGTTGTTGGATTTTGTATTGGTGCTCCAGATAAAGATAAGGTGGATGACTTTGTCACTTTTATTGAAAAAGAGTTGGCTGCGTCGAAAGTCAATACGCTAATATTAAGGGTCGATTTTAATTACACCTACGAAAGTCAACCTGAACTGAGAGATGAAAATCCTCTTACTAAGGAGGATGTTAAAAAATTAGTTGCTGTTTGTAAGAAAAATAATATTAACCTTATTCCTCAGGTTAATTTACTTGGACATCAAAGTTGGGCTGAAAAAACCAACAAGTTATTGGAGGTATATCCCCAATTCGATGAAACACCCCATGTTGTGATTCCTAAAGAGTATAAATGGCCTAATGATGACGAGTTGTACTGTAAAAGTTATTGTCCGTTGCATCCAGAGGTTCATGATGTTGTTTTTGATCTTATGGATGAAATTATGGAAGTGTTTGAAGCGGATGCTTTTCACGCGGGTTTAGATGAAGTTTTTTACATTGCCGATTCTAAATGTCCTAGATGTAGTGGATTGGATCCTGCTACCTTATTTGCTGGCGAAGTAACTAAATTGAGTGAACATTTAAATAGAAATGGAAAGCGATTGTGGATTTGGGGAGATCGATTGATCGATGGTTCAGTTTCGGGAATTGGAATGTGGGAGGCAAGCATGAATAACACTGCCAGAGCAATAGATATGATTCCAAAAAAAGTGGTTATTTGCGACTGGCACTATGTAAAAGCAATTCCAACACCGGCATATTTTGCATTGAAAGGGTTTGATGTCGTTATTTGCCCTTGGAGAAAACCAGATGTAGCCGTAGAAGAAGTAAACATGATGTATAATTTTATCCAAAATTCAACAGATGAAATGAAAGGCAAATTTTTAGGGATAATGCAAACTTCATGGACTTCACCATCTAGGTTTATGGACAATTATTACGAAACAAATCCAACTCCAAACGAAAAGGGAAGTGAAACGGAATGTTTTAAAGCAATGATTTCGGCCATTGATAATCTAAATACGGACTAGAGGCTTTTCATTCTAAGCAAGTAATTTCATGAAAAAATTCTTTTTTCTTTTGCTGGTATTCTCAATCTTTATAGTGGGATGCAAGAAAATGTTAAAGAAGGATGATGTAATCATCGGCGTTAAAATTTATACGCTTCAAGAAGATTATCGAAAACTATTTAATCAATGGAACGACATTGGTATAAATACTGCTTATGTCAGTGTAGACTTATCATATGATGTGGGGTTTAGAAAATTAGCAAAGGAGAATAACATTGAAGTGTACGTTATTTTACCCATTTTTTTTAATGCGAAAGCACTCCTTGAACATCAAGAATGGTATGGTATCACAAATACTGGAAATATCACCAAAGAAGACTGGGTGGAATTTATTAGTCCTTCTAATTTGGAGTACAAGCTTGAAAGGATAGCATTTATTAAAAAAGTAATTGGAGAGACAAAACCTGATGGGATTAGCATTGATTTTATAAGGTATTTTGCGTATTGGGAAAAGATATATAGTGACAGAACATTGGAATCTATACCAAATTCTAGTTTTGATTCACTCAGTATCGCCACTTTTCAAAGAGAGAAAGAATTAGCTATTCCCGATGAATTGAAAAGCGTTCGAAATAAATCGGATTGGATTTTAAAAAATCATCAGGCTTCCTGGACGGAATGGAAATGTGAAAACATCAATGCGATTGTTGGGGATATTGTGAGCGCAGCCAAAGAAATATCAGCTGGTTTATCGATAAACCTACATGTTGTCCCTTGGCGAGTAAATGATTTTGATGGTGCTATTAAAAAAATTGTGGGTCAAGATATGCAACAACTATCGAAACATGTGGATTATATTTCACCAATGTGCTATTCACATATGTTGAAAAGAAAAGCGTCATGGGTTTCTTCTGTTGTTAAGGATATGGATTCGCAGGTGTACAAAACATTTATCGTTCCTAGCATACAGGTAAAGGAGGCTTATCTTGATGATCCTCTTTCAGAAGATGAATTTGAGGAAAATATGATGGAAGCACTTAAAGAACCATCGAAAGGTGTTATTTTCTGGTCTTGGGAACACTTGGAAAAGGACCCTAAAAAGAAATTAATAATAAAAAGTATTGTGCGGTAAACTATTTCTATTTTTATATAGTGAAAATCCCTTTAATCCATAAAGATAAATTTAATGAAAACAATGAATCCAAAAGGTAAAATTTTAATAGCAGTAATTTTTTTATACTTTCAATTGAATGCTCAATCTACTAAGATTTTACATAACCATATTGGTTATGAGACAACTGCTCCCAAATCTGGTGTTGTCCTCTCCAAGGAAACAGATATGGTTACTTCTTTTGCTATTATTAATTATACAACAGGAATAAAAATCATGGAAGGTAATCCAAAATATATTGGCACCGTTGATAAATGGCGTGACTGGCATTTTTGGACTTTTTCCTTTGATGCTGTTGCAGTAACAGGCACGTATATTATAGAATGCCAGATAAATGGAGGAGCGGTTCGTTCTTTTCCATTTGTAATTCAAGACAATCTCTTGGAACGAAATACGCTTTCTGACGTTGTTTACTATTTCAAAGGTCAGAGATCGTCAGGTTTGTTAGATAAAGCGGACCAAGAAATGACTTTTGATAAAGGAAAAAGGGACACGGTTGATGTTCATGGTGGCTGGTATGATGCAACGGGTGATTATGGAAAACACATTTCTCATCTTACCTTTTCAACCTATTTTAACCCACAACAAATAAATTTAACGGTTTGGAGTTTATTTGAAACATATAATGCCTTAAAAGAGAGAAACGATCCTAATTTCGATCAATATAAGAGAAGATTGCTGGATGAGGCAATGTTTGGAGCTGATTTTTTGGTGCGAATGAAGGCACCTGCAGGATCTTTCTTTAGAACAATTTCTGGTAAAGGTCCTGAAAAAAAGGCCGAGGACAGAAGAATTACAGCCACAATGACAGGCTTTAGCATTACAAAAAAACCAAGTGATGGTATAGACGGTGAAGAGGAAAAACAAAAAGGGAACGGGGAAGTTGTTAGCTATGAGATAAGTTACCGAGCTGGTGCTGGGTTGTCGATTGCCGCCCTGGCGATAGCCAGTACTTTTGATGTCTCCGGTGATTTTGAAAATTCAGAGTACTTAAAGGCTGCAAAAGATGCATTTTTTTATTTAGAAAAAAATAATGTTTCTCTGACCAATGATGGTAAAGAGAATATAGTGGATGATTATTGCGCCTTAATGGCCGCAACAGAACTCTATAATGCAACTTCTGATATTGTTTACAAAGAAGCTGCGGATAGAAGAGCTGCCTCGTTGACTGCCCGATTGATACAAAATAGCGAAGGTCATTATTTTTGGAGGGCAGATGATAAGGAGCGTCCATTTTTTCATGCAGCCGACGCTGGTCTCCCCGTTGTTAGTTTGCTGAAATATGTAGAAATTGCAGAGGAAGGTGATCGAAAAAGGATATTGGAGGTTGTTAAAAGGTCGATGAAAGCAGAAATCGACTTAACGAATGAAGTTAACAATCCATTTGGTTATGCAAGACAGTATGTGCAAAACAAAGAAGGCATTAAAAGAAATAGTTTTTTTTATCCACATGATGCAGAAACTGCACCGTGGTGGCAAGGCGAAAATGCGAGGCTGGGATCCTTGGCGACTGCCGCACGAATGGCCTCTAATCATTTTAAGGAAGACACGAAATTTTATAGAGATCTTCAAAGTTACGCATGGAACCAACTCAATTGGATATTGGGTTTGAATCCTTTTGATGCTTGTATGTTGGAGGGGCATGGAAGAAATAATGTACAGTATCTTTTCTTCAACTCTTATGAATATACGAATGCACCTGGAGGAATTTGCAATGGGATCACTGGAGGATTGTATGATGATCATGACATTGACCTTAATAGAGGATACAACGAAACAGGAAAGGACAATGATTGGAGATGGGCTGAGCAGTGGTTACCGCATGCCGCTTGGTATTTAATAGCAATTTCCTCAAAATAAATAACACTAGATGCAATATTTTAAAGGATTTATTCGATTAATTAAATACTTAATAGCTTCAATCATTTCTTTAGAAAACTGAAAAAGAAGTGCACGAATGGAAGTAAAGGGGAGAGAAGTTATTAGCTTTCCCTACTTTCTATTCTGATCGCTTGATTCATTGAAGTTAATTGTTAGATAATTAAATAGTTTAAGCTTTTTGAATCTGAAGTTTTAACCTTCTAAACCTCCAGTCCTTTCAGCTACTTAATCAAAGGTTAGTATAGCATAAATAACCACCTTCTTTTTCTTCTTTGTAGGTTTTGCCTTGGTTTACCCAATAGTACATAGTATAAAAATTTAGTCCAAATAAGTGCTTCTCAAATTTACACTTATAAATATATAAAAACTTTGATTCTAAATAAATAGTTACAAGTATTGATTATCGTTATAAGCTATTTTTAGAACGTCTAACACATTATTTATCATTTTCAGTGGTGGACCTTCCAGAAAATGAATAATAAGTATTGTTTTTGATCAAAACAGATAAAAAAACCTCCCTTTAAAAAGCATTTTAAAGCGCTCTCCTGCAACAATAGATGTTGTTTATATAGATTTGAAATAGATAAGGGGATAAAATTTAAAAATTTATAGAAAAACCAACAATTACGTTGTTTACAGGATGATAAATTTATTTTATTTCACATAAAAATAATTATAGTACAAGACGACAGTTTTCCATATTAAGAGATTATATACTTTTAGATATTATAATCTAATAAACCTTCACTTATGAGTATATATTTAAGGTTGTATATTTTATATAGGTTCTGATAATAAGAGTTCGTGAACTGAGCCGTATGGGATACCAAAGGTTGTCTTTATTAAGGCAACCTTTTTTTGTCACTCAAAGTCTCCTGACTTTGAGTTCCTAGGTCTAAATGAAATCCATCGTATCACTTTTCAATCGAAATAAAAAAATTTCTCACTAAAGCTTTCGTCTGATTTTCGGTCATGCTGTCAGCCACATTCACGGCCTTCACCTTAAGACTAATATCCTTGTACTTTTCTTGCAATTCTTTATTCAATTTCTCTTTTGTCTCTGCAGGACCAAATATTACATATGCATCAGCATTTTTAATTTCAGATGCTATTTCCTTAAAATATGCTTTTAACTGATGCTTCTCACGCTCTAAATACTTGCTATCCTGCACAACGTCCTGAGGACCTCCCTTAAATCGTGTACCGGAACCACCATGAATACGATAATTTTCCACTTCAGATATTACTGTATTCATATCTTCGTTCCCATTTTCTATAGTTACAATGTGGGCTTTTTCTTTATCAAGCCAAATTCCAATATTTTTCATCTTTTTCTATTTTTTAAATTCGCGAATCCAAATTATTAATTACATAACATTCTAATATTTTCTAATTCAATAATCTTTTTACCATTGTTTATCCTATTAATTTCACCTAATATGCATACAGATATTGCTTTTTTGATTGTCAATTTTTCCACAAATAATTCTGCCTGAACACAAGTACAATAATTCTTGTTTGACATTAAAGTTAGTATATTTTTCGCACTTTATTAGTAGTGCTTGTTGTTAAAATTTTTCAATTACTTATAAAATTACACAGAGTCCAATTTCGATTATTCTTGCAGATAGATTTCAATATTTTAGCCCCATTTCTGATGTAACAACATAGTGCTTTTAAATAATTGGGTTTTTACTCTTATTAATCTTTTTTAAGACGAACTATTTTGAGAAATAATAGCTGTACTTTATATTTCTATTACAATAGTTCTCAGTTTCTAATCGGTAGTATTGAATTACCCTCTTTTCTATTAAACTTGGCATTCAATGCGGTTTTTACTATAAAATATACTATAAAAAACACTAAAACAGATATGCCAACAATAAGAAACATTCCAAACCAAACCTCTTTAAGTGGAATCGTGTATTTTGACGCTTCATCTACTGTATTCAAACCTTTAAACACTTTAAATGGAAAGCTAAAATATTCTTTTAAAGCAACTTTAATTTCGTTAAAATTTTTGAGCATATAAACATTGCTTGAAATGACATAAGCAATAATTGCAACGGCAAATCCAATCATTTTGGAGTATATTCTTCTGTACTCCGGCCATTTAGATTTTGGCAACTTATTAAGGCCGATATGATCTTTTTCAATTAATACCTGCCTTAAATCTTTATTTCTTTTAAATTTTTTAACATACCTCCATGAATAATAGCCCCAACAGTATATTAAAACTAAAGGTGTAATTATAATTACCAAGGTCATACTGGAAAGCGAAAATGAAACGACCACTTCGACAAGTATATCATAAAGAATATCATATTCCTCAGAAATGCTAAAACTCAGCAAATAGACAAATTTATTAACTGTGAAGATTTCATAAATACCTTCAAGGTGTTCAATGTTTATTAATAAAATTGGTTTCACTTGTTCAAATTTTAGTAATTATTTATAAATAAGTTAATTAAAAAATTGAGAATCCCGAGCACTCGGGACAACCGCTTCGCCCTCTCATGAAAAATTTAATCATTTCCTTTTGTTAAATAATTGATTAATTTTATTCATGTTCGTTTCATTTATATATTACTTTGAACTCAACTGAAATTTAATTACAAGTAATCTAATTTTACTATCAAAAACAAGAGATATAGGACGTAAGCATAGTTTCCTTGTCCCAAACGTCATTATTATTTATCAAAGAATTATTTTATGACTTATCTGTAGTTTATCTCTGACCTCTTTTTTTTATTAAACAGATATCAAAATTAAATTTCAAATTAAATCTAAAACATTGACAGTGCATACATAAAAGACTTAGACTGTAGAAGACTTGGTTAAAGTTATAAGATTTACAATATTGTTACTAGGGCAAAGGTCTTATCGTAACCGAAAGATCTTCCTCCACCATAATAAAATGATTTTCGGGCACTTCTCTCCAGAAATCTTTTTTTGAACTTAAGGCTTCCGATGAAATTACCACTGCATGCTCATCCTTTTTTGTTGCCTTAAATCTCAAAAACCCTTCTTTGCAAGTATAGCATTCTGCATTACCTGCAATATATAGAGAACGGGTTTCTTTATCCGGTTGGGTACTGTATCTCGTAGCAATTAAGGCTTTACCATTAGTCAATACTAAATTATAAAGAGATGCTGTAGTCAGACCAACCTCCTTTTTCATATCTTGAATTTCTGCAAATGTTTGTGAAAGACAAGTAGAAATTTGATCTATGGTCAAGGGTGTTTCTCCTTTTTTTTCTTCTTTTAATAATGTCAAAAAAAGAGCGAATATATATTGTGTGTCGGTCTGGCCTTGGATCCATTGAAAAATTTCTTCATCCAGTCTATTAATCAGCCTCCGTTTTATTTTTAAAAAATCCTCAATTCCTCCATTTTGCATCATCAAGAACTCCTTATACTGAAAAGGATGGCTGTTTTGAATGGATACACCACCTTGAGTTGCCGCCCTGATATGGGCCAATAAGCAATTGGTTTTTATCATAGAAGCGTTATAGCTAAGATTTTCATCATTCCATGCGGGTCTGATCGAACGGAACAACGCAGGTTCTCTTCTTCTCGATAAATTATACCAACCAATTCCAAAACCATCTCCATTAACGGTCATTTCAGTTTCCAAGGCATGGTGGCTTTGCTTCATTAAGGAATTTTTAGGCTTAATTAAAAGCTCATCAGCCATAATAGGTTTACCGATATAAGCAACAAAGCGACACATTATTCAAATTTAAAGGATGAAACAAAGCTTAAGCAGGCAATAATAGTGACAATAAAGCGTTTATAAAGTTAAACAATTTAGCAAAATAAATTGGAGGAAAATCAAAGATCTTTACCATTGTACTATTCGATATTTGGTTACTTAAATTTTCAATTCAGGAGCAAAATATTTTCCTAATTGGTTGTTGGTATTTTTAAATATCCCCATTATTGCTATTTTATTTAAGCTTTAAATCGAATATATTTGGAGAATAAATAATTGTTTATTTACATTATTTGATATTTAAAAAAGCATAAAATATATTATTAATTTAAAAGGTCGTTATGAAAACTTTAAAAAGAACAAGTAAAATACTACTAGCCACTCTCCTATTTATATCTACTTACAGTTATACAATTGCCCAAGAAAATACGGAGGATAAGCTAATTCAGGGAACTTGGACTTTTAGTGATTCACCTAACACAAAATGGCAGTTTAAAAGTGATGGTAAATGTTATGATTATCTTGATGATATATTATTAGATACATATACCTATAGTATTGTTGAGGAAAAGTCGGAAGATGGAAAAACAGGTGACAGTACCTTAACCCTTGTCAATACAAATAATCCTAATGAAACCTATATTTATAATATTAATAAGTTGAACTCAGGTAAGCTTTATTTAGAATATCAAGTTGGTTTTAGAGATAAATACATAGTCTTTAAAAGGCAGAAGGATACGGAAATGCTAAGTTCCAGATAGTGTAAAAAAAAACGATCTCAGACCAAACCAAACCAAAAGCCTCATGTTTTAATCAACATGGGGTTTTTTATGCATTACATTTTTAAAATTCATTATTCCTTACTAATTCTTTAAGCTCCACAATTCTTTTTTCCTTTTGTGATTGCCTGTTTTTCTTAGCAAAATCTGTATGAAATTTATGATTTTCCAAAAACTCAATTTGAATTTTATTCCACTCTAATTTACTACCTATATTGCTATAAACAACCAACTCCTTATAAAGCTGCTCGCTGATTTCATAAAAATCAGACCTACCCAAGTAGTCTAAGTCCACATCACATATAATTTCTTCCAAATGATTCTGTGGCCTTTGCGGAACTTGGGTTGCCATAATAAGTTCTTTCACTAATTCAATGTCATTGGGATCAAAATTATACCTGCACATCAATTCTTCAGCCATTTCAACACCTCTAACTTCATGATTTTCAATGGAGACCGTAAAACCAATATCGTGCATTAATACTCCTATTCGAAGAAGATAGGCTTCTTCTTCTTTTACTTTTTCTTCAATTAAATATATTTCACAAACGTCTAGAGCATCTGTGGTGTGATGAATACCATGATAATATAAATCCTTGGGTAATTTAGTATTTAAAATACCTAAGACTTCCTTCTTAAGTTTTACATACCTCTTCATACTCAAAAAATTAAAATATCACAAGGTTATCAACCAAAATCCTAGTGATAATAAAACGAAAATAATACTTAGACCGAAAAACTTAATTGACTTGTGGACGCAAATGAATTTTTGATCAATTATTTTGCTTTCCACATGAATTTGTTCGCTCAATTGTAAATAAATCTCATCTTCATTTCCACATACTTCCATTAATTTTTTTGTGTATTCTTTTGTGCTTCCAAAAGAATAGACCGCGTCTTTAAAAAAAAAGACATTTTTATCATACTTTAATTCCATCTGAGGTTTAAAGCATTTAAAAGTGTAGTAAACAGATATCAATACAGAGATCATCCATAAAAAAGACAAAACGACAAAGGTTATGTTACTCTCAAATACTGGTCTGAATTTGTCCAATTTATCGACAAAAAGTCCAACAATAAGGCTATGAAATGAAAATATTATACCTGCCTTGAGTTCGGAAGCACGAATTAGTTTTTCTAATCGCTCTAATTGTTCCCAATAATTATTTGAGTCTTGATTCATTAGGGTTATATTTAGAATTCTATCTTAGAATTATATTAAAATTATAAATTAAATATAATAAAAAAATCAAATTACGGGGTTTTTATCTTTCTTGATTTGTTTTATCTCTTTGTTTTTCTGTCTATTAACAAAATACATTTTCATCATTCCTTTATTTTTGACATCTATTTCGCCTCTATATTTACATTGAAAATCATCTTTAACCAATTTGTAGGTATTTTCTGAAATATTTATCCTGCCTGGCTCTGATTTAGATTCCATACGGGAAGCCACATTTACGGTATCTCCCCAAATATCATAGGCAAATTTTTTAATACCAACTACTCCGGCTACTACCGGACCTGTATTGATACCAATCCGAACATCAAAATGAGTGATATTGCCATTGCTCAATTTCTTAGATTCCTCAATAAATTCGGCAATTTCAAATGCAGCCTCTATCATTTTAATGGGATGGTCCTCTGATGGAAAAGGCAAACCACCAGCACACATATAAGCATCCCCGATGGTTTTGATCTTTTCCATGCCATATTTATCCATAATTTCATCAAACTTTGAAAAATAATAATCCACACTATTCACTAATTCTTCCGGAGACAAATTATGCGCATAATGAGTAAAGCCTATAAAATCGGTAAATAACACGGTTACAGATTTAAATTTCTTGGCCTGTACTTTACCGTTTGCTTTTAATTCCTGTGCTGTTTCTTCTGGCAGAATGTTCAATAATAAATTTTCTGATCGATTCTTCTCTTCTTCTATAATAAGATTGGTTTTGTTTACAAACTTATAGCGTCTATACAAGCTTATGGCTAGCAATACAATTAGAACTAAAGCAATAACTGATGCAAAGATTACAATTTTTTGCCTTTTTTCATTTAATTGTTGTATTTCGGCTTCTTTCTCGAGCAAACTTATTTGATCTTCTTTCTTTTCCAAATCAAAATCAAATTGAAGACCACGCATTTTATCATTAGTTTCCAAATTAAATAAAGAATCTTTTTGAATTAAGAATCGTGATTGATAATCGTATCCATTTTTAAAATTTCCTTGATTTATATAGGCATTAGAAATTCCGTGGTAAATGTCAGCAAGCTCATAATTTAATTCCAAGTCTTTTGCCATCACTTCGGCTTCTTGGTATAATTTAATAGCTTTTTCAGAATTTGTGTTTTGATATAGATCTCCTTTTTCAATTAAGGCTTTTACAATTTCTAATTGCTGATTATTTTCAATTGCTATTAAATGGGCTTTATCCAGGTATTCTATTGCTTTTTCTATATTCCCCAATTTAAGATAAGCTTGACCTATAAGTGTTAAATTTTCTGAATAATAAAAAGAATTTTGCGTAATTGGTAAAGCTTCTTCAAATTTTTTTAAAGCACTTTCAAAATCTCCTTTTTTAAAAAATTGTTGACCTGTTCCTAAAAGAACGGATTTTGAAATCCCAGTATCATTTAAGGTCTCTAAATATGGAATAGCCTGATTATAATAACTCATAGTTTTATCATAATCTTTAATGTTGTCTGCATAAACTCCAGCCACGTTCACTAAAGCAGTAGCAATTCGTAAAGGGTTATTCAATTCTTCAGAAATTCTTAAAGACCTTAAATAATAATCTATAGCTTTAATATTGCTGCCCTGACTATAATAAATTGTACCTAAATTATTAAGAATACTAGCGATCCCTGTGGAGTCCTTTATGGTTTCAAAATGCTCTAATGATTGCGTCAAATATTTAAAAACTTCTAAAAAATTACCCAGATGATATTGTGCAATCCCCATATATTTTAAGGCGTAAGCCTCACCTTTACTATAATCTAAATCGTTGGCAAGATCATTAGCCTTAGAAGAGTATATAAAAGACTCTGAAGCTTCTCCTATTCCCAATAACTCAGAACTAAGTGAATTAAGTGCGGAAACCATCGAAGTATCTTTTGTTCCGGTTTGAATAATATTTTTAAGGCTATCAATTTTTCTATTTTGGGAAAAAACAGAAAAATACATCATTAAAAACAAAACAATTGAAACAAAAGATGTCTTCGGCTTTATAATCATATAAAATTAATTTATTGTTTTAGGATGTTAAATGTTCTTATTTCATCCGTACTCACAATTCTTATTATATACATGCCGGTGTCTGTGCCTGACATGTCAATAGTAATAATATTATTAGTGCCATTAAAACTTCCACTTGTTGGTAACGATAAAATTGTGCCGTACATGTTTAGCACATAAACCACACTAACTTCTGGTATATTTTGCTCAACGGTCAAAACACTTGAAACAGGGTTTGGATAAATTTTATAATAAGCATCCAATTTAGCTTCACATTCATTAGATCCAGATGTAGATGCTGATGAGACAGAACTTTTATGCGTTCCTTCGTAGGTTGTAAGACTCCAAACCAATCGATTACCATCAAAGCGAATTTCAAAGGAACCACTGCCCGGCATAAAAATAGTAGGCAATTTACCATAACTAGTTGCAGCAGCAGGACCTGTTAAGATATTATCCGCTCCACCAGTAAAAACGGGGCTATCATTATCATTTTCATAACGATAAACAACGGTATAGGGTAAGCCATCCGTAATATTTGGATCATAAGCTACACAATCTGAATAGGTACGTACTTTTTTTATCTCATCATTAAAAGGATTTATGAAAAGGGTAGCCTCATTATCATAGGCTACCATATAATTTTTAGGTTCAGGGTGTCCAATATTAATGGTAAATACCCCTGCAATATTAGTATGATTGTATTCATTTAATTCATCATCTATAAAATAATAAGGTATTCCTCCCTGACTTTCAGGAAAAACAGTTGATGCGTCTTCATCATCATAGGCTAAAGGACCAAATGAAGCTGTAAGTTGAGGAATATCCCCTTGGTTAATAATCAAATTATAGGGTGTTATGTCAACATTTAAAGTGGCTTTATTAATAGTTAAATTTCCACGATATGCATCAAGTACAATCTTATAATTATCTGATTCAACATCTGTTATAAAGATGCTATAAACTGCAACATCCATTTTTACACCACCCCCTATAATATATTGTGTAGCATCACCTTCTTTCATAAAATAATAAGGCATATTACCATTAGCATCCTTCAAAATATCTGAATTTTCATCATCATAAACAAATCCGATAATTCCATGTTCTATATCCGGAGTTTCGCCATAATTGATTTCTAATGCAATTGGACTAAAAGTTAAAGTAGATGGTTCAACAGTTAATGTACCACGATCTACAACATGCTCCATTAAATAATTATCTTCAGTATTGTCTTCAACGAAGATATTATATACTCCAACATCCATTTTAGGCTCTTCTGTTAAATAATATTTTGTGACTGCATCCCCTTCTTTCATAAAATAGTAAGGTATTCCACCTTCATCTTTAGGAAAAACCGTTAATACCCCTTCTTCTGGTGCAAATCCTGTAATATCGGTAATTATATTAGGTTGTTCACCATATTTTATACTTGGAGCTGTAGTTGTCTTAACGGTTAAAGTAGTTTCATTAACAGTCCATTCACCATGACTGATACCATATTTTATAACATAATTATCTGCCTCATCTCTAACGAAGATATCATAAACTCCAACATCCATTTTATGATCACCTCCTAATGTATATACTATATCATCCCCTTCTTTCATAAAATAGTAAGGTATTCCATCAGGAAAAATAGCTTCAATTACCTCAAAATTAGCAGTCCCTCCGAATGTTGTTGGAATATCTTTATCTGTTAGAATTTCACCATAATTAGAACTAAAATCAATAGTACTAACATTTAGAGTGCCTTCTGTAATAGTTACATTTCCTTTATCGTATAGTATAAATAAATTTGCAGCCATTGAATTCAGAAAAGCTCCCGGAAAAATATAATGGTTTTCGCCTTCCGCTGTAACATCTATTCCTGTAATAAGATTTAAGGAATAGAACTTTTGAATTTCGTTGTTAAGATTATCCTCTGTTGGAACATCTGTATAATCGAATAGAGAAAATATTTTATCATTCGTAATCGCACCATTTCCCGTTTCATTCATTATGGCACTTTGTCTTAATTCATTCATTATGGCACTTTGTCGTAGATCATTCATAACTCCAAGTTGTCTACTTATTTCACCATTTACAATTGCGTCAACGTTCAGATCAATTACATCTATAATATTCATTATTGCTCCAACTCTCATATCATTCATAACTGCGCTTTGCCTAAAATCATTCATGATCCCTTTTTGTCTCAAATCATTCATAATATTAGAAGTTCTGGCAATCCACTCATCATTCATAATTGCTGTTTGCCTGATATCATTTACAATAGACCCGTCTATATAATTTGTAAAATAATTTCTATCAATTCTCAAAGTGTTCATAATGGCACTTTGTCTAAAATCATTCATAATTGCTTTTTGTCTGAACTCGTTCAACACCGCACTTTGCCTCATATCGTTCATGATCCCCCTTTGTCTGATTAATCCATTTAGAATGGCCTTTTCAGAAGATACCCAACCTCCATTTTCGAGAAGGGTTGTAATTTCGGAATAACGTTCAGAATTTTCATTGAAATCATTTATTAAAAGCATAATACTTTCATTATTAATTGTATCATAAGTGTCATAATAAAAATCAGACTGATGAGCTGTTTCCAAAGCTTCATAAAAAGCTGAAATATTTGGGTCGTCTGTATCAATCGGATTCCCTATAGAATCGGTTAATTGATAATTAAAAGTATTAAGAATTATATCTCCATAGAAAACATTTTGATCATCTGGTTTAATAGTCAGATAATTCTTTTCAACAATTAAAGTCCCCATATTAAAATTTACTTGAAATTTATCAAGTTGCTCAGGAGTCAAAACTTCACTTCCAAAAGAGGCAGTAATATCATAACCTGGTCTAACATCAGGAGCAACTTGAAAAACATCGGCGGCGGGTGATGAAATCACTATTGGAGGGAAATATTCTTCAAAGGTTTGATTATCAGGAAAACCTTCCTCAGGAATACCATCTATTGTATAGGTCATTTTTGATTTATACTCTTGCCCATATTTAACGACAACATCACTTACATTAACAGTTATGGCTGTTTTACCATCTGCCAAAAGATTAAATGGTTCAGAAAACCCACCATTATTTACTGATCCTGGTTTTGGAGCTGCATAAATCTGTAAATCTGGATTTCCTGAAAAAGGTGGTATTGTTGCTGTAACTGATCCATCTTCCTCTACTTTATAAGACAATGATATATTGTCAAAATAAACCATAGGATAAGTCTCATAAGTCTCCCCCTCTGGAGGTGGTGCTGGGAAAAACTCGCCAATGATTTTTATGTGAGCAGGTGCTGCACTTAATATTGGTATAGGGTCACCATCTGATATAGGGTCACCATCTTCTGTTACAAAACTAAATGATGTTATTCTGGCGGTTTCTTCCGCCAAACTCATAAAAACTTTATTGACATCAATCATTCCGGCTCCAACTTGTAAAGGATCGCCTATACCTTGGGCATTGTCTTTGAATAATTGCAATACTTCAGCAGCAGTATAAGATGAACCTCCACTTCCATCTTCTTTTGGATACCAGGTTGGTAGGGCAGATAGTGTCAAGGCCATTCCTGCCGCTGCAGATGGCGCAGCTGAAGAGGTTCCAAAAAAGTTTGGAAAAGGATCATCATCTATAGGTGTGCCGTCTGCATATTTGTGCACTCCAATTGATCCTACATTGGTGTTTACACCATCTGGTGCAGCAAAATCGACATCTATTGTAACACCGTCTGATAAGGTTCCTCCGAAGGAAGAAAAAGTTTCAGGTTCAGTCTTATTAAATCGGATAGCACCTACAGTAACTGATTGATCTGTCATGGCATGACCACTAATTGTTGGAATGTCTTCATTATATTCCATTAATGTTAACCCACTTGATTTAAAAGCAATATATCTAAACGGTACGGAAACAGGCCCGTTAGCGCTTGTAATTAATATATTTGCCTCACCATCAGCATTCGCAGTAAAAACCATTATTTCGGCAGCGTCCCCATTTTCATTACTTCGATTATTACCCACTAATAACTTCCCGATATCATCTACCACATAAAAATCAAGATCGGTCAAAGCACCATCCGCATTATTTTGTGAAGCGGAAGTCTCATCCTTCCATTGTAAAACAATCATATAGGTTTCACCTGCTTTAACACTAATTTTTTGAAGGTAATCACCTGATACTTCATTAAATATATGCGCCCTTGTGGAGCTTTCAGTAATGAAATTAGTTACTGGTACAGTTGAAGTCGAATTGAATATTCCCTGATAGCCAACATTACCAAAATTACCTGATGAAGTAAAATGTAATTTACCCTGTGCTACAAAAGCTCTTATAGCTTCTGATATTCTTCCATCACCAAAGAAAGGTTCAGTAATAAAAGTAATATCATCTACTATAATGTCACAATCTCCTAAAGCCTTGAATCCGATTTCAAAATTTCTTGGAGAAATTGAACCTGTATGGAATGCAAGCGCTGCACCTGGTGCCACATCATGAATTATATGCATCATTGCTCTTCCTTCATCTGTAGCAACGCCATATGGCCATTCTTCTATAATATCTACATCTATGGTATAGCCGTGTGTATTAAGTGCTCCCGGCAAATCACCTTGCCTTACATCAACTGTTGCTTTTGAAATTCCTTCCGTATAAGGCTGTGTATTGAAACTATTAGACATCACTCCAATTTTTATTCCAGAACCGTCAACAGGTAATATTTGATTATTTTCTATTAACCGAAATGCCTCTCGCACAACATTTGAAGTCTGAGTCTCATCCCCTTGAGTAACAGATTGTCCAGTAAATCCATCACCAAAAGAATTTTTTATTGGCGGATACAAAGGCCTTACAAAGTTTATACTGCTGGAATAATTATTTAATTCAAACAAACTACTGATTGGAAAATATACATCAACAGCTGATAAAGCAAGATAATTATCAGGAGATAATAAAAAATCAGAACTACTTATATCATTTGGATCGTATTTTAAAAGATAGGTGTTTTCAAGGATACCAATAACTGTTTGCATTTGTCCTTCATTTGGTATAATTTCAATTAGTACTTTATCATTATTTATTTGATAAATTAATGAAGATGGCTCATCACCAGCAGTTCCTTCCGCTAGCGCAGTTAGTTCGGAGGCTAAAAGAGAATCTTCTTTGCCATCACCTTGACCATAAACGGGGAAAATAAATCCGTAGTCAGCCGGACATTTAGAAGAATTTGCATTTGCAATAACCTTATGTGTATTGCCATTACTAATTATTGTCCATTCTACATAATCATTTGCACCAAATTCCTTAGTAAAAACTTTTTCATTAGATCCTGGCTTAAATTTATTTA
>PVMK01141076.1_pt1 | contig 21480 bp, 23 predicted proteins | sample 1853481 | NCBI WGS metagenome assembly PVMK01 (sample SAMN08533507, study PRJNA380276) | Marine sediment metagenome, whole genome shotgun sequencing project.
AGCGGGGACTCGCCAGCGGGTGAGTCCCTGCGCTTCGACCGGCTGTTCGTCCGGTATGGCCTCGGTCGGCGGAAGCTGTACTCGGTCGAGCACCTCCTTGAGCTGTAAAGCTGCTTCCACGCTCAGGAACTTTCGAGTTGCGGGCGAGATCCCGCTGAGATTCAGGGATCCCACTGCCCGCCTCAAATGCACGTCTGCGCGCGCCTCCCGCTCGAGCACCTCCTCGCTCTTGAAGAAGCCGGGTGTCGCCTCATGTTCACGTGCTGCGGCATGCAGTATGCGATGTGCTTCGACGACGTTGTCGATGAGGTTAAAGAGGGTACCCCTGGGACTCGTAGTGTCGGGTGGTTTGAGCGGAAAGGGTTCCTCCTGCGCCGTTGCTGTGACGGACACAGTGGCCAGGGCTAGTGTCAGGAATATCCCGGTGAGGGAGCCGATACCACCTGGCGAGCAGCGCCTCACGGCCGCATCGGCACGTCGCGCGTTTATTCCAGTCTTGACCCCTGCAGCCATGTCGCCCTGCTCCAATGTCGCCGCCATTCTATCGGTACACGCTCTGTGCTGCATCAGACGGGAATCCGACCCGGAGCGGATCAACGACCCGCCGGGCTTCACTTGACCAAAAGTTTTCCGCGAGAGGTGCTTGTATGTTACCGTTTTCTCCTAACTGAGTTGGATTCATCTTTGTCTCACTCATCACCGATAGCCCAAATGACAGCTGTTTGCCCGACTTTCGAGCTGCCTTTCTTGCACATCAGGAAACGCGTCCGCAGAGCGATGGTGGGATTACTGCTGGCGTCACTGCAGGGGTGCGGTGGTCCGGACCTGAAGCCCTGGCATACCGAGCGGCTCACGGCCGAATTCGATGCAGGCATGACCGAGGAAATCCGAACCTTCGACGACTATTTGCAGCTCGAGGACAGACTGTTCGCGGAGCTGAAAGAGAAAGTCTACGCTCACACCGGCACTGGACCGGAATACGCGCTGGTTCGTTACAGCGCCGGCAGCGCCGCGGATCCGCTGGTCAGAGCAGCCCAACTGGAACCGCAGCTTCGAGATCCCAACGACAATCCGTCGGTGGTGTCTTGCTGCTGCACGGCATGTCGGATTCACCCTACACGTACAGGGCGCTTGGCAAAGCGCTGGGCGAGAACGGCTACTGGGTAATCGGACTGCGCCTGCCCGGCCACGGCACTGCGCCGTCGGGGCTCACGCGGGCCACCTGGCAGGATATGGCGGCCGCGGTCGAGATTGCGGTAGCGCATCTTGTGTCGAAGGTGAACGACAAGCCCGTTCATATTGTCGGCTACTCTACCGGTGCGGGCCTGGCGTTGAATTTTGCCCTCGACGCCCTCGACGGAAGCACCTCGCCGTTACCGGCCAGCCTGGTCCTGATTTCGCCGGCGATAGGCATCCACTCGGCGGCGGCGCTGGCCGTGTGGTCGGACCGCATTTCCCGGGTCCCTGGCCTCGCCGGGCTACGCTGGGCACAGATTCAGCCCGAGTTCGATCCATACAAATACAATTCGTTTGCGATAAATGGCGGCACCCAGGTTCACAACATGACCCGCGCGGTGGCACGTCGCGTCAGAGAGCGCGCCGAATCCGGATCCGCCAGCAATTTTCCACCGACTCTGGTGTTTAAATCCACGGTCGACGCTACCGTTACCAACGAAGCGCTTATCGATAGGTTGCTCGCTCGCCTGCCGCCGAATCGAAACGAGCTGGTGCTGTTCGACATCAATCGATCCGCCATCACATCAAGGCTAATGATCAGCGATCCCGGTCCCTTCACTGCGCGACTCATGACCGATCGCTCTCTTCCCTTCGCCATCGAGCTGATTACCAACGAAAACCCTGAGAGCAGTATGGTCGTCAGTCGCCGCAAGCCGCCGAATTCGAACGCTGTATCTCCCGACGAGCCGCTGAACATCGCCTGGCCAAGAGGTGTGATCTCTTTGTCTCACGTGGCATTGCCTTTTCCGCCGGATGATCCGCTCTATGGGCGCGGTCCACCAACCAGCGATGACGTGGTTTTTCTGGGTCAGATGGCAATTCAAGGTGAACGAGGTTTGTTGAAAATCCCCATGGACTGGATGCTGAGGTTGCGACACAATCCTTTCTACCCGGTTCTCGAATCGCGAATGCTCGAGTGGTTGAGCGACTTCCAGGGTAAAAACTGATGGGCGACAGCATGAACGTGACACGTAGCAACAGTGCATCGGCAACGCCGCAGACTTGAGCCCAGAAAAATGGCGCGAATCAAGCGACGGTTGAAAATAGTTCTCGTATCGGGACTGGTGGTGCTGCTGTCTGTCGGTGCGTGGTTCTACTACGTCGTTTACGTTTCGACGGAGGCCGCCATTGAACGTGCCGAGAGCCTCCTGTTCAGGCGAATGCAGGCCACAAAAGTTGATGAACAGGGAGCCCATCGCTTCTTCTTCGCCACCAACCGCCGCCTGAACGAGGTTGACGGCGAACTCGAACAAAAATTCGGTAATGAACGGGAAGACGTACTCAAGTTTGGATATTTCGACAGCTCTCTCGAGCTCGATCTGGGGATCGGAATAATATTCAATCCGCTCGAATGGTTCCAGAGCGAACAGACCCGTATCCGCGACGTGCGATCACTCGATTCTTCTGCTTTCGTCGAGCAGCTGCGAGGATATGTACGAGCATCCCCGCGCCGCTCGTTGTTGCTCGTGGTGCATGGATTCAGGGAGCAGTTTCCTTCTGCACTGCATAAGACCGCGTTTCTCGGCTATCAATTGGATATCGACACTCCCGTCATGGTGTTCGACTGGCCTGGAAATCAGGGCTCGACGTTGCGTGGCTATCGACGTGCTCGCCGGTTGGCGAAGGAGTCAGGCGCCGACCTGGCCCGGGTGATAGCGCTGATCATCGATGATGTCAGGCCGAAGAGGCTCTGGCTGGTAGCGAACAGCATGGGCGCTCAGGTGGTTTCCGATGCCTTCAGCGTCTTGTACCGCGAGGCGCGTTTTGCCGATACCGAGACGGAAATCGAAGACGTGGTTTTGACGGCGCCCGATGTGGGCCACGAGGACTTCGACACCAATTTCAAACCGAAGATAAATGCCCTGGCCAAGGATCTGACGGTTTACGTCTCCTCCAACGATCGGGCCCTGGTCATGAGCCGACTGGTCAATCGCGAGCGGCGACGGGGTGAAAGCACACTTGGTGCGGATCATCTCGAAGAGGCCGTGAAGATAGCCGAATTTATAGACCCGAACAGCGAACGCATCACTCTGGTGGATGTCACACCGGTCAACCGGACTCGTAACTTCCACAACTTCAGTCTGGAGACGCCCGAATATTTCGATGATCTGTACCTGCGTCTTGTCAATACCGATACGCCCAAAAGCCGGTTACTCTATTCAACACGAAATTCAGACGGAAAAACTTACTGGGTTATCACTCGATCCCGATAACCTACAATCAGTGGAATGACGCTGAACCCTGAAAAATCCCGATGGAAACGACACGTTTATTTGACGCCCGGAGATTCCTGATAGCATTTGTTCTCGTCGGCAGCCTGTCCTGTGGAAATGAGTCACTGGCGTCGGAGGAATCGGGTTATGCGGGATCCGTCCTCGATGATAAGTACTTTCTGATCATAGGTGGGTTCTTCCCCAGAATCGATTCCACTGTTCGTGTGGATTCGAACTCGGGCATCACGGGGTCGGGTCTCGATATGGAAGATGCCCTCGGTCTCGACGATTCTGTTGCCTCTCCGTATCTGTACTTTCGATGGCGTTACCATCCGGTCCACCGTATAGAGCTCGAATACTACGAACTGCTGCGCGATGGCGCCAGTATCATGCAACGCGATTTTAGAGTAGGAAATATCTCCGGAAGTGCAGGGGTCGGCGTCCGAACCAGCTTCGATGTGCGAATTGGCCGGATAACCTATGGCTACGATATCTTCAAGGACAAGAAAAAGGAATTCGGCATACTGGCCGGCATGCACGTGACCTCGGGCAAGATGCAGTCTGAGTTTTTCGGCGACTTCACCATAGACGGTGTCGGTAGCGTGTCGGGCGCCAGGGCGACAGAAGAAGCCGGGATCACCTTTCCACTGCCCCATGTCGGGGGGTTCTTCGCGTATAGCTTTACACCGGAACTCTCGACACAGCTGGATCTTCTGCTTTTCAGAATCGAAGTGGCCGGAATTAAGGGTACTCTTACGGAAGCCAATGCGACACTACACTATCAATTTGCAAAAAACTTCGGCATTGGCACCGGTCTCAAATTCTATCGATTCAGACTGGAAGACACCGGATTTTCCGACAGGAACAGTCAGTTCAATTATGAATTTTTCGGGCCGGTTCTTTATGGGTCGGCGAGCTTCTGACCGACACGACTGAGAGGGGAATCATCGATGACTTACAGCGTGCGTACCTCTGCCGTAGCTTTGTTGGTAGTTGCCGGTTTGAGTGGTTGCGTTTCCATCAACAGCGTGTCGCCGGATCCGGCGGTTCCGGGTGACGTGGTCAGACTGCACCTCAGCAATGTCATAGGCCCAATGAGCGTCGAGCCCGGCGCCACACTGACTTTCGATGGCATGGAAATGCCGCTCGATCCAGATACGGCGGGCGTCGTCGGCTTCGTAGTACCCGAGGGGACAGCCGATGGCACCTACACCGTGGAGGTACGCGATGGGATAGGCCTGCTCGAGGTAATCACCATCCTGCCGCTATTCAGGAAACGATCGGATTCGACCTCTATGGTAGTCGGTACCGAATAGACTCCGCCGACTTCAGAACCCGGGCGGCTTTCCGGGCTCGATGGTGCCGGTCATATTTTGAATACGAAATGCGTCCACGTTCTGGAGCAGGTAGTCGCTCTCGCGTTTCCACCACTTGTAGCAGCGGCGTGTCGAACCGAAGAGGCGGGTCCAGCGATGGCAGTAGACGTCTTCATCCACCGTCCAGGTGCCACCATCACTGCTGGTAAGCCCGTGGGAGCCCCGCACCACGCCGTTTGCGTAGTAAACCATCGTGAGCTGTCGGCCTTCCCATGCGCCCCGGTAGGTGTTACCGCTGATGAGCTTGGTCACCTCTTCGCCATTCAGTGCGATGTCGTCCTCGGTGGGATTCATGCTACCGCAGCCTGTGAGCAGGCCCGCAAGTATCACCGCTGATGTGGCCGGTACACACCGAATCATTTTCCTGCCCAACACACTCCAGATTGTTCGTTCAGTTCTTTTAATCATGTTAGCCCCCCAGTCTATCAGCGTGGTACGTACATATTCGGTTAAAATCCAGCCATACGCTCCATGATCCAAATTTCCGACACAGTGTCAATACCATGGACCGAAACCCGAAAACCAGCATTGAAGCGACTATCCTTCGAGCTCGTTCTGTGCATAACTTGTCGGTAGATAGATGCAGATCAACCAAGACGCCGGTCCCGTGGATAGCGGACCCGGCGGTAGGAGGGAAACGCGATGATGCTGGATATTTTTGCCCTGGTCGTCATGGGGATCCTGATAGCCGTGGTCATCTGGCTGGTGGTCCTGCTGGGTCCCATGCCGGGCGAGATTGCCCGCCGGCGCGGTCACCCACAGGCGGATGCCATCGGCGTGCTCGGCTGGATCGGCATCGTCACCCTTGGGTCGGCGTGGCTGGTCGCCCTGGTGTGGGCGTACGCAAAGCCGGCGGGAACAACCGGGCTCAGCGAACGGGTCGCGGCGTTGGAGAATGCGCTCCGCCGGCTCGAGAATGCCCCGGCAGATAGCGCACCATGATCGCCTTCCTGGCAATCTGCTATAGCGCGTTCTACTGGTTGCTTTTCGTCAAGCTCGAGCTGCTGGCAAAAAGCCCGCGCAATATCTCCATATTCGTCGGTGTCGGCGTGGCGCTCATCGGCGGCATCGTATTCATGTGGCTCACCTTCGCGCCGACCACGAAGGACGGCCGAATGTTCCAGTACGTCATCCAGATCGTGCCGAATGTGAAGGGACAGGTGGTCGAGGTTCCCGTGGAGCCGGTGGTCCCCCTGGCAACCGGCGACGTGCTGTACCGCATCGATCCCACACCGTACCAGGCCGCTGTCGACCAGCTGACCGCCTCCATCGACAAATTCACCGCTCAGCAACAGCGTGCCCGGATTGAAGTCGATCGCACTCAGAAGCTCGTAAAAAGAGGCGCGGGCGCGCAGAAGGAACTCGACCGCTGGACGGCGAGCCTGGATGAGGCGTCCGCCACGATTCGGAGCCTGAAAGCGCAGCTGCGCGCTGCCCAATGGCAGCTCGACGAGACCGTCGTCCGCGCCCCCGGGGCCGGCTATATATTCAACCTCCAGGTGCGGCCGGGCACCTATGTGACCAGTGTGCCTCTGGCGGCCTCCATGACCTTCATCTCCGACGAGGTGCGCGAGGTGCTCGCCAGTTTCAGTCAAAGCGCCGGGCGGCATGTCCAGCCTGGAGATCTTGCCGAGGTGGTGTTTTCCCGAGTGCCGGGCCGCGTGTTCAGGGGGAAAGTCAGCGCCGTCATGAATGGGACGGGCACGGCGCAGCTCGCGCCCAGCGGCGAGTTGCCGGTTCTTACCGGCCAGCCGGCGGTGGGAAGGTACCCCTTTCGCGTCATCCTCGAGGATGAGGACGCCGATGCGCTGATTCCCCAGGGAGCCGGCGGCACGGTCGCCGTGTATACCCAGCGCGGCAAGCCGGTGCACATCATCACGAAGGTAGTGATGCGCATGCAGGCGTGGCTCGGCTTCCTGACCAATCCGTCCGGATGAATCGCGAGGAGATACCATGAAAGAAACAACAACCGGGAATTAACCGGGTGAAGGTCGGGAGCATCGAACCGTGACCCGGGTATCAGCCCGACGCCCCCGCCGAATGCACCATCAAGGAATCTGATTCCGGTCCGATATTATGTTCTATCGGGCACCCGGTGCTCACATCCCCGGGAGTTCCAAGGACCGCCCGTTGCGCTGTTCCAGGAGTTTTGCGTTCTGGCCCCTCACCATGACATTGTCCGGCGCCCACGCGGTGCCCTGGCACGCGATGGTACAGTTCCATCGCGAGGCGACCCGGCGCGCCCGGGAATCGTTCTTCGCGCTGCCGATCACAGTGTCTGCCACCGAGCATTGGAGCTCACTTGCCGAATTCGAACCCGGGCAACTCGCCGGGCCGTGGCAGATGGACTTCGAGGCGCTGGCGAGCCCCCACCTGCAGCGGCAGGCCCGGGCGGGAATCGGCGAGGCGTTCATCGGCGGACCCTGCTGGTTTCGTTGGACCTCCGAGGACGAACAGCATCCGCGTCTCGAGTGGATCCCACTCATCTACCGTGAGGTAAGGGTCGAGAGCCGGGACGGGCGCCTGGGTATCGTACCGGCGCCGGGTGCTTGGGATGTGTGCCCGTTGGTGCTTCAGTTTCTCGAGCAACACAATATCCAGACCGCTGAACCTCTGGACGACATACTGCCGGATCTCCTGTCCGTGGCCGAGTCCAAAGCGGCCGAAGACGGTCACGGTCTGACCTGCGCGCTGGCGGACGCCGTGCGAATGGTAGTGCCCGAGATCGGCGAGCTGCTCGATCAGGCGCGCAACGACTTTCCTGTCGACCGGGCAGAGTTCGTGCCGTCCCCGTGGGTGCTGTTCACCGCGTCGGCCGAAGGGCCCGAATTCGCGCCGCACATTGCGCACGACTACGCTCAGCTGGAGCGCCACCTGGCCGCCGCCCCCCAGCACATCGGTGGGCTCGGTTTGCTGGAGGACCTACCCGGCGGCGCCGTGCAGGCAACGCCCGAGATCGCCCCGATTGTTTCCCTCAATCACTCCCAGGGTTCCGCAGTAGAGGCCGCCCTCGCCGGGCGGCCGGTCACCGTCGTCAGCGGGCCACCGGGTTGCGGTAAGAGCCAGGTGGTTCTGTCGCTTCTTCTCAACGCCTGGGCGAACTCCACGAGTGTCCTGTTGGCAAGCAACAACGAGCAGACGGCGGACGTGGTGCACCAGCGTCTGAAAACCATCGAGAACGACTTCGAGATTGCCGTGCGCGCCGGTGCGCAAGCATTCAGCAACATCGACGAGGCACTGAGCGGCATGCTTGGCGTGCTTAACGCCAGGCGAAGCGAGAGCCACTATGGCGGCTCTCCTACCGCCCGAAAGCACGACCAACTCATCAAGAAGAAGCAGCAATTGCGCCAGTTGCTTGCCAGCCAGGTGCCGCAACGGGTGAGCCAGGCCATCGAAGCGGCACTGGAAGACCATGTCGCGCAACGCCAGGCGCTCGCTGCGCTCCAATCCCGGCGTGAGGAATTGGTTGCCCTGCTTCACAGCCTTGACGTCGGAGACGAAGCCGACGCCTTTGACGAGAGGGTCCTCGGCCCTCTTGGAAAGTGGCGTAGTGGTATCAAGACCACACACAGGCTCATAGAGGAAGATGCCCAGCGGAATGCGACGCTAAAAGAAGAGCTTTCCACTGCCCGGGCAGAGCGCGACGCGGCGCTGGCCGGCTGCCAGATCGACACTCCCTCGGACGAGGCTTCGTCCTGGCTCCTCACCAAACCCGGATTCGAGTCGTTCGAGCAGGCGCTGACCGCGCTCTCCGACAAGCTTCAAGAACCGATGGAAGACGATTTCACCGATGCATCTTGGGAGAAAGCGTATGAGGCCTGGTCAAGCTCGGAGGCGGCAGCTGACTGGGAACGAAAGGCTCGCGAGATGGCCGCCATCATTCGTCCGGCGGGGTTCTCCCTGAAGGAAAAGGCGGAGGAAGTGCGTGCCGCACGTGAGGCGCTGGAATCCGCTGAGCGTACCGTGCAACAGGCGACCAAGACCTCGAGCCTGGACGTACGGCGCGAGGATATGGACGAATGGGCTGCCTGCTACGCCGAGCTGTCTGCGTTGCCTCGCGCCAAGCTCGCATTTCTTCCCCAGTCGAAAAGTGCAGATCTGGTTCGGCAGTTGGAGAAAGTAGAAAGCCGCTTGAGGCTCTCTTTGCCCGTGCATCTCTGGACCACCATCGGCACACTCGACGAGTCCGGGCGCGGCCGGCTGTCCCCGGTGATCGAGCGGGTGCGCGAGTGGTTCAATGCACGTGCAGATTGGGAGGGCCTCGGGCCCGGTACGGGAGGAAATCGAAGCGGAAACCGAGGCCATCCGCCGCAGACTTGACGCGCTGGGCGCGGGCTCTCTTTCCACGGAAGTGACGCCTTCAGCATGCGCGGCGATAGCCTCGAAGCTCAAGGAAAAAGCCTCGCTTGCGGCAACGGCTGCTGCCGCCTGGTCGAAGCGCGAGACCAGAGAGCGGCTGCCCACAGAATTGGTAGACCTGGCCACACAGATGCGCGCGGCCGGGGCCGGCACACCCATCAAAGAACGCTGGATGAATGGCCCGGGCGCCCCGCTCATGGCCGCTCTGGATTCGGTGACAAGCGACTCCGGAATGGAGAAGGTCATGGCCGTCCGGCGCGAGGTTCTCGGCCCGGCCGCAGCGGATCCCCTATTCTCGCGAATTGGCGGCGCGCGTATCACGCGGAAAATGAACGTGCCGGGATCGCCGAGGAGATGGCGAGAATTCCATCGCGTGCGGCGCGTCTCAGCCATTGGAAGTCCCACCGGCCTGCGTCTACTACCCGCGGCACTCGAATCTGCGGACGCATTCGATAGCGACGACTCCCATCCTGTCTGGAGCTTTCTAAAAAAGTGCGAGGCGTGGAGCCAGAGATGGGCCACCTATAGGGACGAGGATGCGCCGGCGCTCGAGCAGACGGCAAATGCCAAGGGCGCGGGGGCGATCCGGTGTATTGGAGAAGCAGCGCAAGCTTCGCCCAAAGGCAAAGAGAGAACCTGGCTGGAGACTTTCGCCAGCGGATCCGCAGTCAACGAGCCCTGGCCGGTAGACAAACTTACCGAGCTGGCGGCGCTCTGGCACCCGGATCGGCTACAGGCGGCCATGGAAAGGATCGACGAGCAGCTCGAAGGAATCACCTTCGAAACCGCCAGGGAGCAATGGTTGGAGCGCGTCGCCCGCGACGGGGAAGTGTTGCGTTCCCTGGAGGCGCTGCGAGAGCACTACAGGGAAAATCACCAGCGCATCCAGGAAAGCGGTTACCCGCACTTCGAACAAGCCCTGAAGGCGCAGCCTGTGTGGGTTACAACTGCCATGTCGGCACAGTCCATTCCCATGCAACCCGGCCTGTTCGACCTGCTCGTCATCGACGGGGCAACCCAGTGCACACTGACAGATATGCTGCCGCTCATTTTCCGCGCCAAGCATCTGGTCGTGATTGGCGATCCCGAGCTGTTGCCGTCGGTGGACAGTCTCGGGGCAGAGACCGAGGGCACACTTGCCGCACGCTTCGGCGTCGAAGAATGGGCAGAGCGCCTCGGGCACGTGGGCAATCACGTCTACAAGACAGCGGTGGGTGTCCTCCCGCGTCGCCAGGCGGATGTGATTTCCCTGGTCGAGGAGAAATGACTTACACGGCTCCCGCTTAGCGCGCGCCCGCGCTCACCGAAATAGAACCTCCGACACACGCTTGCGAACAGCCGGTAGCACTTCCGCCTCGACCCACGGATTGCGGCGCAGCCAAAGGTTGTTTCTCGGGCTGGGGTGCGGAAGCGGAACCATGTGTGGCCAATGGCTACGCCACGACTTCACCAAATCGGTAAGCGATGAACGCGATTTACCGAAATGGTACTCCTGGGCATACCGTCCGAGCACCAAGGTGATCTCCAGGTGACGGAGGTGGCCCAGAAGCTGTTCGCGCCAGGCAGGCGCACACTCGGGTCGTGGCGGCAGGTCTCCCGACTTCCCTGTACCGGGGAAACAGAAACCCATGGGCAGCAGCGCGATCTGCTTCGGGTCGTAGAACACTTCACGTGTCACACCCAACCATTCGCGCAAGCGATCCCCGCTGGCATCATCGAACGGCACGCCCGAGTCATGAACCTTCCTGCCCGGCGCCTGCCCCACAATCAGAACCCTGGCCTTCGGATCCAGCTGAAGAACAGGCCGAGGACCCAGCGGCAAGTGAGCCTCGCAAATGGTGCAGGCCCGAACCTCGGCCAGTAAGGACGAAACCGACTTCATAGCGGGCGATCTCTGCGAGCAGACTAACGCCCGCCATCATGGGGCGCGGCAAAAGAATCAGGATTTCGCGCCTTTCTGGGAATCATGAAATTTGGATTTGTCCAGCGTGAAAAAGAACATTTGAACCAAACGTGCATTTTCCTCTCGGTCGCCGAAGGATTTCCCGGGCGTATGCCAGAACCAGGGCCGGAACAATACACAGCGATTGAACCGCATGGGCACCGTGAATAAATGCTCCCAATTCGACTCGTCGTTACTGTCCCTGCGGGTGAGATCCTGAGTGAACAGCGCGCAGGAATCATAGCCGGCCTCAGTGACTTCGCTGTCGTAGAGAGGTGCATGATCGGAGTCCAGGCCCTTGTGCCGGTAAAATTCCGTACCGCCGCGGCAATATTCCGGCAGGGTCAGATAGACGATGCCTGACCAACGGTTGGCGCCGTCCACGTGAATTCTCAGCGATGCCTGGGACTCGGCGCCGGCTGTTGCCAGGCGAAACTGGCAGTGCGCCGTGTCGGGAGTCCTCATCACCGGCTATTGCACCAGTCTGGAAACGACCTCGTTGAGTCCGTCCACCTCGAAAGGTCTGACGGAATTGTCCCCGGGATAGTAGACTTCGCCGACCCTGGGTTCGTAGTCGGTGTGCAATGCCGCGTTGCGTACCGGATACGGATCGTCGTAGAAATTGTCAATGATCAGGTAGGAGATTTCCATGGTCCCGCTGTCATGGGTCGATAAAGCACTGATAATACACCTTCATTCTGATGCGGAACACGCGCCGCCGTGGATTGTGCTTTTTTGAAATAATTATCAGTATGATAGGGACACATCCTCCTGATACAGGTCCCAGCCACGGATTAGCGACCATGAGCCCAACCAACCACCTGCGCGAGTTGCTCGCCGCACCCGAAATCCTCGTCATGCCCGGCTGCTTCGACGCCTTATCGGCGCGACTCATCGAACGGGCCGGATTCAGCTCCACCTTCATGGGCGGCTTCGCGGTATCGGCATCGCGCATCGGCATGCCGGACGCTGGACTCATTTCCTACGCGGAGATGCTCGACCAGGGTCGCAACATCTGCTCGGCGGTGTCCATCCCGGTCATCGGCGACGGCGACACCGGTTACGGAAACGCGTTGAACGTGCAACGCACGGTACGCGGCTATGCCCGGGCGGGATTCGCCTGCGTGATGATCGAGGATCAGGTGGCGCCAAAACGCTGCGGCCACACCCGCGGCAAGCAGACCGTGGACCGGGACGAAGCGCTGGCGCGGGTGCAGGCGGCGGTGGATGCCCGTGAGACCGGTAGCGACATACTCATCATGGCGCGTACCGACGCCAACGCCACCGTGGGTTTCGACGAGGCACTGGCGCGTGCGCGCGGCTTCGCGGACATCGGCGCCGACATCACCTTCCTGGAAGCACCGCGAAACGAGGAACAGATGCGCGCCTATTGCGACGGCGTGCCCGGAGCGAAGATGGCCAATATGGTCGAGCAGGGAGATACGCCGGTATTGAGTCCCCCTGTGCTGCAGGAAATCGGTTATAGCATCGCCATCTACCCCATCACGCTCATGCTGGCGGGCATTCACGCCATGGAGCAGGCGCTGGCCGCGCTGGCCGCGGGGCAGATGCCGGACAACGCCGCGCAGTTCGCGCATTTACGTGACATCGTCGGCTTCCCGGAATACGAAGATGCGGAGAAACGTTATGCCGCCGATTGAAGAGTCGAAACGCAATCAGCCATTGGGTGGAAACGAGATGCCGCGTTTCGGCGGCCCGGCCACCATGATGCGCCTGCCGACACAACCCGACGTGCAAGGACTCGACGCCTGCTTCGTCGGCGTGCCCTTCGACATCGGCACCTCGAACCGCAGCGGCGCGCGCTTCGGGCCACGCTCCATCCGCGCCGAGTCCGCGCTCATCCGGCCCTACAACATGGCGACCCGGGCGGCGCCCTTCGACAGCCTGCAGGTGGCCGACATCGGCGACGTGGCCATCAATACCTTCAATCTGGCGGCCAGCATCGGGATCATCGAGAAAGCCTACGATGGTATCGTCGCCGACGGCTGCCGCCCCCTCACCCTCGGTGGCGACCACACCATCGTGCTGCCGATAATGCGTGCCCTGCATCGCAAGTACGGTCCCCTGGGCATCATCCACGTGGACGCCCACGCGGACGTGAACGACCACATGTTCGGCGAAAAGATCGCCCACGGCACACCCTTTCGCCGCATGGCCGAGGAAGGCCTGGTGGACGGCAAGCGCGTGGCGCAGATCGGCCTGCGCGCCACCGGCTACACGGCGGAGGACTTCGACTGGCCGCGTTCTCAAGGGTTCAGGGTGGTGCAGGCGGAAGAATGCTGGCACAAATCCCTCACACCGTTGATGGCGGAGCTGCGCAGCCAACTGGGCGAAGGCCCGGTCTACATCAGCTTCGACATCGACGGACTGGACCCGGCATTCGCGCCCGGCACCGGCACGCCGGAGATCGGCGGGCTCACGGTGATGCAGGGCATGGAGATCATCCGCGGCTGCCGGGGACTCGATATCGTCGGCTGCGATCTGGTGGAGGTCGCGCCGCCTTACGACGTCACCGGAAACACCGCGCTGACGGCGGCCAATCTTCTCTACGAAATGCTGTGCGTGCTCCCGGGTGTCGCCTATCGATGACGTGGACAGATAATCGGGGACAGATCTATTTTCCCTTTCGGCACCAGAAATGGTACATGGCGCGAAAGCTCTGCGGGTGGCGCTGCTCGTAGGCGGCCCAGGCTTCGAGATCGGTGAGCGCTGCCTCGGGATGCTCGCGGCGAAAGCCCTGCTCCACTTCGGCAATCGTCAGCTCGAAGCCGAGAAACGCCAAACCCGTCTGTTCCATCAAGGGCCTGGATCCCCGGGCAGCGTCAGTTGCTCTTCGTGGACGTGGAATAACAGGTCCCCGGCACTCGCTCAAGCTGTAGAAGTCCGTGGAGCCGCTGAGCTCGGCCAGCGAACCGCGCGCGCCTTCTTCGAGTACCTGCTGCCGGAACTCGCGGATATCGCTTTCCCGGGGGGTGAATCCCGATGCACGAATACGTTCGCCTGCCTCCATCAGCGGAGCCCGTGCCAGCTGGCTGTAGAGAGCCAGCTTGATGAGTCCCTGAGGCGCCAACAGGGCCACCAGACGCGCGAGTCCGGCGGCCGGATCCCGCATGTGGTGCAGCACGCCGTTACTGATGATGACGTGGTAGGGATGGTCGCCGCCTTCAAACTCGAGAATATCCTGGTGCCGGAATTGAAGATTCTCGAGCCCGTATTCCCCGGCCTTGCGCATGGCGTAGGCGAGGCTCGCGCGGCTCAGATCGATGGCGGTGACCTGGGCGTTGTTCAAATGCAGCGCGGTATCGATGGCGTCCATGCCGGTGCCGCAGCCGGCAACCAGTACCCGCAGCGGACCGCCGAGCTCCGGTGGCGCAACATACCCAGGACACCAGCGCTGCACCCGCTGCTCGATGTCCTGTACGGCTGCGCGCGTCAGCGCCTGCCATCGCGGATAGGGGTTCTCCTCGTACTGAGCCTGCACGGCTTTCGACACGCCGTCGCGAATCGTTGCAGCGGAGGCGATGCGCGCTCTCAGTTCGCGCTCGCCCAGGGGTTCGTGCAGGCTTACGCGCAGCACCTCGCCGAGCGCGCCCGGCCAGGCCTCGGCCGGTACCGCGCCCAGGCGCGCCGCGCACGCCATGCGCCACAGCGGACGATAACAAGCGTAGACCAGCAAGTCGGACACAAGCGCCTCAGCGGGTGAAATTGCCGCTGCGCACGCTTCGTCGATTCGTTGCTCGAGGACGTCTATCGCACGTTCCTCCTCCGAGGTTACTGCCCAGACAAACTCGTTCAGAAAACACTGGATCGCCACGGCGCCCACGGCGCCCCCACACGCTTGCCAATCTCCTGACGCAATCGTGGCCGCCTCGGCAAGCCAGCGCGCCCGGCATCGCGTGAGCAAATGCTCCAGAGGTGCGCTTACATTGATGGTGCGCATGAGATAAAGACGCGCCACCTGGTCGTCCAACAGTCGATCACACAGCTGCTCCGGCGACCGCTCTGAGCCATCGTCCGCGCCCAACCGGTGTTTGGCTTCGAGCAAACGGGCCGTGGCGTGACCGAGGATGCGCGGATTAACAGAATCTATCCGCAGCAGCGGTGCGACCACCGATTCCAATCGAGCCGCATCGACGCCGCGGGAAGCGTGTCCAAATATTGCAGCAGTGCGTGCCGGGCGCCCGGGTGATCGCGGTCCCGGGCCAGCGCCTGCCCGAGAGAAGCGATCGCCTGCGCCGCCTCACCGAGCGCGGCGTGAGCACTGCCGATGGTGTAGTGCAGCTCGGCAAAGTCGGCCCCGAGGTCCAGCGCGCGCCCCAGGGCATCGAGGGCCGCCCGCGAATCACCGAGAGCGAAGCGCGCACAGCCGAGACCGTAGTGTGCCTGGGGCAGGCTCGCGTCCTCTGAGATGGCCCTCTCCAGCAGTGTCGCCGCTTCCGCGAAGCGCGTTTGCGCGCCGCGCAGATTGCCGAGATTGAGCAAGGCGTCGACGAAGTTCGGCGCCAGCGACAGCGCCTCCTGGTAAGCATCTTCAGCCTGCGCCGTTCCCCCCAGCGCCGTCAGCGCCATCCCCAGGTTGTTGCGAAACGCCGGCGAACGGGGGTTCCCGGCGATCGCTTGGCCGATCAGAGCCACGGCGTCCTCGTTACGGCCCTGCTGGTGGGCGACCACGCCCGTCAGGTGCAGGGCGTCGGGATGCTGCGGCTCAACGTCCAGCACCCGCTTGTACAAGCTCGACGCGTGCTCCAGCTCACCGCGATCGTGGTGCACCAATGCCTGTTGCATCAAATCTGAAACGGAGTCCGCCATCACCTACCCGCACTCGAGCCGCCGTCAGCGGCGAAGAATCATCAACCAGCGCCACAGACTCAGAAGATCCGCCAGCGCGGCGGCCACATAAGTATACGCGGCCGCTTTGAGAACGCTGCGCACCGCCCGCTCTTCAGCCGGTGCGATATACCCGCCGCCAGTCAGAATCGGCAGGGCTTTATTGAAGCTGGCATCCCATTCCACTGGAAGGGTGAGGAGATGAAATACCACGGACGACAGCATGCTCAGAACGCCGGCGGCGATCATGATTCCGGCGGCGTGGGGTACACGGGTCACGGCCAGAACCACCGGCATGGACATGAACGCCATGACCCCCATGCGTTCGGCAATCCGCGCGTAGGGCGCGAGCCGGGTTCGCAACCTGATGAGGGGTTCATTGCGATGGTACTGGATGGCGTGCCCCACCTCGTGCACCGCAATAGCGATAGCGGTCAATGACTTGCCGTCATGGTTCGAGGGACCGAGACGGACGGTTTTGGTGCCCGGGTCGAAGTGGTCGCGGTTTTCCTCCGTTACTTCGACGCTGACACCGTTCAGCCCCAGCTCCTGGACGAGATGCTTTGCAAGCTCTCCGCCGGTGCCCGGCATTCCCGGGATCTCCGTCGCGTAGCGGCGCATGATAAAGCGCACCCACAGCTTGGGGCCGAACACCACCACCAGGATTACGATGACGAGTAGAAGGTAGGGCACGATAGGTCAGTCTTCATCCATGGGGATGAAATCCGCAGTGTGCTGTTCCCAATCCCGACCATTAAATGGGCGAACCGTCATGTTCTTCACCGTTCCCGGGTCCAGACATCTCACGTTGACGTTGACTCCATGCGGGTGTGACCGGGGGATGTAGAACGATTTGATGCCGCAGTGACGGCAGAAAAGATGCTGCGCCACTTGGGTGTTGAATGTATAGGTGGTGAGACAGTCCTGGCCTTGCACCAGCGTGAATCGCGACCGCGGCACCGGCAGCCCCAGATAGCCGGACTTGCTGCAAATCGAGCAGTTGCATTCGGATACCAGGATATCCTCATGGGCCGTGAACTCGAACCGTACGCTGCCACAATGGCAGCCCCCGGAATGTTTGACCATGAACTTGCTCCCTGGAATTTCAATAGGTTAGCGCGGGCAACGGCGAATCAACCGGCAGTTGATGGCCCTCCCTCATCATTCTATGATGCTTGATTACGCAACGATTGCTCAATATCGGCGCGTCCCGTAATACCTGGACCAGGAGTACCCGAAATGATCGCCGTGACCCGCAAGCTGTCCGAATTCACCGCCGGATTGGATTTCGACAAACTGCCCGGTGAGGTGGTTGAACGCACCCGTTTGCTGGCCATGGATCACGTTGGGTATCGCGCTTCGCGCCCGCCACGCGGCGGCGCTGAACGACGCCATGGCGACGGCACTGGTGAAACTCGGCCTGGGCGCCGGTGCCGGCAGTGTCATCGGGGATGCAGGCGGCTATGCACCGCCGGCGGCGGCTTTTTACAACGGCAATCTTGCCCACTCCCTGGATTTCGACGACACCCATGCGCGGGGCTCCATCCACCCCAGCGCACCCATCGTTCCCGCTGCCTTTGCCGCCGCCGAGATGGCCGGCGCCGGCGGCAAGGGATATCGTTGCCGGCATCGTCGCCGGATACGAGGTGCAGATCCGCTTGAGCATCGCTCTGAAACCCAGCGACCACTACGCACGGGGCTTCCATCCCACCGCCACCTGCGGCGTATTCGGCGCCGCCGCGGCGGCCGCCAGGATCTTCGGGCTCTCGGCGGACCAGGTTGCCCATGCCTTCGGCCTGTGCGGCAGCCAGGCCGCGGGCTCCATGCAGTTTCTTCTCGACGGCGCATGGAACAAGCCCTTCCATACGGGCTACGCCGCCATGAGCGGTTTGATCGCCGCAAGCTTCGCTGCCGAGGGCTTTAGAGGCGCCGGCGAGGCCATCGAAGGCAAGGCGGGTTTTCTGCACGCCTACGCACCCGACTCGGACCACGCAGGCGGCTATCGCTGCGCTGGGCGAGAAGTTCGAAACCATGGACATCGCCGTCAAACCCTGCCCCTCCTGTCGCTACGGGCACGCCGCCATGGACGCGCTCATCGATCTGCGTGCCGCCAACGACATCGACTTCCACGAGATCGAAACCGTCGAGGTCGGTCTGCCGCGCACCGGTTGGAATCTCATCGGCGATCCGGAGAGCGACAAGCGCAACCCGAAGAACTATGTGGACGGACAGTTCTCCATGCCTTTCGTGGCGGCGGTGGCGTTGCGCGACGGAAAGATGGGCTGGGATTCCTACGCAGCCCATCTCGAGGACGAAGATACCCTGGCCCTTTGCAAGCGCGTGCGCAGCGTGGTGGACGAGCAGGTGGAAGCCGAGTTCCCTGCCCACATGGGAGGCCGGGTTCGCGTGCACACCGGCCGCGGGGATTTCGAAAAGATGGTGGTCATCGCCAGAGGAGAGCCCGAGAATTTCCTCAGCGCCGAGACCATGCGCGCCAAGTTCGACGATCTCACCGGACCGTATCTGGACGAGACCGACAGGGACACCCTCGCCGGCGCATTGCTGCGGCTCGACGAATGCACGGATTTGCCCGCGCTGCTGGCGCTGACCCGCTCGAAGCCCGACTCCCACCTCAGAGTAGCCGGCTCGGACGACTGACGGCTTCCCCCATGGCGGCAAAGCAGAAAGTGGCCGCAGCCCAGCGCTATCGCGAATCCTTCGGCCGCTACTACGAGCATTTCACGGTAGGCGACGTCTACAAGCATCGCCCCGGGTCGCACCATTTCCGAGACCGACAACACATGGTTCACACTGCTGACCATGAACACACACCCGCTGCACTTCGACGCCGCCTACGCGGCCGAAAGCGAGTTCGGCAGGCTGCTGGTCAACTCCTGCCTGACGCTGTCCATGGTGGTGGGCATGAGTGTCAGCGATCTGAGCCAGAAAGCCATCGCCAATCTGGGCTGGGACAAGATCAAGCTCACGGCGCCGGTGTTCATCGGTGACACCATCTATTCGGAATCCCAGGTACTCGCCAAGCGAGAATCCAAGAGCAGGCCCGGTCAGGGCATCGTTACGGTCCTGACCACCGGCAGCAAAGCCGACGGCACGGAGTTCATGAACTTCGAACGTACCTTCCTGGTACCCAAGCGCGGAAAAGCGTGACCACCCCCATCGGCAGCGACGACGAGGCCCTGATCCTCGCCAGCATCGATCGCTTCCTGGAGCGCGAGGTGGCACCCTACGCCCACGAGCTGGAAGCCACCGACACCTACCCCCAGGCCATCGTCGAGCAGATGAAGGAGCTGGGGCTGTTCGGCGCCACCATCGATCCCGAGTATGGCGGCCTGGGTTTGCCGGCGGTGACCTACGCCAAGATCGTCGAGCGTGTTTCCGCCGTGTGGATGTCGGTGTCGGGGATCTTCAACTCCCATCTGATCATGGCGGCGGCGGTGCAGCGATTCGGCACCGAGGCGCAGAAACGCCACTACCTGCCGCGTTTTGCCCGCGGCGAGCTGCGCGGCGGCATCGCACTGACCGAGCCCGACTGCGGCACGGATCTGCAGGCCATTCGCACTCACGCGATCCGCGATGGCGACGACTACGTGGTGAACGGCACCAAGACCTGGATCAGCAACAGCATCCAGGGCCAGATTCTCGCGGTGCTGGTGAAGACCGATACCAAGGCGCAGCCGCCGCGCCGGGGCATGAGCCTGTTGCTGATGGAAAAAGGCCCGGGCTTCCAGGTCAGCCGAAAGCTGGAGAAGATCGGCTACAAGGGCATCGACTCCGCCGAGCTGGTATTCGACGACTGCCGGGTGCCGGCGGACAATCTCATCGGCGGCCAGGAAGGCCGGGGCCTCAATCAGATACTCGCGGGGCTCGAGCTCGGGCGCATCAACGTGGCCGCCCGGGGCGTCGGCATCGCCCGCGCCTGCCTGGACGAATCCGTCGCCTATTCACAGATAAGAAAGACTTTCGGCAAAGCCCATCTGCGAGCACCAGTCGATCCAGATCAAGCTGGCGGAGATGGCGACCCGCCTGGAAGCGGCCAGACTGCTGACCGACGCCGCGGCGCGCGCTTACGACGCCGGCCGGCGCTGCGACATGGAGGCGGGCATGGCCAAGCTGTTTGCCACCGAGACCGCCATCCACAACAGCCTGGAGGCCATGCGCATCCATGGCGCCTACGGCTATTCCAAGGAGTTCAACATCGAGCGCTACTACAGGGACGCGCCCTTGCTCGCCATCGGCGAGGGGACCAACGAGCTGCAACGGATCATCATCGCCAAGCAGTTGGTGGAGCGAAATCCTGCATGACCTTACCGTTGGAAGGCGTGCGCGTGCTCACCGTCGAGCAGTACGGCGCCGGTCCCTTCGGCACCATGTTTCTCGCCGACCAGGGCGCCGAGGTGATCAAGATCGAAAACCCCCACGACGGCGGCGACATCGCCAGGGACGTGGGCCGTTTTTCTTCGAAGAGCACGACAGCCTTTTCTATCACAGCTTCAATCGAAACAAGAAGAGCATGGCCCTGGATCTGCGCCAGGCCGAGGGTCAGAAGGTGCTGCACGACCTGGTGGCCAGTGCCGACGCCCTCACCTCCAACCTGCGCGGCGACGTGCCGGAAAAGCTGGGACTCACCTACGCCCACCTGAAGGCCAGCAATCCGAAGATCGTGTGCGCGCACTTGAGCGCCTACGGCCGCACCGGGCCACGGGCCAGCTGGCCGGGATTCGACTACCTCATGCAGGCGGAGGCCGGGTTCCTGTCCCTGACCGGCGAGCCGGATGGGCCACCGGCACGCTTCGGTCTTTCCATGGTGGACTTCATGACCGGCCTGGGCCTCGCCTACGCGGTGCTGGCGGCGCTGACCGCCGCCCGCGAGAGCGGCGTCGGGCGTGACATGGACGTGAGTCTCTTCGACATGGCGCTCGCCAACACCAGCTATCTCGCTACCTGGTATCTCAACGAGGGCCATGGGCAGACGCGCCTGCCGCGATCGGCACACCCGTCCCTCACGCCCTGCCAGCTCTATCCCACCAAGGACGGTTGGATATTCATCATGTGTAATAAGGAGAAGTTCTGGCCGACCCTGTGCGAGCTGGTGGAGCAGCCGGACTGGGTGTCGGACCCGCGCTTCCAGAATTTCACCCATCGGTTGGCGAACCGTGACGCGCTGACCACGCTTCTGGATGAAGCCCTCGCGAAACGCTCCACCGCCGACTGGCTGTCACGCTTCGGCGGCAGCGTCCCCGCGGCGCCGGTGAACGACATCGCCCAAGCCCTGGACAACCCCTTCGTCACCGAGCACGGCCGCCTGCAGACACTCCGCCACCCGAGTGCCGGCGAGTACCGCCTGGTGGCGCCGCCGGTGCGCTCCGCAGATACGCCGCCATCGCGCCCGGCGCCGGCGTTGGGCGAGCACACCGACGCCCTGCTCACCGAGCTCGGCTACGACCCACGACGTTTGCAGAAATTGCGTGCTTCGGGCGTAATCTGA
>PVMK01155965.1_pt1 | contig 21478 bp, 19 predicted proteins | sample 1853481 | NCBI WGS metagenome assembly PVMK01 (sample SAMN08533507, study PRJNA380276) | Marine sediment metagenome, whole genome shotgun sequencing project.
CAAGCCCCGCCGGTTAGCAATCTGGATATTGAGGCCTGGCCGTGCATTGAGCTCGAGGATCAGTGGTCCGAGATCACGGTCAAGCACGATATCGACGCCCAGGTAACCCAGCTCAACCGCTTCAAAGCAGCGCGCCGCCATCCACATGATCCGGCTCCAGTGTGGAATCCTGAACCCGGCGATTTGCGCCCCGGTATCCGGGTGCTCGGCGACCCCCCGGTTACCCAAAACACCGCCAACCGTAACACCACTGCCCAGGTCCACCCCTACGCCAATGGCACCCTGGTGCAGATTGGCTTTGCCATGAGACTCACGCGTCGGCAGCCGGGCCATGGCCATTACCGGGTAACCGCGATACACAATAACGCGAATATCGGGTACGCCATGATAGGTTAGTTCTGAGAACGCCGGATCAAAGTGTACCAGCGATTCGATCATCGCCACATCAGGTTGGCCACCCAGCGAGTACAGGCCGCCGATCACGTTGGTCACATGGTGTTCAAGATCCGCCTGTTTTACCAGGTGGCCATCGGAATCAACGAAGTAATCTGACCTGCGGTCCTTGATCACCAGGATACCGTCTCCGCCACTTCCATGAGCAGGCTTGATCACGAATTCTGTCTTGTCGCCCAGCAAATCGCCGACATGGGATGCCTGCTGCATGTAGGATGCTATCGCAATGAGATCCGGAACCGCGAGACCCAGCTCCCGCAGCTTTTTCTTGCACAACACCTTGTCATCCACCAACGGGAAAAATCGCCGTTGGTTTAATTTCAAAATGTAGTCGCCGTTGCGCCGGTTCAGGCCAAGCACGCCCGAGGACCGCATCCGGTTCACCATACCCAGCATGACTACGGTTTCTCCTGTGCTGCCAGTTGCCGAAACCGGACAAGCTCAGTCAGCCGGAAGCCGGTATAACGCCCCAGCGCCACGATCAGGCCCAGCACCACCAGGTTCACTTCAGGAAACACCGTAACCCAGTAGACCAGAATATCAATCGAGATAACCACATAAGCGAGCGATGCCATTAACAGGCTTCCGAGCCCTTCGCGTATCGATGTCGCGGCGCCGCGCTCTTCCCACACGATCGACATGCGTTCGATCACCATGGAAATGATGACCATCGGGAACAGTGATACGGAAAGACCGGTCTCGATACCGAACTGGTTACTCACGAGGCTGATCACTGGCATCAGCAACACCACGATGGTCACAACCGCGGCCAGCCTGGGTACCAGGAGCAGCCGTAATCGCTCCAGGTAGAACCGAAAGACCAGGCCCAGGGATACGATCATCATGAACAGAAGAATCCCTTTGAGTAACTCTGTCTCCCTGAAAGCAAGCGCAATCAGCACCGGCGCGAACGTACCAAAAGAACTCAGGCCAATGAAATTTCTCAGTATCACGATCACCAGGATTCCGAAGGGCACCAGCAGCAGCACTTCGTAAACCGATTGCGTCTGGACGGGCAGGTTAAGCAGAGAAATTCGCCCAATCAGCGAGTCTTTCATTTCAGCGCGCAGACCTGCCAGTTCCAACGAACTTGCCAGGCGCCGCTTGACTGATATCTGCAGGTCACGAAGCCTGGCGCCGCTGACACTGGACAATTGCTCCTCACCGCGCCACCAGATCATAAACTGCCCGGGCCGTCCTTCCTGCCCGCTTGTCGGGTCATACAAAAGCCAGTGATCGCCATCCCAAACGGCCAGCATCGTGCGCACGGGAGCCCGTTGAACATCGTTCTGCAACATGACCCCATGAACCAGCAACGAGGGAATCTGCGCTCCGGCCAGCAAAGTCTGCGCCAGCCGGGCCCGCTCACGCGGTGAATCTACATCCGTGAGGAACAACCCGATAGTCGCATCTTCAGAGTTTTCATCCAGGCGGTCCAGGAGTTCCGCCGCAAACGATTCGGTGTCGGCTGATACTGCTCTTACTTCCTCTACGAAGTCGGCGAGGGCGCTGGCCCAAGGCTCATCGAGCTGAGGTACGGGAGGTGTGTCAGGTGCGGTGGCAAACCGGTGCTTGCGCGTATCAGTGATCACGGTGGCCCGGTAGTAAAGTGATTTTGTCCCGGAAAGACTGCGAATCGCCCAGTCAGCCTGGCGCCGGAACGGATCTTCTTCGATGGTCAGTCCGAATCCCCTGGAAATGAAATTTTCATCACTGACCGTAAAACCGGTGGACCGCACCGGCAATAACAGGCTGGCCCGGATGGGTCCATCCGCAGGTTCAATCTCAAGGCGTGCCTGGACAACCCATTGCTCACTTGTCTGGTCAGGTATGGCCGGGTAGCCCAACCAGGTCACTTTGTAGGCAATAATCAATCCACCCAGCGCCATCAACGCCAGTGAAAGTACAATCCACTGCCTGCTGCGAGTCATGGTTCGGTCGCCCCGGCCGCCGGTGATTCACAATCAGGCTGGCTCAAAAACGTGTTACCAGCATCAACCAGTGCGAATGCTGCGAGCGCACTCCGGCCCAGTAACAGCGGATAGTTGAATTCACTGCGATCGATCAGGCTCACCTCGGTGTTGAGCAACTGGCCCGCAATGCATATCTCGAGCATCACAACCGGCCGTGTCTGGCGTGAACCGTCGTGCTGTACTACTCCAATCGTTCGGATCCGCTCCCGTACCATGACGAACTCCTCACCGCGTTCACGGTCGATCACGGCAAACCTGACCCACCGTTTACCCGCCTTACGGAATTTCTTCAACACCCGTGCATCCAGCGAGGAAGTTTCTGCACCCGTATCGAGTTTGGCTTTCAGTTCCAGGCCCGGATCAGGCAATTGTGCGTTTTCAATCCAGCCCAGAATCTGTAAATCAACCGTGTCTGACCACGCACTGGCGATCAACGCCGGCATCAGCACGACTGAAAGTACAAATATTATTTTAATTGAAAACTTCATTTCTAGTTTGTAATCGTATTAATAGAGTATTTTCATTACAGCGAGGTAATTTATGTAAAATTTTTGTTAGTTGCGTCAAAACAATATCAAATCTGCGTTATTAACAATTGACTCACACATTCTGCAAGTTATACCCTTCACTGTTCGGAATACATACTTTTATTGTTTCAACCGTTATCCATTTTCAAAACCGAGATCAAGCATGCTAATCAATCGAATGAAAAAAAGGCTCTTGCTGAGCGCAATTCTGGTTGCGATCTTACCTCTGAGCTTCTCCGTATCCGTGTTTGCCCAGGCAACCGTGGACCAAGTCACCCAGACAGGTGAGAAACGCGCTGACGCAGGCGCCGCCGAACAGGTGCGTGTCGAGCAAATTGCCGATCAAACCTCCGACTTACTCAACCAGTACAACACGCTGTCCAAAGTTGTCGATGGCCTGAAGACCTATAACAGCCTTCTTCAGCGCCAGGTGAATAACCAGGAAACGGAAAAAGCTGCACTGGCTGAATCCATCACCAACGTTGCACTGATCGAGCGGCAGATCATCCCGATGATGACCCGCATGCTGGATTCACTGGAACTGTTTATCCAGTTGGACACGCCGTTCCTGATTGAGGAGCGTACCGATCGCCTGGCAAGGCTTCGCGGCATGATGGAACGCTCAGACGTCTCCTCTGCTGAGAAATTCCGGCGCGTGATCGAAGCCTACCAGATTGAAAATGACTATGGCCGCACGATCGAGGCCTACAAGGGTACGGTTCCTATCGACGGCAATCCACAGGAAGTCGACTTCCTGCGCATCGGTCGCGTGTCACTAGCTTACCAGTCCGTTGGCGGCGGACACACCGGCGCCTGGGACAAAGAGATCGGGGATTGGGTCGAACTCGAAGACTCTGAATACAAGAACCAGGTCAAGGATGGTATCCGGGTGGCCCGCAAGCAGGTCGCTCCCGACCTCTTGATCATTCCCGTCGCTGCTCCTTCGGAGGAACAATAATGATCAGCAGAATATTCAAAGCAGTAGTGATTGCTAGACTCGCCTTCGGCCTGGGCAACACCGCATACGCGGCGCAGGCTGTTTCTCTTGACGAATTGCTCGCGCAGGTCAAAACCGGCCGGGTAAAAGATGCCGCTGAAAACAAGAAGCGCATCGCGGAATTCCAGAAGGACCGCAGCCGTCAGCAACAGTTGTTGAAAAGCATGGATGCTGAAAGAGTCCGCCAGGAACAGATCTCACAGCAGTTGGAAGTTACTTTTGAAGCCAACGACGCACAAATCATCGATCTCGAACGGGCCCTGCAGGAACGCCTCGGCGAACTGAAAGAACTGTTCGGCGTGTTGCAGCAGGCTGCCGGTGACGCGCGCGGTAATTTCGACACATCCGTCACCCAAATCCAGTTCCCCGATCGCGGCAAATGGCTGACCGGGTTCGCCCAGAAGATGGGTTCAACAACCCGCATGCCGACCCTCGAAGAAATCGAGCGTATCTGGTTTGAACTTCAGCGTGAAATGACCGAGTCAGCCCGTGTTGTGAAGCTGAACACCACGGTTATCAATGCAAGCGGCGAAGAAGAGCAGCGCGAAGTAGTCCGTATCGGCCTGTTCAATGTCGTTTCCGATGGCAAATATCTTGAATACGTGCCGGAAACCGGCCGCCTGGTAGAACTTCAGCGCCAGCCCGCAGGCCGCTTCACTGGCCGTGCGGATGACCTGCAGGAAGCAAGCGGTGGTCTGAACAGTTTTGCTGTCGACCCGACGCGCGGCCAGTTGCTCGCGCTGCTGGTGCAATCGCCCAGCCTGATGGAACGCATCGCACAGGGTAAACAAGTCGGCTACGTGATCATCGTACTCGGTATCGTCGCCATCATTATCGCTGTCTGGCGCCTGCTTGCCCTGTACGCGACCTCGGCCAAGGTTAGCCGTCAGATCAAGAACATCGAACAGCCCGGCAACAATCCGCTGGGCCACGTGCTCAAGGTCGCCTACGACAATCCGGATGCCGACGTAGAAGTTCTGGAACTGAAGCTGGGCGAGGCGATATTGAAGGAACTGCCAAAGTTCAATTCGATGCTTTCGTTCCTGAAAATCATTTCAGTCGTTGCCCCGTTGCTCGGTCTGCTGGGTACGGTTACCGGTATGATCGTCACGTTCCAGGCCATCACGCTGTATGGCGCCGGTGATCCGAAACTGATGGCAGGTGGTATTTCGACCGCACTGGTGACCACGGTTCTGGGGCTGGTAGTTGCGATCCCGACCGTATTCATGCACACGCTGGTGCAAAGCCGTGCCAAACGCCTGACGCAGATTCTGCAGGAAGAAGCTGCCGGCATGCTTTCCGAACGTGCTGAAAGAATGGCATAAATATCATGGGCGTCATTTACTACTATCTGCCATTCCTTGAAACGATCCGGGACTTTTTTGAACTCGGAGGTCCGGTGTTGAATGTCATCGCCCTGGTGACCCTGGTTATGTGGATGCTGATCATCGAGCGCATCGTGTACTTTCGTACCGGCCACAAGGTGCTGGTGAGGAAAGCCCACAACTACTGGGACGAGCGTAGCGATTATTCATCCTGGCATGCCCACCAGATCAGGGCCCGTATCATTTCACAGGTTTCCGCCAATGCGGAGCGCAACATGGCTCTGATCAAGACCTGTGTTGCGCTGTGCCCTTTGCTGGGCCTGCTTGGAACGGTGGCGGGTATGATCGAGGTTTTCGAGGTGATGGCCATTGCCGGGTCGGGTAACCCCCGCTCCATGGCCTCCGGCGTGGCCAGGGCCACCGTGCCCACGATGGCGGGCATGGTAGCCGCGCTGTCCGGCGTAGCGATGTCGGCTTACCTGGAAAACAAGACGCGCAGGGAACGTGAGTTCATAACAGACGAACTAATTATCGAGCACGCCTGAACGTCACGCCTCAGCCTGCTGCTCCAGGAGAAAGTACTATGCGGCAACATTTAGCCACGCAGTACGAAGAAGAAGAGTCGGAGATCAATATCACGCCATGCTGGACGTGGTATTCATCATGCTGATCTTCTTCATCGTTACAGCAACCTGTGTAAAAGAGGCTGGAATCGAGGTGAACCGGCTGACGCAGCAACCGCTACGTTAAACAGGAAAAGGCCAACATACTGATCGCCATTGGTCCGAACAATGACATCTGGATCGACCGCCGCCAGATCGATATCCGCTCGGTCAGACCGAACATCGAACGGCTGCATGCCGAGAACCCGCAGGGATCCGTGGTGATTCAGGCGGACAAGGAATCCAAAACGGACACGCTGATCCAGGTGATGGATGCGGCCCGCTCCGCCGGGGTATTCAACGTATCAATCGCGGCCAACGAACGTTGATGAGGTAAGCCATGTCGGCCACAATTATTGAATTATTATCGGTAAACAAAACCGCCAATATTGCCCGAATGCTGATCGGACTCATACTCGGCGTGGTTGTGACGGCGGCGCTGTTCTGGTTTATGCAGTACCTGATCGAAACGGCGGACCGTGGGCTCAATGAGGACAAAACCGGTCACCTGCTCGATTTTGTCCGGCTCAAACGGGACGAGTCCATCCAGCGCAGGCAGCTTAAACCCAAAAAGCCGCCGCAACCGGAAACGCCGCCGCCGCAACCACCGACGCCGCAACTGGACAGCCTGGACCCGAACGCTGAAAAAATCGCCATTTCTGCTGCACCGGTTGAAACCGACATCGAGATGAGCGGTGGATTCAGCCTGGGAGTGGGCGAAGGTGACTATCTGCCGATCGTCAAGGTCGCGCCGATTTATCCCGCGCGGGCGCTCGCGCGCAGCATCGAAGGCTACTGCGTGGTTCAGTACGTGGTTACCAGTATCGGCACCATCCGTGAACCTTTCGTAGTGGAAGACCAGTGCACCAGTTCACTGTTCCACCGGGCGTCCATCCAGGCTTCCCTGAAGTTCAAGTACAAGCCACGGGTGATAGATGGCGAGGCCGTTGAAGTACCGGGTGTACAAAATAAGTTCACCTACGAAATCAACGAATAGGCAAAAAACCTATGAAAAGATTCATCTCAAAAATGATCGTCGCTATTTTTGCGGGCGCCTTGTTGCTGGGTTCAGCCAGCGATGTTTTCGCCCAGAAAGAAAAGGACGGCAGCTCGAGGAAGACCAAGGAAACCGTGGCCATGAGCCAGTCGGTTTATGAGGATTTAACGGAAATCCAGGAAATGGTCGAAGCCAAGGACTACGCCAGCGCCCAGCGCTTAACTGAAACACTCAAGGGTAAGAAAGGCCTGAGCCCCTATGAGCTTGCACAGATCTGGAACATCACGGCTTATTCCTACTACCTGCAGGAACGCTACGCGGATGCCATCAAGGCATACGACATGGTCATGTCACAGCCGGACCTGCCAGAGGCGCTGATGCTCAGCACCTTGAAAACCAAGGCCCAGCTACAGTTCACCCAGGAAGACTACGAAAGTGCGTTGAAAACCATTCGCCAACTGATGGCCGTGATAGCAGAGCCCAGCGCCGACGTGTACATGCTCGAGGGCCAGGCGCTGTTCCAACTCGCACGGTATGACGAGGCATTGAAGCCCATCAAGTCCGCCATTGACATGTATCGCAACCAGGGCCGGACGCCCAAGGAAAACTGGTTACTGTTGTTGCGCGTGATCTATTTCGAGCAAAAAGACTACGACAGCATGATCGGCGTGGTCAAAGAGTTGATCGTTTACTACCCAAAGGATACTTATATTCTGACCCTGGCAGGAATCTACAGTGAGCTTGGCGATACCAAGAAGCAACTGGCGCTGACAGAAGTTCTGTATGAAAAGGGTTTTCTGACTTCGTCTTCCCACGTGACCAACCTGGCGAATCTTTACCTGTTGCACGGCTTGCCGTACAAGGCGGCCGTGGTGCTGGAAAAAGAAATGGGTGAAGAAATCGTCAAGTCCAACGAGCGTAACCTGAGATTGCTGTCCCAGGCCTGGTACCAGGCGCGCGAAGATCAGAAAGCGATACCGCCGCTGGAGCGTGCCGCCAAGTTATCCGACGACGGTACACTTTACGTACGTCTCGGACAGGCTCACATCAACCTGGAACAATGGTCCGAAGCCACGGCAGCCCTCCAGAAGGCTCTGAAACTGGGTGGGCTCAAGCGGAATGACCAGGCTAACATCATGCTGGGCATGGCGCTGTTCAACCAGAAGCGGCTGGAACAGGCACGGCGGGCATTTACCAGAGCTGTTTCGGACAACCGGTCCAAGCGCGCCGCAACGCAGTGGATTGCTTATGTCGACAGCGAGATCAAGCGCCGCGACCTGCTGCAGCAGGATGCGCCTGAATACAAGCCAAGAGAACGTGATCAATTAGAAGATATGATCGACGATCAAGGTTAAAAAATATTTAGTTCAAGGCCACAACATCTACCGTGATTTTTTCCATCACCTTTTCAGTGGTGTGGCTGCTGAACCTTGCAGCAAACCCTTCCCGTGGGCTGATGCCCAGGATCACCATATCGGCATTCACCTTTTCGGAGATAGCGGCAATCACATCTTCCGGCTTGCCCATATCCCGGTGAATATTTTCACGTGAAAGACCACTCATTCTGCCGATCAACGCACGGTCTGGAAAATCTTCGCTGTTTTTGTATGCGTTAACAACGTGGAATTCCGCTTCGAAGTACTCTGCAAGGAACTTGCCGCGCGCCAGGATCTTCTCATTCAACCGGGTATGACCTTCATCTTTCACCTGTGTGTTAACCGCTGCCAGAATGCACCTGATCGGTCCGGTGGTGCCCTCGTCTACGATAACGACATCAGACTTGGCCTGGCGCACCAGGTCCCATTTGGAATCGGTAATCCCCGTCTTGTGCTCCGCTGAAGACTCGCTCAACATGATCGTATCGCAGTCATAACGCTCCCCGGCTTCCGCTATGGATTTTCGCCAATCGCGGGTCCAGAAAAATTCTGCCGTGTAATTCACGCCAAATTCATCAAGAGGACTCAGTAGCTCGTTGAACCAATCGCGGCTGCAGATGACTTCATGCGGAGTATTGGGATCCGCCTTGTCTTCTGGCTCGGCGCCAATCAACAGGTGAAATTCGAGCGTTGATTCCTGCTGTTGGCGGATGATATCGAGCATCCGCTCCAGTGCGAGGTGCTTCTCATGTGATGGATCGATGATGACCAGGTACTTTCTTTTTTCCACTTAAAAACCCTCCGGACAAAATTCTGTTTTCAACCAAGCCCGTCACCGGGCATTCCACATTCTACCTGATAAAAAGCTGGAAACCCGCCCAAGACCTGAAATTTGCTTCATTGCCGCTTTCCATTTGTCTCATCCGGGTGCGGGAAAGCGCTTGCGCAACGTCCCGGGTCGATTCGAGGTCGCGATAGAATTCACGCATAAACGCCGTGGTTTCGGAATCTTCACCCTGCCAGAAGCTGACGATAACGTTGCTCACGCCGGCATCCAGGAACTGCGAAACGAACCCCAGGCGAGTATCGAAACCGGACCGGCTGGTCGCAGTAACTGCGGTCCGGCTGAGCACCAGCAGTTCAGCCTGGAAATCGAGTTGGCGGATGTCCCCCGGTGCAAGGTATTGCACGGCCGAGTCACTACTTACCCTCGACATCAGCAGCCCGGACCGGTCCGGGAACGCCAGGTCCAGGACGCCCGGGGTTGCCAGGTGGATAAGGCTCGCCCCGGCAAATCGTTCATCCTGGAATTCATCCTTTGTCAGAGCCAGCCCCTGGACAATGTGTAATCCCGGTCCGACGAAAATATCCGTCAAGGCTGCAATTTCAACAGAGACCTGCACCTCGTAACTGAACAGCTCCTGGCCAGCCTGTGGGTTCCCCGCCAGGAAAACCCGCTCCCGGTAATCCTGGTCCAGGACCGGCTTGCGATTGGCTACCGCGGCCAGGTTGATCAGGTTGACGACATTGTGTTTCTCAGCCAGGAATTGTCCGTTCAGCCGGAGTACATCGAAGGGAAAACCGTTCAAAGGGCCAGCCGGCAACAGAAATATGTTCTTCGTCAACAATCCGGAAACAGGCTGCAACAGGCGCCGGCCCATTGTATCGAGCTCAGGCAGTATCGACGGGGAATCCCGGCCCAGCTGTTCACGGAACTGGTTTAGTCGTTCGGAACCCGGTTCAGAGCCGCCCAGTTTCATCAGTGACACGCCTTGCCGGTTCCCCACCAGGACGTAATCGGCCGACTCACTGAAGTAGTAGCTCAATAGAGACTCGTCCTGGGCCAGGCCGCCCAGGAGTTTGTCGAGTGACCTTGTGTCGAGTGGCCTGATCGCTGGATCGAACGTTTCCTGGAGTTTTCGTAACTCCCTGTTGACCCGCGCTGCGAGGTCCAGGGTTTTGGTTCCGTTCGCAGTTTCCCGTCGCGCCAGGAGTGCGCGCAGGGCCTCATCCTGTTCGCCGCCGGTGGCCAGGCCTGCTCCCTCAACAACCCTGATATGATCCAGCGCCAGCAATACCCGCCGCCCATCGCCTGTCCCCAGGGTGATCGCCATGTATTCCTGGAAAACCCCAATTTTATTTTGCCAATACCAGGTGCCGAGCAAACCCGGCAGGGTCTGTCTGAAAAAAAGAATTTCCTCAATGAGCCCCTCCATGACAGCAAATGCGGCGCGATCCTTGCCCTCCCGGCGCAGAATTTTCGCTTTGACAAAGTCAGCATCCAGAGCCAGTCCCGGGATGCCGCTTTTCTTCAGTGCATCATGCGATTGTTGAACGCCGGCGGCAGTACACGCACCGCGCCCTTTCTGCTCGATACTCAACAGGCACAGGTACAATGCAGCACGGTCCCCGGTCGATGAATGGCCGCTGCTTTGTGCGAGTTTTCTGCTCTGCGCCAGTAAACTCTGCGCAGCCCGGGAGCCGGGACCATCCAGGCGCCAGGCATCCATTGCTGATTCAAACAGGAACCCGGCGCGGAGCCTGTCTGACTGGATTAACCCCTCCTGCTGCTCCCGGTACTGAGACATTTGCCGGTATTGTTTCTGGTCGCGGTAAATTTTCGCCAGGCTATCGTATGCCCTGCTCAAGGCGTCCACATTCGAAGCCCGGGGCGTCCTTGGAATCGACTCCAGGATGAGACTGGCAGCCTGGTCAACATCGCCCATCGAATAGTACGACCAGGCCAGGGCAAGACCGGTTGGCCCCCACGGCTTGAGCGTTGCATCGGACTTCTGAAGTCTCAGGGCCTGGCCAAGTTCGGCGGATGCCTCCGGGTAGCGATAGTTGCTGTTGAGTATTCTGCCCTTCTCATAAAGGGTATCCGTCAATTCCTGCCCGGCGTCACTTGCAAGATCGCTGCCAATGTCTTCCAGCATTTCGATTGCGCCTGAGGTGCTGCCCTGCGTTTCGTAAGCTGCGGCAGCAGAACTGCGAATCTCATTGACCAGGCCCGAATCATCGGTCGCAAGAGAAACTTCAAGGGCCAGTTGGAATTGCCTGACCGCTTCTTCCAGCCGGTCCTGTTGCTCCCAGGCAAGACCGTCGTTATACAGGGCGCGCGCCTGCTCGGATTGAAGACCCTGTTGATCCGCCAATAACACCACGTGATCCCAGACCCTGTGAGCTTGTTCAAATCTCGCATATGCAAGCTTCCCCGAGGTCATGGCGCCGGCGCGCATCAACGCCTCGCCTTCGAGTATCAGCGCCGCCAGTTCAATCATCTCGAATCCGGCGGTGCGCGCCGAGGCCTGGATTTCCTGCGCCAACTCCATCGCAAGGGTCACGTCATTTAGCTTGTAAAGCGCCAGGTGCGCGGCGTAGAACTCTGACCACAGCCGCATTTCCTCCCACCCCAGGCTGGCAAAGGCCCGGGCAGCATTCCGCAGGGTGTTGGCTTTCATCGCCCAGGTCGTCGTATCGTTGCTATGGACCAATTGGGTACCGGAAGAAAAGAGCTGGTAAGCCTGCGCAAATGCCGCGCTGCGCCGCTCTCCGGGAGGGATCTGGATCAATTCCAGACTGATCCGTGAGCGGTCGGCTTTGCGTCTCGGGCTGATCTTGATCATCAACTGGCGCGGCTTGTCAGTCGCTTCAATGTACTGGTACAGCGGGCCTATTCGCGCTGATGGAATCCCGGAAGAATTGATCAGCGCACCCTCCGGACCGTAAATCTCTGATTCAAATTCCATTTCGGGCGCATTGATCTTTACCACCAGGGCTACGTCCGGATACTGATAGATCATGTATTCAGCAGGACGCTCAGCCGAAATTTCGCCGCTCTGTGCAGACCAGGCGCCGGAAGAGGCGGCGACCAACATGATAATGAACAGGGCCCTGAGCATCACACATAGATAACGGTCAGAGCGGCCAAGGTCAACCGTCAATTGCTCCGGTCACGCCTTTTTGATAGTTTGCAGGGATATATGCGCAGCCCAAATAGAGAAACCTCCGTTTTCACCACCTCAGCGATCGACCTGTTCGCTTCGGCTCTGGGCGCCTTCATCCTGCTCGTGATGATTCTTTTTCCTTACTACCGCAACGCCGGCGATGATGACGCATTTTCAAAAACCCAGGAGATCCAGGAACTGCGGCGGCTGGCTTCAGGTGAAATTGCCAGCCTGCTCGCCGACCAGCGCACATCACAAAGCGAGATTCAGGACCTCAATGAGGCAAACCGGGGGGTCGAGGCCCAGATTTCCCGCATCCGCAAGCAATTGGCGGACATCAAGACACAACTCGCTGAAGAACCTGTTCCCGTCCCGGAACCGGTAGAGGAAATTATCGAAGAGCCGGAACCCGAAGCGCTGACGGCAGGCGTTGAGTTCTCCATCCTGGGCCTGGCGACAGAATCGAAGTCCTTCGTCATCGTTGTCGACATGTCCGGCAGCATGATTTCCTACACTGACCTGATGGTCAAGTCAGTTCTGGAGGTACTGGAACCGCTGGATGACAGCAACGACTTTGCCATTATCGGTTACCAGGGAAACCCATCCCCGGTGCTGTGGACCTATCCTGACGGAGGCGGACTGACCCAGGCTACGCCGGATAAGCTGGATGCCGCCCGGGGTTTCGTCCAGTCGCTGGCACGGCGCTTCGCCGGCTCCACGCCAACCCACTACGCGGTGCTGTCGGCCATGCAGTATCCGGCCGATGCCGTGATCCTGATGAGTGACGGCGAACCGGACAATGCACCGGGTTTTATCATCCAGGACATTACCGGCCTTAACCGATACGAGAATAAAGAAATTCACACGGTGGCAATCGGCGATTACACACAGAATCGCGGACTGGTGATGTTCCTGCAAACACTGGCGAGGCAGAACGGTGGCGATTTTGTCGGAGTCTCACGATGAGATCACGCCGGCGGAATTTTGAAGTGTATTCACTCTCAGCAGTGGATCTGTTCGCATCGGCAATGGGGGCCTTCATCATCATTACCATCATCCTGATGCCCGATTACCAGAAGGAAATCCGGTCCCTGGGTGACTTGCAATATCTTGAAGAACTGGCCGGCAAAACACAGGCCATACTCGATGAGACCGAGCAAGGCAGCAAGGATATCCTGGAAGCGCTGCTGGCGGCGCAGACCCGGCAACAGCAGCTTCAAGCTCGACACGAAGTAGTTTCCAGTGAGCTGGAAACCCTGAATGCAGAACAGCAGGCCCGGAATGACCAACCGCCCCCTCCACCGCCAAGTCCGGTGGTAGCCCCGGAAAAAGAAGGCAGCAACCAGGTAACTTTCCGCTTCCTCGGCTTGAAAACTGACAAGAAACGCATCCTGTTTCTGGTCGACATGAACAAGTACCTTGCCGGTCACGAATCCCTGGTCCGGCGAACCGTGGTCAGAGCCATGGAGTCACTTCAAACCGGCTACGAATTTGCCATTCTCGGATTCCAGCAGCAGGATAGCGGACCGAAATACTATCGCTGGCCGGTAGATGGGAGCCTGGCGAACATGACCGACCAGACACGTTCGGAGGCCAAAATATTCCTGGCAAGCCTGTCGAGAAAATTCGAGGGTTCCTCATCGTTGATCGATGCATTCAACGTCGCGTTCCAGAGCCCGGCTGAAGCCATCATCCTGATCAGCGACGGCCTGCCCAACCCGGTGTTTAACAACAACCTGTCACCCGGCCGCCTGGTACGCAGCATCACGGTTTCGAATACAAAAGCCAAAGAAATTCACGCAGTGACCGTGGGTGACTATTTCAAGTACCGGGGAACCATCGAATTCATGGAATCGCTGGCCCGCGCCAATGCAGGCGCGTTCCTGGCGCTGGCCCCGTAGGAGCGAATTCATTCGCGATTTTTTTTATCGGATAAGATTTGTATTTCGATATCACCAACCCGAACACAATCACCTCGCCTGAGCTCAGTCGGCGCCCTGACGGCTTCGTCACCCAGGTAGACCGTACTGTCACCCTGCCCCGGCTGGACATAGAATTTACCCGTACCAGGATCCACGGTAACAACACTCAGGGCCTCCGGCGTGGTTGGAGCCTGCCATGCCGACGATTTCCCGAACTCGGCAGTACCTGGCTCCTCACTGAACCCTGCTGCTTGTTGCAGGTCAATGGTGTCGGGTTCGTCCTCTGGATGGAATCTGCGGGCAAGTGGATTGCTGCTGTTTTCTGCGCTATCCCTGCCGCGCATGACGCCCTGACCGTCACCTGGAGTCGCCGCTGGCTTCTTTCTCCGAAAAATCATCGATAAGCTACCTGTTGAGAATGAAATTACAATGTATTATAGCGACATGAAATCCAATGGAAAAACCATCGGCCGGGCAAGTGACTGCAATCTTGTGCTGAATCACGATTCTGTTTCCCGTGTGCATGCCGGCATTGAAGTGACCGACGAAGGTTATCTCTCCGTCCAGGACACACATTCCAGCAATGGAACCTTCCTGCACCGGAACGGCCGCTGGATCCGGGCCCGGAAAGTCATCCTCGGCACCCAGGACCGTATTCGTTTCGGCGATCATGAAGTGCCCCTGGACCGCCTGGTCGAGCTGTTCGGCAATCGAGTCAGGGTGCGTTTGAGAGAAGGCTACTCAGTACGCGGCAAGCCATTGCTGTTCGACGACATGCTGGCCGATTTGCCCAAACCGAAGATCGTGCTGGAAAACCCGCGGCGGAATCCCATGACCGGTGACATCGAGGAGCACCAGTGAGAATTATTACCCTGCTGGTCGCCCTGGTCACCGCGCTGGTGGTCATCGCGTTACTTTCACGGCTGCTTCCTCCGGAAGCTGCCGCGATCCTGCTGGACATCAAACGCTCTACCTGGCCGCTCACCGTGCAGAACATCCTGTGGCTGGCTTTTTTCGCCGGATTGGGCGAATTGTCCATCCGCTGGCGGGCCGGGCGCCTGGAGGAGAGCCAGATCGACCGTAATTACCTGCCCGAAGACGAAGAAACCGTGCTGCGCCCGGGTGACGATATGACGCCGATTTACCAGAAAGTCCGCAGCAGCAAGTATCGCGAGACCTGTTTCGTTCCCCGCCTGATCGAGCGTTGCGTGCTGGGGTTCAATCTGAGTCATTCGGCGGATCAGACCAATTCACTGCTCAATTCCAGCCTGGAACTGTACATGCACGAGATTGACCTGCGTTACAACATGATCCGCTACATCACCTGGCTGATCCCCTCGCTCGGTTTTATCGGGACCGTCATTGGCATCATGCTCGCCCTCAACTATGCCGGCGACCGCGCCAATGTTGAAAGCCCGGACATGCTCTACCACGTTACCGAACGGCTGGGTGTGGCGTTTTCCACTACCCTTCTTGCCCTGGTGATGGCGGCGATACTGGTTTTCATCCTGAACATGGTGCAAGGCAAGGAAGAGGGCGCGCTCAATAAGGCGGGGCAGTACTGCCTGGACAACCTCATCAACCGCCTTTATTCACCCTGAGGGCTTTCCATTGATGCAAGGTACCAGGCGATTCTGGCTTTATTGCGTTTGCATTGGGCTGCTGCTGGCCGCGACCGGCCCGGGCCTGGCGCAAATCCTGGAGCGGGGTGAAAAAGCATATATCCTGCCTCCGGGCTCGATGCCGTCCTGGACCGTACCCGTACTCAGACTGGTCTCAGCCACCCACGTTGAGCCGACCACCGGTGTGATCCTGTCGGATACCGGCCTGGTCCTGGTACCCGAAAACTTCGCCGATATGAACGATGAAATTATCGTGCTCGATGGCGGAACCGACATCATCCGCAACGGCAGGCCCGCCCGGATCGAAAGGAGGTTCACTGCTGAAGGCTTACAGGTTCTCCTCGTCGAGGGCCTCAAGAGACAGGGTGTCACCCTGGCCGCCATGCCGCTGGCAGAAGGAGACCCGATACTGTTGTCCGCGTTCCCGCCGGCCGAACTGATCGCACAGGGGGAACCGCCTTTGAGCGTCCCGGCCACGGTCGTAGTGTTCAGCGAGACCGGCAGGCCTTCGATTTCGAGCGAAACCGTGCTACCCAATGTTACCGGTGCACTGGTAGACAGTTGCGGCAACCTGGTTGGTGTCAGCCTGGCTGACGACATACAAAGCATGGAGGCTTCTCCCGCTACCCGCTACCTGTGGAGAGATACCCTGCTGCGCGTGTTCGGGGAAATGCAGGTGGCACCCCGCGAATCCGATTGCTCCGTCAAGGTACCCGAAGTGGCGCCCGAACCAGAGCCTGAGCCTGAAATCGTACCTGAACCCATCATTGAAGAACCCGTCGTTGAGGAACCGGTTGTTGAGGAGCCACCGATACCCGAAGAAAGCACCGAACCGGAGCCTGAGGAAGAACTGCCCATTGAAGAACCGCAGCCGGACATTCTTCCGCCCATAGAAGATGATGTTGTTGCCAGCCCCGAGACAGAGGAAGAAACCGGCGCCGGTGGCTGGCTGTGGCTGCTGGCGGCAGTCATCCTGATCGGCTCCGGCTTCGTATTGCATCGAATGCGCAGAGTTAAAAATGAGGATGCTGCAACTGAAACAGAGGAAACTGCCGCGAATCTCGGACCCGTTTTGGATCCCCTGGAGGAAGAACCTTCAACGCCGGAGCCTGTACTCGACAGCCTGTTACTGATCCAGGGCGTACTCGCCGACGGCACGGCCTTCGAGGAATCCTGCGCCGTCAGCGAAAATGCAATCAATATCCTGATCGGCAGGGGTGATACCGACCTCGTCATCGACAGCCCGGCTGTGAGCAGGCAGCACATCAGCCTGAATGGAACCCGTGAGGAGTTGACCGTTACCGATCTGGGTTCCAGTAACGGTACTTCCATTAACGGCGTACCCTGCCTGGAGGGTGAAATCATGTTCATCGAACCCGGCGATACACTCATTCTGGGTGATGCACGGTGCAGCCTCGAGATCAGACCGCGCAATCATACCGGGAGCGGAAAAGAATAATGTCCGTGGTTTCGCTGGCCCTGGCGCCGGGCGCTGTTATCGACAATTTGCGCATCGACCGGGTACTCGGCCAGGGGGCCTTTGCCATCACTTACCTGGTTACCGACCAGATTCTGAACAAGTCCTTCGCGCTGAAAGAATACCTGCCCCGCGAGTTGGTCTCGCGTAGCGAAGACGGCATACTTGCGCCCAGCAACGCCGCAGTGTCCAGCCAGTACTCAACCGGTCTGTCGTATTTTCTCACCGAAGGCCGCACCGTCGCGCAACTCGAGCACGCCAATATCGTGAAGGTATTCCGCTGTTTCGAGGCCAATGGCACCGCCTACCTGCTGATGCCCTGGTACCGGGGCGAGGCGCTGCACAAACTTCTCAAACGCAGCGGTACATTCACCTCGGAGGAAGCCCTGGCGCTATCCCGGCCATTGCTGAATGCACTGGAGTACATCCATGGCCAGGGCCTGATTCACCAGGACATCAAACCGGCGAATATCTATATCACCGAGAACGGGCAGCCCATTTTGCTGGATTTTGGTGCTGCCGGGCAGAGACTGGATGCCGGCACCTCCACCCGCTGGAAACTCGGTAGCGAAGGCTATGCTGCCGTGGAGCAATCAGAAGCAACCGGCAACATCGGACCCTGGACAGACATCTACGGCCTGGCCGCCACGCTTTACCGTTGCATCAGCGGCCAGATACCGGTGGCGGCGGTTCAAAGGCAAAGGGTGTTGGGTGAAGGGGAGCCAGATCCATTGCCGGCAATCGAAAGCCTGGTGCCCGGCCAGGAGTTTTCCGGCATCCTGGGCGCTATCGGACAAGGCCTGGTGCTCGAACCGGCTGCCCGCCCGCAAAGTATTCAGGCCTGGCGCTCCGCCTTCAGCCAGGGAAAGCAGGGCACTGGCGTTACTGCCGATCCGCTTGCGCCTGGAATTGAACAGGAAGGAAGGGAATGGCTTCCAATCATCCTGTTGAGTGTCTTTTCCATCATTCTCGCCGGCGCCGTTATCTACCTGTTTACCGGCGGCGACCCCGATCCGGACCAGCTTGCCAGTGACCCGGCAGCCAGTTCTTCCGAGCCGGCACAGCCGTCCGATCACATGAAGTATTCTTCCCCCGATGAGACCGCACGGTGGCTGGCAGCGCTGGAAGTGGATACTCCGTATGCCTACCAGTTATTTATGCAGGATTTTACCGATTCCATTCACCTGGAACAGGCTGAAATTCACCTGGAAAGGCTGGATCACCAGGCCTGGGGGTACGCCCGTGCGCAAAATACGGTAGCTGCTGTTGCAGCCTATATGGATACTTTCCTCTCTGGCCAGCATGAAGCTGAGGCCAGGATCAAGATGGTTGAGTTCCGGGATGCAGAGGACGCAGCACAACGCGAGCAAATGGAACAGGAGCGACAGGATGACGAAGCCTGGAAAAAGGCCCGTACTGAACGCTCCATGACCTCGATAAACGAATATCTTGCTGCCTGGCCGGGTGGCCTGCACGACAATGAAGCCCGCACCCTGCGGCGACAAATCGAAGATGAAGTAAACGATAACCGGGCCTTTGCAGCCGCTGGCAAGCTCAATACCATCGAAGCATACGAGTCTTACGTCAAAGCTTTCCCCAAGGGCCGCAACGTGGCCAGGGCGCTGGAAGTGATCGATGACCTCACACTGCGTCCCGGCAAAATCTTCCGTGACTGCACGGATTGTCCTTCCATGGTGGTCGTTCCCGCGGGTTCATTCTGGCAGGGCTCTGAAGAGGATGCGCCGCTTGCCCTGAAAATGGAAACGCCGAAGCGCATGATCACGATCGCAGAGCCCTTCGCCGTCAGTATTTTTGAAATAACCATGGAACAATGGGATCAATGCGTATCCGATGGCGCTTGCGGCACACGACCGCCTGATAACGGATGGGGGCGCGGCGCCAGGCCGGTCATTATGGTGTCCTGGAACGACGCCCAGGAATTTGTTTCCTGGCTGAACAATAAAACCGGCCAAACCTATAGCCTGCCCAGCGAAAGCCAGTGGGAGTACATAGCCCGCGCCGGAGAGGAGAGCGATTGGCTAGGCGGCAGTCCTGCCCATGTCTGTGATTTCGGAAATATCGCCGGGGGTGAGTCGGGGTTTCGCTGGCAGCATGAAGAGTGCAGTGACCAGGCCGCGATAGAGACCCTGCCGGTTGGCTCTTTCAAGCCCAATGCTTTTGGCGTATATGACGTGGTGGGTAACGTGGCTGAATGGACGTTGGATTGCATGAACCTTTCCTACCTGGATGCGCCGGGCGACGGTAGCGCCTGGGGCCGTGGAATTTGCAGCTCACGCATGACCCGTGGTGGTTCCTGGTTTACCGGATCACGTGAGGTTCGCCTGCCGGCACGCTTTAACCTAAAAAACGGCGACAGAAATGACTTCACCGGTTTCAGGGTGGTGCGCAAGGTGGAACCGTTGTGAGACGGCTTCAGTAAGCGTTCAGGTGGTTAGTAGATAATGGAATTATGGTGAATATCGTTCATAAGCTTTGCTTTGCCTTGTTGCTGGCGCTTTTTGGCTTACCGCCTGCGTTCGCCCAGGATTCAGAACCGGCGCAGGATGAGGATGGATCCAGTGAGCAGGTCGAGCAGCGGGATGATGCTTTCCGGCGGCAGATGGAACTTGAAGATGCCCGTTCAAGGGATCGAACCTATGTCGATAGCACTTATGGTGGCCAAAAGGCCAAGTTGGAAAAAATTGACAAGCTCCCTGAGGAATCACGGGACAATATCCGTGACCAACTGGTGGACGTCATCATGGAAAATGGTGACTGGGAACCCAAAGATGTGCTCGAAGAGTATCCGTACACGCCCACCGAAGGTGCTCAGTCCGATCCTGAATTGAAGCAACAGGAGCAGGAAGCCTGGGATGAGCAGGTCGAAAAATACCATGAGCGTGAAGCTGCCGCATTCGGCGCTCACCGCGGCCCGGTGCCAGGGCCTGGAAATCCGTCTGGCCAGGAAGGCGGTCAGCAGGGTGAAGGCTCTGAACAAGGCGAGCAAGAGGGGGAACAAGGCAGTGACCAGGGCGGTCAGGATGGAGGTGGCGATGGCGAGCGCAAGGATGACACCGAAGGAACCTATGAACCCTACCAGTCCAGTTCCAACAGCTCGGAAGATGAAGTCAGTACGGCCGGTGTCTCGGAAAGCGCGCTGGATTTCCTGAAAGGCAAACAAGGCCAGCAACAGGAATCCAGCGATGCCGTTGACCAGGATATTCCCGGCATCATCGCCATCAAGGATCTGGACAAGCTGGAAGGGACTGAAATTCCCGATGACCCGGACGAGCAACAATAATTATTTTCCCTCTTCAACTTCCTCGTGCCACTGGAAGATATTGAGCTCGATGAAGATGAAGGCCACCAGCCACAGGAAGGCATCCCAGAAATCGAGGAAACTGCCTTCGAAACCCCAGTATGCCGCGGCGACAAACAAAATAAAGTAGAAGAAGATCTTCAGATACTTATTCAGGCTCAACAACCGGTCGGTCAGGCCATCCCTTAACTGCATCCAGACTTCAACTTCCAGCAACACAACAATAATTAACCAGGTCCCGGCATTGACGATATCAATCATCGCCAGGCCCCAGGCTGAATCCAGTGCTTCCCTGGTTCCGATGATCTCCGTGCCTGAAATCTGCAACAATTCCTGCCCCTGCATTGCTGTGCAGGCTGCAGCATCAATCAGCGGGTAGTCATCAAGGCTGACCACATAGTTCCAGTCAGTACCAACCAGGCTACAAATGTCGGTGATGCTGAAGGGCAGCAGATTGGTGATCACAACATACTTGCTGAGATAACCATAAAATGCGTAAACGATGAAGAAGTAGCAAATGGCCTTGACGGCCAGCAGCAACCATTTCAACCCACCCTGCAAATATTTATCCGGGATGATTGCCGTTTCAAACTCGAAAACAAGCAACAAAATTACCCACGCGCTGGTATCGATAAATGCCGAGTAAGCCTCCACGATATTTCGCCACGTGATGGTATTACCGAATGTTTCCGCACTGGCCGCCAGATCTTCCTGCAGGAACTGAAAGCCATTCCAGGCCAGCAGTAAATAGACCGTCCACTTGAAGATGGTGAAGATATGGTGCGGATGGAGGAGCTTTCCGTGATGGGAAGCTTCCTGGTTCATTGGCGCAGTTCCCGCAAGCGGTACGCGCGGCATGCGTTTCCAAATTCACGGAACAT
>PVMK01118703.1_pt1 | contig 21477 bp, 16 predicted proteins | sample 1853481 | NCBI WGS metagenome assembly PVMK01 (sample SAMN08533507, study PRJNA380276) | Marine sediment metagenome, whole genome shotgun sequencing project.
GTTGGCGCCAAAAAACATGCGGGAAAAAGCGCTGGCTTCCCGCTCCGCCTCAAACAATACATTGGCCGGGTCGTAAAAGTGTTCCAGCTCCTCGCCGGTGTGGGTGCCGACCACGCCGGCTACCAGTGAGCCGGCGCTGGAGCCGGAGATCACCCGCGGCAACAAGCCCTCGTCCAGCATGGCTTTCACCACGCCCAGGTGATAAAAGCCCAGTACGCCGCCACCGCTCAGCATCAGGGCGGAGCGGCCATAACAGACATTGGCCCGGTAGAAGAAATCGAGTTTTTCCTGCACGCCGATGTCATCGGATTCCAATTCCGCCAGAAAACGCAGGGAATCGTCGATCTCATCGATATACTGCTCGATAAGTTTTTTGGTGCCGAACTTGGCCCGGCGGTAAAGACTGCTGCGGCCCATGCCACCCATGTTGCCGTGAATACCCTCGTTCAGTGTAAACAGCAGGCCGTGGTAGTCGTGGCGCGCCCGCAGGCTGCGCAGCCGGTCCAGGCGCAGGCGAATCTGCGAGTAGTCGTACTGGCTGGTCTGATCCACTTCTCGCCAGCGTTTCTGACCCGACAATTCATCGTGCTCAGTCGCCGCCTCACGCCACGCCTCGTAGTTGGTGCTCCTGCTCATCTGCTTCTCAAGTTTCTTGAGTTTGCGTGATTTTCTCACGGGTAAACCTCTCCTGTGTCGCGTATCCAATAGCACTGGCGCGGGTTTGGTGCCGGCCGAAAATTCCCACAATGGATCGATAAACTCTTTCGTAGTCCGGTTTCAACCGGACAAATCAATCACATTCGTCAGGATGTACCGGTTAAAACCGGCCCCACATAAAATCGCATAATTTCCGGATGTGCAACGGTTAGCATAATCCAAACACGCAATGACTCCCACCGGTTTGTTAACGGTGGACACTTGCCGTTTGATCTCCATCAAAAGGTGGTCACATTTTAACCAGGAAATGTGACCCACCCGACATTTAGGGCCCAGGGGGTGCGCCACAGCCTGATTATATCTAGAATGGGCACAATCTGGCGCAACACGCGATTCCCGCGTGACAAGACCTGTTATATAATCCAGATTAAACAATGAGGTTTTCTTTTTGCGCGCCTATTTAACCGTTGCCCTGTTACTGTTACTGATTTTTGGCGGCATATTCGGCTATCTCTACAAGCAGTCCGCGGATCGGGCCGGCACGACATTCACCCCGCCGCCGATTACAGTGGCGGCGACAACGGCGCGAACCGAGACCTGGCCATCAGAACTGGATGCCGTGGGCACGATTCGCGCAATTCGGGGAGTGGAATTGAGCGCGGAAACCAGCGGCGAGATTATCGCTATCGCTGTGCTCTCTGGTGCGGAGGCCCGGGCCCGGCAACTGTTACTCACCCTCAACGACAGCGTGGAACAGGCCAGTCGCAAGCGGCAGGAGGCCAATCTCAAACTGGCCCGTTTGTTGTACAAAAGGGACGCCAGCCTGGTAAAACAAAAATCCATCCCCCAGAGTCAGTATGATCGCTCCCAGGCCGATCTGGACAGTGCCATCGCACAACTGGCGGAAACAGAGGCCCGCCTGGACAACAAACGTATCGTCGCGCCATTTGCGGGAACCGTGGGCATTATTAAAGTTAAGGTCGGCGATTACATTGAACCCGGTACGCCCATCACCACCCTGCAGGACCTCAGTGAATTGGAGATCGATTTTTCCGTTCCCGCCAGACACTTCCCGCAGTTGCACAAGGGCCTGAGTATCGCGGTGCACACTGCCGCCTTCCCCAACCGCGAGTTCAGCGCCACCCTGCAGGCGCTGGATGCCAGGGTCGATGCAGGCACGCGCAGCCTCCTGCTGCGCGCCACACTGGACGACAGTGACGGGCTGCTCCCTGGAATGTTTGCCCGCTTGACCGTCGACCTGGACAACCCGGTAACGGTGGTCAGCGTACCGGAGACCGCTGTTTCCTACTCTCTGCACGGCAATATTGTTTACGTTGTGCAGGAAGCCGACGGTGAGTTGCGGGTGCAACCACGTGTGGTACAAACCGGTGATGCACGGAACGGGAGGGTCGCCATCATTGACGGGCTGAATGGCGACGAGCGAGTCGTCACCGCGGGGCAGAACAAACTGCGCCGGGACGCCCGCGTTGTTATCGATGAATCGGTTAAGTTTTAATGAAGTTCACCGACACATTTATCAAACGCCCGGTACTGGCCCTGGTGGTCAGCAGCCTGTTACTGCTGCTGGGCTCGGCTTCCCTGTTTCGGGTAGGCGTGCGGGAATTCCCGGAACTGGAACGGAGCGTCATTTACATTGATACGACCTACCGCGGTGCCAGCGGACGCACCGTGCAAGGCTTTGTGACCACCCCCCTGCAAATCAGTATCGCCGGGGCCCGCGGTATCGAATACATGACCTCCGACAGCAATCCCGGCAAGTCCAGCATCGAGGTCCATGTGCGCCTGGGGGAAAATACCAGCGACGTATTATCTGAAGTCATCGCCAAGGTCAACCAGGCCAGGGGAGACCTCCCGCGGGAAATCGACGACCCGGTGATAAGAACCGCCGCCGGCGGTGACGCCATGATGTACCTGGCCTTCTTCAGCGACCAGATGAGCCCCTACCAGATTACCGATTACCTGATGCGCACGGTACAACCGGAACTGGCTACCCTGGAGGGCGTCGGCAGGGCCGGAATCTTCGGCCGCCACCTGGCCATGCGGATCTGGCTGGATCCGGTGCGCATGGCGGCCTTTGGTGTTACCGCGACGGACATCAATGCCGCCGTGCGGCGGGACAATTACATCGCGACGGCGGGCTCGACCGAGGGCGACCTGGTGCGAGTCACGGTGGACGCTCGCACCGATATGCAAACTCCCGAGGAATTCAAAAACCTTGTGGTACGCCAGGTGGGGGAGGAGCGCGTTCGTCTGGGCGATGTGGCCGAGGTAGAGCTGGCGGCGGAAAATACCCAGATGAAATCCCTGTCCAGCGGCCGCGACACGGTATTCATGTCTATCACACCGACACCGGATGCCAACCCGCTGGACGTATCCAGGGTAGTCCACGAAGCGATGCCACGTATCAAGGCCACCCTGCCCGCCGACATGGAGGTATTCATGGATTGGGATGGCAGCACCGTTATCGATGCCGCGCTGGGAGAGGTAGTCACCACCCTGCTGGAGGCGGCCCTGATTGTGATGCTGGTCATCTATCTGTTCCTGGGGTCATTGCGCGTCGTGTTAATCCCCCTGGTGGCCATTCCCCTGTCATTGATCGGTGTGGTTTTTCTGATCCTGGCGATGGGTTTCTCCCTCAATCTGCTGACCCTGCTGGCCATGGTGATAGCCATCGGGCTGGTAGTGGACGATGCCATCGTGGTGGTGGAAAACGTGCACCGGCATATAGAGCATGGCGCCACTCCGCGTGAGGCCGCGCTGCTCGGCGCTCGCGAGGTAGCCCTGCCGGTCGTGGCGATGACACTGACACTGGCCGCGGTCTATGCCCCCATTGCCTTCATCGGCGGCCTGACCGGCGCCCTGTTCAGCGAGTTCGCCCTCACCCTGGCGGGTGCGGTGGTGGTTTCAGGTATCGTCGCCCTGACCCTCACCCCCATGATGTGCTCCCGTGTTTTGAAGGACGTTGAACACCAGGGCCGCTTCGCGAACTGGCTGGATCAGCGCTTCGAGCAGTTGATCCATCGCTACCAGCGACTGCTGTCGGCCTGCCTGGCCAACCGGGGTGCGGTGTTACTGTTCGCCGCCTGCATTCTGGCCAGCCTGCCGCTGCTGTTCTCCCAGTCCCAGCAGGAATTGGCGCCGGAAGAGGATGGCGGAAGCCTCTACGTCACAGGCACCGCGCCACGCTATGCCAATCTCCAGTACACCGATTACTTCCTCGATGAGGTGGTACAAATCTGGAAGAACATTCCTGAATTCAGCCACTCATGGCAGGTAATCAGGCCCGACAGTAATTTTGGTGGCATTACCATGGTCCCCTGGGAAAAGAGGCAGCGCAGCCAGCAGGAAGTCCAGGCTCAGTTCCAGGAAAAATTGCGTGGCGTGGCCGGCATGGAACTGTTCACCTTCGGCTCCCCGCCCCTGCCGGGATCGGATGCGGGGCTGCCGCTGAACTTTGTCGTCGCCTCTACCGCAAACTATGAAGAGATCATGCGCGTTGGCGACGAGTTGCTGCAGGCCGCCCGTGAATCGGGTCTGTTCACTTTCATCACCCAGACCCTGGACTTCAACCGCCCGGAAACAGCGGTCAACATAGACCGGGAGCGGGCCGCGCGCCTGGGTATTTCCATGCGGGACATCGGTGAGACACTGTCGATCATGCTGGGCGAGGCTGAAGTGAACCGCTTTAACCTGGAGGGACGCAGCTATAAGGTTATCCCCCAGGCCGGGCGCGGTTTTCGCCTGACCAGGCAGGAGCTGGAAAAATACTACCTGCGTACGAGCAGTAACGAACTGGTGCCCCTGTCCGCGGTCATTTCGCTGGAATCTCGCGTGGAGCCCAACGAACTGGCCCAGTACCAACAACTCAACAGCACCACCATTATGGGCATCATGGCGCCGCCTAACAGCCTGGGCACCGGCCTGGAATTCCTGCGCGACAAGCTGTATGAAATCGCGCCGACAGGGTTCCGCGAGGGCTACACCGGTGCCTCGCGGCGCTTCATCCAGGAAACCACATCGTTCCCCATACTGTTCGGCCTGTCGCTGACTCTTATCTACCTGATCCTGGCGGCGCAGTACAACAGTTTCAGGGATCCACTGGTGGTGCTGGTTTCCGTGCCACTGTGCATTTTCGGGGCCGTGGTACCGATAGCCCTGGGTTTTGCCACCCTCAACATCTATACCCAGGTGGGGCTGTTGACCCTGATCGGCCTGATCAGCAAGCACGGTATCCTGATCGTGGATTTCGCCAATCAACTGACCCGGGACGGTATGGATCGCAAGGCGGCAGTATTGCAGGCGGCGACCCTGCGGCTGCGGCCCATATTGATGACGACTTTCGCCACTGTACTGGGGGTCTGGCCGCTGGTCATCGCCACCGGCGCCGGCGCCAACAGCCGCTACAGCATAGGTCTGATGATCACCGCGGGCATGCTGGTTGGCACCCTGTTTACGTTGTTTGTACTGCCTACTCTATACCTGCCTTTTGGGGCGGCATCAAAGCAGCCAGCTACCCGGATCGCTTAGAGTACGTCCCGCGACATGGGGCGGCATCAAAGTAGCCAGCCATCCGGAGAGTGCATGCCCCACCCTAAGCGAACCAGGCGGCCGCCCCTGCGCATAAACGGCTCGATATCCCTATCCCGCAAGCAGTGGAACGTACCCACAGTCGCCTCAATTATTCAAACGGAGGGGATTTGTCCGATTGAAATCGGACCTACACCTTGTCTTCGGCGTCTTCGTCCTTCGGCCCCGCGCCTTCATCACTGCGCGCCCCACCTCGGTACTCCTCCATCAGGTGGCGCTTGTACAACTTGCCGTTATCCATGCGCGGCAGCTTGGGGTGAAAGTCCAGCGAGCGCGGCATCTTGATATGGGAGATGCGTTCGCGCAGCCACTCCATGATCTCGATGGCCGTCTCGTCCGTGGCGTCGGCCCAGTTCATGGGCTGCACCACGGCCTTCACCTGTTCCCCGAACTCCTCGTGGGGAATACCGAATACGGCGACATCGGCTACCTTGTCGTGGCTTGCCAGTATGTTCTCGATCTCCTGCGGGTAGATGTTCACGCCACCGCTGATGATCATGAAATTCTTGCGATCGGTGAGATATAGAAAACCGTCCTCATCCACATAGCCCACATCGCCGGTGGTGGCCCAGCCCTTGTCATTGTAGGCGCCGGAGGTCTTGTCCGGCTCACCGTGGTACTTGAACCTGGCCTGTTCACCACTGAAATAAATGGTACCAATTTCACCCTGGGGCAGTTCGTTGCCGTCGTCATCCACGATATGCAGTTCACCGACCAGGGCGGGGCCCACCGAGCCTTTGTGGGTCAGCCAGTTGGCGGAGTCGATGATGGTGACACCAATACCCTCACTGGCGGCGTAGTACTCCACGATCACCTCGCCCCACCACGCGATCATTCTCTCTTTGATCTCCACCGGGCACGGCGCTGCGGCGTGAATGGCGAACTGCATGGAACTCACATCGTAAGCGTCGCGCACTTCCTGCGGTAACTTCAGCATGCGGATAAACATAATGGGTACCCACTGGCTGTGGGTCACCCGATGCTCTTCGATAAGCTTGAGCGCCTGCTCCGGCTCGAACTGTTCCATCACTACCGTGGTGCCGCCCTGGAACATCACCATCATGTTGTAGTGCAGGGGCGCCGCGTGATACAGGGGGGCTGGCGACAGGTACACGGTCTCGTCGCTGAAGCCAAAAGCGGCGCCCATGGAGCCCACCAGTGGGTGCGGGGTATTCACATCGGTATCCGCCGGGGGGACAAAAACACCCTTGGGCTGCCCGGTAGTACCCGATGAATAGACCATGGGTACACCGTTACTCTCGTCGTCTATGCGGGTCATCGGCTGCGCATCCGTGGCCTCCTCCCAGGATTCAAAACCGGGTTTGATGCCGCCCACCATATAAAAATGCTCTACGCCAGCGGCCTCTGACAAAATCTGCTCCGCCACCTCCGCCAGCTTGAGAGAACCGATAAACAGTTTGGCACCACAGTTTTGCAGGATATAAGCCGTCTCTTCTTTCTTCAGGTGGGTGCTGACCGGCGTGAAAATCAGGCCCGAGCGCTGGGCCGCCCAGACGATCTCCAGGAATTCCCGATTATTTTCCAGCATCATGCTGATATGGTCGCCGTTCTTCAGACCCAGTGAGCGGAACAGTTGAGCGCCCTGGTTAGAGCGTTCATCCAGTTGCTTGTAGGTGACGACTTCACCCGATTCTCCCATGATGATGGCGGCTTTGTGCGGGTAGGTCTCGGCCGTAATACTGGGGTGTGGCATGCTGCATTCCTTCCTGTTTATGAGTGTCCTACGGACACTATAGAATTATCGCGCCTAAAGTAACAGGGCGGCGGTGACAGGGCTTCAGCGAAAGCGCATCACACCCTGTTGCATGGTGGTCGCCACCAACCGGCCCTCCCGGGTATAAAAACTGCCCCGGGCCAGCCCCCGCCCTCCGCCAATACGCTCGGCTTCCACCGTATGCAGCAGCCAGTCATCAGCGCGAAAATCCTCGTGGAACCACAGGGCATGGTCCAGACTGGCCACCTGCAGGTTCGAATTCACGAAATGCCGCCCGTGGGTTATCAGGCAGACGTCGATAAGAAAGGCGTCGGACAGGTAGGTCAGCAGGGCCTGGTGTACACCGCGCTGCTCGGGGACCGGCCCTGTTGTTTTCATCCAGGCCTGAAGCACCGGCTCACGCGGTACCGGGTTGTCCCAGTCCACCGGTTCCACCACGCGGATATCCAGATCCTCCCCCGTGGTAATCATAAAACTCTCATCCAGGTTGCCCGCCTCCAGGCTTAACTGGCGCTCACTGGGCAGCGTCTCCGGGGGTGGCACACGGGGCATATCGGGTTGATAGTCATCACCCTCGGATGCCTGCTGGAAGGACATGGAGCTGACCAGAATCGGTTTGCCCGCCTGCAGGGCCACCACCCGCCGCGAACTGAAACTTCGTCCATCCCTGGCCCGCTCCACCTCGTAGTCGATGGGCCGGGTGGGATCGCCCGGGCGCAGGAAGTAGGCATGTTGGGAGTGGATGTCTCTATCGGCGGGCACGGTGGACACGGCGACACTGACAGCCTGTGCCAGCACCTGTCCGCCGTATACGCGATGGGGTGCCTCAGGATGCATATTGTCCCCCCGGAAGCGATCCTGTCCGACAGTCTGGGGAGTGATGACATGGAGTAGCTGGTCGAGCATCTGGACATCCTGAGTTTACTAGAAGCGCCATTATCCAGATTTCTGAATCCATGCCAATCTAAATGCGCGGCCCGAATCAGGATTAAGTATCGCGGCCGGGGGACTATATTTGATATTCTCGGGTGAAATGCCCGCCGCCTGAGTGCCTCCTCGCGCAGCGAACAAATTGGGAAGCGCTGAATGTTACAATATGTGCGACGAGGTACACTGGCGTAAAGGAACCACCATGAGCAGCACACTGTCCCCACTCGCACTGCGCCAGAAGATCCGCGCTGGCGAGCACACCGGCAACACCTCCGGCTTCGCGCCTGGCTTCGTACAGTGCAATATCGTTATCCTGCCCGCTGATTTAGCCGGCGACTTCCTGCGTTTTTGCCAACTCAACCCCAAGCCCTGCCCATTGATCGCCGCCGGCGAGCCCGGCAATCCGGCGCTACCACTTTTGGGGGATATGGACATACGCAGTGACGTGCCAAGCTACCGTGTTTTCCGCGATGGCGAAATGACGGAAGAAATACCCGATATCACCAACTTGTGGCGCGACGATCTGGTAACTTTCGCCCTGGGTTGCTCCTTCTCCTTCGAGGAGGCGCTACTGGCCGACGGCCTGGAAGTGCGCAATGTTAGCGCGGGGGTGAACGTCCCTATGTACCGTACCAATATCGACTGCACCGGCGCCGGGCCCTTTGCCGGCAAAATGGTGGTCAGTATGCGCCCGTTCAAGGCGGCCGATGCCATACGCGCGGTACAGATATGTACCCGCTTTCCCTCGGTACATGGCGCGCCGGTACACCTCGGCGACCCAGGGCTCATTGGCATCGGCAACCTGGCCCTGCCGGATTACGGCGATGCTGTTTGCATTAAAGAAGGTGAATTGCCGGTATTCTGGGCCTGTGGCGTAACCCCACAGGTGGCACTGGAGGCGGCCAGGCCATCCTTCGCCATCACCCATAGTCCCGGGTGTATGCTGGTGACGGATTTGCGCAACAGCCAGCTGGCTGTCATGTGAGAACTCGTGTTAACAGGCTCTAAGGAAAACTATGCTACTGAACTGTGATCTGGGCGAGAGCTACGGCAGCTGGACGATGGGTCTGGACGCCGAGGTGATGCCCCATATTGACCAGGCCAATATCGCCTGTGGTTTCCATGGGGGCGACCCCCTGACCATACGCAAAACCCTGGCCCTGGCCGCCGAGCACCGGGTGAATATCGGCGCCCACCCCGCCTACCCGGATCTGGTCGGCTTCGGTCGTCGCCCGATGAACCTCAGCGCCGACGAAATCATCGCCAACCTGCACTACCAGGTGGCCGCCCTGGAGGGCATGGCCAGCAGCCAGGGGTTGACCCTGGACTACATCAAACCGCACGGCGCCCTGTATAACGACATGATGGCCAAGAGCGAAGTACGCGCGGCCATTATGCAGGCGGTGGCCAGTTATCACCGCCCGCTGGCGCTGATGTTACAGGCCACCCCCCAGGCCGATGAACACCGCACAGAAGCGGAAACCTTTGGCGTGGGACTGCTGTTCGAGGCCTTTGCCGATCGCTGCTACGACGACGACGGCAAACTATTGTCCAGAACCAAACCGGGCGCCGTACACAACCGGGACCGTATGCTGGCGCAGGTAGAGCAATTACAGCGCGATAACACGGTAACCACCGTGAGCGGCAAGCTCATCGAATTGCAGGCCGATACCCTGTGTGTGCACGGCGACAATCTCGAAGGGGTGCAGGCCATACAGGCTATCCGCGCCCTGGTGGACGGGAGCTGAACCACTGTGGAGCTTCATTCGGCCGGCGAAGACGCGATAATGCTGTATCTGGGGGAGGAAACCAGCCCCGAGGTTTCCTCCTGCGTGCAGGCAGCGGCGGCGGCCATTGTGCCAGCGCTCGGCGCGGACCTGGTGGATCTGGTGCCGTCCTACGCCTCCCTGTTGATCATCTATGACGCCATGCATACGGATCATTTGAGTGTTGCCCATCGTGTACGCACGGCCGTGGCAGCCTTGCAGACGCAGCCCGACGCTGAGGGCCGTACCGTTGTGCTGCCGGTGTACTACGCCGGGGAGGTGGGTGAGGACCTGGAGTCGCTGGCACAGCACGCGGGCCTGTCCACCGCGGAGGTCATAGACCTGCATTCAAGTACCGAGTACCGGGTCTACGCCATCGGCTTTGCACCAGGGTTCGCCTATTTGGGGCAGGTGGACGAGCGCATCGCGGCCCCGCGCCTGACCACACCCAGGCTAAAGGTTCCCCGTGGCGCGGTGGCCATTGCCGATCGGCAAACAGCCGTGTACCCGGCAGTCTCGCCGGGGGGCTGGAACCTTATCGGCCGCTGCCCGGTACGCATGTTCGACCCGGATGCGGAGCCCACCATGCCGGTAACAGTGGGCGACCGCGTGCGCTTCGAACCGGTCAGCCGCGAACGCTTTCTGGCCCTGGGGGGCGAACTGACGTGAGTTTCAAGGTTTTACAACCGGGCATACTAAGCCTGCTGCAGGACAGCGGCAGGCGGGGCCAACAGCACATCGGGCTCACCAACGGTGGCCCCCTGGACCGCGAGGCTTTCGACTACTGCAACCGTTTGCTGGGCAACACCTGGAACAGCACTGCCATTGAGATCAGTTTTGGGGGATTGCAGCTGCAAGCAGAGGTGGACACCTTTATCTGCGTTACCGGCGCCGACATGCCCCTGCGTATCAACGGCGCAGAACAGCCCCTGTGGAGCGTACACGCGGTCGCGGCCGGTGACAGCATCAGCCTGGATTTTGCCGAGCGTGGCTGCCGTTCCTATCTGGGCGTGGCCGATGGATTTACTATCGAGCCCAGTTTTGGCAGCACCGCCACCGTCATGCGGGAAAACATCGGCGGCTTGCACGGCGGCAAGCTGCAGGCCGGTGACAGCTTGCCCTGCAACCCGGTGCGCCAACGCAAGCGCTATTATCTCGCTCCCGAGCACCAGCCCCACTACCAGGATACGATAACAGTGCGGGTCATTCCCGGTTACCAGCAGCACCATTTCAGCCGCCTGCAACAGCGCCGTTTTTTCAGTCACGCCTACACCGTGTCCGACCGCTGCGACCGCATGGGCTACCGCCTGGAGGGTCCGGCGATCAAATGTGACATCGAGGGCATCCTGTCAGAGGGTATCTGCTTTGGCGCCATCCAAGTGCCCGCCGACGGCCAGCCCATTGTTTTACTGAATGATCGCCAGACCATCGGCGGTTATCCAAAAATCGGCTCCGCCGTGTCGCTGGATGCGGCGCGCCTGGCGCAACTGAGACCCGGTGGTAGCGTCCACTTCGCCCCGACCAGCCCCTATGGTGCACACAACGCCCTGCACCTGGCGCATAGCTACGCCGGGCGCCAACCTATGCTGGAACGCCACGCATGAATGAACTCGAACTCAGTGTGGCTATTGAGGAAGTGCTGGTGGCGCGCAACCCGCGGCACATGCAGATCGCCCGCGCCGCGCTGGAACCGGGGTATTACCTGCGCGCTGCGCGTTACCTGCACAATATCGAGGGCAATGTCATCATCGGCACCGGCTTTCCGGTCACTGCCACTTTTGAAACCGATGGCCCGGTGGGCGCCATCGCCCTGTATGACACACTGCAAGCGCTGGGGTCACGACCAATACTGGCCTGCGGCCCGCCCCTGTCCCGCTCACTGAGCGACAATTATCGCGTGCTGGAATTGTGCGCACACAACCTTGAGGCCGCGCAACAGGAGGCGAACGAGCAACTGCTGGCACTGCAGCCCAGCGCCATTGTCTCCATCGAGCGCCCCGGACTGGCCGCCGACGGCCGCTACTACAATATGCGCGGCGAAGACATTACCCCGCGCTGCGCCTTCTTTGATCCCTTTATCGACAAAGCCGACTGCCCCACCATTGCCGTGGGCGACGGTGGCAACGAGATCGGTATGGGTAATATCAATGAGGCCATCGCCGGCCTGGATATCAATCCCTCGGTCACCGGCTGTGACGAACTGCTGGTAACGGATGTATCCAACTGGGGAGCCTATGGCCTGATCGCTATCCTGGGCCGCTGGACAGAGCTGGATCTGCTGGCGCGAATATCACCGGTTGAAATTCTGGACTACCTCTCTGCCAGGGGCAGTGTCGACGGGGTCACCCGGGAAAACACCCTCACCGAGGATGGCCTGGAAGCGGAGGAAGGTTTGCAGGTTATCCAGGAGTTGCGCGTGTTGACAGGATTTCTGGACGAGTGATTTTTTGTAACTATACACGACGACATAAGTATCGCGCATGTGGCCGAATAGATTCGGCCCTACGTAGGGTCGAATTCATTCGACCAACCGATGTATGCAACAAAATCGATGACGCTATGTCTAGTTTGTACTATTGATTTCTAACTACGGGTTTGAACAATGAGCATTGTATATTTAAACGGCGATTACATGCCGATGGAAGAAGCGCGTATTTCCCCGATGGATCGCGGCTTCCTGTTTGGTGACGGTATCTATGAGGTGATCCCCTCCTACGATGGCAAGCTGGTAGGCTTCGCACCGCATATGACGCGTATGCAGGATGGATTGGACGCTATTGAGATCCAGCTGCATGTGGATCACCAGGCGTGGCGCTATATCGCCAACCAACTGACAGAACGCAATGGCGGCGGCAATCTCGGCATTTACTTTCACGTCAGTCGCGGGGCCGACAGCAAGCGTCACCACGCCTACCCGGAAAATATAGCGCCCACGATCTATGCCTTCGCTTTCGAAATTCCGCCGGCGCCAATACCGCAAAAGGACGCGGCAACCCCATACACCGTGGCCACCGCCGAAGACCTGCGCTGGAAACGTTGCCATATAAAGTCCACCGCACTGCTGGGCAACGTGATGCATTATCAACACGGCCACGCCCAGGGACACAACGAGACCCCGCTTTACCACCAGGACGGCGAACTCACCGAGGCCGCCGCCTGCAATCTGTACGTAATAAAAAATGGCATCGTGGCCACGCCCCTGCTGGATTACCAGAAACTCCCCGGTATTACCCGCCTCATGCTGCTGGAGATCCTGCGCACGGACGGCAGCATCCCCGTGCAGGAGCGGGTGGTCAAGCGGGACGAACTGGACAGCGCAGACGAGGTATGGATATCCAGTTCCAGCAAGGAAATCGCGCCGGTCATCGAGATCAGCGGCAAGCCGGTGGGTGATGGCAAGGTCGGCGACGTATGGCTCGCGGCACAAACCCTCTACTCCGCACACAAGTTCGATTTCTGATGGCAAGACCCAACCAGGCCAGGCTGGACCTGGGGGCGCTGCGACATAACCTCGGCATCGCCCGAAAACTGGCGCCCGACTCCAAAGTCATGGCGGTAGTCAAAGCCAACGGCTACGGCCACGGTGCGGTCACCATCGCCCGGCAGCTGGAATCCCTGGCGGATGCATTGGCGGTAGCCTGCATCGAAGAAGCGCTGGAACTGCGCGAGGCCGGTATCAGCGCCCCCATTTTATTGCTGGAGGGTGTATTCGAGGCAAAAGAACTGGGTACGGCCGCACAGCTGGGCTTCTGGGTGACCATAGACAATGAGTGGCAACTGCGTTGGCTGGAAGAGGCTGTCTTGCCCGAGCCAGTCCACTGTTGGCTCAAGGTGGACACGGGCATGCACCGACTCGGTGTACCGGCAAATCTCGCACAGGATTTTTACCAACGCCTGAAGGCCACGAATAACAGCCTGGATGACCTGGTGATCTATACCCATTTCGCCTCGGCGGACGATCTGCAAAGCAACCAGACCCGGGAGCAACTCGCCCTGTTCGATGCGGTATGCGCGCCGTTACCGGCAGCGCGCAGCGCCGCCAACTCGCCCGGCCTGCTGGCCTGGCCCGAGGCCTGTTACGACTGGGTGCGCCCCGGCTATATGCTGTATGGCAATTCACCCCTGATCGAGCCTCACCCCAATGCCGACGCATTGCGGCCAGTGATGACCCTCACCTCCGCGGTAATCTCCCTGCGCGATGTAGCCGCCGGTGAAGCCGTGGGCTACGGCGCCAGCTGGATAGCCCAGCGCCCATCGCGTATCGCAACGGTCACCATCGGTTATGGCGATGGCTATCCGCGCCTCGCGGCCAATGGCACCCCGGTACTGGTCAATGGCCGGCGCGCCAGTCTGGCGGGACGGGTGTCCATGGATATGATTACGGTGGATGTTACCGACTTGCCGGATGTGCACGTTGGCGATGAGGTGGTACTGTGGGGCAAAGGTTTACCCGTGGCCGATGTTGCGCGCCATGCGGGCACCATCGGCTATGAGCTCACCACACGAATGCCGGCGCGCACACCGAGGGTTGTTATCAGCGGCTAGAGTTATGCTGATGGAACCTTCGATAGCCCCCGCACTCTAATCTGGATTATTCGACAATCGATAGGCGGCGTGGGTTCGAGTTGAAGAATTATGGTGTTTTCGCGATAGCGCTCCTGTTGAGCTGGCCGCAGCTGCCGGTCGCGCAAGTGGCTCCCCTGCCCGGCTTGCCCGCCTCAGAGCTGCCGCGAACCGCCCGTTTATACGCCATTTATCAGCAGAAAGTCGGGAGTTACACCGTGCACACACAGCACCTCAATTCCGATGGCAGTCCCAAGTATGTCAATGCGCTGATCGCGGAAGATTCGCCCTACCTGAAGCAGCATGTCCACAACCCGGTCAACTGGTTTCCCTGGGGCGAAGAGGCCTTCGCCCGGGCCAGGGCCGAGAACAAACCCATCTTCCTCTCGATCGGCTACTCCACCTGTCACTGGTGTCATGTGATGGCGCGAGAAAGCTTTGATGATGAACACATTGCTCAGATCCTCAACCGCCACTTTATCAGTATCAAGGTCGATCGCGAGCAGCACCCGGATATCGATGAAATTTATATGACGGGTGTGCAGCTGATCAGCGGCGGCGGTGGCTGGCCGATGTCGAACTTTCTCACGCCGGACGGCAAGCCATTTTTTGGCGGCACCTATTATCCGCCGCAACAATTTACCGGGCTGTTGCAGCGAGTGGCGGAGCTCTGGCGCAACAACGAAGAGCGCCTGCGGGTGGATGCCGATGCCATCAGCGGCCGCATTAATCAACTGCTCGCCGCCAGCGAGGCCGCTAAAATTTCACCCGGGGTGCTGGAACAAGCTGTCGCCACCGCACTTGAAAATCATGACGCAACGGAGGGCGGCTTTAGCAGCGCACCCAAGTTTCCCAACGAAACCTTGCTGCTGTTCTTACTGGACCAGTTACGCCGGGAGGAGAATGCGCCCCTGCAGGACGCGCTTGAACACACCCTGCACAAGATGGCCCGGGGCGGCCTCTACGACCAGGTCGGCGGCGGCTTTCACCGCTATTCAGTGGACAGCCACTGGCTGGTACCCCACTTTGAAAAAATGCTGTACAACCAGGCGCTGCTGGCGCGGGTTTACGGTGAAGCCTATCAGCTCACGGGTGAAGCGTTTTACGCCACTGTCCTGCGCGAAACACTGGACTATGTACTGCGGGATATGCGCGACGCCAACGGTTGCTTTTACTCCGCCACCGACGCGGACAGCGAAGAGGAAGAGGGGCTGTTTTTCGTCTGGACGCCACAACAGCTGAAGAGTGCGTTGAACGAAAGCGATGCCGCATGGATACAGCGTATCTACGGGGTCACTGAGCAGGGCAATTTCGAAGGCTCGAATATTCTCCACCTGCCCCACAGCTATAAAGAGATCGCCGCAGGGGAGCAGCTGACCGTAGCACAGCTCTATCAGCGTATGGAGAAAATCAAGCGGCAACTGTATCAGCACCGTGAGCAACGTATCCATCCTCTGCGGGACGAAAAAGTGATTACCGCCTGGAGCGCGATGATGATCACAGCGATGGCACAGGGCGCCGTCGCCTTGTCCGACAATCGTTATTTGCAAGCAGCGAAGCAGTGCGCGCAATACCTGTACCAACACCATTGGGATGAGCAGAGCAATCAACTGTGGCGTATCGGCTGGCAGGGCGAGGCCAGCGTGGCCGCTGCGCAGGAGGACTATGCCTATTTCATTGAAGCGCAAATCGCGCTATTTGATGCCACGGCAGACAGGCAATGGCTTACGCGCGCACAGCTGCTGACGGATCAGATGATTGTGGTTTTTTGGGATGCCAGTCAGGGTGGTTTTTATACCGGCACCAAGTCTACAACCACCCCAACCATTGTGCGGGCCAAGAGTACCAGCGATGGCGCCATCCCCTCGGGCAATTCGGTGGCACTGCGGATACTGGATCAACTCTGGAGTCGCACGGGTGAGTTTCGCTACCGCGAGTATTACACGCAAACCCTGGCCGCAATGGCCCAGGGGATTAACCGTTATCCCTTAAGCGCCACCTATGCGCTGACCGTCATCAGTAATCATCAAACCGGCGAGGCCGGCGATCTGATTTATTTCGCCGAGGGGCACATCGCCGCGCGGCTGCGCCGTGATGATGAGACAAACCACTTTACTCTGCAGTTGGCCATAGACGAGGGCTGGCATATCAATGCCGACAAGGTACTGCAAAAAGAACTGATTCCAACCAGAGTGAGCGCCGCGGATCGAGGCTGGCGAGTGGATCAACTGGTTTTTCCCGAGGCTGATGAGGTCCGTCTCGACTTTCAAACGATGCCGCTGCTGGTATTACAGGGCCAGGCCACGATTGCGGGGCGGGTGCGCAGGCCGAGAGACAGCTCCGCGCCGCTGCGCTTACTACTGACTCTGCAGGCCTGCGACAGCAGTCACTGCCTGGCACCGCAAACCCGCACCCTGGTCTTGCGCATGGAGTAGCTGCAAAGGTACAGCCGCTTGCCGCCGAATAATCCAGTCGACGCAATAACTATGAGGATAATATGGGAACCGTAACAGATATCGTTAGACCGAAATTCGCTATAGGTGAACTCGTACACCACCGGCGATTCAAGTATCGCGGTGTCATTGTGGATGTTGACCCGCGTTTCCAGGCGACAGAGGAATGGTACCAGGCAGTTGCGCTATCACGTCCTCCGAAAAATAAGCCCTGGTATCATGTGTTAGTCGATGATGCGATCCATTCCACTTATGTGGCCGAGCGAAACCTGGAGCCGGATAAAAACACAGATCCGATCACGCATCCGATGCTGTGGCGCATCTTTTCCCGGCTCGAAGGCGGGCGCTATATCCGGACCGATCCGACCCATTAAGCCAATGACCTGTAACCAGGGCAAGCGGACGGCTTGCTAACACCCCATGGGCTGGACCGTACCCCAACAAATCCTGTCTTGGTGTTACACCAGATTTTTCGGGTCAAGTAACTGCCGAAGACGCGTCTCATCGAGATCGGTCATTTCGATTGCTACATCTACTATAGGGCGCCCTTCCCGATAGGCGCGCTTGGCAATCTCGGCAGCCCTGCTATAGCCAATTTCCCGATTGAGCGCCGTGATTAAAATGGGATTACGCGCCAAACTGGCTTCGATGTTTTCGGTGTTCACTACAAAATCCGCGACGGCTGTTTGCGCCAATGCGGTACAGCTGTTCGCCAACAGACCGACGCTTTGCAACAGGTTATAAGCAATCACGGGCAGCATCACGTTGAGCTGGAAGTTGCCAGACTGACCAGCTACGGCGATAGTAGCGTCATTGCCAATAACCTGGGCCGCAGCCATGGCAACTGCCTCCGGCACCACAGGATTAACCTTACCTGGCATAATGCTGCTGCCGGGTTGCAGGGCCGTCAGGCTGATTTCACCCAATCCGGACATCGGCCCACTGTTCATCCAGCGCAAATCGTTGCTGATTTTCAGTAGTGACACCGCCAACACCTTAAGCTGTCCTGATAATTCAACTGCCGTATCCTGGCTACTGATCGCTGCAAACAGGTTATCAGCAGGAACAAAATCAATAGCGGTAAGCTCAGACAAGCCAATGGCAAACCGCGAGGAAAACTCTTTAGCCGCGTTGATGCCAGTGCCTACCGCAGTCCCCCCTTGAGCCAAATGGCGAAGCCGTTGCCGGGTATCGATAATGCGTTGTTGTGCAAGTTCAAGCTGCGCTCGCCAACCTGACAATTCCTGCGCAAAGCTAAGGGGCATGGCATCCATCAAATGCGTGCGCCCGGTTTTTACCTGGCCGGTCAGTTCATCTTCGCGCAAGGCAATGGCAGTTTGTAACTGCCCCAGTGCTGGTAGCAATTGCTGATCAATGGCCAGGCAGGCACTGACGTGTATAGCCGTCGGAATCACATCATTACTACTCTGGCCACAGTTAACGTGATCATTGGCATGCACCGGTCGCTGCAGTTGTTCGCTGGCCAGCGCCGCGATCACTTCATTGGCGTTCATATTGCTACTCGTGCCCGAGCCAGTCTGGAAAACCTCCACCGGAAATTGATTCAGATATTTGCCATCGGCAATACGCAGTGCCGCCGAACAAATAGCCTCGGCCAGCTCATTGTCGAGCTCTCCCAGTTCGGCATTCGCTTTTGCAGCCGCAGCCTTAATCAAACCCAGGCTGCGGATAAAACGCTCTGGCATGATGATGCCACTGATGGCAAAGTTGTTCACCGCGCGCTGGGTTTGCGCACCGTACAGGGCCTTCTCGGGTACGTCTATCTCACCCAGGCTATCTTTCTCAACTCGATATTTTTTCATCATTGCCACCCTCATTCAGACCAGGATTTCAAATAATCCAGATGTTCATATGCAGGATAGGTTTGTAAGCGCGTGTCTTCAACTGCTCCACCCACAGTAAAATGATAGAGACTCTGCCAGGATCGATCGGCAATACCCAATGTTTCGTGCATGACATCATCAAAAAAACAACCGATACCCGTACTTCGCATACCGGCAGCTTCTGCCTCCAAATAGAGCAACTGTCCCACAAAGCCGGCTTCCCAGAATAAACGGGGATAACAATAGGGGCCTTTGTTGGTTATATCATCGAATTTTGCCAACATGCCAAGGGAGAATGCGCCATCGGCGGCAATATCTTGATGGCAACTAATTACTCTCGCCACTTGTTTGACATCCTGTGGTACCAATAAGAAAAAGCGCAGATTCTCAGGACTTCCCTGCGGTTTTTCCCACAGGAAATTCGCGCCAATCGATTGCCTCAATGACGCTTCGTGGGAGCGATGTCGTAGCAAGACATAAAGGCCTGGTTCCAAACCTCTTACTCGATGAACAAAAAGAAATAATGAAATATTGGGTATCCAGGGTAAGCACCTATACAGGCGGGTGTTTTCAAATTGTAATCGTTCAAGTATGCCGAAAAAAATGCACCTTTCCATCGCCGTCTCACCATCCATAGCCACTGCGCTACGGCGTCGGCTAATAATTTGAAACGCTGTCTCATTACACTGCGGTAAAACACCGACCTGAAGTGGCACCCCAGGAAATCTACCGGGGTTATTGGCACACTGGCCCCGCATTTTTCTTGCGGCTAACGAAACCTCATCGATGATGGGCCAATCATGATGACTGTCGCTAAGTTGATTGATCTCACCCAATAGAGTGATATTCTGGAATTCTTCAAGCAAGCTGGCGGAGACATTTTGCAATAGTTTCTCCCTCTCCTTTTTTATCTCATCTCTCTTGTCATTGGGATAAACAACGAGCAGGCAGTCCACATGTTCCGCCTCCGGGCCCGATTGGTCTTCAATACCTAATAAAAGACTTATATCGTCATCCGTCAAACTATCGACCAATTTCGCTCCCCAACCCAGGCTGGCGGCTGCAATCCTTATCGCGCCAAGTGCATGTCCAACGTCATGGTTGCAATACCGGTATGCCCGTTCTCCGTATTTCCATGCCTCCCGCCAGTAAATGGAACTCAAGCCAATTAAAAAACCATTTTCGGGGATTTGGCATGCCAATCCTTGCCAAAGATTCTTGTCAAAAATACGACGCGTTTCGAGCGCATGGTAATAGGCGTTATAATGGTAGAGGCCAGATGGAATACTCGGAGAGACTTGCGGCCCAATGATGAGGTAACTCTCAGTGGGGTGTAAATTGCCACTGGAAGGGTTCACTCGCAACGGCCAGGAATTGCCATCTGGTATTTTTTTCCAGGCCGACAGTGCCATGCTGAAATAGAACAGTCGGCTTATGGTTTGAATGGTAAGAGGGCTGGCAACTATCGGACTTGCATACAAATCCTGATAAAGCGGACCCTCGGTGTTATCGCAATGCTCAAGGGCGATGCAAGGCGCACCTTCATAACGCCTGAAAGGATTGGGTTGACTCGCCCAATCCATATATCCCAGTGAACGGGCATAGTGGTCCAGGTGATGCTTGGTGCTTTCATGATAATTCAATACGGTATCAATGGCGGAAGTCATATTGATATTCTCTGCCCTATTCCCTGTATTCCCCATGCCACAATTTCAGCACGGTGTTGCACACCAACTGCCGCCTAAGTAGACCGAGTACAGTATCAAGCCTCCTTGCCGGAACCAGATGTCGAACGCGCCTTTAAAGTATATTCTCCAGCGCTATTTCCAACTGAGGATACTGAAATTCAAAACCGGCAGTTTGCAGTGCGGTAGGCACCACACGCTGTCCGTTTAGCAACAATTCCTCTGCCATTTCGCCCACCAGCAGGCGCAAGGCAAAGGCGGGAACCGGCAGAGTAACCAGGGTGCGTTTGTGCTGCTTCATGGCTTTGCAAAAGCCGCGACTGGTTACCGGCTCCGGTGCGGTTACATTGAAAGGGCCGCTCAGATCCTCTCTGCGCAAAAGGAACTGGATTGCCCGAATGACATCCTGCCGATGTACCCAGCTCAACCACTGCCGCCCTGTCCCCAACCAATTGGCTAGTCCAAAATCAAATGGACGTCGCATCTGATCCATCGCGCCACCGCCCCTGTCCAGGACCACCCCAAACCGTAAGCGACACACGCGGATTCCAAGCGCCTCTGCATCACAGGCCAGTGACTCCCACTGCTGACACAAATGCTGGGCGAAGCCGGGAACCGCCTCGGCATTTTCTGACAGGGGAGCATCGCCCTGATGGCCGTAATAACCGATAGCGCTGGCGCTCAGCATCGCCGCGGGTTTTTCCCGCAGGCGTTGCAATAAGGCCACCAGGGCTTTTGTTGTCCCAAAGCGGCTGTCGCTGATTTTCCGCTTGTAGTTACTGGTCCAGCGCCTGTCCGCCAGGGATTCCCCTGCCAGGTTGATCACCGCGGTAAAATCAGTGTCTTCGGAAATGCTCTCCAGGCTGCCAACATAGCGGCGATTTTCCGTGTCACTAATGGTTTGTCGGGTGAAAATGGTGACATGGTGCCCCGCCTGCAGCAGTGATTGCACCAGGCTGGCGCCAATAAATCCGGTGCCACCGGTGACCAGAATGTGCGAGCCTGGGCCAACCATGTTCAACTCCTTTGTCCGCGGGCCACCTCATAGACAAGCGCAGGCTCCATTGAGTCGATCTCATCTACCGATTGCGGTGGCCGCCACATGTACATGCTGTAGGTCACCTTGTCCTCGTCGACATCGATAATGGTGAAACCATTCTTCTCCGTGGGTTTGAGGGTTTCTTCCATTTCCAGCATCTGGGCGGGGGCGGATTCAACGGCTCTAATAGAGGAAGG
>PVMK01129986.1_pt1 | contig 21475 bp, 25 predicted proteins | sample 1853481 | NCBI WGS metagenome assembly PVMK01 (sample SAMN08533507, study PRJNA380276) | Marine sediment metagenome, whole genome shotgun sequencing project.
AGGGTCTTGTCGGCCCAAGACGCGGATGATCTCCACACCGTGTTCATCAATGCGGTAGTAAATCGAATGCTTGCCGCAGACGCTGCGGCGGTAGCCTTTACGGATATCATCAACTGCCTGATACAGGTAGGGTTGCTCGGCGAGAGCAGAAAAGCGTTGCTTGAGCTGGTCACGGTAGCGGTCAGATTGCGCGATTCCGAAATGTTCATCCCCATAGTCGGCGATACCCAGCAAATCTTCTTCGGCCAATTGTGACAGACGATACTTAGCCACATCCGGCCTTACGGCGCGCTCTGGCTTCTGCCCATATCTCATCAACCGATTTTTTGCTCATCCCGCTCTGCTCTCCTTTTATGAGAGCCGCACGAATGACTTCGATGTCTTCAAGGGTTTCCTCTTCCCGGATTTGCCGCTCGCGGATGAGTTCGCGGACGACTTCACTTTCATTCCCAAAATGCCCGGTGGCAATTTGCGCTTTGATCCATGCGTCTTGTCGGTCGGTCACCGAGATACTTTTTTTCACCATCGCCATATTTATGGCCCTCCATTTTGCCTGCAAGAAGTTCCTACTTAGTAGCATATCCTACTCTATGCATTCCCGCCAGTGTTTTCTGTGGAGCCTTCCTCCTTATCCCTTTGATCTCGCATCCATATCTGATAATAGCTTTTATCAGATGTAAATGATTTTTCTGTGACTTTGGCTTGGGACTCAATATCAGAGGCTGATCAACATCTTTGAGGCGCGGGAAACAACTCCCTCTGTTAACCTTTAGCTAATTCCTTGAGGGTCGTGCGGATGAGGTCTTCCAGTTCGTAGGTTTCGTCCATTTTGGCTATAGCGAGATTGATGGCTTTTTTGACTTCGGGGGCACGGTACCCCAAATTGATGAGTGCGGAGGAGGCTTCATCTTGCAGGAAGTTTGTAGGCTCGATCGTGGCAGTTGAGGATTTCTGGTCTCCTGAGATGACGATGCGATTGGTTTTGTCTTTTAATTCCAACACGATTCGGCTGGCCGATTTTTTCCCAACGCCGGGGATGGAACCAAGAGTTTCGATATCGCCGGATTCAATAGCTGCACACAAATCTTGAACTGATAGGGTCGACAGGGCGCTTAGGGCCAGTTTCGGTCCGACGCCGCTGATGGTGGTGAGGAGTGTAAAAGCCTGTTTCTCTTCTAGGGTGGCAAACCCGAAGAGTTGAATGGTGTCGTTCCGCCAATGCGTCGAGACGAAGACCTGCACCGGGGCATTGAGATCAGGGAGGGTAAAATACGTGGAAAGCGCAATGAACACCTGATAGCCCACGCCCTGCACCGAAATAACCGCATCTTGCGGTGTTTTAGAAGAGAGGATTCCCGACAGTGAGGCGATCATGTTTGTGCGGATCAGGTGTTTAAAGCGAAGGTGTCAGCAGAAACCGGCGAAGGATCTGAGAAGGCGGTAAAGAAAAAAGAGTGGGAAGATGAGGTGGAACTCAAAAGGCTAAGCACTTTCGGCGGCCATTTTTTCCATCAATTCGTCGGATATCTCAAAGTTGGCATGGACCTTTGCCACGTCTTCGTTCTCGTCTAAGAGATCCATGAGTTTTAAGGCTTGCTCTGCATCTCTGCCTTCAAGTTGAATATTGTTTTGAGGGAGAAAGGTGAGGTCGGACAGGCTGGTTTCAATCTGGGCCTTCTGTAACGCTTCTTTAACGGCTTCAAAATCGGCTGGTTCAGAGATGACTTCAAATCCGCTGGGTGTTTGCTTCACGTCTTCGGCTCCTGCCTCCAGTGCCAGATCGAATAATTGTTCTTCGGTCACGGTGGGGTCCTCGATCACCAGCAACCCTTTTTTATGAAATTGCCAGGCGACTGCGCCGGCTTCAGCCATCGTGCCATTATTTTTGGTGAGAATATTTCGAACTTCGGCCACCGTCCGGTTTCGTTTATCGGTCGAAATTTCCAAGAGGAGAGCAGTCCCCCCGGGTCCATAGCCCTCCAGCATAAACTCTTCGAATTGCATCCCGGGCAGTTCCCCGGTACCTCGCTGAATAGCCCGTTTGACGGTATCGGCAGGCATATTCACTTCTTTGGATTTCGCAATGGCTTGGCGCAAGGCGGGATTGCCGTCTGGATCGCCACCGCTACGTGCGGCAATGGAAATTTCCCGGATCACTCGCGTGAAAATCTTTCCCCGCTTGGCATCTTGTGCCCCTTTGTGCCGCTTAATTGTCGACCAATGGCTATGTCCACCCATACCAGCGATCCATTTCCTTATTTACGGAGTCAAGGGTATTAAAATAAGTCTCCGCGTGGGCTTCTATCACAGTATTTGAAAGAGAGTCAACGCACTTCATATATTGGGAAAACGTTGCTGATGAGATACTAGAGCGGTTGTTCTTCTCCGTCAGAGGTTATATGGTAATCTGTCTTTCCTTTGTTGTTGATTTGGGAGAAGAAAGCCATGCGTGTGGTGTTTATGGGAACTCCTGAGTTTGCGGTTCCTACACTTCAACATCTGGTCAATTCGGAGTGTTCGGTCGTCGGTGTGGTGTGCCAACCAGACCGGCCCAGTGGGCGAGGGAAAAAAATCCGGTTTGGCCCTGTGAAAACTTTTGCCCTGGCCCAGAATCTTTCCGTCGTCCAACCGGAGAAAATGAAAGATCCCTCATTCCTGGAGACCCTTCGGTCATGGAATCCGGATGTCATGGTGGTGGCCGCATATGGGCGAATTTTGCCTCAGGTCATTCTTGATCTTCCCCCAAAAGGCTGTCTGAATGTGCATGGCTCGCTGTTGCCCAAATATCGAGGGGCAGCCCCTATTCAATGGGCCGTCATCAATGGGGAATCCGAAACGGGAGTGACCATCATGGTGATGGATGCGGGCATGGATACCGGCGACATTCTCGAACAAGCCGTGGTTCCTATATCTGCAGAAGACACGGCAGGGGATGTGGCAACACGAATGGCGGAGATGGGTGGAGGCCTCCTGGTTTCCACTCTTCATAAATGGACGGAAGGGACGGTGGTTCCTAAACGGAAGAACGAATCGGAAGCCACCCTTGCGCCAATACTCAAGAAAGAGGATGGGCTCTTGGATTGGGGGCAATCCGCCATAACCTTAGCGAATCGGATACGAGGCTTGTCTCCCTGGCCTGGTGGCTATACGTTTGTGGAGGGAGAGCGATGGGGAATCTGGAAAGTTCAGGTAGAGGAGCATGACGGGAATTCTGCGTTGCCTTCGAAGGATAATTCTTCTGTGCCGGGAACGCTCATGGGAGTGACCAAACACGCGATCCACGTTCAGACAGGCAATGGCGTGTTGCAGCTCATAGAAATTCAACCGGCGAATAAGAAACGAATGGCCGTGGCCGATTATGTCGTTGGCCACCCTATTGAAGTGGGAATGCGGTGTGTGGGGAAAAGCGGGTAGGAGAGCAAGACGAGAACCCATCTGACCACCATTCCCTTTCTTGCAAAGTTTTAAGAATGAAGTTCGCACACGACATATAATAGGATGAAAAGGGGAAGCCAATGAGTGAAGAAACGTCAGAGTTGGTGGCCTATATTCAAAGCCAAATAGAGGAAATAACCACCATCCACGCTCAAGCGGAGAAGGCTCTTAATGCGGTGCAGGGGAAAGACCATGTCACGAAATGGAAACGAAAAGTGGTTGATGGCCTCGCGCCCTTCGTGAGCCCGGAATATCTTCAGCACATCACCAAGGAGTGGTTGGAAACGACCTACTTTGTCGGGGATGTTTTCGATGAATTAGCTGATGAAGTGGATATGTGCCGCCGACATCTCAAAAAGTTGGCCAAAGATATTCAGACCACCGGCATTCCTTAACTATGCATTCTTAAAGAGTAATGATATGGCCTTTTGTAACCATCTCTTTGCCTAATGGCATTGCTTCCTCCATATCCCCGCAAGCGGCTGGGCCAGCATTTCCTTATTGATCCCAATCTGCTTCGAAAGATTGTTAGCCTGGCGGACATCCAGCCTTCAGATTCTGTGTGCGAAATTGGTCCGGGTGGGGGCGCGCTGACCGGGTTGTTGTGTCAGACTGCCAAGCAGGTGCTGGCCTTGGAAGTGGATCCCCGAATGGTGGAATTCTTGAAGACCGAATTGGCTGGTTCCCCCAACCTCGAGGTTCAAGAGCAGGACGCGCTTCGGTATTCTTTCGAGGACCTTCCAGAGCACACCATCATTGTCGCGAATCTGCCCTATAATATTTCGACGCCCATTATGTTTCGATTGCTAGAGGCGAAACAGAAAATTACCCGCATGGTGTTGACCATACAATTGGAAGTGGCGCAGAGGTTAGTGGCCAAGCCGAGCACCAAAGACTATGGGGTGCTATCCGTGATGGTGCAACACTTGGCGGAGGTGAAATTTGGTTTTAAAGTATCCAGAAAATGTTTCCGCCCGGTTCCGAATGTGGACTCCGGTGTCGTGCGGCTGGATATTCGGCAGGGTCACCAGGACAAACCAGAAGACTTGGCCCAATTCCAATGGACGGTCCGTGCCGCTTTCGGCCAGCGCCGTAAAACCCTCATGAATGCCTTTCGGTCAGCGGGTATCCCGGACGAATGCTTAACCCAGGCCCAACAGGGCACAGGCATCTCCCTCAGCCGCCGTGCTGAAGCCTTGTCGGTAGAAGAATTTGGGCATTTGAGCAAGGCCTTGCCTCCCTTTTGGAATTTCCTCTGTTCCATAAATTCTCCATTTTCTTATTAATAATTGTTGGAATGGCGTATGGGTTGTTTGCTCAATAGAAACCCTTATGGTACGATTTTTTGGTATGAGTATTTTCCCGAGTAAGAAGGTGGTCAAAGGTAAGCAACAGCCGCGAGAGATTTCCTCATTAACTATTCAAATTGTTGGGATTTTTCTGGCTACGGTTGGAATTTTGTGTCTGCTGAGTATTCTCACCTTTTCGCCCACCGACCCTGTTCTACTTTTTTCGAATGCTTCCCCTGATGGCGTTCCGAATAATGCTGTTGGTCTGATGGGCTCTACGGCCGCCTTTTCCCTGTTTACAGTAGTAGGTGGTGGGGCGTTTGTGGTGCCACTCTTGTTTGTTGGTTTTGGGACTCAATGCCCTCTGGTCCGAACGGTGGAAGGTGACCATCGGCGGATGGGTGGGATCGTTATTGGCCATCCTGTCTGTGAGTGCTTTGTTGCACTTGCAATCTTCGACCATTGCCACGGCTGATGCCTCTGGTCACTGGTCTGGTGGGTTCGTTGGGCAAGGGGTCTCGGAAATCTTGGGTACCTACTTTGGGTCCATCGGGGCCGCGATTATTTTAGGTGCAATGTTATTGATGGCCTTTTTATTGTTGGTGCCGGTGTCTCTTGGACAAATGGCTCGTGGCACGATAGCCCTTGTGGGACGTCTTCGGGATAGCGTGGTCGCATCCCTCGTTGCGATCAAAGATCATGAATGGTGGGCGCCGGATACCGAACCCAAAAGAAATAAATCCATACGCATTAATCGGGAATTGGCTGCACGTGGAGGGATTGGGAATCTGGGTTTGGATTCCATCATCGAATTGCCCAAAGGGTCAAAGGCCCAATCAGAGTCGAACCCAATTCTGCCAGACCCCGAGCCATGCCTTGCTTTGACTGATCAATCGGATAATGGCTATCTGGTGCGCAAAACCGTGGGGGAAGCCTACCAAATGCCTTTGCCTGAGGATCTTCTTGATACACATGCGGCCCGGGCTACTCATCAGACCGATTCAGTTTTAAAATCCCAGTCCGACATTCTGGTGCAGACGCTGGCCAGCTTTGGGATTGAAGGAAGTGTGACCGATGTGCATCCCGGGCCGGTGATTACGATGTATGAATTTGCACCGGGCCCGGGCATTAAAGTCGCGCGTATTGTGAATTTATCAGATGATTTGGCGATGGCACTGAAAGCGTTGAAGGTTCGGGTCGTGGCGCCGCTGCCTGGAAAATCGACGGTTGGCATTGAAGTGCCGAATCCGCAGCGGGAAACCGTGGGCTTGAAAGATATGTTGACCTCGGAGGCGTTTGTCCGAACACGGTCCAAATTGGCGCTAGCCCTGGGTAAGGATATTTATGGTCGGCCTGTCGTCATTGATCTGCGCACGATGCCTCATCTGCTGGTGGCTGGTGCGACCGGTTCGGGCAAAAGTGTGGGGTTAAATTGTTTGTTATTGAATATTTTGTTCACGGCCCATCCCGATGAGGTCAAGCTCCTCTTGGTGGATCCCAAAGTTTTGGAGTTGCAAGTGTATGATGGGATCCCCCATCTTATCCGACCGGTGATTACGAATCCGAAGGAAGCGGCCAGGGGACTGAGTTGGGTGGTGCAAGAAATGGAACGGCGCTACCGAGTGTTAGCCGAACTGGGTGTCAGGAATATTGATGCCTATAATCGGAAAGTGGTAGAGCTTCAAGAAACCGGCTCAACCGGTCCCAGAAAAAAAACGAAGTTGACCAAAGGGCAGTCGATGGAAGTAGATGAGGCGCCTGGCTTAGAGACCCCCATTGAGGAACGTACGACGTTACCCTATATTGTAGTCGTGATCGATGAATTTGCGGACTTGATGATGGTGGCACCGAAAGATATTGAGGATCGCATTGCCCGACTTGCGCAAATGGCGAGAGCTTCGGGGATCCATCTCATTTTAGCGACGCAGCGGCCTTCCGTGGATGTGGTGACAGGGATCATCAAGGCCAATTTCCCTGCACGCATCGCGTATCAAGTGTCCTCGAAAACTGATTCCCGGACCATATTGGATGCCAATGGTGCCGAAAGTTTATTGGGGAAAGGTGATATGCTGTTTTTAGCCTCAGGGACAGGGCGCATTGTTCGGCTGCATGGGCCGTACGTGTCAGATGATGAAGTCCGGAATGTGGTGGAATGGGTCAAGTCGCAGGCGACTCCAATTTACGATGAAGCAGCTCTAGCGGCGGTACAGGAATCTCCTGCCGAAGATCAGGAGGCGGATGAAACCTATGAACGAGCGAGAGAATTGGTGATGACGACGGGGCAGGCCTCAGCCTCATTTATTCAACGGCGATTACGTGTAGGCTACCCTCGTGCGGCTCGGATGATTGAGCAGATGGAAGCAGAAGGCTTAGTGGGTGCACCCGGTCGTGATGGGCGACGGGAGGTATTGGCCCGAGGAACTGCCACGGCGGAGATTGGATGAAGAGGTTGAACGTGTTCAGGCTCATCGTTTTCGGTACGACTGTTGTTCTGAGTCATGGAGCAGGTGCCTTGGCCTCCAATGTGGAAGATGTGGTTCGTCTTGTAGATGCTCGGTATGCCAAGACTCAGGATTTGCAAGGTGAGTTCACCCAAGAAACGATTATCGAAGGATTTGAAACCGGGTTTAAGTCGACGGGACGATTTTATTTGAAAAAGCCCGGTCTTTTGCGCTGGGATTACCTTGAGCCATCGAAAGAGCATATTTATGTGGATGGTGATGAGGTAATGATGTATGTCCCCGAACATCAACAAGTGGTGAAGGGCACTCTCACCCAAATCTCGGCCTCGAAAGGTCCCTTAGCACTGCTTTTGGGGAGTGGGGAAACTTTCCAAACAATTCACGGTGTTGGAGTCTCCTGAGGATTCTAGCGACACCCAAAAAATACCGGATTTGACCTTAATCCCTAAGCCGGATGGAGATACGGCCCCAACAATCAAAAAAATCATGCTGCAATTACTCCCTGATTCGTATCTCATTCAAACTATTACCATCTTTGAAACGAGCGGAAACATTTCTCGAGTACATTTTGATCATATTCAGGTGAATCAAGGGCTTGCGACCAATCTGCTGAAGTTTACTCTTCCACCGGATGTCGTGGTGGTTGATTTTCCTACTTTTTAGAGAAGGATGTCTGATTTGGTGCGGAGGCTCAGTGAATTGCCAAAAAGGATGAACAGAAATGGCTGAACGTATTTTAGTTGTAGACGATGATGCCGGGGTTCGTGAAGCGTTGTCGGAGTTTTTGCTTTCTCTCGGGTATGGGGTGGTGGCGGTTGAAAATGGTGAAGATGCCTTGGCTGAATATGGGAAAGGTGATTTTGATGTGGTGATGGCAGACTTAATCATGCCCAATATGGATGGCATGGAGTTGTTACGGCAAATTCGTGAGACTAAGAATAACGAGGTAATTTTTCTGATGATTACTGGCCATCCCTCAATTAGTACGGCGGTGGAGGCTATCAATCGTGGGGCGGATGATTACATTACGAAACCGTTTCATTTGGAAGATGTGAAATTGCGCATCTCGAAAGCGTTAGAAAAGCAAACCTTGAAAGGCCGGCTCAAGACAGCACAAGGACTGGCCTGGGGGTTAATGCTGTCTATTCCTCTCTGGCTCCTTCTTGGAATTATCCTGGTTATCCTCTTTAAAGGGTAAAAACCGTTCCTTCCCTTCGCTTATCCATCCGTGGTGGTTGTACAGTAGGATATGTTTGGAATGAGTGTGAACCCTGTATCAGGGATGATCAAGATTGTCCTATCGATTGTAATAGGTGTTGTGATTGGGAGTGCAACTTCTTTAAATGCCTTCAATCGTCACATCACTGAAGATCCCACAAAAGTTTTACACAAATATTTATCATTGGATAAAAAAGGTTCTCGATTAGAGGCCTCTTCTTGGCAAGTGGTTGCACCCTATGTGGATTGGAAGGAAGAACCCGCTTGGGGCCATGTGGTCGTCATTTCACAATTTCACATTGTGGATGATGTAACACAATGGGAGATTGTGAATGGGCTCGAAGCAAAAATTCCTGTCGTTTTTGATGTACTCGGAACGATGCATTGGGAAAGTGTGACGTTTGTTTCTGATCCCCATCAGGAAACCTATTTGTTTCATATCAAAGCCGTCTATGATCGATGGCAAATTGTTCATCCTCAGCTTCCCCCTCATGTGGGTCGACAACGAATGATGGATTTTGTGCGGTGGGCGGAGCTGAGCGAACCCGAGGCAAAGAGGAAAGCGTTGTTTGCCTCATTATATAAACAACTGAAAGCGAAAAAGCAGAAAGATCTTCAGCAATGACAAAATGGCGTGCGGAGGTATTGCTCTTTGATTTTGATGGCACTCTGATTGATTCAAAGGTGGATATTGCCACGGCCGTGAATTTAACCCTGGAAGACTTGGGTTTGCCTCTTCGAACCGTGGAAGAGATTTTTAGTTTTGTAGGGGATGGTGTCAAGCGACTGCTTCGTCTGTCGGTCGGGGAGGAAAATCCCGATCAGTATGACCGGGCTCTGGAGGTTTTTCGCAAACATTATTTGGAAAATTGTGTGCAGACCACGAGATGGTATCCGGGGATTTGTGAGGTGCTTCAGCACTACAAGGATCGCAGAAAAGTGATTGTGACCAATAAGTCTCTGGAATATACCCTAGCTATTGTGGATGGTCTGCAGGCACGGGATCTGTTTCAGCACGTAGAAACACCTCGAGATACGGCGGAACTTAAGCCAGAACCCGTCATGTTAGAACGAGCCCTTGAAGTATTAGGGGCCGACCCGGCGCGCACCGTAATGATTGGTGATAGCACCAATGACGTTCGAGCAGCCCGGGCAGCTGGCGTTAGGGGATGTGCAGTGGGTTATGGATATGGAAATCGTGAAAAAGTCACGGCATTACAGCCGGATTTCTATTGTGAAACTCCACATGATCTTCTCGATTTATTTTAACCTAAATTGAGCGATTTTTTATGGCGACCTGCACCCAATCCCTTGCGCGTCAGCGATTTTGAAATGCCTTGACAAACCAAACGGGTCTGCCTGAGTTTTTCAAAACCCCTGGCATCTCAAGGTCTTGGCACATCTCATCCATAAAAAATCGCTCAATTTAGGTTTAAACCCTTCCCTCCTGGTCGAAAGCGAATTCTGGCCAGTTGCTGAGACTCAACCACAGGCGGTCGAAATCAGACGGGGATTTTAAAGTTGTGACTGAGCTAAGTTTTCTTTTATGATGGCTTGAAATTTTCACGGGAAATTTCGTGTCCTTGATGGATAATCACACAGAGGGATGAATGGCACAGCCGGTGGTGACATGTTTAGATATGGAAGGGGTCTTATTCCCGGAAATCTGGCTTGGATTAGCCGAGAAAGTCGGGCTGGAGGAACTCCGTCTGACGACGCGGGACATTTCCGATTATGATGTGCTCATGCAGAAGCGGTTGAAAGTGTTGCGAACGCACGGTATTACCATTCATGATATTCACGATGTTGTGCGAACGATCTCTCCTTTGCCAGGTGTTCCAAAGCTTCTTGCTTGGTTGCGTGAACGATGTCAGCTCATTATTTTGTCAGATACGTTTTATGAGTTTGTCGGGCCGTTAATGGAACAGCTTCAATTCCCGACTATTTTTTGCCATAGCTTGGGCATTGATTCTGATGGATTCATTACGGATTATTTCCTTCGTCAGAAAGATCAAAAGCGACAGGCAGTCAGCGCGTTAAAAAAACTCGGTTTCAAAGTATTGGCCGGGGGCGACTCCTATAATGATGTCTCTATGTTACAAGAAGCGGATGCTGGATTTTTCTTCTGCCCCCCCGAATCCATTGTGCAGGAGTATCCGCAGTTTCCCGTGGCCAAAACCTATTCAGAATTTCAAGAGCATTTAGGCCGAGCCGGTGGATTTCCTCCCTGAGATGTCGTGCCTTGTAAGTTAGATTGTGCTATGTTCCCCCTCTCTTGAGATCCTGCTGATCTCCGGCTGTTTTATCTCCCCCACGAAATGGCTCCCCTGCCGGTTTCCTCAATTAATTAGGGAAAGGAAGGGGCTTAATACCAAAAAAAGAAAGGAGTCTTAAGAATGCGTGTTTCTCTCACACGAGTATGGGTCCTCATTCTTGTCATTTTGGCTATGATGGCCGTTTCTGGTTGCCTGGGTAATCGAAATTGGCAGTATCCACCTTCTGCATCCGGGACTTATCTTGAGAATCAAGCAGCCTCAGCTGTTACAGCTAAAGCCATTGTGATTCCGTTAGAAGACTTAAGAGGGAGTGAGGTGAAGGAAGAATATTGGAAAGCCGCGATTCCTTTTGTGCCTTATGGTGATGCCATGTATGAACGTCCGGAAGCTGCTGAAAACCCGGAAGAAGTGGATATTGTCCGTTTTGATCCCTCGGAGGATTTCGCCAAGGCTATCGCCGCAGAGCTTTCTCAGGCAGGAATTTATTCATCCGTAACGTTTGCGAAAGATGCCCAGCAAGAACATGCTGACGTGGTATTTCGTGGCCGTTTACACTCCACTGAGTGGAAACGGAGGTTATACAGTTATTTGTTTGCGCCCCTCGGAGTGGTGTTTTGGATGTTGGGATTGCCTATGAGCGAAACAACCACTCATCTCGAATTTGACCTTCGTCTCACTCCTGTGAATGATCCCACTGAGGTTCTTTGGAGTATGAGGATGGAATTTGAAGGCAAACAGCTTGATAGTCCTTATTACGGCCTTGAGGCTGCGGTGGAGAGCTACCCCATTGCTATCCAAGAGGCTCTCAAGCCGGCCATCGCGGATTTGGTAGGATTGGCCAATCAGGACCCCAGTCGGTTGTTGCCTCGCTAAGGGTTGTTCGTGCAACAATAACTTCCAAGAATTCGCACTCAGGTTTGGGTCAGATTGGGTCAATCTAAGGAAGCAAAACCGCCGGCGTCGCAAGGTCGACGCTGAGGATTGTGCGAGTGAAGATCGGCCAAAGATGGCCTGAAGGTGGGATGCGAAAATGGGAATTTATTGTTTCGCGAGCCCTAAGTTGTTGGAATTATTGAAGACTTAAAAAAAGATGTCATGGTAGGTTGATATTTCGTCGCCAGAAGATTATTTTTAGGCTTTAGGAAGCGAAAAAACGACCGATAATGATGAAGAATGAAGGGTATTGAATAGATTCCTTCCTTTGGGTTGAGGACTGCATGTCCATAATTCTGGGTATCAAAAAGTTGGAATGTGCATCCGGTGGATATGGATGAAATTGTTGTGTTGATAACGGCGGGATCTGAAACCGAGGCGACAAATATTGCTAGAGCGTTAGTCGAGCAAGAATTAGTGGCCTGTGTGAATGTTCTTCCTGGTGTACGTTCAATCTTTCAATGGAAAGGCAAGGTCACCGAAGAACGTGAATTTTTACTAGTGGCCAAAACGGTGAGCCAGGCCTTTGAGCAGGTGGCGACAACGGTGAAGTCTTTACATAGCTATGACGTTCCAGAAGTTATTGCGCTTCCAATTCGACATGGGCTTCCCGAATACCTAAGCTGGGTTCGAGACGTCACCAAGCAGGCCAGTCAATCGGCCTAAATCTACTGGGTAATGGTTGAAAGCAATTGTAATGACCACTCTTAATATTTCCCTTTCAACAGCATCGGTGATCGAATGAAAGAATCTGAAGAAACGCTGACGGTTATTGTTTTTCGTGGAGCACGGGCCAATCCATGGCGGCTAAAAATCCGCAAAGTGTTTGTGAAGCATGGTTTGATTTGGGGATTGGCGTTGCTCTTGATTCAGGGTGGAATCGTGACACATTATGTCTACCAATGGAATCAGCTCAGTGAATTAGAGGGAATTAAGGAGGAGCTGAATTCTACCCGGGCCAAAACCACTACGTTTTCAACAGAAGTTGATGGCATGAAGAAACGGATGTTGGCTCTAGAAAACCTCAACCGAAAATTGCAAACGATGTTCGGGCTGGAGCCTGATGAAATTCAGGGTTTACCTTCAGACCTTGCGGGAAGAGGTGGAGAAGAATTGCCCTATGAAGACTTGCAAGACGAAGCGGATTTTCAGCCTGTTGTCTCCAATGACCGAGTTTCCTCTATAAGCGGGGCCGATGGTTCTAGCGCATTTTTGACGACCAAGAGGCAAATAAACGAAATAAAAGTGGGGCTCGATTGGTTGAGCCAAGAGACCGAATTTGAGAGCCAAATTCTGGAAGAGCTTTCCACTGTGGCCCAAAAAAAAGCTGCCCAATGGGCCTCGACTCCGTCTATTTGGCCTGTGAGCGGAAGAATTACATCGCGTTTTGGGCCAAGAGTATCTCCATTTACCGGGAAAAAAAGAATGCATGCAGGGGTTGATATTGGTGCGCGCACCGGCACTGAGATTCGATCACCGGCTTCTGGAAAAGTGGTTGTGGCAGCATATGACAGCCGAATGGGAAAATTTATTCGTATTGATCATGGATATGGAATTGAGACCACGTATGGCCATTTGTCCAAAATTCATGTGAAATATGGTGATCGAGTGCATCGAAGCGATCTCATTGGACTGGTTGGTAGCACAGGAAAATTCTCAACTGGGCCCCATCTACATTATCAGGTCGCCGTTAATGATAAGGTCGTTAACCCCATTCATTATATTCTCGACTAACAACCCTTCCTCAAATGGCGAGCATGGCCAGGCCTTCTCCCTGTATAGATGCTGTTTTTCTGAGCTGATTATCCCTCCTGTTTTTGATTCCAGATCTTCTGGGACAAAGGACCTAAGCACCTGGAAGGCCTCATGGGTCTTCTTTTTGCTACAGTGGGCCTTCTTTTGCATTGAATTATCAGTCAATATCACCTAAATTATTCCTTGAAGAAATTGATTAAGTCTGATTTCTCTGTTAGCTTGCTGAAGTGTATGTACCTTCAGTATTTTGACCAGATACAACTTGATTTTTTTCACTAGCAAACGGCTGTTTCTCAATCCAATATTTTTAAACTAGGAGGAGACAGATATGAGTCTTGATTACGTGAAATTTACCCCGGGCTTTGGAAAGTTTATGCCCAAAGAATATCGCGATATGGTGGATCATGGTCCATTTGGCAAAAAGACAACAGTATCCCAAGTTGGCACGTTTAAAGAAATCATGGAAGAACATCCCATGTGTGCGGGATGCGCGATGACGTTGTTTATCCGTTTAGCGTTTATTGCCCTTCCGAATCCTGAAGATACGATTATGGTGGGGACGGCTGGTTGTGGCCGGTTGGCGATTTCCCAAGCTGCCGTTCCATTTGTCTATGGGAACTATGGTGATCAAAATGGGGTAGCGAGCGGGTTATCTCGTGGACTTCGATTACGGTTTGGTGATCGTCCCAAAGATGTCGTGGTGATGGCCGGAGATGGGGGGATGGCAGATATTGGCTTTTCTTGTACCTTGCATTCCTGGTTTCGAAAAGAAAAATTTACGACCATCATGTTAGATAACGAAGTGTACGGAAATACAGGTGGTCAAGAGAGTGGAATGACGAATAAAGGGCAAGTACTCAAGATGGCGCCACTTGGGAAAAAGTTTGAAAAAATGGATATGATAGGAATGGCCAAGGTGGCAGGATGTGCATATGTGGCGACGGTGGTTCCCAATAATCCCCGGAGAGTAGAAAGTGTCATCAAAAAAGCGGTATTAATTGCAAGAGAAGTGGGTCCAACCTATATCCAAGCCTATACGTCCTGTAATATCGAATATGCGATCCCGACAGATCAAGTCTTGCAAGATTGTAAGGATGTGGAAAATGATCGTTATAAATTCACTGAGTATCTTACAGACGAAGCGAAGGAACACTTGTCTACACTCTATGGATATAAAGAATATCTCCCAAAACCAGCAGCCGCGTTAACAAAAGGGTAATTTTTTGGCCTAACTGGCGTGGGTTGTCTTGGAACTTTAGAGATGATGATGGAGGTTGAACATGGCTATTCGTTTTAACATACGCATGGCGGGTCTTGGGGGTCAGGGTGTCGTGACCGCCTCACATATTTTTAGCACGGCGGTTATTAATGCCGGTGGGGAAAGTACCATCGTTCCTTTCTATGGGTCTGAAAAGCGAATGGCTCCCGTAGAAAGTTATGTGCGCGTCTCGGATGAGCCAATTTATGAAATTGGAGAAATTACCTTCCCCCATATCCTCATGATCTTTCATCCGCAGTGCATCACCCATGGAAAGAGTTACACGAATCCTTTTTATTTTGGGTTAAAACAGGATGGAGTCGTACTTATCAATAGCAATGAACCAATGACACTTGAGCCGGATCAAACAGCCGAATTAAAAGACTTAAATGCGAAAATTTATTATCTCCCGGCGACTAAGATGTCGCTAGATGTGGCGGGAATAGATCTGGCCACGAATATGGCCATGGTTGGAGCAATCGGAGCGATCACGGGTCTTGCAGACTTAGAGGCCATGGGTACGGCGGTGAAAGATCGATTTCTAGGAAAGGGTTTTGTGGTGTCAGGTGGGACTGCTGCACTTGATAGCGTTGTGGAAAGAAAGTTCAAGAAAAAGGCAGAGCTGATTGATAAAAATTTAGCAGTGGTCAAGGCTGCGTGGGATTATTGTTTTGAACATGGTTGGGCGACGAAGGCGAAAGATTCAACCACTGCAGGTGCAAGTGCGTAGTGTGCATATTGTGAAAGGGGACTGTCGATGTATTTAGTTGCGAATATTGATCAGGAAATATGTGCCGCAACGAGCTGTAAGTTGTGTACACAGTATTGCCCGGAAGCCAATACAATTCAATATAACGTTGAGGCAGGAAAAGATAAAGGTTTGAAGTATGGTTCCGCCTATGTTGCAGTGGATCGTTGTAAAGGCTGTGCTCAATGTGTGTGGGTGTGCGATAACATGGCCAAGCATCATGCCATTAAGATGGAAATGATTGATCAAATCGGGGATCAGGCACTCACCGAAAACATTTCGTACCATGAAAAAAATACAACAGCGGTTTTAGCAAGTCCGTGGAAGTCCTGACCTCAATCATGTCTTTGTTGAGTTCGTATTTAATTTGAATCGGAGTTCAACGTGGAATTAACGAAAGAACTAGAAGAAGCAATCGTGGCACCAGGGCCACAAGGTTTCCATCCACCCTCGGCTGCGGAACTTGGCGTATTAACGCCGGACGAAGGATATGGTCTGAAATTTGGCCATGTTGTTGAGGAAGAACTGGCAATGGAAGCCATGGCGCGTACGATGTTCACAAGAAAAAATGCGACTATTTTCCCTGGGCCATTGGTGTTATGGGCATGGAATGACCATGCAGCGGATAAGGCAAAAGCTGTGTTGGAATTGGCTGCCCAAATTCCTGAGGTTTTAATCATTCCAATGCCAGACTACAGACCTAAGTATCCAAAAGTTGAGCCTGAAGAAGCCATTAACCCGAATCATCCCAATCTGACGATTTGGGGGAACAAGATTGAAGCCTGTATATTTGTTGGAGTGCATTGCCATTATGCCAATCTCACCCTCAAGATGATTCGGGCAGGAACTAATTGTTGGACTTCGGCTATTTGTGCGGAACAAGGCCATGAAGATGCCATGTTCACGGTTCGAGATTCTGATGCGGTAAAAATTAGACGGGTAACGGCTGTCTTTAAGCGGGTACGCGAAGAGATGGGGATTGCATTGCCGGATCATAAAGAAAATGTTCGCTTTACTGGACTCCAGTCCCTTGTCCATGGAAACAAGACGCACACCAATCCGTTAGATTTCACGATTGAAACGCCAGGTGATGGGAATGCGGCGGCCTTTGGGCATAAAGCTGAACACATGCAAAAAGAAGCATAAGTGTGTTGAAATTTTACTTTAGCAATAGGGGAATGATGCCATGAGTGAAGGTTTAGAAACAGAAGTCAAAACCAATCCCCAAGGCGATCCAATTACTAGTGCTCCTGCTGCACCAGCGCCCGCTAGTAGTGAAAGAAAAGACCCTCATGGGGAAGCCAAACGCCAGCGGGAAGTTTCTGCGGACTATATGTTTTTTGAGGCTCCTCGTGAACGGGAATTTATTACAGGTAGTGAATGTGCAAAAGAAGCCGTGAGGCGTTCAAATGTAGATTTATCCGTGGCCTATCCCATTACCCCGCAAAGTGAAACATTGCAACTAATTGGGGTCTTGTATGGGGAAGGCTATGTGAAGGAATTCTATCGAGGGGAAGAAGAATTTGGAGTCATGTCGGCAATTGCCGGGGCCTCGCGCGCAGGTGTCCGAGCCTTTACAGCCACAGCAGGTCCGGGAACATTACGTGGTCTTGAACCCATCGTCTCGTGGGCTGGTCACCGTCTTCCTGCCGTTTGCATGTTTACGTGCAGAGTCGTTAATGCTCCATTGGCTATCCAACCGGATAATGTTGAAATTGCCTATCTTTTGAACAGCGGAATGATTGTATTTCATGCTGAAAATCAGCAGGATTTGTTCGATTTCATCATGAAGGCGTTTGTTATCAGTGAAAAAAATGATGTGACTCTCCCTGTAGGTGTCTGCTGTGATGGTTTTTTTGTGACGCATGCTCGAGGATATTGTTCAATGCCCGATCGGGGGATCAAGTTGCCAGGTCGGGATCCTTACCGGGGGTCTGTGCCAGTTTTAGATGCTGAAAATCCTCCAGCTCGATTGTCTCGTGATGCTCCAGTACAAAAATCGAATTTTATGGCCTACAACATTCACGCCGTCTGGCAACAAGAGGTGTGGGCAGGGGTCGAACGGTCAAGAAAATATATTGAACACTATATGGATGGCTTGTTAGAAGCTCAGGATGTGGAGGGGGCAGACGTTCTTCTTATTGCTTCGGGGAGTGCAGCGGCCCAATCCCGCGAAGCGGTTCGCCAATGCAGGAAAAGGGGATTAAGGCTGGATTGATCAAGATTCGTTCATTGCGACCTTTCCCAACAACCGAACTGAGGAAGCTTTGTACTAAAGCCAAGCTTATTGTCATTCCCGAGTTTAATTATGTCGGATGGTTGGCTAAAGATGTGGCTACGGCAATTTATGGGTTCTCCCAAGCAAAAATTGTGGCTGGGTCCGCATGTCTACGGGGGAATGTCCATGCCGGTTGAAATGATTACGGATGAAGTGGAATGTGGTCTGACTGGGAAAAAGTCCAATACTGTTCCACCTTCAGCAATTATGGGAGCGGCAGATCCGGCGGCTGTGGCAGAATTTATGAAAAGCATATAACTCAATTGTCCACCAATTGAGTCAATTGACAAGCCCGTCCCAAAGAAATTGGGGCGGGCTTTTCTGTATTATCTGTGAACTTCTATAACAGCATGAGCCCTAGGCTACCAAGACGAATTCTTGTTACAAACGATGATGGCATCGATGCGCCAGGCATCCGTGCCTTGGCAAAAGCCCTGGCAGCTTTGGGAGAAGTCTGGGTGGTGGCACCGGAAAAAATGCAAAATGCGGTAGGACGAGCCATGACATTGCATAAACCATTGCGTCTTCGGCAAATGCGCGCACGGTGGTTTGCCGTCAATGGTACTCCAGCGGATTGTGTTACCTTGGCCATCTGTCATCTTCTAGAGACAGACTTGCCCCAGTTGGTTGTATCCGGGATTAATAAGGGATGGAATTTAGGAGATGACGTCACCAATTCTGGTACGGTCGCCGGAGCGTTGGAAGGCATGCTTCATGGGATACCGTCCATGGCCGTTTCCTTAGAGGATTGTCCCCAAGCCTCCTACACGGTAGCTGGGTATTATGCAGAACAATTGGCAAAACATATTTTCAAAAGTAGTCTGCCCGAAGGCACGATTCTCAATGTGAACGTTCCTGGTTCAAAAAAAGAGGCAATAGTTGGTTTTCAATTCACCAGTTTGAGCCAACGTCGATACCATAAACCTGTGGTGGAAAAAATTGACCCGAGGGGAGGGTCGTATTTCTGGATCGCAGGGGAACGAGAATCGTGGGCCAGAAAAAAGCCTTCCGATCATAATGCTGTAGAAAAAAATATGGTTTCCGTCACCCCGCTGCATTTAGATTTAACCGATTACGATGCCCTCAATAGGCTGAAGAGTTGGGGGAAAAGCCTCTCTATGGGAAAATCAACTTCTGTTGCAACTGCTCGACGAGAAACCAAAGTGAAAAGAGGTAAGACCGGAAGCTAGGAGCCTGTCGGACTTAGGAAGAATCGGCCACAAAAGTGTCTCAGCGGTCCATATTTCGCTGATTTCTTGGGCCAGAGTCCCACTATGGGCCGGCGAAATCATCAAAACTTGACCTCGCTTAACCACTTTTTCGCTCTCGATTCCCTAAGTCCAACAGGCTCCTAGGTATTGTAAAGGATTATTATCCAGGCATCTTTATCGAATTATATGGAATGGGCTAAACAATTATATGACTGGATGCTTTCATGGGCTGACTCGCCCTATGGAGTTCCAGCTCTCTTTGGTTTGGCCTTTGCCGAATCCTCTTTTTTCCCACTTCCGCCTGATGTGTTATTGATTGCCCTGGCCCTTGGCAATCCTGCACATGCCTGGTGGTATGCTGCGGTTGCCACGGTTGGGTCGGTTTTAGGAGGGGCATTGGGCTATGGCATTGGCTGGTATGGCGGACGTCCTGTGTTGAAAAAAATCATGGGACAGGAACGTGTGGATGTTGTGCATGACTATTTCCAGCGGTATGAAGCCTGGGCCATTCTCATCGCTGGGTTTACCCCCATTCCCTATAAAATTTTTACTATTGGGGCCGGAGCATTTTTTGTAGATTTCAAAACCTTTATGGTGGCCTCGATAGTCAGTCGAGGTGGACGTTTTTTTCTCGTGGCCGGTGCCATACAACTCTTAGGCCCATGGATGAAAGACATTATTGAAAAATATTTTAATCTCTTTTCTATCGCGTTTATCGTTCTTTTAGTCCTAGGTTTTTGGGTTGTGAAACATCAGGGGCAGAAAATCGCACAAAAGACCTCTTCCCGAGAGCCGTAGGCGATGTCGATTGTTCTCTATAATACCAAGACCAAGAAAAAAGACGTCTTTGTCCCGTTGATCCCTGCGCAGGTCAGCATGTATGTCTGCGGGGTCACGGTCTATGATGATTGCCATCTAGGACATGCTCGTAGCGCTCTCACCTTCGACATGATCCGGCGCTATTTAGAATTTTCTGGTTACCAGGTGACCTATGTCAGGAACTTCACCGATATCGACGACAAAATCTTAAATCGCGCCAAGAAAGAAGATGTTCCTTGGAACGACATTAGCGAACGGTATATTCAGAATTTTTACAGAGACATGAGGGCATTGGGTATTACGAAACCTTCAGCAGAACCTCGTGCCACCCAACATATGCAGGATATTCTTAACATGGTCGAAGGCTTGGTCAACAAAGGCATGGCCTATCAGATAGAAGGCGATGTGTATTATTCCGTGAAGAAATTTTCTCCCTATGGACAACTGTCTGGAAAAAACCTGGAAGAGTTACAGGCTGGAGCTAGAATTGAGGTTGATACCCGGAAACAGGATCCAATGGACTTTGCCTTATGGAAAGCCTCAAAACCTGGTGAACCTGGCTGGGACAGCCCATGGGGAAAAGGCCGTCCGGGTTGGCATATCGAATGTTCGGCCATGTCGGTGGCCGAATTAGGCCCCACCTTCGATATCCATGGCGGAGGCAAGGATTTAATCTTCCCTCATCACGAAAATGAAATTGCCCAATCCTGCGCCTATACGGGCAAAGAGTTTGCGCGCTATTGGGTTCATAATGGATTTGTGACCGTGGACAAGGAAAAAATGTCCAAATCACTTGGCAATTTTTTCACGATCCGAGAAATTTTTGACAAATCACCGGTGGCAGATTCGGAAGCGATAACTGGTGAATGCCTGCGCTATTATCTCTTGTCGACCCATTATCGAAGTGATCTGAATTTTTCAGAACAATCCCTTCCTGAAGCGAAAGCGGCGTTGGATAATATTTATGGACTCATCAAGCGTTTGGTGGAACCCGATACCCAAAAGAACAAACAAGGTGAAGAAAATTTTGAACGAGTTTGTAAGAAGTTTGCCAATAAGTTTCAAATAAGTATGGATGATGATTTCAATACGCCAAAGGTGCTAGCGGCTTTTCAGGCATTTCGTGGAGAGGTCAATAAATTATTGGTGAAAGGATTGTCCGTTAAGGCTCAACAAAAAGCCCAAGAATGTTTTCAGAAATTTGGTAAACCATTAGGACTTTTCCAAATGGATCCTGCGAAATGGAAATTTTATGTATCGTCCCAGATTACAATACCTTATGAAGGCTTACAAAAAACAAATTCTAAAATTGCAGGAAATATGGTGTTTGATCCCCACATTCAAGAGGAATCAAGAAGTAAAGATGAGCATATTGAAAAACAAATTCAACTCCGCAATGAAGCCCGGGCCGAGAAAGATTTTTCCACTGCCGATAACATCCGAAAAGAATTAGCCGAACAAGGCATTATTCTGGAAGACCGACCCGATGGCACCACACGCTGGAAACGATGAACCAACCAGTGTGTTGTATGGGTTCCATACGGTCACCGAAGCTTTGCAATCGCCTTCCCGTGTCATTGAACGTCTCTGGCTAGCCAAATCTGATGGCCGCTATTCCCCCCTCACCCATTTAGCGAAAGAACACGGCATCCCATTTTCAGTCGAATCCCGAGAGCGATTGGATCGCTTAGCTGGGGACCGTCATCATCAAGGGGTTGTCGCCAAGGTCGCGGCAAAACAGTATTTGGATGGTGAAGAATTGTTAGATGAATTGGAACAACACAATGTTCTCT
>PVMK01124523.1_pt1 | contig 21473 bp, 21 predicted proteins | sample 1853481 | NCBI WGS metagenome assembly PVMK01 (sample SAMN08533507, study PRJNA380276) | Marine sediment metagenome, whole genome shotgun sequencing project.
TTCGTTCGTATCAAATTCCTGCGCATAGGCTGAACCGGCGACAATGGCGAGCATCAAGTACAGTGCCGATATTCTTTTCATGATGATAATTCTCCTGTGCGTAGTGACATGATGACGAACATACTACAGAAAACGATTCTCGCATCTCTCGGCGGCAAATTTGTTTCTATGGGTACGTTCATTGGCTGACTATTGCCTGATTGCTGTCGCCCATTAAGGTAGTCGCAATGACTCGTTAATGCCAATACATTCAGGAGAATTATCATCATGAAAAGAATATCGGCACTGTACTTGATGCTCGCCATTGTCGCCGGAAGACGCGGTGACCTGCTGGCCGCGGGCAAAGCGATAGGCCTCACGAACTCCGAGACGATTGCCAAAGCCGCCGGCATCCATAGACAGCGCCGTGTGAACGTGGGAATCGCCAAAAAGCGGCCGGCTGGCGAAGTTGCGCTCTGCATACGGAGAGTAGGTCTTGCCGGTGTAATCCTCGCTGTAGATTTCTGCAAGCTGCTCTTCGTTCGTATCAAATTCCTGCGCATAGGCTGAACCGGCGACAATGGCGAGCATCAAGTACAGTGCCGATATTTTTTTCATGATGATAATTCTCCTGCGCGTAGTGACATGATGACAAACATACTACAGAAAACAATTCTCGCATCTCTCGGCGACGAATTCGTTCGATATCCCGACCGGGCGATTCTGTCGATCAGGGTGTGTGTATGTCAACCAGCGATTCGCTTCGTGTCATATACAGGCGTTGGCAACGCTATCGAGTAAGCGGCGGCTTGCATTGAAATGCTGCCGCCATTCGCGGAATTCCTTGGCCAGCTAGTGGAAGCATTAATCGGCGCTGGACAAACGTGCTGAAATTATTCGTTTACGACCGGCTGTGGTCACTGTCGTATGGCGTACAATGGGCGGGACGAGTCGTCAGGAATTGAATGGTGTCGAGCGACCTTCATCAAGTCAGGCTTGACGACAATACCGCTGTGCCGACTCTTGTGCCCAATGATAATGGTGATACATGGATCGAGAGGAAATAGCGAAACGCTATATCGAGGCTTATGAGCGAAAGGATATCGCGGGCCTCCTGCGGCTTATGCATCCGCAAGACTCCTACTACGATGCCTTCTGGGGGGAAATCTGCAGTGGTCGCGAACGTGCCAGGTATTACGGCGGTGTTTTCGAACAGGATGCTTACTGGTATAAATCGGATGATGAATTAGTCACGACTCCGACAGGGTTCGTTATTCGCTACGTTGCGTATAACAAGAGCGACATCGAGGGACTTGTCCCCATATTCAATGGAGCGGAAGTCATGACGATGTCTGACGGTCTGATCCTGACCATCAGCGACTTCTATTGCGATCCAAATCCGGTCGAACTAATTGAAGTCTCTTTGCTTGCTGAAGAACATCACAGCAAGTCCAATATCGCACCGATAGGCTTAAGCGCTAAAACCTCCGGACGAATTAAGCGACGATTAGACGAGCTGGCAAGTGATCCGGCCATCTTTACAGACCCTTCCCTGACGGTTACACAGCTCGCTGACTGCGTGGATTGTTCGGTGATGCATCTTTTCCATGTATTGGAAGAAGAGCAAGGGACATCGTTTGTTAAATTCGTCAATGAGTGTCGGTCCCGATATGCGACTGATCTACTCACAGGTGCGCCAGGGAATGAGATCGATTTTCGGCTAGTCGCGAAACGGTCGGGCTTTGAGTCAGTTGAAGATTTCAATCGCGTTTTCTACGTAACGTTCGACATGACAGCGGACGAGTATCTGCAGCGCTTCTCAGAACAATAAAGATGTTTGCCAGAAACGATGGAGAACTCACGCCGCCGGTGAGTCTGCTTTAGACGTAGGGGCGGCATCCTGCCGCTCCTACGCCGGCTAATCGCCCGGTTTCCATCTGATGCTGCAACCGATACTTGCAATCTGCTGGTCGCTGACCGGCTGACCTGCCAACACGTTGTCCAGTGCAGCGCGTATGTCCTTGCCATCAACAGGTTCGTTGTTCGATGGTCGGCTGGCGTCGAGCTGACCCCTGTATACCAGGATGCGATTCGCGTCGAAAACGTAAAGATCAGGTGTGCAGGCCGCACGGTAGGCTTTCGCTACTGACTGATCGCCATCGATCAGGTAAGGGAATGTGTAGTTCCACTCATCCGCTTCCTTCTTCATGTTCTCGGGACTATCGCCCGAGTAACTATCGGCGTCATTGCTGTTTATTGCGTAGATCGCCACATTCTTTTCGCTGTATTCGCTGCCAAGGTGTGCGAGTTCCTCACGAACGTGTTTGACGTACGGGCAATGATTGCAAATGAACATGATCAGATACGCATCGGCCGAATCTACCAGCGAATACTGAACCCCGTCCGGGTCGGGAAGAGTAAACATCGGTGCTGCTGTACCAAGTGGCAACATTCGTGATTCGGCGGCCATGAAATTCTCTGTATCAGTTTAAGGGCAGGGCAGTGAGCATAGCAGAGTGGCGTATCGCACCTATAGCGCCCGGCATGGCCATGTTTGGTATGAATCCGACATGAAAGATGTGCGATGATTCAGGTTGTGAAAAATCAAGGTCACGGTTAGTTTGAATCAGGAAGCTTCGAATAGGGGCAGTGCCGTAATAAGCTTTGCTGCCGTCGTCATCGTCATTCTGGGCTTGCAGACGGCGAAGGATTTGCTTGTTCCGTTTCTGGTCGCCGCATTTCTTGCGCTGATTACCGTACGCCCGATGTTGTGGATGCAGAAGAGACGCGTGCCAGCATTTGCCGGTGCACTGCTGATAGTCACAACGATCATGTTGATCCTGGCCACCGTTGGCACCATCGTCGGTTCATCGATCGCCGAGTTTACTGCGGCATTGCCGACCTATCAGGCGCGACTCGATACGATTGTTGATGGCTTTATCGTATTTCTGATTGAGAACCTGAACGGCGATGAGTCGATAGAAAGTCTTGGCGATATGATTGACCCGGGTTGGGCGATGGGTTTTGCGGCGACGATCCTCAATGGTCTGAAAGGCGTCCTGACCAACGTCTTTCTGATCATTTTTACTATGATTTTTATGCTGCTCGAAGCATCGAGTGCAGAAACCAAGATTGCAGCCGCTTTTGGACGCAGCACCGAGTCATTGCAGCGACCGAGACAGTTTCTGGCCAACCTGGGACGCTACCTCGGCATCAAGACCATCGTCAGTATCGCGACCGGACTTCTCGCCGGCCTGCTGACCTGGTCGATCGGCGTCGATTTTCCGTTGCTATGGGCCATGTTGGCATTTCTGCTCAACTACGTGCCGACGATCGGGTCGATCATCGCGGCTGTTCCGGCGGTTCTGTTGGCCCTGGTGCAATTGGGACCGGGCGCAGCCAGTGCAACCGCAATCGGATTTGCCGGAATCAATGTTGTATTCGGGAACATTCTCGAACCACGGCTGATGGGTTATGGCGTCGGAATCTCGCCGTTGGTTGTTTTCGTCGGCCTGATTTTCTGGGGCTGGGTTTTCGGGCCGGTTGGAATGTTGTTGTCAGTTCCGTTGACGATGACTCTTAAGCTCACGCTCGAAAGCGACGAACGCACACGCTGGATTGCGATCCTGCTCGGATCGGAACGCGACGCAGAACATGCGCTGAAAGAACGGGCCTTGCGTGAAAGTGACTAGAATTCAGCTTCAGCTACCTCGTCATCCATCGGTTCATTGTCTTCCATCTGCTCAAGCAGGTTTATCGCGACACTCACAAAATCAGTGTCGGTGATAATGCCGTGTAGCTTGCCATTTTCTGTTACCGGCAGACAGCCAATACGGTGTTTCTCAAGAAACAACGCGGCTTGTCTCAGACTCGCATGCCGATCGACGGTTGCCACGTCCGTGACCATGACATCTACCGCGGAAATATCCGCTGCGTGAATTCGACTTTCTGTGTCGCGAAGTATTGAGTCCGTCGCGGCCAATAGATTCGTCAACGTTACCAGGCCGACCAGACCGCGTTTGTCTTCGACTACCGGCAAATGATGAATGCGATTTTCCTGCATCAATGAGCGAGCCTCGGCGAGGCTGGCCTCAGGCTTAATCGTAATCAGATTGGTACTCATGATTGCATCGATGCTGAACATCATCGTGTTCTCTTGTGAGCGACTGTGTTCAGTTTATCCAATCAGTAGGTCGGCGCTATTGTGAGAAACACGTATGAATTGCGGGGGAGGAAGGGCGGCCCGGCACAACCAGTCATATCGACCCGTTGTACCGGAACTCGCCCTTGGGTGGTATCAGCCTATGGCGGAAATCACTTCCTGAACATGGCGATGATCAGTGCCGCAACAACCCCCGAGAACGGTAAGATGTGGAAAGCGATCATGTAATTTGCGATACAGTTGACCGAATTCGACCGGATCCCCGTCGTCCAGCGTCTCGGACTCATCGAGCTCGGCGTGACTGCAGCGCGAAGCATTGGCGCGAATGCCGCGAATCCGTTGCGTCCAGTCTTCTTCGTCTGCCAGCACATTGCTGAAGTGATCGACATGTGCGCAATTCACCATGTAATACGCGGGCCCGCAATCGGTCGCGGCATCAACCTGTTCGATTGCCTCTTTCAATGACTGTCCATTCGGCAGGCGACCATCGAGCTCGGTCGTGAATCCAATGACAACTGGCATGTCCTGATCTGCTGCGGCGAGAGCGACCCCAATCGCCTCCTCCGGGTAGGTCAATGTAATGGCAGTTATCAGGTCCGTGTTGGTGTCAGAAAAGACCCTGATTTGCTCCTCGTGATACTTGCGTGCCTGGTCGATGCTCATCTGAACGTCAGCGCGATAACCATCGCCTCTTGGACCGAGGTTGCCGCTGATGACCATCGGAATCGCTTGGCCAGAGTAACTATTTCGAATCTCCTCAACCAGTGAAACGGCGCGACGGTTAAGCTCCTCAAGCTGCGCACGATCGTAGCCGAATTTCTCGGCCCAGTCGGAGCTGGCTCGCCACGTGGCCGTTTCGAGGATAAAACCAGTACCTTCGGCAACTGCGATATCCGCATAGTTTGAGTAATAATCCCTGAGCGCCGTCGTGCCTTGCTCATCCTTGAGCAAATCAAAAGAGGCGAAGTGAGGGAGATCAAGTCCGTTATCAAAAATCAGGCAGGTCTCCATACCACCGTCCGAGAGAAATATACGGTTGTCCAGCTGAGGCAGCTCGTTACGGTACAGACTCATGACAGTTCTCCGTCGATTTTCAGATTTGCGTTCTCGCCTCGCGATGTAGTTACATTCCCAGGCGAAGTGACGTCGCGACCAATAAGCATTTCGGGAATGCGTTCCGACGCACCAGGATAAAATCCGTGCTCTCGCTGAATTGCAGCCGGACTATGGAACGCGCCAAAAATAATACCCCAAAACGGCAGATCCGAGTAGTTAAAGCCGTGTATTCCCTTGGCATGATGCACGCTGTGACTCTCCGGCGTTGAATTACATATCCGGGCCAGCGAACTCTTGCCGATGCCTGGCTCGCCAGCCAGCAACAGCACTTGCCCACGACCACTGGGCAGAGTCGACAGAATCTCAGTGATAGCGGAAATTTCGGCCGACCGACCAGCGACTTACCTATTTCGGTAGTTCGCACTGCGTAACCATTGACGAGTTTAACGTGTCGCTCATTATAGTGACTGGCATCTGTGACTGAAAACCGTGGTTTGTCGTTATTGCCAGTAGTCTAAATAGGCAATCGCGTGTCCGACTTAAACGTTTCCATGACGAATGTTGAGCTGACATCGGCAAAGTCGACCTCGCGAATCAGCCGTTTATACACTTCATCATAGTGATGCATGTCCTTGGCAACGACCCGAAGCAGGTAGTCTATGTTGCCGCTGGTGCGATGAAAGTCGAGGATTTCGGGTATGGACTCGACAGCGCGCTGAAATTTCGAGAACCATTCGTCGCTGTGCTGATTGGTGCGCACCAGCGCGAAAATAGTTAGCCCAAAGCCCATTGCTTCGGCATTCAGCAGCGTTACGCGCCCGCGAATTACGCCTTTTTCTTCCAGATCTCGCACACGTCGCCAAACTGCCGTTTTCGACAGGGCGCAGCGGTCGGCGATGTCTGCCATCGACAAATCAGCGTCGCGTTGCAGGACGCGCAGTATCTGTAGGTCCTTCTTGTCCATTTGTTTCATTTTATTTCACAAATTGGAATAAACGTTCACCTATCTTGCGAAAATACCGAATAAAATGCAACAAAGAAGCGCTTGTTTTGCATCAAAATGGCGACCAAAGGAGATCGTCAATGTCGTTTGCCAATAGATTCAACAAACACCCGGCCACGGTCGGCGAAACCTATGCAGAGCACTTCGTCTCGGCGATGGGGTTCAGCCTGTCGATGATCAGCGCTGCATTGTGTTGCGCGGTCCACGCAGTCCTGCCATTTCTGTGCGAAAAGAACGGCAGCGAAGCGATCACGCAACTGTACGACCGTATGCTCACCAATCGTAGCCGTTTGGCTGGCGCGAAAAAGTTTGCAATGAGTAGCGTGGATACGTCCGCCTAAGAAGACATCGAATAACCAAGCCGGCTATTCAGATTGGCATTGATACCGCAGCCGACGGTCCCGAGGCCCAGGCGAAGTCTGCTTGGACAAGCAAAGACAGGATCGACCACTTTTTCAACGCAAGCTCGACTTGAGAGTCTGCTTTTACCAATAGCGGACGTTCAGCGATATTGCGATGAGAGGCTGCTTTCGGCCAGATGCAGCTGGTGATTCTCCACATGGAGTTGGTTATTCGCAAAGCTTAAAGTGAATTCTAGAAGATGTTTCCGCGGTAACGTGGAACGTCTGCTTTTACCAATACCGGCCGCTCAGTGACTCTTGCTCGACGGGCTGGTTTCGGCCAGAAGCAGCCGCTGACGGCATCATTGAAGCGCATTGTTAGGCGGTAATTTGGTGAATTACGGAGTCTGTTGGTTTTGTATCAATATTATCCGGTCGTCAACGAGTTTGACGAACTCGGGATCGAAGGCAAAGCCCGATCGTTGACGAGACCACCATGATCGAAACGCAGGCATGCCGGCGAAGCGATCAATCTGGATTAGACATCGCTTATGTTCTAGCGGTTCGATGTCTCTGGCTTGGTACATAACATGATATCGGTACATTTGACCATACAGTAATAGGCCGAAGCGCTCTCGATCGTCTCCCTGTAGCTCGTCCGTTGTCGTCGAGCCAAGGCGCCATACTCGAAACATCTCTTCGTTTTCAATGAACGACCGGATGAGCTCCTCCTGACCGGATACGAAGTTCTCTTGAAGAATCAGCCTTGAGACTTGACTGCTCTCACGAATTTGGGCGGTATTCTGACGAATTTGGACAGCCAGGTAAACGAGGCTGATGACGACAGCAATGGCTCCGATTATTTCACTTAAGTTGCCGAGGTCTTCGAGCGTCATACTGCCGCCTAACTGTAGTTCTTATTCATAAATGGAGTATAACCCCCTAATCGTGAGAGGCTGCTATGGGTTGCGATATCAACCGGTCTATGCAACACATTCAGCAAAACGTTCTGCTGGTGTTCTAAATTTTAACGTTTCTCTTGGTCGTCCGTTCAGTCTTCTCGCGACTGCGTTCAGTCTGTTCTGATGAACATTAGAGAGGTCCATTCCTTTCGGGAAGCACTGCCTCAGAAGACCGTTGGTGTTTTCGTTTGAACCACGTTGCCAAGGTTGCTGCGGATCACAGAAGGATGTTTGGGGTCAGAGTAAGAACTCCCTAGTTTTTAATCTGACCCCAAACATCGTCAAAAACCATCCGAATTGTGTGCGTCATCTAGTTGTGGGCTTTGGCTGACGGCAGGCAATAGCACTGGATACCGGATATTTCCTCAACACACTGTTCCCTCTGTCCCACTGGGCAACCGGGTGCTGTTGCTTCAAGGCGATCCTTTATCAGTTCCTCGCGATGTTCGACCGCGGCCCAGTCACCGGTGACACCCGCTTCGTCTTCAAGCTGTTCGAGTGTCGGTCTTGGCGCACAACCGACGACGATTAACAACGTAAAAAAAATTGCGATATTCATTCAAGTTCCCAACGCGGACTTGCACGCAATTTCCGTATTCCGTCGGAAACCGCGTGGAGAGTAGCAATTCCAATGGTTCAACTCACGCAGTTACTTCTGAAGAATAGTACAAATTATGACGGGCTGCTATTGGGTCAGAAACAGTCGCTCAGCAGCGTATCACTCGAATACCTGATTTCGGATGCATTGCGGTTACTCAGTAGATGTTATTCCGAAGTCGTTATTTGAACGTCCGCTTTCCCTGAAAGCAGTCGTTCAAGAGAAGAATAAATAACGATGACGTCCGTCTGGTTGCTGCCACTAGCCGTCGTTCAATCCTCTCGGTCAGGAAGGGCAAACGCCATTACAGAATCGCCCAGACGCGTGCCCAGTCGCGCGTGGCCGCCCGCATAGATAACGACAAATTGTCGACCGCCCCATTCATAGCTCATTGGCGTCGCTTGTCCGCCCGCCGGAAGCCGACCTTGCCATAGCTGTTCCCCGGTGGAAACGTCAAGTGCACGCAGGTAATTATCCATCGCCGCACCGATAAATACGAGCCCGCCAGCAGTGATCGCGGGACCACCAAAATTCGGTGTGCCGAGCGCCAAACTCGGCATCGACGACAGGTCCTCGGTCGTGCCGAAAGGTTTCCGCCAGACAATCTCCCCGCTCGCGAGGTCGACGCCGGCAATAACGCCCCACGGAGGAGGAGAACACGGTAGCTCAAATGGTGATAACAAAGTCTCGCGTTTCATGCCAAACGGCGCGCCCGTCTGTGGCGACACTTCCTGATCGTGGAAAACTCTCTGCGCTTCGTCGACCTCGTCTGCCGGAATCAGTGTTACGCGATGCGCGATGTTGCTCATGTTAATTACGAGCAAATTTCTGGCGGCATCAAATGCAGCGCCGCCCCAGTTGGCGCCGCCGCCCGTGAACGGGTAGAGAATGGTTCCCTGTTCGGAGGGCGGCGTAAAAAGTCCTTCGGATCGCGAACTTTCTATTTGTTTTTGGCAGTTTCGCCGGTCGAACCAGGTGATGCCAAACGCGTTATCAGGCGATAATTTATTCGGGACGATCGGCGGAGTGATGACCGGAAAAGGCTGAGTAGGCGACAGTGTTTCACCATCGACCGCATCCTGACTAACGGCCCGCTCTTCAATCGGCAGGAAGGGTTCGCCAGTATCCCTGTCGAGTACGAATACGAATCCGGTCTTAGTGACCTGCGCAACGACGTCGTGCGACTCACCATCCTTCCAGACGGAGTACAAGCCGGGCTGCGCCGGCAAGTCGTAATCCCAAACGTCATGGTGAATGGTCTGGAAACTCCATGCGACGGACCCGTCTTTTGCGTTCAGTGCCACGATAGAGTCGGCGTACCTATTGTCGCCCGGTCTCAAGCCGCCATAGAAATCCGGACTCGGACTTGTGGTTGGTAGAAACAACAGCCCGCGTTCCTCGTCGACCGACATCGGTGCCCAGACGTTGGCATGGCCTTCTATCGGCGATTGCTTGCCTTGCCAGCTTGTGCTCACTTGATTTTCCAGCTCACGAGGAATCGGGTCAAAATCCCATCTCGCCGCGCCCGTTCTCGCATCGAATGCACGCACGGAACCGACGGGCGCAGCCACACGAGCGTTGTCACCGATCGCGGATCCAACAACAATCGTATTACCAATCACAACAGGTGGCGACGTGATCTGGAACTCGCCTGGCCACAGCAACGCCATTTCAGGGTCGATGCGGACTTCTCCATTTGTGCCAAACGCGCGACATCGTTTTCCGGTCCCGGCGTCGATCGCAATCAGTCGCGCATCGTTGGTGCCGACGAAGATACGATTGCCGCAAGCGTCAACTCCGTCCGGATCGGACCAGTGAGCAACACCTCTACAAATGAACTGATTGGCCGGCTGCTGGTCCAGGTTGATTTGCGGATTGAATCGCCATTGCTCTGAACCAGTTCCTGGATGCAACGCGATGACCTCGTTGAACGGCGTACAGAATATGAGAGAGTCTCCGACAAGAATTGGCGTACCCTCGGTCGCCGATCTGCGCATAGCTTGCGGCTTGTCGTCGATATCGCCGGTGCGGTATACCCATGCGACTTCGAGGTCGCCGACGTTGGCTACGGTAATCTGACGAGCACTACTGAAGCGGTGACCGCCCGCATCGCCGCCATAGGCTGGCCATCCCTCAAACATTTCCGTGTATGCAACCGGACGATCGGATTGGACTGCGATCCCCTTGATCTCCAGATCGTTGCCAGCGATTAAATACCAGATCAAAGAACCGCCGAGCAGCGGCAGAAGAGCAATAATAACGACAGCGAGAATGATGGCCTTTTTCATAATCGATCAAATCCTAGCGATTGCGTTGTCCGACGGGGTAAGCCTGCTTTGGGTCACAAGCAGCCTCTCAGAGATTACCACTTGGGCGGCTGGTTTCGGCCCGACGCGGACATTCGCAAACTGCGGAACTTGCGGCAGGCTCGGCTCTGTCGCCACCAGCTAATTGTTGCCTGATGGGGCGTTTTGAACCGACTCACCGCGAATGGGTTCTCCACGCAGGATCGTTGCGCCATTCGACATATAGTTTGTAATGAATGCCGGTTTGCCGGCGCCCATTCCAAATCCGGGTTGATCCTGAATATGAAAGTGAATATGCGGTTCCGTGGTGTTTCCGCTATTTCCGCAACGCCCTATGAAGTCTCCCGCGTTAACCTGATCTCCCTCAGAGACAGCGATGCTGTCCCTTTGCATGTGAGCGAGCAAAACAAACTCGGTATTGCCCAGGTCAAGCCAGACGTGATTGCCGGGTGGATTGTTAGCATCCATAACTCCTGGCGCATTATCTGGCAGGCTGGTAACGGCTGCGACAATAGTGCCATTCCCTGGAGCGAGAATCGATTCGCCCCAGCAGAAATATTGCTCATTAAGTGAACCATCGCCAGCATGGGATTTTTCTTCTCTCACGATCAACATGTCATAAGCGAAGCGTTGATCGCTCGCAACAACATGATAGTTGTTCTCAATGTTGCGGCCCCCCCAGACCACATACCACTCACCGTAAAACGGAAGCTGCAATTCCGCTTGTGTCTCGTACTGCAGATATGAAGACTCCACTGGTCTTTGTTGTGGGCGAATAAAAAACCCTGCTATTCGATCTTGATCGTCAAAAGTCCAGGAGATGACAATGGGCTGCTCCACCTTGTCAAACAGCGAATGTCGAACGTAGATTCGATGTCCTTCAATTTCATCCACTCGTTCATCAACAATACTCTTCTCAGAGCCGATCTGTGTCTGGACCTGATTGTAAAAGTCCTGCAATGCAGTTTCGCTTCTGAGTGAGTTCTGCATCTGATCTGTCATCTTGTTCCAAATCGGAGAGATATCATTGTTGAAGAACATTCGTGTGTAGTTGCGTCCAACGTCAAGCTCGTCGCTCTCATTAGCGGCCGAGACCGATGCAAAAAGCAGGAAATTTACGATCATTAAGACTATGGTCAAGCGCATATTTGGACTCTTTCATCCGGTGACCGCAATGAGTCATTAGCAGCCTTTGGGTATAACTCCAGGCGAGCGGCTGGTTTTCGCAGCCAATAGCAGACGTCGCGGGAAAAAAGTATCCGGCCCCTTCTCCGTTTACTCTTCCCTTTCGGGATACGGAAACTCTCTGCCAAGTGCGTCGCTGGCCTCTTGGTAAACCCCGCGGAGTACCTCGTCGACTTCGGTCCATCGCTGGCTGCTAATGAAGTCCGAATACTGCAGAGCATCAACCGGAACGCCGGAATTCTCGCTAAATATCTGCCTATCAGCGTCCCCGCCGGGAGGCATGGGCGCGCCAACCAGCGGCGGTGCCCACGTGGCTTCCTCCACGACTGCCATCCGCACCGTAATGTCTTCCTTTGTGACGTTCCAGACCATGAAGTCCTCGGCGAGACTCAGCGGCCCGTCGTATGTCGTACGGATACGGTCGTTTATTTGTGCGGTTGTGTCGAAATCCTTGAAGAAGTGATAAGCGACCGCCATACGCGGCTGTATCTGCGACATTACCTTGCCAAAAGCCTCCGGAGCGGTATGGATCTGGGTGCCGACCAGCAACGCCTGCTCCGGTGTGAATCGCATCTTCGTGACAAGATCGGGAACTGCAACGAAACATTCGTGGACAGCAAGATCCGCGTCATTAGCGTATTTCACAAACCAATTATTGGGATAAGTGTCGGAGCCGAAGACGAATTTCAATCCATTCCATTCCAAGCTGAAGCTGACCGGTCCGTCGAGCGAATGGATCGCGGGAAACGAACGGACTATGACTCCGTTATCTTCATAGATGACCTCATTCTCAACCTTGTAGTCAAATTCGTTGACCTCAATCGAGTAGCCACGAAAATCAACAATACCTACCCGACCAGCGAGATCCCACGTATACATTTCTTTCATTTTTTTTACTGCATTAGCCGTTCCAAGCTCCGGTGTCGGACCAGTCGGACCCCAGATTCGAAGTGGTTTCTGCCTTCCCATTAGCGCTCCGCCGATAAATATTTCACCCAGCGAACCGAAATGGTCGGCGTGTAAGTGTCCTATGAAGATCTTGTCGAGGTAGTCGTATGGGATTTGCAGGGAAGAAATGCGTTCGGCTGATCCGCTGCCGATGTCGAAGATGAACTTATCGCCGTTGCCAAGTTCGACGAGAAAGCAGGCGGCAGCCTGGGCCGCGCGGGTGGTCGGCATACCGGTGCCGCAGGCAATTACACGCATCTCGTCTTCGGCAAGGGCCTCGGTGTTCGGATAATAAACTTCGCGATCTGCAGCAGGTTCGACCGGGTGAGTGCTGAGCTTGCGCCTGACCGGACAACTCTCTGCCACTCATTCCATCCGTGTGTCCCCATAGATAGATAATCGCTGCTACAAACGCTACAGATGCACCGATTAAAATCTTCTTGGTCGCATTCATTTTTCTTCTCCAAGTTAAACTTATTCTGAGTCGAGCAACACGCAACCGAAATCTGATCGGCTAATCAAAGGCCGCTTTGTGGTCAATAGCAACCTCTCGGCAGTTTAGCACCTGGGCGGCTGGTTTCGGCCAAGAGCGTACATGGCGTGTCTCCCGTTATCCAGGATTTTCCGAACCTGCGGAGCGACTCGTCCCATGAGGTTTGGGGTCAGGGTAAAAACCAGGGGGTTCTTACTCTGACCCCAAACATCCTTTTCCCGATTACGTATTATATGTGCGTCGTGAGTCGTCTCTACGTCGCTTCTCCTCTAATGGACAGAACCGGGCCTTTATGTAGCCCAGAGCGCCAATTGGGAAAGGCGCCCACAATAGTGCGGCATAAACGCCCTGCTGGACGAGAATTGCAAAAACAGTAGGAACAGTAATCGACAGAATTACTATGAAAAATGTAGCCCTAAAAAGCCAGTGAACACCTATGAGTTTTCCGCAACTGGAACAGTCAGAACTGGATACAAGTAACGCCGAAATCGGAATCGTATCCTCGGTGCAAATCGGACACTTTCTGTTCATAACAACCGGTACCTATTTGCTCAGCCTTGTTAACACAATTGTCGCTTTGGGTCCGCAGCCGTCGCTCAGCATTCCAGCACCTGGGTGGCTGCTTGCGGTCACAAGCGGACGCTCGATAAAAACTAATCGTCGCTCCTTATCACCCGGTGACGATCAACCCAAAAGCCCCATGCGATTACCAGCCATAGTGCTTGGCCCGACCACGCCACCGCTGTCGCGGACGGCGGCGGCGGTCCAAGAAGGCTCGCTGCATAGACTACGAGCAGAAATAGAATGAGCGCCCAAAAACCGATGCTGCCCTGCCGATTTAATGGTTTTGTATGGCGGATGTATAGCCATACGCCCGCACCATAAATCAGGAGTTCCAAAGGCACAGCGACAACAGGAAGGTTCCAAAGTCCAATTCCTACAAGAGACGAGTTGCCCAGTGTGATCGGCATGTCGGGTCGATGAGTCAGAACATCCAAAACCCAATGGCTTAGAACGAGCACGGCGATTACGACCGCCGCCTTTGTGCCCGAGCGCCGAAGCAATGCGTAAACCGCTCCGAATATTGCACCCCAAAGCATCAGCGCAACCAAGCTATGTGAATACGGATAATGCACAAAATTTAGGGGAGTCATCACGGTTATGCCCGGCTCAACCTCAAGTGACTCAATGCCAAGAAGAACAAGGTTGGGCCATATCAAGTCCGCTAGCTGACAAGCGAGAAACAGAATACCCAACGACACCTGAGGGGCGATTTTCTTCGCAGCCAATGCTAGAGCATAGTGTCCGATGAACATCGTGGTCTCCGCATGATCTATTAAAGGCCGGGTTCCGGAAAAAGGATACGTTTTTATCAGTGGCCGATTTGGGTTGCGATTTCAACCGGTCGTTAGTTTAGCACCTAGGCGGCTGGTTTCGGCTAAAGCCAGCCATTGGCCCAATCGGGATATGGGTCACAAAGCCACGTATTTCGACGGCAAGGCCTGCTCGGGCAGTCAGCGTTCCAGTGTGAATCATCTCGCAGCGTCAGGCTTACTTGCGGTCACGATATGTGCCGGTGTTGAGAAGGCGACGGTGCCCTCTGGTGTCACATAACACGCAAGTTCCTGTCGAGCTTCTCGTAGCAAGCGTTCGTATTTTTCGTCTTCGATCTCGTCACCAATCGTCCAACCCTTTACATCGGTATAGATCCAGTCATCTATAGATGAGAATCGGGCGGTGCCTTCGTGCGTTCGGATTTTCGCATCGGATGCTCCGGCGCTGGTAAATAACTGCTGCAGCACCTGGGGGTCCCCAAGGCTGTAAGGTGCTTCGTCAGCATACTCTTCGCCTAATACCCGTTGAAAAAGTTGTTCCTCTGCAGCATAGGCCGGACAATTTTCGAGCTTGTCCCAGACGACCACCGCCAGATTCCCTCCAGGCCGTAGCACTCTCATCATCTCCTCTATGCCGGTGCGCTGATCGTCAAAGTACATGAGGCCAAACTGGCACACGACTCCGTCAACGCTATCGTCATCCAGTGGGAGCGCCTCTGCAGGTGCCTGGTGCCACTCGATCTCGGGCGCCTTCTCTCTGGCAATGTTCAGCATTCCCGCATTGATGTCGACGCCGACTGTCGATCCTGTGGTCCCGACCCGATCTGCCACTGCCTGTGCAAGCACACCGGTACCACAGGCGACATCGACTATTCGTTGCCCGAGTTGGATTCCTGCCGCATCGATAACACGGGGTGCCCACTCCGCGAACAATCCTGGAAGATAGAATTCCTCGTAAATCTTCGCGGCGTTCGCCGAGACCTGACCTGTCTCGCTTTCACTCATTTCCTGGTCCAAGTTTAAAGTATGCGGCCGAGCTAAAGATTCCAGCACGGAAGTTCAAGATTTCCTCACGGTCAACACATGCCAATTACGTCTGATTTGCGTCACAAGCAGTCGCTCAGAGACTAGCATGAGATCGTCTGCTTTCGGGTGGTGATCTCAACCGTTCAACAGGAGCTTCGGAGCCAGTAGTCGGCCATCGCATTCTTCGGTTAGTAATCGGCTGTAGGAATTACAGTTCACTTGGAAAACATCTTCAAGCCACGTGCCCACACGTTACTAATATGAAATACTGAGCGACCTCTAGTTACTCGTTTCCAGGCAAACATGATACTCCGTAAACTGATACTCATCGCAGGACTGGCATTCTCAGCTACTGCCGGCGCGGCAGAGCGAGATGCGTCGCAGGTCGTTCGTGATTCCGTCAATCATTGGCGCGGGCTTTCCTCAGAAACCGTCATGACGATGGTGATTCACCGGCCTGACTGGGAACGATCGATGACCATGCGGGCGTGGACCAGGGGCGATGACCAGTCCCTGGTTCGCGTCATCGAACCAAGTAAAGATCGCGGCAACGGTACGCTGACCGACGGCGACAATATGTGGTCCTATTCTCCGAAGGTGAATCGCGTCATCAGAATTCCGTCGTCAATGATGAATCAGAGCTGGATGGGGTCAGACTTTTCCAATAAAGATGTCGTTCGCGCCGACAGCATCGTCGATCAGTATGACCATTCATTCCTCGGTACCGAGGAGGTCGATGGTCTGATGGTCTACGAGATTGAAGCGGTGCCGCACGAAGAAGCCGCTGTCGTGTGGGGCAGGGAAGTTCTGAAAATCCGCGAAGACCACGTATTGATGCAACACAGTTTCTTTGATCAGGACGGCGAGTTGGTCAAGACGCTGGTTTCCCTCGACGTCGGCGAAATGGGCGGCCGTACGATTGCGCTGCACCAGCGCATGAGCAAGACGGATACGCCTGATGAGTGGACGGAAATCATGATCGATTCCGCTGAGTATGAGATCGAACTGAAAGACTCGCTATTTACTCAATCCAATCTTCGAAATCCGAGAGATTAGACGCGATGAGTCTCGTTGTCCGTCTTGCCTGGCGAAATATCTGGCGCCATCCGCGCCGGACCTGGCTAACCGCCGGGGCGATGATTTTCTCGAACTTGCTGCTGGTCTTCATGATCTCGCTGCAGTTTGGCATGTACGGGCTGATGATAGACAACTCGTTGCAGATGTTTACCGGACATCTTCAGATTCAGGCGCCGGATTACATTGACGATAAGAAAATGCGCCAGACAGTGCCTGATATTCAGCCGCTTGCTCAGTCGATGCGTGCGCAATTGGATACTGAGACCATCGCAGCACGTGCGACAGCATTCGCTCTTGCCTCCAGTGAGGAGCGCAGTTATGGCATCGCGGTTTTCGGCGTCGAGCCCGCCTTCGAGCCCGGCGTGTCGACGATCCCCAGGCTGGTTAAACAAGGTCGATTCCTGCAGGACCCGAACGCCGCAGAGATTGTTATTGGTGCTGCGTTGGCGCGAAATCTGCGGGTGGACGTTGGCGACGAGTTGACGTTACTGGGTTCTGGTCGCGACGGATCATTCGCCGCGGCCGTTGTGACTATTGTAGGTTTATTTGACAGCGGTATGGCCGATTTTGACCGCAGCATAGTTGAAGTGCCCCTGAGTTACTTTCAGGATGTATTTTATATGGAAGGCAGCGGCCATCAGGTTGTATTCAATACGCTGGAAATCGATTCGGTACCAATATTGAAACAAAAAATAGAGTCGTTGTTGCCGGCCGACGGAGGCTTGGTCGTGCACGACTGGGATGAGTTAATGCCCGGGCTGCAGCAGGCTATCAAGGCGGACATTAGCAGTGCCTTTTTCATGTACGGTGTGCTCGTTGTACTGGTGGCGTTCAGCGTCCTCAACACGCAATTGATGTCGGTGCTCGAGCGCACCCGTGAGTTCGGCATAGTCATGGCGCTTGGCCTGACCCCGGGCCGATTAGGTCGACTCGTGTTACTTGAGACTGCGATCATGGGATCGATCGGTCTTATTTTTGGCGCCTTGCTGGGTGGCATTGTTACCTGGTGGTTCAGCGTCAACGGATTTTCGTACCCGGGTATGGAGGAAATGGCGGCCAAATTTAATCTGCCAGCACGCTTCTACCCACAAGTAACACCGCTATCACTTTTCGTTGGCCCAGCGGTCGTATTCGTATTTACGCTTCTGGCCGCGGTGTACCCGGCGTTGCGACTGAATCGGCTGCACCCGGTTGAAGCTATGAGGGTCGGCTGATGCACCAGGTCGCCATTCTATTTCAACTTGCATGGCGCAACCTGTGGCGAAACCACCGGCGTACGATCATCATGTTGTCTGCGATTGTGCTTGGTACGTGGGCGATGATCTTCATGACTGCTCTTATGCGGGGCATGGTCACCGAGATGATCAAGGACGGTATCAGCGCGATGCCCGGGCATGTTCAAGTTCACCACGCTGATTACCAGGATGACCCGAGTATCGCGAACCTCATTCCGATCAGCGACACGGAACTTACGGCTGCTTTCGATGCAGCAGATTTTCGAATCTGGGCGTCGCGGGTTCGGGTTCCTGCTGTGATTACCAGTGAAAGAGAATCCCGTGGCGTGACATTGCTCGGTATCGATCCCAAATATGAACGCGATCTCACTTTCGTCAACTACGATGAAGTCGTGGGCCAGTTCCTGAGCGCGTCCGACGATACCGGTGTTGTTATTGGTCGGAAGCTGTCCGAGACTCTGGATACGCGGGTTGGGAAGCGCATCGTCTTGATGAGTCAGGACCCGGACAACGAGATCGTCGACCGCGGGTTCCGGATAATCGGACTATTCGACGCGAATGTAGAGGCGTTCGAGGAGAGCTATGTTTTCGCTGGCAAAGCGACACTGCAAAAAATGCTGCGCATCGGGGATCAGGTCTCGGAACTGGTTGTCGTTGGCGACGATTATCGAAACGTTGAGCCAACGTTTGAACAAGTCTCGGCATTGATTGGTGATCGGGCAGAAGTTCGGCGCTGGACTGAAGTGGACGGTTACCTGGGTGCGATGCTCAATGTGATGGACGGTTTCGTCCTGGTCTGGATAATTGTCATTTTTCTCGCGCTATCGTTCGGCCTGGTGAATACGCTCGTGATGGCCGTATTCGAGCGGGTTCGGGAGATCGGTCTGATGCTGGCTCTCGGCATGCGGCCCATTATTATTCTCGGGCAAATTATCGCCGAGTCCTTAATGTTGCTCGCGCTGGGTTTGTTCGTCGGCACCGCGCTTGCCTGGGCTACCGTGCAACCCATGAAGGACGGGGTCGATTTGTCGATCGTCGGCGAAGGCATGGAAATGTACGGCATGTCGAGCACGCTGACTCCGGAACTGCTCGTCAGCGATATCATTTTGGCTAATGTCGTGGTGCTGGTGCTCGGCTTCTTTGCAAGCCTGTCCCCGGCGTGGCGTGCCGCGCATTACGAACCCATTGAAGCAATAACAAAGGTTTGAAAATGACAGCTGTTCGATGTATTGATTTGTGCAAAACCTACCGTCAGGGCGATCAGGACATCAAGGCGCTTGATCATGTCAGTATTGAAGTCGACGCAGGCGGTTTTGTTTGCTTGTCCGCACCGTCGGGCGGTGGCAAGACGACATTGCTAAATGCCATTGGCGGGCTCGACAAACCGGATAGCGGTGAAATCTACATTGCCGGAATGCGAATCGACGATCTCAGCAAGGGCGACCTCGCCGACTTGCGCCTCAGGCAAATCGGCTTCGTTTTCCAGGCCTTCAACTTGATACCTGTTCTGACCGCGCGCGAGAATGTTGAGTTCGTTATGCAGGTGCAAGGTGTGGCCGCGGCAGTTCGGGGCGAACAGTCGCTGGCCATATTGGAGGAAGTTGGTCTCAAGGGTCTCGGCGACCGCAAACCGGCTGAGATGTCGGGCGGACAGCAGCAGCGTGTCGCCGTAGCGCGTGCCATCGTATCGAAACCGGCGTTGGTGCTTGCCGATGAGCCTACCGCGAATCTGGATTCGAAAACGTCTGACGGCTTGATGAAATTGTTCAGCGAACTAAATGAGCGACACAGCACGACGTTCATAATTGCGACACATGATCGGCGCGTAATGGGGTATGCGAAGCGTCTTGTGAAAATGCTGGATGGCCGGATTGTCGATGACATCAAGCAGCACACAAACTAGTTTTGCACTGATTCTTCTTGCTTGGTCTTCCTCGGTTTTCGCCGATGATATTCGCTACGAGTACAGTGGACACACCAAGTTAAGAGCGACAGTCCAAAAGTACGCCGACAACAGCATCTTCAATGATCTCGCCGGTGGAAGTTCGGTAGATGGTGTGGGTAGCTTTCGCCTGAACTTTAAGGCTAGCACGGGAGGCTGGTCGTTCGACACGGCCTATCAGTTCATTGTATTGCACGGAGATCGTGTCGAGTACAGTAGAAATTTGCCGGCCCTTGGTGGCATATTTAACAATCGCTTGCCGAACGATGATCGACGTCTGTTCGATCTGACCGATACGATTTACGACAGCGGCAAGACTGCTGTCGTGCAGCGGCTCGATCGACTGTGGCTCGGCTACAGCGGCGAGAAGACCGTCGTTCGATTCGGCAGACAGGCACTTACCTGGGGCAATGGTCTCTTCTATGCACCGATGGATCTCGTGAATCCATTTGATCCGGCGGCTATTGACACTGAATACAAGACCGGTGATGACATGCTGTACATGCAGTATCTGCGTAGCAGCGGCGACGATGTTCAAGGGGCGGCAGTATTTCGTCGCGATCTTGTCAGCGGCGATGTTGAGTCAAGCCAAGGCACGGTAGCAATCAAATATCACGGCTTCGCTGGCGAAACTGAGTACGACCTCCTGGTGGCCACAAGCTACGATGACCCGGTGGCAGGCGTCGGTGGTGTCCGCGGAGTTGGCGGTGCCATCATCGGCGCCGACCTCGTTATCACCGATACCGGTGACGATCTAATTACGCAGGTTGTCGCGAACGTCAGTTACTCCTGGATCTGGGGAGGACGGAATGTCGGTGGAGCGCTCGAGTACTACTTCAACGGCTTTGGCCAGCATGATGGCCAGTACGATCCACTGAGTCTTGCTGCAAATCCGGATTTGCTGGTGCGCTTGGCGCGTGGCGAATTGTTCGCCATGGGACGACATTACCTTGCGGGGAGTCTGATGATAGAGGTATCACCATTATGGACTGTAACGCCGACTCTATTGGCAAACGTCGGTGACCCCAGCGGTTTGCTGCAACTGATCACCCAATACAGCCTCGGTGACAATATGACGCTGCTCGGAAGTATCAACGTCCCGCTGGGTGATGACGGTACCGAATTTGGTGGTATCGAAACCGGCTTGCCGGATCGCTACCTGTCAACCGATGCCGGCATATTTGCGCAGTTCGCGTACTATTTCTGAATTGACCAGAGCTTCCCTAGGTCAGATTCGAGTTATGATCTGCAGCCGCTTTCTTAATGCTGCGCAGCAGATTGTCGAACAGCGCCTCCGGTGCCTGGCCGAATACCGGGTCATCGGTGGTTAAATGCGATGCATCGATGGATACGGTGGCCGATTCTGCCGCCAGTTTGTCTGCGCGGATAAACAGATCGTCTTCTTCCCAGCGCATGTGATTTCGTAAGCGGTCTGCGTACGCGAACGTATCGGCAATCACCCGATCTCGGGTAACGGCGGCGCCGGCGACTATCGCTTCAAAATCACGCCGCAACACTTGCCCCAGCGATGCGAGGTGTCTGTGGTCTTCCTCCACACGTTCCAGCCCGAACGACATGTTCGCGCCTCGCGACCGTAACTTGCCGTAAATCAGATCTTCCTTAGGGTGGTGCACAGCATCCGAATAGACCGTCAGGTAGCTAAGGATGTCATGCAGCAACTCGAAATCGGGCTCTTCGCCGTCGTGGATGCGCTTGACTTCATACTCAAGCAGATTGAGCATCAGCGCGATATTGCGGTGATCTTCGCGAAGCTCGTCGAGAATTTTCGCCACGAGGTGGGTCATTTGAGGGCCTTGGACACAATC
>PVMK01122912.1_pt1 | contig 21471 bp, 14 predicted proteins | sample 1853481 | NCBI WGS metagenome assembly PVMK01 (sample SAMN08533507, study PRJNA380276) | Marine sediment metagenome, whole genome shotgun sequencing project.
CTATTCCAGCCAACTCCAGTCCCTGTAAGTGGGCAATAAGTAACAGCTATAGAATGGCCGGTATTCATATCTACATTAATGATCTCATGATAATCTAATATTTTATGTGGAAAGGCCACAATTTGGTTGGAGTATTTTAAACCTATAACCAAATCGTTGTCATTTAAAAAATTATCTTCACTAGCTAGTGTTACATGTGGATTGATCAATGCTGGAATACCGTCTTTTCCAGGCCCTCCGTCAAATACCTTACTTTGGTCGATAGACCAAGGTCCGCGATCATTCGAAGGCGGTGGATTATTGTTATTATTACTATTATTGTTGTTATTATCACCAATTGAGCTGCTATCAGAACATGATAATATCAAAACAGAACTAAAAATTGCTATAAAAAAAATGTTTTTCATGATTACTGTATTTAGTTAATTAGTTTATAGTATAAAATAGACCTACTGTAGACCTCAATGTGGGGGTTAATTGCGTTCCATCAACATAGCTATATATAGGTATGTCAAATTTCAACAGGAAATTAAGGTCTTCCATGATCTCAACGATAATGGTTGGATTTACAGTGACCCATCTACCACCGGTATTGTCTAATAAAGAGCCTCCAATTTCATCTTGACCAGCTTGTCGATACCTTATACCCAGGCTTGGGTCGACCAAAGTTTTGTGTATAAGAAACTGATCCGTATAAATAATAGCTGCTTGAAACTCAGTCCCGAACCTATAGGTTATACTCCCTAAGAAATCATTGTTGGTACCTGTATATCGATAAATGGTTGTGGCTGAAAAACTTGCAGATGGTCTAAAATCAAACGTTTGTGAATAAAATGCCCATCCTATAAGATCCCATGCACCACTCCCCGGTTGTAAATCCGGGTTCAACAAAATACCCTGATCTGACTTTTTATCTGTTGCACCAAAGGGTATTTTAGTACCCAGTCCAATTCTTAAAATGTTATTTTTTTTAAAAAGTCGGTTAAAATTATATTTGAATAGCAAAACACCATCTCCAATACCATTTGATCCATCTACATTTACATTCCCGAATATATCAATAATTCTTTCCTGTTTTACATAGGTAAACAATGCCTCTACAGAGAAATCTCTTGTAAAAGTATAACCAACATTAAATAACAAAGACTGCGTAGTGCGTGTTCTGGAATTATCGTCCAATTTATCATCTCCATTCTTTAGCGTATTAAGATAATTATAGTCATAACTTAATCCCAGCAACAATACTCCTTTTCCTGTTATTGGTAAACCAATGCTATTAGATAGAGGAATTCCCCCAGAGCAGCAGGTCTGTGAGGTCATCGAAAGATTTAAGAACATCGTGATCATAATTAAAACATAAAACTTTGTCATCAACAAATGTAATTTTTTAACTATGTCGTATGAGTAAGAATTAACTTACATCAATCAGAAATGTTATGGTGATAAATTTTCTATAGAATTCAGTTCTCCTTGGCTTTCTCTAATATTTTTTGAGGCAGTGATTTTTGAGTCTTAGCACCAAGTGTTTTTAATTTTTCTACTCTTCGAATTAAATTCCCTTTCCCCTCGGAAAGCTTGTTCATTGCGGCTTTATAGCTTGTTTGAGATGCATTTAATTGGTTGCCAACTTTAAGTAAATCTTGAATTAATCCTTCAAATTTATCATATAAAGCCCCCGCCTGTTTGGCAATTTCAATCACATTTCTCTTTTGATCTTCTTGTTTCCAAATAGAGGCAACGGTAGTTAAAGTGGCCAATAGGGTAGAAGTGGAAACCAATACCACATTTTTATCCAGAGCATCCAAATAAAGATTATTCTCCTCCTGCAAAGCAATCATAAGGGCAGGTTCAATTGGAACGAACATCATTACATAATCAGGACTGTTGATACTGTATAAATCGTTATACTTCTTCAGACCAAGTTCCTTAAAATGCTTTCTAATACTCAAAATATGACTTTTCAATGCATTTGTTTCTTCCAGTTTATCATCCGCATTAAAATATTTTTCATAAGCGGTCAAAGATACTTTCGAGTCGATGATCAAATGCCTGTTCTCAGGTAAATTAATAATGAAGTCCGGTTTTTTTAGATTTTGATCATCATCTCTATACCCCCCCTGGGTACTGTAATGAATATCCTTTTGTAAACCTACTTTTTCCAATAATATTTCCAATTGGAACTCACCCCAGTCTCCTTGTTTTTTGGAATCACCTTTCAAGGCTTTTGTTAAATTAATTGCGTCGCTACTCAATTGTTCATTCAATTTTGACAAATTACTTATTTGAGTTCGTAAGGCCGATTGTCTGTCTATGCTTTCCTTGTTAGTCTCTTCTACTTTTTTCTCAAATGATCTAATTTTCTCCTGGAGAGGATTTAAAATTTGTTCGATATTCTCTTTGTTTTTTTCCGTAAATTTCTGAGATTTCTCCTCTAAAATTTTAGAAGCTAAAATTTCAAAATCTTTAGCGAATTTTTCTTGTAGTTTCTCTATATCTGTCTTTTGATCCTCCAATTTATTCTGTAAATTATTGATTAAGGCCTCTTTTTTGGTAAGTTCAATATTGAAACTTTCTTTTTCATTACGAATAGCCTCAACAGATGTTTTTAATTCATGGATAATTCCTTCATTTACCGTCTTCTCTCTGTCAAGTCCATTGGTCCGTTCCTCGAGAATAGAGCTTTCCTTTTCAAATTTCAATTTTGTAAAAAAGTAGGTTAATATTCCTCCAATTACAAGGCTTATAACCGGTATGATAAAAACTAAATTGTCTGTCATAATTATAAAATTAATTGTAATAATTTGAATTTTATAAATTAAGTATATTTACATAATATATTGTATTTCAATATATTAACTAAGTAAAGTGTATTAATTTTAATATAAAATCCAATTGTATCTATTAATTACTATATTACAAAAAAATTATTGATTATTAGAAAAGCTGAGGATATTAATTAATGAAAAAAATATCAAAATTTATATTATGTGATTTATTTGGATGGAAAATTCACGATCAGTTTCCTCCGGAAATAAAAAAATATATTATAATAGTTGCTCCACATACAAGCTGGGTTGATTTTCCCATAGGGATTTTAGCAAAGACAAGCTATGGTATCGATGTAAAATATATTGGTAAGCACACATTGTTCAAACCGCCTTTTGGGTTTTTATTTAAGGCACTTGGAGGTACACCGGTTGATAGATCTAAGAGTGCGAATATGGTAGACGCAATTATCGATATTTTTAATTCCCGGGAAGATTTCATTTTGGCCTTATCGCCCGAAGGAACACGCAAAAAATTAGATAAATGGAAAACAGGTTTCTATTACGTTGCCAAAGGAGCCAATGTGCCAATAGTTATGGTCGCATTTGATTTCGGATCGAAAAGTATTTCAGTGGCTGAACCCTATAATATAACCGGGGACATTAAAGTTGATTTTAAACATTTTCATAATTTCTACAAGAACATTCAAGCGAAGCATCCGGAAAAATTTGAACCGAATTTTTATAAAAACGTATAAGATCTCATTATTCTAATTCCGTTAACATCTAATATTCTCCAATCTATCCTTTATAAAAAGGCAGCCTCACAATGGTTGCGGGAATACTTTTTTTGCGAATTTGTATAAATATTTTGTTATCTCTTTTTGAATGCTCCTTTTTAACATAACCAAGACCAATTCCTTTTTTTAATGAAGGACTCATCGTTCCCGACGTAACAATACCAATCTCGTTATCATCAATATCTAAAATAGCATAGCCCTGACGTGGTATGCCTTTTTCATCCAACTCGAAAGCAACTAATTTCTTGCTAACACCATTTTCTTTTTGCTCTTTAAGAGCACCTGAATTAGTAAAATCTTTAGTGAATTTTGTTATCCAGCCTAATCCTGCCTCAAGAGGGGAAGTGGTATCATCAATATCATTGCCATACAAGCAATAACCCATTTCCAGGCGAAGTGTATCTCGTGCCGCTAAGCCAATGGGCTTAATTCCGAAATCAGCGCCCGCTTCAAAAACCTTGTTCCAAATTTGTTCTGCTTCACTATTCTTACAATAAATTTCAAACCCACCACTCCCGGTATATCCGGTAGCCGAAATGATTATATGATCAATCCCTGCAAAATCCGCTACTTTGAATTTGTAAAAGGGAATAGTATTTAAGTCGACGGAAGTTAAACTCTGCATAGCTTCAATAGCCTTTGGGCCTTGAATTGCCAATAAGGAATAGTCATCTGATATATCACGAAATTCAGCCTTGACATCATTTTGTGAAATGATCCAATTCTTGTCCTTATCTATATTAGAAGCATTAACAACAAGTAAATAAGTGAATTCTTTGATTCGATAAACAATTAGATCATCCACAATTCCACCCTCAGCATTTGGCAAACAACTATATTGCGCATCACCAATTTGTAATTTTGAAGCATCATTTGAAGTTACTTTTTGGATTAGATCTAGAGCATTTTCTCCTTCAATCAAGAATTCTCCCATATGGGATACATCAAAAACGCCAACGGCTTTCCTTACTGTTTCATGCTCAATATTAACACCTTCATATTGCACTGGCATATTATAACCAGCAAAAGAAACTAGTTTTGCACCTAACTTCTCATGGATTTTTGTTAAAGCAGTATTTTTCATGTGATTATTTTTATTGTTTTTTAAAGGTCACATGCTGTTCGCTATCAATCATTCTCTAGGGTGAGAAAAATTTTCGCATGCTCGTTTCATGTTTAAATTTTTTACGAATTTATAAAATATTGCTCGAATGATAAAAGACCTGTAGTTGTTTTATTTTAAAATTACATTTTAAAATACTTTATTATATTTGGATTCTAAATTATAACAGATGAGATTATTACTACTATTCCTTATGGGCTTAACTGTCCAAGTTAGTATTTCACAAACCAATTTGCCGCAAGATTATTTGTCATCCGATTTTCATAAAGGAAGAAGAGATGCATTAAGGACATCCATGCCGAAGAATTCTGTTGCCATATTTTTTGCCGCAGCGACTAGAAACAGATCAAACGATGTAGAATATATTTATCATCAAGATCCAAATTTTCATTATTTAACCGGATATAATGAACCGCATGCTGTATTGTTAATCTTTTCTGATCAGCAAAGCAATGGAGAGTCTACATTCAATGAATTAATTTTTGTTCAAAAGAGAAATGAACTTTATGAAAGGTGGATGGGAAGAAGATTGGGTGTTGAAGGCGTGCAGAGTAATCTTGGGTTTAATAATGTTTATAATGGGGAGGGTTTTGTTGATTTTCCTATCGATTTTTCTAGCTTTGATAAAATCCTTTTTACGGATTTTAAGAATGATGTTCGAAATAGCGGTCGTGAAAAACCAAATTTATATACACTGATCGAGCAGTTTAAAACTAAGGTTAATTACAGCGCGGGCCCCACTGAAGTACCCGTTGATGGTCAATTTGTAGAAGTAAAAACAAATATTGATGTGGTAAGCTTACAAAACCTGATGGGTGGATTACGAGAAATTAAATCCAAAGATGAGTTAAAACTAATTAAAAAAGCGGTTGAAATATCTTGTATAGGGCAAATTGAAATAATGAAGGCAATGCACCCTGAGATGTCAGAGCTCGAAATACAAGGTGTACATGAATTTGTGTACAAAAAGTATGGTGCAGAATACGAAGGGTATCCTTCCATTGTTGGAGCAGGAAATAACGGATGTATTTTGCATTATATTGATAATACACGTACAAAATCGGGTAGTGATCTGGTACTGATGGATCTGGGAGCTGAATACCATGGTTACACGGCTGATGTAACCAGAACGATACCTGCCAATGGTAAATTTAGCAAAGAACAAAAAATCATATATGATTTAGTTTATGAGGCACAGGAAGCCGGAATTGCTGAAACAATTATTGGAAGTAATACTCGGAAAATTGATAAAGCCGGACGTGATATAATAAACCAAGGCCTTCTTGACCTTGGAATAATTGATTCTCTCTCACATGGGCGAAATTACTTTCCACATGGAACTTCACACCATATAGGTCTGGACGTACACGATTTGAATACCCGTGGAGAATTAAAAGAGAACATGATTATTACAGTTGAACCAGGCATTTATATTCCCGAAGGGAGTCCATGTGATAAAAAATGGTGGGGAATTGCGGTTAGAATAGAAGATGATATATTAATTACTGCCAATGGCCCCGTGAATTTTTCTGCGCTGGCACCTAGAAAATCTGAAGAAATAGAAAAAATGATGTTGGGAAAAAGTGTTTTTGATGATTTTATTTTACCAGATCTGGGTGAATAGTTTTGAAAGAAGTTATTCATAAGATGACTGCTATCCGTAACTCCAAAGTCATCTTATGAATATCAATGAGAGTATCATCTAATGTCAGAAATCAGAACCTGCTTTTCATGGGATGGTAATTATATGTCATTCTAAAGCTCATCTTATGAATTATGAATCAGAGGTAAGCAAATCGACATACTCTTGAGCGATAACTTTGTTAATCAACTTCCCTTTTCTTAACCCTGCATAATCCTTTGCGGAAGAAAATTCCCAATCAATATCATTTTTTACTAAATGGGCTCTAACCGGATTTTGATGAATATAATTAAAACAAATTTGTGGGTATTGTTTTTCAGATATTAGGTTATTGATTGATGTATTCGAATTGATATAAGTTGGTTTTGCCTTTTGAAAACAATTTATACATTCCGCTTTTGTATGTGCCTTAAAAAGTGAACCGGTATGATTTTCTTGGTTATTTATTGCTCTTGTATATGTTCTTAGCAATACGGCAATAGAATTGTTGAATGTTCTATTTCTAGAAATATTTTCTTTACTCATAAGATGACTATATCCATTGCGGTTATTAGTCATCTTATGAGTAATTGGCAGTGTAATAGTATTAACCAATACCATTAAATGGAAATGATTTGGCATCAAACACCAAGCTAATATGTCTGCATATGGTAAAATATATACTTTCACTTTTTTAAGAAAATACAAATAGTTCTTCCTAGTAAAAAATATTTTGCCTTTATTATTTCCTTGATTGTAGATATGATACAAATATCCCATTTCGAATATCATGAATACTTATTTTTCAATTTATGTAATTATGCATAATAAGTTATCATATAATCAACTCAATTAAAAAAGACTAAAATTAGTAGTCATAAGATGACTATATCCATTGCGGTTATTAGTCATCTTATGAGTTAAATTTATAAATCATCTAATCTCGGAAATTATAATATAAAAATTGGAATCAATTTCAAAAGTGGGGTCTGTTGATCCTACTTGCAGATCTTTCCATTCTCTTGTTGGATTGATCCATTGTTCTTCTTCATTCACCAGAACTTTTAAAGGTAGGTTAAACCCTTTTACAGTTTTACGGTATCTATATTTAATCTTAGATTTTATTACCTGATATTCCAGAACAGGAATTTTTGTAGAACGTAAATATTGATTGAAAAATGCAGAAAGATTCATGCCTGATTCCTCACTCATATATTCTTCAATTTGCTGTGTGGTAGCCGTTTGATGATAAAATTCTTTGTTTAAACCAACCAATATTTCTCTAAATTTCTCATCATCATTAATAACCTGGCGTAAAGTATGGATCATATTAGCGCCTTTGGGATACATATCTGTTGATCCTTCTCTGTTTGCATCATAAGTGCCAATTATAGGTTTGTCATTTTTAATATTTTTTCTTATACCAATAAGATATTCATTTCCCGCTTTTGTACCGAAATGATAATCTAAATACAATACTTCACTATAGGTCGTAAATGACTCATGGATCCACATATCTGCGATGTCTTTGTAGGTTATGTTATTCGCAAACCATTCGTGTCCGGACTCATGAATAATGATAAAATCAAATTTCAAACCCCAGCCCGTTCCACTCAAATCTCTACCTCTGTAACCGTTTTTATAATTATTACCATAGGTAACAGAGCTCTGATGTTCCATGCCCAAATAGGGCACCTCTACTAATTTATACCCATCTTCGTAAAATGGATAGGGTCCGAACCAATATTCAAAAGCTTCTAATGTCATTGATGCCTGTTTGAATTGCTCTTTTGCTTTGTCCAAATTGTAAGAAATAACATAGTAATCGCAATCAAGCACTCCATTTAAGCCTTTATATTTTTCCGAAAAGTGAACATAATCGCCTATGTTAATGTTTATACCATAATTATTAATTGGATTAATAACTTTCCATGTGTATGTTTTTGTTCCGTCAGAATTTTCTGCAACTTTTTTAAGCCTTCCGTTAGATACATCCATCAAACCCTTTGGTGCCGTTATCATCATCACCGTTCCTTCATCCGGTTCATCATACATATGGTCCTTACAAGGCCACCATATACTGGCACCAATTCCGTGATTGGAAGTAGCAATAAATCCTTGTCCATTTTTATCCTTAGACCAAGTAAATCCACCTGTCCAGGGAGGTCTAATACTTACCGTTGGATTTCCTTCATAAAAGATTTTAACTTTATATATCTTACCGATAAACTGTTCCTCTAAAAGTTCAATGAAGTAAGCATTACCCTTTGTTTTAAAGCTTAGCTCATTATTATTTTGAATAACCTTTGTTATTTTTAGTGGCGTCTGCAGATCTATTTGCATCACTTGATGATCTTTTAAAACCTTATACTTTACCACATTCGACCCTGAGATAAATCTATTTACATCATCCACTTTTACCTCTAAGGTATAATGTAACAAATCCCACCAAACTCTTTCTTTTGTAATGGATCCTCTCAATTTTTCTTGTTGGGTTATGACCACGTTCTGTGCCGACAAAATAGATGAGTGAAACAAGAACAGGAAGAAGAAGAAATATTTTATCATAACCCAAAAGTTTTGAATAAAGATAATAAATTCAACATTTAGAGTTTTTAAATATTTGTTAATGTATTCTGGCAACAGAGGATTGAAAGGTTTAAGCACCTAATTAACTTATATATTATCAGCTCAGTAGAAAAGTTCTCATTTCATCATAAGATCTGATGAATGTCGCCTTTTTTCTCTTATTAATTACTTCTTGAATTTGAGGGGGATAATCAATTGTTTGTTTAATAACCGGCTCTATTACCTCCAAAAATTTTACAGGATGTGCAGTTTCTAAAAATATTCCCTGACTATTTTTTGATGATTTCATATATTTTTTCAGACCCAGATATCCAACGGCTCCATGTGGGTCAGCAATATATTTATCTTTCTTAAAAATACTCAACATAGCCTCTCTGGTTTCATAATCCGTAAAAGAGTAGGAGTGAAGGTGCTTTTTTAATTTTTTGAAATTATTGTTATATATTTTTTGAATTCTAATAAAATTGCTGGGATCACCTACATCCATTGCATTAGAAATTGTCTGTATTGATTTTATAGGATTATATTTTCGAGTTTCAAGATATGCCGGAACTACATTGTTGGAATTCGTCGAAGCAATAAATTGTCCAACTGGCAAACCCAATCGATGAGCCATCATTCCAGCGCAAATATTACCAAAATTTCCACTAGGGACTGAAAAAATCAATCGTTTTGATTTGTTGGCGAGTTGTTTGTAGGCAAAAGCAAAGTAAAACATCTGTGGCAACCATCTTGCTACATTTATTGAATTTGCAGAGGTTAATTTAATTTTATCCGTAATTTCAGTATCCATGAACGCATCTTTTACCATTTTTTGACAGTCATCAAAGGTGCCTTCTACCTCAAGAGCTTTGATATTTAACCCTAAAGTAGTAAGTTGTTTTTCCTGAACCTTACTCACTTTGCCACTTGGATATAAAATTACGACATTGACTCCTTTAACTCCCAAGAAACCACTGGCTACGGCACCACCCGTGTCTCCGGAAGTAGCTACCAATACAGTAACTTCCTGATCACTGTTCTTATTAAAATAAGATAAACATCTTGCCATAAACCTTGCTCCAACATCTTTAAAAGCCATGGTAGGGCCGTGAAATAGTTCCAAAGTATAGATATCTTTCTCAATATTGACAAGTGGAAAATCAAAATTTAGAGTGTCTTCTATAATAGCTCTTAGAGATTCTTCCGGTATTTCATTTCCAACAAACTGCTTGATCAATTGATATGCTATCTCGTTATTGTCGAATTGAACTATGTTCTCAAAAAAAGATTTGGGTAAAGAACTTATCTTCTCAGGAAAATACAAGCCTTTGTCTGGCGCAATTCCGTTCATTACAGCTTCTTCAAAAGAGGCCTTAGGCGATTTTTTATTCAGACTATAGAACTTCATAACTCTAATATTTTTACTCCTTGGGTATTGATCTTTGAAGAATATACATGATAAGGAATTTGAGTTTTTTTGTATACTTCAGATATTGCATTAGACACATTATCAGCTTTTTGACTTCCTTTACAGAAAGTAAAAATAGAAGGTCCGGAACCGGAAATACCACAACCTAAAGCTCCTGCTTGTTGGGATTCCTGCTTAACCTTATCAAAATCAGGAATTAATTTTGAACGATGGGGTTCAACAATAAAATCGACGAGAGATTCCGAAAATAATTCATAATTTTCAGTATGTAAAGCATGAACTAAACTGCCCAAATTTGCCCATTGTTTTGTTGCAAGCTCCAAAGAGATCGTAGTAGGTAATACGGCTCTGGAATCAGACGTTTTAATCTCAATCTGTGGGTGAATAATAATGGCATACAGATCCGGCAAAGTTGGTAATTCTATTATTTTTAGAGGATCTGTAGATTTGACCAGTGTAAATCCTCCAAACAGGGCCGGAGCAACATTGTCTGCAATTGGAGAACCGCAGGCCAATCTTTCGCCTTCACGTGCAAATTCAACTAACTCTAATTTACTGAAAGGCTCACCGAGTAATTTGTTGATTGCAAAAACTACACCAGCCGCACTGGCGGCACTACTGCCAATACCACTCCCGGGTTTTATATTTTTACAGATCTCAATCTCAAAACCAAAATCAAGTTCTGTATTTAATTTTTCAAGAAGTGCTAATGCCGCAACCCCGGCTACATTTTTTTCCGTTTCATACGGTAATATTTCTCCTGTGATCTTTGTTATCCTAATTCCCTTATCACCTGATTTTCTAATTATCATTTCATCACCAATGGAATCCAAACAACAACCCAGAACATCGAATCCACAGGAAATATTTGCTATGGTAGCAGGTGCGAAAATTTTAATTTCATTCATATACTACTTATTTGCAGTTCTTATTATATCACCAAAGATTCCAGAGGCGGTTACCTCAGCACCGGCACCGGCACCTTTAATAATTAAAGGTTGATCTTTATATCTATTTGTATAAAATAACACGATATTATCCTTACCATCTAAGTTATAGAAAGGATGGTCTTTTGGGATATGTTGCAATCCTACTTCAGCCTTTCCATCTTTATATTCGGCAACATATTTCAGTCTGCAATTTTCCTTATCAGCATTTAATCTTAAAGTTTCAAAGTGATCCTTTTCTTCTTTAAGCGAGATGATAAAATCGTCTACGGTCTTTGCTTCTGATGATGATTTTGGCAGAAAAGACCTATTCTTTATTTCTTCCATCTCCATCTCCATCCCACTTTCTCTAAGTAAGATCAATATCTTCCTCATCACATCAACACCACTCAGATCGATACGTGGATCAGGTTCAGTATAACCCTCTATACCTGCTTGCTGTACAACCTCATAAAATGAATGCTCTTCATTAAAGTTGTTAAAGATAAAATTTAAACTACCGGACAGAACTGCCTGTATTTGAGTTATTTCATCTCCTGAGTTAATTAAGTTCTGAAGGGTGTCAATAATTGGCAAACCGGCTCCTACATTCGTTTCGAACAGAAAGGGGGCATTGTACTGTCGTGATAAATATTTTAAATTCTTGTACATCTTATAATCAGATGAACAAGCTATTTTATTACAGGCAATTACTGCGATACTTTGCTTTAAATAATTCTCATAATAGGATGGCAATACATCATTTGCCGTGTTATCTATAAATACACTATTTCTTAAATTAAGTTTCTTTACATTTTTGAAAAAATTATCAAAGCCAGCCTCTACCTTACTGTTTTCAATTTGCGCTGACCACACGTTCAAATCAATCCCATTCTCATCGAACAACATTTTTCTTGAATTAGATATTCCTATCACGCGCATATTTATATGCAAATGTTCTAAAATATATTTTTGTTGTTTTTTGATCTGATCCAGAAGTATTCCGCCAACATTTCCAACCCCTGTAATAAACAGATTAATTTGTCTTATTTGATTTTCGAAAAAATCAGCATGTAATGTATTCAGTGCCTTCTTAACATCTTTTTTTGCGATTACCGCGGATATATTTTTCTCTGTAGAACCCTGAGCTATCGCTCTTATATTCACATTATTGTTTCCTAAACAGCTAAACATTTTACCACTTATACCTTGGTGTGATTTCATATTATCCCCAACCAATGCTATTATAGCCAATTCTGTTTCAACGATCATTGGATCAACCTTATGCTGAATTATTTCCAATTCAAATTGTTTGTCGGTGGCTTTTTTTGCTTTTTCAGCATCTGCAATATCAATTGCTATACAAATAGAGTGTTCACTTGAAGCCTGAGTAATAAACTTTACATTAATATTTTCTTGAAACAGGGACTCAAACAACCTTTTTGAAATACCAGGAACACCTATCATACCATTGCCTTCAAGAGTCAGAAGTGCGATGTTTTCAATATGACTTATTCCCTTAATAGTCGAATCTTTAGTGACTGTTTTATCTATTATCAGTGTTCCCTTTTCATTAGGTTTTAATGTGTTCTTAATATTTATTGGTATCTTTTTGTCTAATACCGGTTGTATTGTTGGTGGATAAATAACTTTTGCACCGAAATGTGATAATTCCATAGCCTCTTGATATGATATTTGATCTATGGGCTTTGCCTGATCCACCAGGCTGGGATTCGCGGTATACATACCACTAACGTCTGTCCATATCTCTAATCTCTCCGCATTCGTGGCACTTGCAAATATAGCAGCGGTAAAATCTGAGCCTCCTCTTCCGAGGGTAGTTATTTCTCCTTCTGCATTCGAAGCGATGAAACCCGGAGCAACAACAATATTGAAATCGTTTGCAGAGAAATATTTTTGGATATTGGAATAAGTCTCCTGGTACTTTATATTGGCATTACTATAGTTTGAGTCTGTTTCTATAAATGCCCGACTATCAATTAATTCAACCTTCAAACCCTTGTGTTTCATTGCTTCTGATATGACAAAGGAAGACATTAATTCTCCTATACTCACTATTTTTGCAGATGACTTGTCCGAAAGATCATTTAATAAGCATACACCGTTTAAAGTGTCTTTGAGAATATTTAAATGCTTTAATATAAAAACCTTGCAGGTTACCTGACTGGCTTTATCAAACAGGCCTTCAATAATATTTATATGTTTTTCTTGAATATCATCTAAAATGGATAAATACCCCTTATCACCTTTAACGGCAGCATCTGACGCCTTAATTAACAAATTTGTTATCCCACCAAATGCTGAAACAATAACGATAGTTCTATCAGTTTTTCCAGCAATAATATCAATGACTTTACTAATGTTTGTTGAAGTCCCTACAGAAGTTCCACCAAATTTTGAAACAATCATATTAACAATTTTAAATATTTTGAATTTATTTTTTTAGATCAAATCATGAATTTACTTCTTGTAAACTGGATTTATAGGGACGAGTGATATATTATAATAAAACCCTAAAGGGTAGTAGCACTTATTGTTGTGTTTACCATTGAGAAATGGTTTAAAAGATGCATTGGTATGTGTAAAGTAACTTGAATCACGGGGCAAATATAAATCATTTTTTTAATTGATAATAATTAAAACAATTTATTTAATATATTTTTCTTTTTACCATATTTTAATGGGAATTTCAAAGGTATATTTAATAATACATACTAATTATTTAATACTTATAATTAAATAAACGAAAATTATATCTACTGAAATTAATTTGTACCTTTGAAAGAGAGCGTTTAATTATTATTTAAAAAATCCATAAAGTCAATTAACCTGGTTTATTCATTTTGAATGGCCCTTAAACAATTTATTATGACAAATGTAATTTCAAAGATCAAAGGAACAGTCAAAAACTGGTGGGTATTTTTTATTGTCGGCATTTTATTAATTATCGGTTCAATTTGGATATTCAAAACACCTGTGGAAAGCTTTATTAATCTTGCACTAATATTCAGTATCTTAATTTTAATAAGCGGTGTATTCAGTATTGTATTTGCATTAACAAATAAGGAAAAAATAGAAAACTGGGGTTTATATTTAGTTGGCGGAATTTTAGATGTGGTTGTAGGATTTATTTTATTGAGTTACCCTGGAATTACCCTTGTAGTCTTCTCTTTATTTATTGGTTTCTGGCTTATGTTTCGAGGATTCAATACAATTTCAACTTCCCTGGAGTTAAAAAAAGAAGGGGTCATGGATTGGGGTTGGATTTTATTGTTAGGTGTACTTATAACGATATTCGCCTTTATGTCAATTGTAAATCCTTTAATAGGAGCTAGTTACCTGGTTTTTACATTGGCGATTGCTATTTTCCTATTGGGAATAGCAAATATCTTTTTGTCCTTACAACTTAGAAAGATAAAAGTGGCTGCAGAGAACATTACCGGATAATAAATATCTATATAGTATAGTAAGTTAAAAGGCTGCAATCTTCATTACAGCCTTTCTTATTTAATTCTTCGTTTTTTTATCCTTATTTTTTTTAATCTTAATATGGAGCTCATTCGTCTTTTTATCTAGATCCATATATATTTCATCTTTTTCATCCAAATTTGAGTTAACAATTTCCTCTGCTAAAACATCTTCTATATACTTCTGAATTGCTCTTTTTAGAGGTCTTGCTCCATATTTTCTATCAAACCCTTTATCTACTATAAAATCCTTAGCCTTCTCACTCAAGGTTAACTTATATCCTAATTTTGATATTCTAGACAATAGTTTTTCTAATTCAATATCAATAATTGCATGAATATCTTCACGTTCCAATGCATTGAATATTACAACATCGTCGATACGATTCAAAAACTCAGGAGCGAAACTTTTCTTTAAGGCATTCTCAATAATACCTCTTGCATTCGAATCTGCCTGTGCTTTTTTACTTGCTGTTCCAAATCCAACACCCTGGCCAAAATCTTTTAATTGTCGTGAGCCGATGTTAGAGGTCATGATAATGATAGTATGTCTAAAATCAATTTTTCTTCCTAAACTATCTGTAATATACCCATCATCTAAAATCTGCAGTAGCATATTAAACACATCAGGATGCGCTTTTTCAATTTCATCCAACAAAACAACTACATAAGGCTTGCGTCTTATTTTTTCTGTTAACTGCCCGCCTTCTTCATATCCTACATAACCCGGAGGTGCTCCAATTAATCTTGAAATAGCAAATTTTTCCATATATTCACTCATATCTATCCGGACCAAGGAGTCTGCAGAGTCAAATAATTCAGTTGCTAAAACCTTTGCCAACTGTGTTTTACCAACACCTGTTTGTCCTAAAAAGATAAAAGAACCAATAGGTTTATTAGGATCTTTTAAGCCCACTCGATTTCTTTGAATAGCTTTAACAACTTTAGCAACAGCCTCATCCTGACCAATGATTTTCCCTTTGATCAAATTAGGCAATTCTCTTAATCGCAAACTTTCTGCTTCTGCAACCCTGTTAACCGGAATCCCCGTCATCATACTCACTACTTCCGCAACATTTTCTTCCGTAACTATTTCTTTATGTAATTTCGATTGTTCTTCCCAACTAAGTTGGGCAACCTCAAGTTCTTTTTCTGTTCGTTTTTCGTCATCACGTAATTTTGCAGCCTCCTCATATTTTTGGCTTTTAACAACCTCATTTTTAAGCTCCCTGATGGACTCCAGTTTTTTTTCTAACTCCAATACCTCTTTAGGAACTATAATATTCGTTATATGAATACGGGACCCAGATTCATCTAATGCATCAATGGCCTTGTCCGGAAGGAATCTGTCGGTCATATAACGATTAGTGAGCGTAACGCAAGCTTTTATGGCTTCATCGGTAAACTCAACATTATGATGATCCTCATACTTGTTTTTAATATTATTCAAGATCTGAATAGTTTCTTCAACGCTGGTTGGTTCCACAATTATTTTTTGAAAACGACGCTCAAGTGCTCCGTCCTTCTCAATATTTTGGCGATACTCATCCAAAGTTGTCGCCCCAATACACTGAATTTCACCTCTTGCCAAAGCAGGTTTAAACATATTAGAAGCATCTAGAGATCCTGTTGCGCCTCCAGCGCCTACAATTGTATGTATTTCGTCGATAAATAATATGATATCTTCATTTTTCTCTAATTCATTCATTAAGGCCTTCATTCTCTCCTCAAATTGACCGCGATATTTTGTTCCTGCCACCAAACTTGCAAGATCTAAGGATACAATCCTTTTATTGAATAAAATTCTGGATACTTTTTTCTGAATTATTCTCAGGGCCAAACCTTCGGCAATTGCTGATTTTCCAACACCCGGTTCACCGATTAAAATCGGATTGTTCTTTTTACGGCGACTTAGAATTTGAGATATTCTTTCAATTTCCTTTTGTCTTCCAACTACAGGATCTAATTTACCTCTTTCGGCAAGATCAGTTAAATCCCTTCCAAAATTATCTAAAACAGGCGTTTTTGATTTTTTTATCACCTTGCTCTTAGAACTTTCAAACGGATTCTTCTTGGGTTTATCAAATTCCTCTTCGTGTGGTGTATCGGCCGTTGGCTCATCTATAGAATCTTCTTCAATTTCAATATCCTCCTCCTCAATAAACATGTCTCTGAATATTTCTTTTACATCTTCATAGAAAACATCGAAATTATGCAACACTTTTGTGGTTGGATCGTTCTCGTTTCTTAATATACAAAGGAGCAGGTGAGCTGTACTTATAGCCTCACTGTTATAAAGTTTAGCCTCTAAAAAAGTAGTTTTTAATGCCTTTTCTGCTTGTTTCGTTAAATGCAAGCTCTTCTTGTCATTTGCTTGAGGCAATGCTGAATTTAAAGGGTTCAACGATTCAATTTTAGATCGTAAAGACCCGAAATTAAGCTCAAATGTGTTCAGTATATCATAAGCTTCGCCATTGGCTTTGCGAAGAATGCCCAACATCAAGTGTTCTGTACCAATAAAATCGTGTCCTAACCGCAAAGCTTCTTCTTTGCTATAGGCTATCACATCCTTAACTTTTGGTGAAAAATTATCGTCCATTTCTTCTTATTTATGATGTAAATTTAGTAGAAATTTTGACTAAAACCTTACAAAAGTTATTAGCACCTGTTAACTTGTGCTTAACCTGTTAAAATACAGGTAAATATCATGGTATAATTGTTAATAACTAATGAGGATAATTATGACTGTAAGAACTTGGAAAAAATAGAATAATCGTATATTGCTAAGAATAAAAAAAATTGATAATAATTAACTAAAAAATATGACTGAAAACGATAAAATTATACCTATCAACATTGAAGATGAAATGAAATCTGCATACATTGATTATTCAATGTCTGTCATTGTTTCAAGAGCGTTGCCGGATGTAAGAGACGGATTAAAACCAGTCCACAGACGTGTTTTGTTCGGCATGCATGAATTAGGTATAAAAGCAACTGGAGCGCATAAAAAATCTGCAAGGGTTGTAGGAGAGGTTTTGGGGAAGTACCATCCACATGGAGATACTTCTGTTTATGATGCAATGGTTAGAATGGCCCAGGACTGGAGTGTGCGTTATCAGCTAGTCGATGGGCAGGGTAATTTCGGATCACCGGATGGAGATAGTCCGGCGGCGATGCGTTATACAGAGGTAAGAATGAAGAAAATTTCAGAAGACATGCTTTCTGATATTGATAAAGACACCGTTGATCATCGTTTGAATTTTGATGACACTTTGAAAGAACCTACCGTTTTACCTACCAGAGTACCTAGTTTATTAGTAAATGGAGCTTCAGGCATAGCAGTTGGTATGGCAACAAATATGGCGCCTCACAATTTAACTGAAGTAATAGATGGAACAATTGCTTATATCGACAACAACGAGGTCGAAATTGAGGAACTTATGCAACACATTAAGGCTCCTGATTTTCCTACCGGTGGAACGATCTATGGTTATGAAGGGGTAAGAAATGCATTTCTTACCGGAAGAGGAAGAATAGTAATGCGGGCCAAATCTAATTTTGAAGAAGTAAATGGCAGAGAGTGTATAGTTGTTACAGAGTTACCCTATCAGGTCAATGGGTCCGATCTGTTGAAAAAAACTGTTGATCTTGTAAATGATAAAAAAATTGACGGGATTTCTACTATCAGAGATGAAACCAGTAGGAAAGGAAGAAGAATTGTTTATGTACTAAAGAGAGATGCAATACCAAATATTGTATTAAATAAATTATACAAATATACGGCGCTTCAAACATCATTCAGTGTAAACAATATAGCACTTGTCAATGGAAAACCAGAGTTGTTAAATTTAAAAGATCTTATAAAACATTTTGTCAATCACCGACATGAAGTGGTTGTTCGACGTACAAAATTTGAACTAAAGAAAGCGGAAGCAAGAGCTCATATTTTAGAGGGATTAATAATAGCCAGTGATAATATTGATGAAGTAATAAAATTAATCCGCGCCTCGAGCAACGCAGATGAAGCCAGGGAAAAATTAAAAGTTCGCTTTGAACTATCCGAGATACAGGCTAAGGCAATTGTGGAAATGCGATTGAGACAATTAACCGGATTAGAGCAAGATAAATTAAGGGCTGAGTTTGATGAGATCATGGCTTTGATTATTGATCTAAAAGATATTTTGGGTAGTGAAGACAGAAGAATGGAGATAATAAAAAATGAACTTCTTGAGATTAAAGATAAATATGGCGATGAGAGAAGGTCTGTTATCGAATATGCAGGAGGTGAAATGAGTATTGAAGATATGATACCTGACACTAAAGTGGTGGTTACTATATCGCATGCCGGTTATATTAAAAGAACTGATCTGTCTGAATATAAGATCCAGAACAGAGGTGGAAGAGGACAAAAGGGGGTAACTACCAGAAATGAAGATTTTCAGGAGGATTTATTCGTTGCTACCAATCATCAATATATGTTATTCTTCACCCAGAAAGGCAAAGTGTTTTGGATGAGAGTATATGAAATTCCTGAAGGAGCAAAAAGTTCTAAAGGTAGAGCCATTCAGAATTTGATCAATATTGAAAATGATGATAAGGTAAAAGCTTTTCTGGTGACTAAGAATTTGAAAGATGAAGATTATGTAAATAATAATTACGTAGTTATGGTGACCAAAAAAGGACAAACCAAAAAAACTTCACTGGAACAATACTCCCGACCAAGAACAAATGGAATTAACGCAATTACTATTAAAGAGGGTGATGAATTGCTCGAAGCGAAATTAACCAATGGGAAGAGCCAAATCATGATAGCGGCCAGATCTGGCAAATCGATTCGGTTTGAAGAGGCTAAAACAAGGCCAATGGGTAGAAATGCCTCTGGAGTCAGGGGAATTAGACTACGAGATGAGAAGGATGAAGTTATTGGAATGGTTTCTATTCCTGACCATGATAGTGATATTTTAGTTGTTTCAGAAAAAGGTTATGGAAAACGTTCTAAATTAGAGGATTATAGAATTACGAATCGAGGTGGAAAAGGTGTAAAAACTATTAACATTACCGAAAAAACAGGTAACCTGGTTGCCATAAAAAATGTTACCGATAATGATGACTTGATGATAATTAATAAATCAGGCTTAACTATTAGAATGGCTGTAGCCGATTTAAGGGTAATGGGAAGAGCTACACAGGGTGTAAAACTGATTAATATTAAAGAAAACGACTCTATTGCAGCTGTTGCAAAAGTTATGCATGAAGAAGAAGATATGAATGAAATATCTGATGACGAAATAAAACCTGATGAAAATCTTGAAAATAATTCACAAAATTCATAATTTTGTATAAATCAAATCAATACAATAAATAAATTTAATTACTATTAGAATGAAGAAACTATCAATAATGTTGTTTGCCTTTGCTGTAAGTTTTGCAACATTTGCACAAAAGGATGAACTCAAAGCAACAGAAAAAGCTTTAAAGAAAACAGATTACCCTGCAGCGAAAGTATCAATTGATAACGCGAAAGCATTGATCGCCGGCACTGATGATAAAACAAAAGCAAAATTTTATTATTTAAAAGGGGAAACATACGCAGGTTTAGCAAAAACTGAACCTACTATAGAGAATTTTGAAATAGCCTCAAGTTCATTCAATGCCTTACTGGAAACTGAAAAGGGAATGGGATCTTCTAAATATTCAGATCTTGCTGGTCCTACCTTACAAATTTTAATATCCGACCTAAGAACCAAAGGGGCCGAATCTTACCAAAGCAAAGCATATACCCAAGCTAAAAATGAGTTATATCTGGCTTATAGCTTAAATGAAAATGACACTCTGTTGCTGGAATACGCTGCAAATGCTTCATACTTAGCTAAAGATTTAGATGAGTCTTTGAATTATTTCATCCAATTAAAAGATATGGGATATACAGGCATTACTACTATATATTCAGTAAGAAATATTGATACAGGTGAAAGAGAAAATGTAAGTACTGATTCGCAAATGACCTTAATGGTGAAATCAAAGGCATATGACGAACCTAAGACCGAGGTAACTGAATCGAAATTACCTAAAATAATTAAGAATATTGCATCAATCTATAATGAAAAAGGTGAGGATGAAAAAGCAATCGAAGCCTTTAGAGATGCCAGAGAAGTGGCTCCAAATGATGTGGCATTAATTCAAAATGAGGCAGTACTGCAATATAAGTTAGGAAATATTGATGAATATATTAGATTGATCAATGAAGCAATAGCACTAGAACCTAATAATGCTATGTTATACTTTAATTTAGGTGTTATCAGTGGGCAACAAGAAGAAACTGAGAAATCCAAAGAGTACTATCGAAAAGCGATTGAATTAAAACCAGATTATAAAGATGCATATGTCAACTTGGGATCTGCCATGTTAGAAAAGGACAAGGGTTTAGTTGAAGAGATGAACGAAAACCTTAGTAACTTTGATAAATATGATGAAATTAAAGCGAGACAAGTTGAATTATATAATGAAGTAATTCCTGTGTATGAAAAAGCGTATGAATTAAAACCAGATGATCTTGATACAATAAGAACCTTAATGAGTTTGTATGAAAATGTGGAGATGGAGGTAAAATATAAAGAACTTAGAGCAATATATGACGATCTAAAATAAAATATTAGAATGAGTAGTTTAAAAGACCTTGGAAATTCCAAGGTCTTTTTATTTTTAATCATCTTTAAGTATTGGAACTTTCTTTTCAATATAATCA
>PVMK01116264.1_pt1 | contig 21467 bp, 19 predicted proteins | sample 1853481 | NCBI WGS metagenome assembly PVMK01 (sample SAMN08533507, study PRJNA380276) | Marine sediment metagenome, whole genome shotgun sequencing project.
CTGCCGCCAGCATGCACCTGCGCCTTGACGACCCAGAGATCGCCGCCCAGTTCCTTGGCAGCGTCTACCGCTGCGTTCGGACTCTTAACGGGAATTCCGCGTGGGACAGGAATGCCATACTCGGCAAATAGCCGTTTCGATTGATATTCGTGGAGATTCATAGCTCGCTTTTCTTTATTGTCGGGAATTGTGCTGAAGCGCACATAATCGAGCGTATTTTGGAGCAAAGCTTGGGTGGACGCAAAAGCAATTGCACACAGGCACTGCAAAAGGCAACAATCAACGCATGAGTCCGGCAAATACTGATCCGAATTTGAAGCGCACGATTCGTGGCAACCGAGATGCGCTGCTGCAGCGCGCCGCCGATGAGCCAGATCTGACCTGGCGTGTGCTGACCACGCTGAACGCCATTCGCGTCTTGATTGCGATTGGATTGCTGGGCCTGTTCTTCGCCGGCGGCGAGCATCCGGTATTCGGCGAACAGAACCCCACTATGTTCTCTGCCACGGCGGCCGGTTATCTGGTGTTCGCTGTTGTGTCTTTCATGTCTCTGCGTATGCGTTGGATGCCGCTGGGCGTCCAGTCGGTCACACAATCGGTTGTCGACATAATCGCGATCGTTATCTTGATGCATGCCAGCGGTGGCATAGCGAGTGGGCTTGGCGGACTTTTAATTATCTTTATTGGCGCCGGCAGTCTGGTCTTGCCGTTGCAATTTCCGACCATTCTCGCCGCCATAGCGACATTTGCGGTACTCGGTGAGCAGCTGTATTCGCAACTCAGTGGTGCGACCGCGCAAGCGAATTATCCTGCAGCTGGAATAGTAAGCGCGATAATTTTCGCCATGGCCTTAGCTACCCGCCCGCTGGGTCGGCGCATTCAGGCCAGTGAAGCGCTGGCTCGGCAGCGCGGCGTCGACCTCCGGAACTTGTCGCAATTGAATGAGTATATTGTGCAGCACCTGCGCGAAAGCATCATTGTGCTTGATGGCAACGATGACGTTCGCCTCAGTAACACTTCAGCAACACAGCTGCTCGGTGCCACTCAGGAAGTCAGCGGAATGCCGTTGCGCGAGGTATTTGAACCTCTCGCGGATTATCTGGCTAAGTGGCGATCGGATCACGACTTGTCATCGCACCCCGAATTTACAGTCATTTCCGCGAGCAACAACTTGCCGGTGACAGCACACCTCGCGCCACTGGGCAGGAATAGCGCGCGGACTGGTCCCGTGCTCGTATTCTTAGAAGACGCAAGCCTGATGAATGAACGTGTGCAACAGTCAAAACTGGCATCACTTGGCCGCTTGAGCGCCAGTATTGCGCACGAGATCCGCAACCCGGTCGGCGCCATGAGTCATGCCGCCCAATTGCTTGCAGAAGCAGACGGCATTACAGACGCAGATATGCGCCTGACAGAAATTATCAAGACGCATTCAAGTCGGGTCAGTCACATCATTGACAACATGCTGCAACTATCTCGCCGCGAGAACAGCCGTCCGGAACGGGTGGTGCTCAAGTCTTGGTTGGACGAATTTGCGGAGGAGTTTTCGCGCACGCTGGAGCTGCAGGAGGGCGAGTTCAGCATCGCAAGTTTCGATGAAGATCTGGAAGTTCGCATGGACCCCAGTCATTTGCGCCAGGTGCTGTGGAATCTTTGTGACAATGCGGTCAAGTACGCGAGCGAAACTGGCGGCATCATGGTTGAAATTGAGGCCGGCCGCTTGCAGGGACAAGGTCGCCCTTACATCGAAGTGCTGGATCACGGGCTCGGCGTAGACAGCGCTACCGCCGAAAAAATGTTTGAACCCTTCTATACTGAGCGCAAGGGTGGCACCGGGCTTGGTTTGTACATCTCCAGGGAGCTTTGCGAGCTAAACCGAGCCACACTGCTTTATCTGGACCGGCCAGGTGGTGGCAGTATTTTTCGTATTGTTTTTGCCGATCCGGACCGATGGGACGCAGGTAACACTTAATGGACCAACCACAAGCCCTGGTCGTCGACGACGAACCCGATATTTGCGAGCTCCTCACCATGACGCTCGGACGCATGAATATCAAAGCCGAATCCGCCGTCGATCTGGCGAGCGCACGCGCTTTGCTTGAGAAACGACACTTCGACATCTGTCTGACCGACATGCGACTGCCGGACGGAGATGGCCTTGAGCTGGTCGAATGGATCCAATCAAACGCGCCCAACATGCCAGTTGCAGTCATAACCGCACATGGCAATGTTGAGACAGCGGTGCAAGCGCTCAAGCTCGGAGCATTCGACTTCATATCGAAGCCGCTGGATCTTGGTCACTTGCGCAATATCGTCGAAAACGCGCTGAAAATTGAAGGGGAGACGCCAGAACAGCCATCGCGCCTGTTGGGTAACTCGCCGACCATGCTCGAATTGCGGGAAATGATCGATAAAGTAGCTCGCTCGCAGGCACCCGTGCATATTTCCGGTGAATCGGGCACCGGCAAGGAGCTCGTAGCACGGCTGATACACGACAGTGGTCCGCGCTCTGATGGCCCGTTTGTGCCGGTGAACTGTGGCGCAATTCCAAGCGAGCTAATGGAGAGCGAATTTTTCGGTCACCGCAAAGGCAGTTTTACCGGCGCTGTCAGCGACAAGCTTGGCCTGATTCAAAGCGCTGACAACGGCACCTTGTTCCTCGATGAGATCGCGGACCTGCCGCTGTCGATGCAAGTCAAATTGCTGCGAGTTATTCAGGAAAAGACCGTCCGCCCGGTCGGCGCATCGGGCGAGGAACCAGCAAATGCTCGAATTTTGTCCGCCACACACAAGAATTTGGCGCAAATGGTTGCTGGCGGCGAGTTTCGCGAAGATCTCTATTATCGAATCAATGTCATTGAGTTGCACGTACCTGCCCTGCGCGATCGCGGCGACGATGTCGTTGTGCTGGCCAAGCACATTCTGGCCAAACTGGATTCGACTGCAGTGCTTGATGGCAGTGCCAGCAGTGCCTTGGCGGGCTACTCCTTCCCCGGCAACGTCAGGGAACTCGAAAACATGCTCGAGCGTGCAGTTACACTTTGTGCAACCGGCACGATTAGCGAAGCTGATCTACATATGCGAGAAACGAGCGGCGGTATCGATGAACCGCTGCTGTTTACCCATACCGATTTGAGCAACCAGGTCGAGGATGTACAGCGCCAAGCCATCGTCGACGCCTTAGAACGAACGCGCTACAACAAGACTGCGGCTGCCCGCTTGCTGGGGCTGTCGTTTCGCCAACTGCGGTATCGAATCAAGAAACTCGGTATCGAGTGAGGAATCGCGGCTGAAGCCGCTCCTACATAATCCCTGTCTTCATTGCGCAACAGATACTGACAATTTTTGTCAGCTTGTGACACTGCCTGTCGTTTTTCTGGCTTGAACACGTCATTTCATCGAGTCCGGCGAACACCTAGTTTCGTTAAAAATCTTTCCCGATCAAATAGTTATGAACGAAGCACTGAACTTGGCACGGTGCTTGCTTTATATACCGTACTGGCGATTACGCCGTTTATGATTATTTTCATTTTCACGGAGACAGACAAATGAAGAAGCAACAAGGTTTTACATTGATCGAACTGATGATCGTAGTTGCGATTATCGGTATTTTGGCAGCTATCGCTATTCCTGCTTATCAGGACTACACGATTCGCGCTCAGGTTTCTGAGGGTTTGAATCTGTCAGGTGGCGCTAAAGCCGCTGTAACAGAGTACTACCAGGACCGCGGTGCTTTGCCGACCAGTAATAGTCAGGCTGGTCTTGCAGCCTCTGGCTCAATCGTAGGTAAGTACGTTGCAAGTGTGAACGTTACCGGTACCGATGGCATTATTGACGTACTTTACGGTGGCGATGCTCATGCGATCATCAATGGTCAAACACTGCAGATGTCACCTGTAACGGTAAACGTGGGTAGTGTTGGTTGGGAATGTTCAAGTGGCGCGATTGCTAACAAGCATCTGCCAGCAGCTTGCCGTCCGTAAGACAATTCGCTTTTGGCTTTTGGCCTAAGCAGTAAGTCTAGAAGCCCCGGCTCGTCCGGGGCTTTTTTTTGAGGCTTTTTAAAGTTAACGTTCCACAACACGTTGCCGTATTATTGCGAACTAGCAGCGAGTTGCCAGTAAAAAGAGGACGGCTCCAGAGTGACAACGATGCGAAAAATAGACCGCGGATTTACGCTGATCGAGCTAATGATCGTCGTCGCTGTCATTGGAATACTGGCGTCCATCGCCGTTTCCGCCTATCAGACCTACACCGTCCGTGCTCAGGTTGCAGAGGCGCTGAATATGGCTGCCGGCGCTAAGACGCCGGTCGTTGACGCTTTCAATATGACCGGTAGCCCGCCGACCGACCGTGCCGCCGCCGGCATGAGTGCGCCTCCCACAGACACGCAAGGCAAGTACGTCAGCAGCGTTGATATTGATGACGGTAGGGTCGACATCACATTCGGCAACGATGCACATCAGGACATTCAAAGCGGCGTGGTGTCATTCACACCGTACATGTCACCCAGCGGCAGTATTATTTGGCGTTGCGCCGCAGCAGGTGCTCCTGCCGGGACAGTCCCGTTATCCGGCGGCGGCGTCACATCCGTCCATGTTGCACCTACGATCGAAATCCGGTACCTGCCGTCCAGTTGTCGAAATTAGAGCCGCAAACCGCCTCAAATTTACCCGTTTGACCAATATTTACGCGTTTGACTTAATCAATTTCTGTAACTGTGACAAGGCGCACAAAATCCAGTTGATCCGGGGACTTAGATCAGTGAGACTGTGACGCTCCAAGAAACGATTTAGCGTTTTTTCCAGATGGCAGCAACCGCAGCACAGAACATTCTCGCAGGACTTCCAAGACGTCTCGTCCAGGATGGTTTGATTAGCGAGGAGAAACTTCTCGAAGCCACTGATTTGGCAAAGAAAGAGAAGCTCAGTCTGGTTGCGTACCTCGTCAACGAAGACCTCGCCAACGCACGCGCCATCGCTGTGGCAGCCTCACACGAGTTTGGCGTGCCGCTGCTGGATCTGGACGCGATTGAAATCGACCTGGACGTCGTTCGGGCTGTTGACCAAAATCTCGTCAACAAGCACCGCGTATTGCCGCTCGTAAAACGCGGCCAACGTTTGTTCGTTGGCCTTGCCGATCCGACTAATCTACAGGCAATCGACGACATCAAGTTTCAGACCAGCTTGCGTATCGATCCGGTGGTCGTCGAACAAGACAAACTCGAAGAATGCATTGTCAAAGCTATTGAGGCTGTCGACACCACCATGGGTGACCTCAGCGACGACGATTTCGACCTCGAGAACCTGGACATTGGCGGTGATGAAGAAGCTGCCGAAGAGATCGATAGCGGTATAGAAGACGCGCCAGTGGTGCGTTTCGTGAACAAGATTCTCCTCGATGCGATCAAACGTGGCGCGTCAGACGTTCACTTCGAGCCCTACGAAAAATATTTCCGAGTGAGAACTCGTCTCGATGGTGTTCTCTCAGAGGTCGCACAACCGCCGGTAGCGTTGGCGACCAAGGTCTGTGCACGCCTCAAGGTCATGTCGCGAATGGACATCGCTGAGCGGCGTGTGCCGCAGGATGGTCGTATCAAAATGCGCCTGTCGAAGAATCGCGCTATCGACTTTCGTGTCAATACCTGCCCGACCTTGTTTGGCGAAAAGGTGGTACTGCGTATTCTGGATCCAAGCAGCGCGCAAATGGGAATTGACGCTCTGGGTTACGAGCCGCATCAAAAAGACCTCTACCACAAACATTTGATGAAGCCATACGGCATGATCCTGGTGACCGGTCCAACCGGTTCAGGCAAGACTGTATCGCTATATACCGGCATCAATGTTCTCAATACCGTCGACCGCAATATATCGACGGCCGAAGACCCGGCGGAAATTAATCTCCCGGGCATCAACCAGGTCAACGTCAATCCGAAAGTTGGACTCACCTTTGCCTCAGCACTGAAGGCGTTTTTGCGGCAGGATCCGGACATTATTATGGTTGGTGAGATTCGCGACCTTGAGACGGCAGAGATCGCCATCAAGGCTGCCCAGACAGGTCACCTGGTGTTATCGACCCTGCATACGAATGATGCGCCCAGGACGCTGACGCGGCTTGTGGACATGGGCGTGAAACCGTACGCCATCGCTACCTCGGTCAGCTTGATCATCGCACAGCGGCTCGCCAGAAAGCTCTGCGACAGCTGCAAAGAAAACATAGACATTCCACGCGAAGCATTAGAGAAAGAAGGCTTCGACGCAGATGATATCGACGGCGGCTTGGTAATCTTCGCGCCAAAAGGATGCAAGAACTGCAACGACGGCTACAAAGGCCGGCTTGGCATATTTCAGGTAATGGAAGTGTCAGAAACAATGGGCAGAATAATTATGGAAGGCGGCAACGCCATTCAGATCGCCGAGCAGGCGGCCAACGAAGGGGTAATCGATTTACGTCGAGCCGGTTTGAATAAAGTCAAGGACGGGGTTACAAGCCTTGAGGAAATCAACCGGGTTACAATTGAGTAGAATTCGACCTCATTAATGGACGAAAGAAATGGCTGAAGTAACAACATTGAGCACCGAACCCTTTTTCTGGGAAGGTACAGACAGAAAGGGCCAAAAGGTCAAGGGCAAGGCAATGGCGACGAACGAAGCCGCCGTGCGTGCCGATTTGCGTCGTCAAGGCGTCGTGCCTATCCGCATCAAAAAGCAGAACAAGGGACTGTTCGCTAATAAAGGTACGGTGACGCCGTCTGACATCGCAATATTCATGCGCCAGCTTGCAACCATGCTTGCAGCAGGTATTCCGCTCGTACAGTCTATGGAGATTGTCGGCAATGGTCATGAGAATGCAGCGATGCAGAAGTTGATTCTGGCCGTGAAAGCCGACGTTGAGGGCGGTACCGCTCTGGCCGATGCTTTTGGGAAGCACCCGCTGTATTTTGATGACCTTGTTCTCAGTCTGGTTGACGCCGGCGAGCAAGCAGGTGCCCTTGAGACCTTGTTGGACAAAATTGCAACCTACAAAGAGAAAACAGAAGCACTGAAGAAGAAAATCAAAAAGGCACTGACATACCCGGCGGCCGTACTTGTTGTCGCTCTTGTAGTCACAACCATCCTCCTGATTTTCGTTATCCCGGCGTTTGAGGATTTGTTTCAGGGCTTTGGTGCTGATCTGCCGACATTTACGCGGATGATTATTGACCTGTCTGTATTTGTCCGAACCAAAGGCGCTTATATTGCCATGCTGATTGGTATTGGCGTGGCCACCTTCTTGTATTTCAAGAAGCGCTCTCGCCCGATGCGACACTTTCTTGACCGCATGATGCTGAAGATGCCAATTATTGGCTCGATCCTTGAGAAAGCGTCGATCGCGCGTTACGCGCGTACACTTGCAACAATGTTTGCGGCAGGCGTACCTCTCGTCGAGGCGCTTGAGTCAGTAGCCGGCGCAACCGGTAACATTGTTTACGAAGAAGGCGTGCTTCAGATGCGCGACGAAGTTTCGACCGGTCAGCGATTGCAGCAGGCAATGGAGAATACGAACCTGTTTCCAAATATGGTGATCCAGATGATCGCGGTTGGCGAAGAATCAGGTTCACTTGATGACATGTCATCGAAAGTTGCAGACTTTTACGAAGAAGATGTCGACAACGCGGTCGACAATCTGTCGAGCTTGCTCGAGCCGTTAATCATGTCGATCCTCGGCGTGCTGGTCGGTGGCCTCGTGGTCGCTATGTATCTGCCAATCTTCAAGATGGGTGCGGTTATTTAGGTCGCTGCAAGCGTCCGATTGCATTGCAACGGCGTTCGGAGGAAACTCCGAACGCCGTTTTTGATTGTGTAATATTCTAATTCTGTAATCGCAACACTAATGGGAGAAACTGGATGGCAGAATTATTCGCGCAGTCGCCCGTAGCATTCATTGCTACCGCTTTTATCTTCGCTCTGTTGATCGGCAGTTTTCTCAATGTGGTGATTTATCGTCTACCGATAGTGATGTATCGACAATGGCACGAGCAAAGCGAAGAGCTGCAAAAGGCGGATACGCCCGAATTGCCTGACAAACCATTTGGTCTTGTCGTCCCACCCTCTGCCTGCCCTTCGTGTGGCGCTCGAATTACTGCCATGCAGAATATTCCAGTCATCAGTTATCTCTTGCTTGGGGGTCGATGCGGCAGCTGCAAGGCGAAAATATCGATACGTTATCCATTGGTCGAATTGTTGAGCGCCGTGCTTGCCGCGGTCTGCGCGATGCACTTCGGATTCGGATTCGAAGCGATCATGGCGATCGGTCTGACGTTCGCATTGCTCACTATCAGCATGATCGACTATGACTACCAATTAATTCCCGATTCCATCGTCGTGCCGCTCCTGTGGGTCGGTTTGGCCATGAGCCTGTTTCATCCTGTCGCCGGTGCAGATGCGCTTTTCGTATCCCCTGTAGACAGCATCATTGGCGCCATAGCGGGCTATTTGAGCTTATGGAGCGTCTACCAGCTGTTCAAGCTGATCACCGGTAAGGAGGGCATGGGCTACGGCGACTTCAAGTTGTTGGCAGCGCTCGGCGCCTGGCTTGGTTGGCAATCCCTGCACCTGATTATCCTGCTTTCCGCGGTTGCAGGCGCGATATTCGGCATAGCAATGATTGTCTTAAGAGGTCGAGATCGCCAACTGCCTATCCCGTTTGGTCCGTACCTTGCGATGGCAGGCTGGGTGACGATGTTGTACGGCGATAAAATGTGGAATGCCTACCTGGACAAGTTTCTGTAGATGTCCGATCCGATACGTATCGGGCTAACAGGCGGTATCGCCAGTGGCAAGTCCACCGTCGCTGAACTGTTTGCGGGTCTTGGCATTGCAGTTATCGACACAGACCTTATCGCGCGCGACCTAGTTCAGCCAGGGAAGCCAGCCCTGATCGAAATTCGCAGCAGTTTTGGTGATTCCGTATTTAATGCTGATGGCACACTGGACCGCAGCACCTTGCGGCAGCAGATTTTTGCCAGTGACGGCGCCCGCAAGCAACTGGAAGCCATTCTGCACCCGCTTATCCAGGAAGTAACGATGCAGCGGATAGACGCAGCGAGCGGCAGCTACATTGTCATCGTCGTACCCTTGCTCGCGGATTCTCCGCTGCGTGAGCATATCGACCGAATTCTGGTGGTCGACTGCGATGAGGACACCCAAATCGAGAGACTGCTCGCGCGCGATGCCGAAACAGAGGGTCAGGCACGGCGCATCCTAGCGGCGCAGGCCAGCCGTGAGCAACGTCTGGAAATTGCCGATGATGTCATTCACAACAACTCAAGCATCGAGGCGATTTCGGCGCAAGTGTCTGCAATCCACGACCATTACCTGGCGCTGGCTAATTTGCCTGCGAGCTAGCGGTAGCGCAAAATACGCGCATGGCAAAACCTGCTAGCGAAATAGCCGCCGAATCGGCATCGGATCGTCCGACGTACTACGAGCAACCCGTATCTGAGCGCATGCGCACATTTATGCGGCTCGAGTTCCTCTATCAGCAAATGCTCTACAGCAGCGAGCTAGAAAGCGATTGGGCGACCCGCGCAACTATCTCCAGCCTGCTTGAAATCATGGCGATATTGTCGCGCGGCGATGTTCGCAGCGAAGTCCACAAGGAACTCGACCAGCAGCTCAAGGTGCTGCAGCGCTTTCAAAGCCAACCGGGTGTGGACACGCGGCGCCTGGACAGCCTGATACACAATCTGAACGATAGTCGCGCCGAGCTTGGCAGTATCGGTACCTCGTTCCTGCAACCACTCAAAGACTCCGATTTTCTCAACGCCATCAAGAACCGCAGCGCGATTCCGGGCGGCACCTGCGAGTTTGACCTTCCCGAGTATAGCCATTGGCTACGCCAGGCATTTACACGGCGCAGTGATGACATGGAGGTTTGGATCGGAGCGATCCGACCGTTGTGCGACGCGGTTGCCGAAGTACTTTGGCTAATTCGACAAAGTGCCCAGGCCGTGGACAAGCTCGCAATCAACGGAATGTATCAGCACAGCATGCAAAAAGACGCGCATTGCCGTCTCCTGCGTGTAAATTTGCTGCAGGACAGCATCCTTTATCCTGAAATCAGCGGTAGCCAGCACCGCTTTACAGTACGTTTTCTGGAGTGGTCCACGCTGGATAGTCGCGCAGTGCAAACCGGCCACGACGTGCCCTTTCAGCTGAGCATCTGCTAGCCAGTTTTGCGCAAAGCCTGAACCAACGCCGCATCGGCGGGCAGCAACTCTGCCTCGTTCAGTTGCGAAACTTTGACCCAACGAAGTCCCTGGCCTTCCAAACCATCGGGATCGCCGTCCCAGTCGTTGACCAGGAAAAATTCGAGGTCGACTGTTCGGTCCACGTATTCGTGTGACAAGCTCATGAACGGCTCAGCCGTGGTCACTACGATGCCGAGTTCCTCTCGCAGCTCACGCCGCAGCGCGGCGGCGGAAGTTTCCGCGTCGTCAATCTTGCCGCCCGGAAATTCCCACAGGCCATTGAATGGCCCATCGCAAAGTCGTTCCGTAATGAGTACCTCGCCGGCGGCATTGCGCAGAATACCGGCGGCGACATGCATATGAACCATTCTGGTATCCGCTCTAGCCAAGCTTGCCGTGGCACTGCTTGTATTTTTTTCCGGAGCCGCAAGGGCATGGCTGATTCCGACCAACCTTGGCAGCTTGTCGCTTGAATGTCTCGATTGGCTCACTTTGCGGCGCGGCTGCACCAGCGGCCTGTTCGCCCTGACCGGGCCGCGGCGCCTGTGGTCCGCCGAGCGCTGATGCATCTGCATGCTGAAACTTCATCGCATCAGCTGCGCGCCGTCTTTCGGCAGTATCGTCCAACTCCTGTTCACCCTTGATTTGTATCCGCGCGAGAATACTAATCGTGTCGTGCTTTACCTGCTCAAGCATTACGCCGAACATCTCAAACGCTTCGCGTTTGTATTCCTGCTTCGGATTTTTTTGAGCATATGAGCGTAAGCCAATGCCCTGGCGCAAATGATCCATGCCCGCCAGATGTTCTTTCCAATGATGGTCCAGCTGGCGCAACATGATTTGTTTCTCCACGTTGCGCATCAACTCGTGGCCTACTTCCCCGGTCCGTTTCTCGTATGCCTTCGCAGCCTCTGCAACGCAGTGTTCAAGAATCGCCTCATCATTCAAGGTCTTATCCTCGCGAATCCAGCGCGCAACATCGACGCGCAAACCGAATTCTGCTTCGAGAGCCTGCATCAGGCTTTCTGCGTCCCACTGTTCTTCCAGACTGCCGGTCGGAATATGCAGCCCGACTTCAATCGCGATTACTTCATCGCGAATAGCTGCAACTGAATCTTCAATCTCGTCTGCTGCCATGAGCTCGGAACGTTGATGGTAAACGACCTTGCGTTGATCGTTGGCAACGTCATCGTACTCCAGCAAGTTTTTGCGAATATCAAAGTTATGCGATTCGACCTTGCGTTGCGCACGCTCAATTTGACGCGACAGCAACTTACTTTCAATCGCTTCGCCCTCACGCATTCCGGCGCGAGCCAGCAGAGATTTAGTTCGCTCGGGATCGCCGAATATCCGCATCAAGGTGTCTTCCATGGACAGATAGAATCGCGATGAACCCGCGTCGCCCTGTCGACCGGACCGGCCTCTGAGTTGGTTATCAATACGCCGCGATTCGTGCCGTTCAGTACCAATAATATGCAAACCACCTGACGCGAGAACGGCATCATGTCGTACTTGCCACGCGTCGCGAATTTCGGCTGCGTTGACGCCCTCCCCTGCAGCCTCGATCTCTGCTTCCAGATTGCCGCCAAGTACAATATCAGTACCCCGACCGGCCATATTGGTTGCGATAGTGATGGCTCCCGGGCGGCCAGCTTGCTGCACTACTATTGCTTCGCGCTCATGCTGCTTCGCATTGAGCACTTCGTGTTTGATCTCGCGTTCCTGCAGCAGCTTCGAAAGCAGTTCGGAGGTTTCGATCGAGGTGGTACCTACCAACACGGGTTGGCCGCGCTCGCGGCAATCACAGACATCCTCAATAATCGCTTCGAATTTATCCTTCTCTGTCAGATAAACAAGATCAGCAGAGTCTTTGCGCACCATTTCGCGGTGTGTTGGAATTACTACGACTTCCAGCCCGTAGATCGATTGAAATTCAAAGGCTTCCGTATCAGCGGTGCCTGTCATACCCGACAGATTGCTGTAAAGGCGGAAGAAATTCTGGAATGTGATGGACGCGACAGTCTGATTCTCCTGTCGAATCGCAACCCCTTCTTTCGCCTCAATCGCCTGATGTAGTCCGTCTGACCAACGCCGGCCAGGCATGGTGCGGCCGGTGAACTCATCAACGATTACGACTTCGCCGTCTTTGACGATGTACTCGACATCACGCTGGTAGATCGCATGCGCTCGAAGTGCTGCGTTCAGGTGGTGAAGTAAGCGGATATTGCCTGCATCGTAAAGGCTGTCGCCCTCCTCCAGCAAGCCAGCTCTGGCTAACAGCATCTCGACCTTCTGGTGACCCTCCTCGGTCATGTGCGCCTGTTTGGCCTTCTCATCGATGGTGAAATCACCACGTCCGGCGAGTTTGCAGGACACGACCTTGCCGCTTTCGTTCACCGCCAAAACATCCATATCACGTGATTCGGCGATGTCGATCGCCTCGTCAAGGCTCATTATCTCGCTTTGCTCGCCACCCTCTCTGGCGACACTAATCGCAGCGCCACTTTGGTCGCGCAAGGAAACCTTTTTGGCGATGATCTCGTAATTACTTGGCGCTTCGGATTCTTCATGGACGACGAGCTTGGGGATTAGCTTGTTAATTTGACCGTAAAGATCGGTACTCGATTCAGCGGGCCCTGAGATGATTAACGGCGTACGCGCCTCATCAATCAGAATGGAATCGACCTCGTCCACAATGCCGAAATTCAGTTTACGCTGTGCCTTGTCTTGCAGAGAAAACGCGAGATTGTCACGTAGATAATCAAAGCCCAATTCGTTGTTGGTCGCGTAAGTAATATCGCTGCTGTAGGCCGCGCGCTTTTCTTCTTGGGTCTGACCGCTTCGCGTCACACCAACCGAAAGTCCGAGGAACTCATAAACCGGTCGCATCCAGTCGGCGTCGCGCTGTGCCAGGTACTCGTTGACGGTCACAATGTGTACGCCATCGCCACTAATCGCATTCAGATAAGCAGGTAAAGTCGCCACCAGCGTTTTACCTTCACCGGTGCGCATCTCAGCGATATTGCCGTCGTGCAGCACCATGCCACCGATCAACTGCTCGTCGAAAGGCCGCATCCCGAGCCCTCGCACAGCCGCTTCTCGGGCAACAGCGAACGCCTCTGGCAGCAGATCTTCCAAGGCCTCAGCGTCGCCGTATCGTGTTCGAAACTCGCCTGTCTTCGCGCGTAACGCAGCGTCATCGAGCGCCTGAAGACCCTCTTCGAGCGAATTAATCTTGTTAACAATCTTTCTGTATTGGTTCAGCAATCGCTCATTGCGACTGCCAAAAATACGGGTCAGGAAATTGGCCACCTAGGCTCCTAAAACTGTTGGGCGCACAAAGCCCGGTATTCTATCGAATCTGCCGATCTATGGGTGATTTCCGGGATATCAATGACCCCGGCGATGGCTACCGCTAGAAAACTACTTGGTGGATTCGCGAATGAAATTCACCGGATTGACACGATGTCCGCCCTTGAGAACCTCGAAATGCAGATTCGGTCCGGTAGCGCGACCAGTCTCTCCCATCAGGGCAACGGGCTGGCCTTTTTTGACCTCGTCGCCAACCGCGACAAGATTCTCTGAATTGTGTGCGTAGCGTGTCGCATAGCCGTTGCCATGATTGATCTCAACCATGATGCCGTAACCGTAGCGATCAGCCGACCAGGAGACCACGCCATCTGCCACCGCCACGACTTCGGCTCCGTGTTTGCCGGCGAAGTCAATGCCCGTGTGATTAGCAGGCTTGCCTGTAAAAGGGTCAGTCCGCTTGCCGAAATAAGACGATATCCAGCCGGACCTGACAGGTCGACCTTGCGGATATACGCGCTCACTAAGCTCCTGATTCATCAGAACACCTTCGAGAGCCCACAGTTGCGCTTCGCGATTGTCCAATTGATAGTTGAGCGACTGCATTTGGTCGACGACTTCCGGCACTGCGACGTTGGACCCAACGCCCACCGGTTCTTCTGGACCACCAAGAGCAGGTACAGAATCAAAATCGAATTCTCCGTCTTCGAGATCAGCCATACCGGTCAAACGCCGTCCCAAAGCATCCAGTCGTATTACGCGTGCATTCATTTGTGCGATGCGAATAGCGAGTGCGTCCAGGGTATCTTCGTTGGCCTGACGAATCGTATGGATATTCTCTTGTTGCTGGTACAGCTGTTCGGCCAGCTCTGCGGCTCGATCCTGACTGACCCCGGAACCCGTCTGTGATGAGAACCAATGGCCACTGACAAATCCCGCAGTCGAAACCACAACCGCAAATCCAACAGCAGCAGCCCAGGCCGCAGGGCCTGACAAATTAAGCTGTCTGGGCTTGCCGAAGCCCGTGCCAAAAATCACTACATTCATCGAGCAAACCTCAAGGGTCTTTGCGGTTGTGTTAACGATACGCGCGCATCTGCCAGACGCAGGCGTACACTTTTTGTTCTATAGCCGCTGTCATTCTTCACTTCGGTAGCCCCGCTGTCGTAGGATTCGTTCCCTTAGACCGGTGGTTTTGCGCCCCCGCCTTTCAACAGGTTTGCCCTTATCGAGGCCACAATATGCATAATGTCGATTTTCATTACAAGAAAATGCCTCCCGAACTGGGCCGAAAGTTGCCCTGAGACCCTAAAAATCGCGAACTGCGTCACATTTCTATGTCGGTAAAGAGCCTCGAAGAGCTGCTAAAAGCCAGTTCTGACGGGGGCTTGGGCGATGTCGTGCGCCACGCCCGGGATATGGGCGATCTGGTCCAAATTTTACAGAATTCGCTCCCATCCGAGCAACGAGCCGCAATTTCCGCAGCTAATATTCGTGATGACGGCGAATTGGTGGTTCTCGCCAGTTCCTCGGCGTGGGCGTCAAGGTTGCGCTACGAGACCGACGCCATGATAAACGCGGCGCGTACGACCGGCAAAGAGGTCAAAAAATGTTCTGTGCGGGTGAGCCGCCAGTAGTTAGGCGTGACTCGCTAAGCGTAAGACGGCGTCGCGTACGAAATGGGCGCTTTTTTGGGATCACTAAACGTGACCTCTTCCCATGTGGATTGCTGCGCTAACATTTTGCGCAATAATTTATTGTTAAGGTCGTGGCCAGACTTGTAAGCGCGGAACTCGCCGATAACGCAATGTCCCAGCAAATAGATATCGCCGATCGCGTCGAGAATCTTATGAATCACAAACTCATTGCTGTAGCGCAAGCCGTCCTCGTTAAGGATGCGGTAGTCATCAAGAACAATCGCATTGTCCATGCTGCCACCGAGAGTAAGGTTACGTTCACGCAATGCTTCTACGTCACGCAGGAAACAGAACGTGCGAGCACGACTCACTTCTTTCAGGAATGACGTTGAGGAAAAATCGATCGTTGCCTGTTGTGAGAGCTTGTTAAATACCGGGTGATTGAAGTACACCTCGAAGTTGACCTTAAAGCCGTTAAACGGAAGCAACTCGGCCCACTTGTCGTCGTCTTCGACGCGAATTTTTTTCTTAATTCGGATAAAACGTTTAGCCGCATTTTGTTCTTCTATACCCGCCGACTGCAACAGAAAGACGAAAGGTCCGGCGCTACCGTCCATGATCGGCACTTCCGGCGCCGACAAATCCACGTTTATGTTGTCGATTCCCAGGCCCGCCAATGCGGACATCAAATGCTCGACCGTAGCGACTTTTACGCCGTCCTTGATCAGTGTCGTCCCCAGCATCGTTTCACCCACCAGACGCGGGTCGGCCTTGATATCGACGGGTTGCTCGAGATCGACTCTTCTGAAGGTAATTCCTGAATTTTCCGCAGCGGGCCGCAAAGTCATGTAGACCTTTTCGCCGGTGTGCAGACCGACGCCGGTTGCGCGTATTGATGTCTTCAAAGTTCTTTGGCGCAGCATGGTGATTCTATGTCAGCGATCTGTGCGGGCAAGATTACCACATAGGAGAAAAACTCTTCAAGATTTCAATCTCTTAGAGGTGTTCTATAGGTTCAGAACAAATTGGGGTTCAGAATTAGTTGTTGCGCCGCAGAGGCAGAGAAGTTGCCGACCCGGATAGTCCGGGCCGGCGAAGCGGAGGTCTTACTCTAACGACGGACGTAGGTCCTTAGTCAGCCTGACGTCTAAGAAACGCCGGGATGTCGAGCAACTCTTCCTGCAGGCCCGCATCTTCCAGACCATCACCTACCGCACGTTTGCGCTGTACGGTCGGCCGGTCCAGTCCATGGTAGTTCGGCTCTGCCGCGGGGGTCTTTTGCTTGACGATACGCATCGGCGATTCTGCACTACTCGCATTCTTGCCCAGACCGGTGGCGACTACGGTAACGCGAATGCGATCGGTCATATTCGGATCGATAACCGTTCCGACCACAACAGTCGCGTCGTCCGATGCAAACTCCTTGATGGTGTTACCCACTTCCTGGAATTCGCCGATGGACAGATCCGTGCCTGCTGTGACGTTCGCTAAAATGCCGTTGGCGCCGGCAAGATTGATATCTTCAAGTAGCGGGCTCGAAATGGCAGCTTCCGCGGCCTCGCGAGCACGACCTTCACCTGATGCTTCGCCGGATCCCATCATTGCCATACCCATCTCAGACATGACCGTTCTAACATCCGCAAAGTCGACATTGATCAAGCCCGGACGAGTAATCAATTCTGCGATGCCCTGTACCGCACCTTGCAGCACCTGGTTCGCCGAACGGAAAGCGTCCAACAAGGTCGTTTCTCCGCCCAGCACCGCGAGCAACTTCTCGTTCGGTATGGTGATCAGCGAGTCAACGTACTTGCCGAGTTCGGCGATTCCCTGATCCGCCAACGCCATTCGTTTGCTACCTTCCATCTCGAAAGGTTTCGTTACAACCGCGACCGTTAGAATGCCAAGTTCCCTGGCAACCTGAGCAACAATTGGCGCAGCGCCTGTTCCGGTGCCACCGCCCATGCCAGCAGTGATAAACAACATATCGGCGCCCTCGATGACCTCGAGAATACGGTCACGATCTTCCATCGCTGCCTGGCGACCGATGTCCGGATCAGCACCAGCACCCAGTCCCTTGGTGATGTTGCATCCGATTTGCAGTGCTGTTCTTACTTTTGCAGCTTTCAGCGCCTGCGCATCTGTGTTCGCACAAATGAAATCGACACCTTCAATCCCCGTTTCGACCATGTGTGCAACAGCATTGCCACCGCCACCACCAACTCCGATGACTTTAATCACAGCACTCTGGCTGTGCGCATCCATTAATTCAAACATTTGTACTTCCTCCGCTTATGAAACTATTTGTAGGTTTTTTCTAAAACTGTCCGCTGAACCACGCTTTCATGCGCTCCCAGACATCGCCCTAACTGCTGCTTATCGGCGCACCGCGCATCGTTCTTCGCGACATGCTTTCTAAGCCGTACAACAACAAACCAACCCCCGTGGAGTGAATCGGGTTGCGAACCACGTCCATGAGTCCTTCAACGTACTGCGGCGCGCCGAGGCGCACCGGCATGTGAAATACCTCTTCTGCGAGCTCAACCGCACCCTCCATCTTGGCGCTGCCGCCCGTGATGACGATGCCCGCAGCCATCAATTCTTCGAAACCGGAGCGGCGTATTTCGTCGCGAATCAAGCCGAATAATTCTTCGTAGCGCGGCTCGACGATTTCGGCGAGCGTTTGCCGGGCCAATCTGCGTGGTGGCCGTTCGCCGACGCTTGGAACTTCTATCGTTTCGTCCGGATTCGCCAGTTGCGACAACGCGCAGGCATATTTGATTTTGATTTCCTCGGCATACTGGGTCGGTGTACGCATTGAAACCGCAATGTCGTTTGTTACCTGATCGCCAGCAATCGGGATTACGGCGGTATGCTGAATGGCACCGCCCAGGAATACTGCGATGTCCGTCGTTCCGCCGCCAATATCCACGATGCAGGAACCAAGCTCTTTTTCATCATCTGTCAGTACCGAATAACTCGAGGCCAATTGCTCAAGGACGATGTCATCGACTTCGAGGCCACACCGCTGCACGCACTTGACGATATTCTGCGCAGCACTTTCGGCACCGGTGACTATGTGCACTTTCGCTTCGAGACGCACACCCGACATGCCTACCGGCTCACGGATTCCACCTTGGTTGTCAATCAGAAATTCCTGCGGCAGGATGTGCAGGATTTTCTGGTCCGCTGGAATCGCCACCGCACGAGCAGCGTCAATGACGCGATCAACGTCGCCGGCACTGACTTCTTTGTCGCGCACACCGACAATGCCGTGCGAGTTCAGACTGCGAACGTGACTGCCGGCAATGCCCGTATATACGGAGTGAATATCACAACCGGCCATGAGTTCGGCCTCCTCCACGGCGCGCTGAATCGAATGCACCGTCGATTCAATATTCACGACTACTCCACGCTTCAAGCCGCGCGACGGGTGCGAACCGATACCAATGACTTCGATACCACCGTCGTCGTTAATTTCACCCACTATCGCGACGACCTTGGACGTTCCAATGTCGAGACCTACGATCAGGTTTTTGTCACCGCGTTTCGACATTCAGGGCCTACCTCTTAGTGCGAGCATGTTGTCAGCATCGTTGCCCGGGTCTGCGACGGGTGTGCTTGAACCATTATTCCAACCAATCGTGAAACCGTTGCTATAACGCATGTCCACGTACGCAATCTCATCGCTACGACTCGTAATAATGTCGGCAACGATGTCCAGAAAGAGCTCTGTGCGATCTTCTGTTGCGCGGCGTCCCAGACGGACTTCGACACCATTTAGCAATGTCATTTCCCAGGCACCACGTGGATCCAGATGCACGCGCCTAAGATCGAGTCCGACCGGGATCAAACGATCGCGCACTGCCATATAACGCCGAGCAACGTCTCCCGATCGGCCGTCCGGACCGCTAAGCCGTGGCAATTCTGCGGGTACATGACGGACGCTGTTAACGAATAACTCGCCGCGCGTATTGAGTAGCCCACTCTCGCCCCAAATTGCCGCAGGCACCTGTTCGGTTACGACGATGTGCAAACGACTTGGCCAACGGCGCGCCACCGTGGCCTGATCGATCCACGGCATTGCGACGATTCTTTGCTGAATCAACGCGAGGTCCGCGCTTACGAAACCGTCGTCCAGTTGATCGCTGATCACTTCTTCGATCTGTAGTGCAGTTACTCTTTGAAACGGACCGCTAACTTCAATCGAGCGAATCTGCCGGTCGAGCATGTTCGAACTAAGTTGAAACGTCGCAACGATCACAGCAATTGCCACCATCGGACCAATGAGCAGGCTGGCCCGAATACTCGGCATACGAAACTTCGTCGCTTTTCTCGGTTTACGCCGCTTCGCTTGTTTACGCGTCATTGGCTATGACCTCTATGTGCGTTGCACTTGTGTCGGCACCGACACTTGTTTCCAAAATTCGCCAACACAGTTCAGCGAAATCAATGCCTGCTTGAATTGCGGCCATCGGCACGAGGCTGTGGCTGGTCATGCCTGGCACCGTATTCACTTCAAGGACTTTGGGTTCGCCGTCGGCCCCCGTCATGAAATCGACACGCCCCCAGCCGCTGCAACCAAGCTCCGCGAACGCGGCAACCGCGAGTTCAGCGAAGCGTTTCTCAAGCTCCGCGTCGCTGCTGCCCGGGCAGTGATATTGGGTGCGATCCGATTCGTACTTTGCGCGGTAGTCATAAAAGACACGTGGCGTTTCAATGCGAATACTGGGCAGCGCCTCGCCCTGCAAAACTGCGACCGTAGTTTCATCACCTACGATGCAGGTCTCCGCCAATGCAACGCCACCGTATTGCAGCGCCAGGTCGACCGCGTTATCCAGGTCTTCAGGTTCAAACACTTTGCTCATACCAACGCTGGATCCCTGCCCGGCAGGTTTGAGAATCAACGGCAAACCAAGTTCTTCGATCGCCATGACGGCATCCGCGCGATGACGAATCACGGCGTATGCGGGCGTGGGAATTCCGACGGCATCAAACAGATGTTTGCTGCGAACCTTGTCCATCGCAATTGCGGATGCCATGACACCGCTACCGGTATACGGCGTATCGAGCCACTCCAACGCACCCTGCAAGGCGCCGTCCTCGCCGCCCGGACCGTGCAGTGCTATCCAGACACGTTCAAATCCCGCCGCGGCGAACTCAGTCATCGCACGATTCGCAGGATCCCACGGATGCGCATCAATACCGCGCTCTTGTAATGCTTTCAGTACGGCGGCACCAGTGTCTAACGACACCTCTCGCTCGCTCGAGAAGCCGCCAAGCATTACCGCAACACGACCGAAGTCGTGTGCATTTTCGATGTGACTGCGACGTTCACGCATTGAGACGAATCGCGTCATTGCGGCACCTCGCCAACGATTCGGACTTCGTGCAGCAATTCGATGCCGTGATGCTCTATTACCGTATGCCGAACATGCTCAATAAGCTCTTCGACGTCGGTGGCCGTAGCATTGTCACTGTTGATGATGAAGTTCGCGTGCTTTGGCGAAACCTCGGCGCCGCCGATGCGGTAGCCCTTGAGCCCCGCCGCTTCGATCAAACGTGCTGCGTGATCGCCGGGCGGATTTCGAAATACAGAGCCACAACTGGGCAGACCGAGAGGCTGAGTTGTCTTGCGACGCTCGAGCAGAGCGTTCAATGTTTCCTTGCTCGCGGTTTTTTCCGGGTCGAATCGAAAAGCACCTTCAATAAACCACTCGTTCGACGGACCCGTGACGCTACGATAGCCTACCGAATATTCGCTCGGTGCCCGCAGATGAATCTCGCCTGCGCGATCGATCGTACGCACCGACTCAACGCGCTCCCAGGTTTCACCACCGTGAGCGCCCGCGTTCATCGCCAATGCACCGCCGACCGTACCGGGAATGCCGGCAAAAAATTCCGACGGTCCGATACCCCAGCGTAAACACTGGCGCGCCAGTTGCGTACACGCTACGCCACTACCCGCAGTTACCAAATACGGTTCGACCCGTTCCATCGAACGCAGGATTCTTGCCGCCGAAATCACTACGCCACGAATTCCCCCATCGCGCACCAGCAAATTGCTGCCAACGCCGTGCCAAAAAAGCGGTGTCGCCGGATCCAAATCTCTAAGAAAATGTGACAACTCGTCGAGACTCGCGGGAATGAAGAATAAGTCTGCCGGCCCGCCGACACGCCATGACGTATGGCGACTCATGGGCTCGTTCTCACGCAACTCACCGCTACCGTCTATTTGCTTCGCGGCTGCCATCATGAGTGCACTGTCAGATTGGGTTTATTGCGTAGCAGCT
>PVMK01178889.1_pt1 | contig 21466 bp, 25 predicted proteins | sample 1853481 | NCBI WGS metagenome assembly PVMK01 (sample SAMN08533507, study PRJNA380276) | Marine sediment metagenome, whole genome shotgun sequencing project.
ATGTTACAGATTATATTTTCTCCTGTTAGCAAATCTGGCAAACGGAACATATTTATGACAACTGCTATAAACCGATAAAAAGTGCTAACAACAAATGAGCTAAAATGCCTAAAATTATGGTCTCGCTGCGCTCCATCTTTTATTTTAAATATGATCGTTCGACCCTGTCGGTAGACCCTGAGGCTCTCGAAGGGAGGCTCTCGACGGGTAGAATTCCTCAACTTTAGGCATTTTAGCTCATTTTAGGCATTTTAGGCACTTCTAACTTTACAGCACCTTTGGAACTTTTTTTATCTGTCTTCGAAGATGAATTGCTAATTTTGAGATAGCTTACCTGGCCGGCATTCGTTCAATATTGGCCCTAAGCTGAGCGATTTCAATGCCGAGACTGACACACTGTTTGCCTTCCATGCAATTTTCAGCATCCCCATCTTCCAGGAAAGTTTTCAACTCGCGCCTGTCTTTTTTCAAGTTCACCACCCAGGTGTTTTGGTGCTTATCAAATTCAACGTTAACATCAATACCACATTCGCCGATATCCGGATACAACGCGATAATCTTTTCACAAAGTTCTTCTTTATCAATCATGATCATTTTCCTTTTAGCACAACCTTTTTATAGAGTGAATAGCTTTTATTTTTAAACATATTTCTGACACCATCAATTAACCTGCCTCCCAGAACTACCTGGATTTTACGGCCAGTTAAGGTGTCAGGTGTCGGGTGTCAGGTGTCAGAAAACAAATGACGGGTTAACTAAAAAATGAACATCGAACATCGAACATTGAACATCCAACATCGAATAATGTATTCTGCCCGTCGAGAGCCTCCCTTCGAGAGCCTCAGGGTCTACCGACAGGGTCGAACGATCAATTTAAAAAAAGACTGGGCAACACGCGGCGCCTGCGCTGCGCGAGCGAAGCTACCCTTCGAAATTCGATTCGACTGAGCTCGTCGCAGGCTGCGGTTCGCTTGTTCTAAAATCGATAAAGCGAAGCGTCATCAATATTGGACGTTCGATGTTCGACGTTCGATGTTCGACGTTCAATCTGTTCACTGTTCCGGCCAGGTGGAGTTTCATACGAGGTGTCAGAATTGATAGAGTTGAAGCCCCTCCGGGTCTGATGCTGAACACTGAAACCTGACACCTGAAACCCAATTTTTACTACCGGCTGATCCCGATGGCCCGGCGCACACCTTCAAGCACCGGTCCGGCCATCGCCCGGGCTTTGTCGGCGCCCCGGTTCAAAATACGATCCAGATAATTTTTATCGCCCCGCAATTGCTGGTAGGTATCCCGCCGGCCGCCGAAGAATTCGTTGAGCAGTTCATACAGTTCCTGTTTGATTTCACTGTAGGCCAATCCCCCGTTGAGATAAGCATTGCGCCTGGACTCAATGGTTTCCGCAGAGGCAAAATTTTTGAATATGTTAAATACATTGCACTCCTCCGGGTTTTTGGGATCTTGCGGGCGCTTCGAGTCCGTTACGATTCGCATCACCTGCTTGCGCAAGGCTTTGGGATCAGCAAAAATCGGAATGGTGTTATGGTAATTTTTGCTCATTTTGCGGCCATCAATCCCCGGTAGGGTCATAACTGTTTTCTGGATAAGCGGTTCCGGCACCGTCAGCACCTCCCCGCAGACGCTGTTTACGGCCACTGCAATATCGCGGGCAATTTCCACATGCTGTCTTTGATCCTGGCCGACGGGCACGAAATGGGATCCATAGAGCAAAATGTCGGCAGCCATTAAAACCGGATAGTTATACAGACCGGCATTGACATCGGCCTCCGGCTGCTTTCCGTCGTTGAGATTGGTTTCAACGGCAGCTTTATAAGCATGCGCCCGGTTGAGCAATCCTTTGGCCGTGAAGCAGTTTAGAATCCAGGTAAACTCAAAAATCTGGGGGATATCGGATTGGCGAAAAAAGACAACCTTGTTAGGATCCAGTCCCAGTGCCAGCAAAGCAGCGGCAACATCGTACACATACTGATTTAAAGTATCTTTGTCCTTAAGGGTTGTCAGGGCATGATAGTCGGCCACAAAGTACAGGGTTTGAAAATTTTCGACCAGATCAAATGCGGGTTTGATCATCCCCAGATAATTTCCGATATGCAGCGTGCCGGTCGGTTTAATTCCGCTTAACGCAATTTGTTTCATCAGTGCACCTCGCCATTAAAATGAGTAAAGCACCCTTAAGATAAATAAATTAAGACGTGAGGCGGCTTTGACAAGGTTACGGTGATTGACGAAAAAAGTGCCTAAAGTGATCTAAAGTGAGCTAGAATGTTCTCATCACTCCCTGGGCTGCTCCTTTTGAATGACAAACATCAGCAGCGACGGGATCACCAGCACCGTAAAAACGGTCGAGACGGCCAGACCGCCTAAAACCACGCTGCCAAGCCCCTCTGTAAAATTCGGATCCCGGGCCGGGGATCAACACAAGCGGCAGCATGCCAAAGATACTGGTCGCAGCGCTCATGTATATCGGCCTTAAGCGTGTGCGCGTGGACTCCAGCACGGCTTCCCGATAAGGCATGCTGTTTAACCGAATGTTGTTTAAGGCCTGATGAACAATGAGAATGGCGTTGTTGACCACAACGCCGATAAGGATGATAAATCCCAGCATGGTAAGAATATCAAGGGGTTGCGGGGCAATAAACCAGTTGACCAGTTTGAGCCCCAAAAGCCCGCCGACAGCCGCCAGCGGCAGGGTGAACATAATGACCAATGGATAAATGAAGTTGCCGAACAAAGCAGCCATGAGCAAATAGGCGATGATGGCCGCCAGGATAAAATTCCATTGCAGGGTCTGACGCGTCTCGGTCAGTTTATCGGCCACGCCGCTCTGCCCCACATCGGTTCCGCGCAGCATACCTTGCCCGGCCATAGGACTGATGACCCGGGTGTTGATGATTTCCATGGCTTCCTGCAGCGGGATGGAAAACGGCGGAGTGACCTCAAGGGTAATCGTTCGCTGACGTTCAAGATGACGGATCTGGGTGATTCCGGCGGTACGTTCCAGCTGCGACAGGGAAGAAATCGGAACGATCCGCCCACCGGGGACAGCGATCATGGAATGATACAGCTTCTCCGGGGTACTAATATCTTCTTCAGAAGCTTTCAAAATCAGGTCAATTTTTTTCTGGCCTTCCTGCTTGAAATCTCCGATATTTCGGCCGTCCATGAGAACATCCAGGGCAATGCCGAAATCCCTGGCGGTCATTTTAACCGCTTTGATACGATCCCTTTGCGGCACCAGCAGCGCTTCAGGAAACAGCAATTCCAGCGACGGCACCGGCCGTATCTGAGCCTGCGGGATTTCTTTTTTTATGGCACCAAACATGGCCCCGGCCACCTGTACAATCCGATTTAAATCATCGCCCCGGATATTGACTTCGACAGTCCGACCCCGACCCAGAGAAGTCTGGAATACCCCGGCCTGAATACTCACTCCGAACATTCCCGGAATAGAAAAGATGGTGCGCCTGAACAGCGGCAGCAGTTCACCGGCCCGTTGCTCATGCGTGCTGATGGCTCCAAAGAGCATAATCTGCTCGGCACCGACATAAAACATATCCTTAATACCGGGAAACCCATCATTGTCTTTGCCGATATACGGCCTATTGACCCGATAGATATATTCCCCGATGGCTTTGCGTTCATCAAATGAAAGACCCGGTGGTGGAATCAGCAGGTTAATGACCAGGTTGCGGTTGCCCTGGGGCAGATATTCCGCTTTGGGAAGTAACATCCCGGCACCCAATATCGAAATTGCACTGAAGATCAAAACGGTAGCGATCTGGGTCATCCAGTTTTGGGTTGCCATCTTCACCAAAGCCATGATGCCGTTGACCAATCGGGTACCGATATTGCTGCCGACTTGTATGCGCGTCTGACAAGAGTCTGCACTTCCGCTTAATTCAAAAAGTCGCCTTGAGAACATCGGGATCACCGAAACGGAAACAAACAGGCTCAACCCCACGGCAAAGGTGACCGCAATGGCAATATCTCGGAACAGCTGCCCGGCTTCTTCCTCCATAAAAATGACCGGCAAAAAAACGGCAATGGTGGTCAGGGTGGATGCCAGAATGGCGCCCCAGACTTCACGGGCACCGTCATATGACGCTTGAAAGGCGGATTTTCCCATGTTGCAATGTCGGTCAATGTTTTCCAGCACAACAATGGCACTGTCAATCAGCATGCCGACGGCAAATGCAATCCCTGCCAGGCTGACCACATTCAGATTGCGCCCCATCAAATGCATAAAACCAAAAGTGCCGATAATGCTGATCGGAATAGCGGTGGCCACCACAAATGTGGAGATAAAACTCCTTAAAAAAATCAACAATACAATGATGGCGAGGGTTCCGCCGATGAGGATATTCTGTCGGACCAGTTTAATGGCACCTCGAATATAGGGCCTTTGATCATACACCCAGTCGAGTTTAATCTTTACGGAGGCGAGTTTTTCAGCGTTCAATTGATTGACCACTGCTTCCAGGCGGTCCGAAAGCTCAAGGATGTTGGCATCCGGTTCCGGTTTGACCCCGATGGCAATCCCCTCCTGGCCCAGGTGCAGCATGGCCGTGGCCAGCTTCTCATAGCCGAATTTAACCGTCGCCAGATCCGAAACCCGGATGCGCTGCCGACCGCTGGAACGAATAACGATGTCTTCGATGTCTTCAGCAGACTTAAATTCGCCTACGGCCCGGATGCGATAATCCCGCCGGCCGACGCCCATGACTCCGGCTGAAATGTTAATATTTTCAGCTTTGAGAATTTCGATCAACTCGGATATGGTCAGCCCAAAGGCCGCCAGTTTTTCCGGTCGAACGATGATATGCATCTCTTTTTTAGTTCCGCCACCGATGAAAAGATCCGCGACACCGGTAGTTCTTTCCAGATACTGCCGAATGTTATTTTCAAAATAGGTTCGATATTGGTAGGGCGACCGAGGATTATCTCCGGTGGTTTTAAGAACCATCCAGATCACCGGCGAAGTGGCGGCGCCGGTGGCGGTGATGATGGGTTTGTCAACATTTTCCGGATATGAAGGAACTTCGTCGAGTTTGTTTGAAACCCGCAGCAGGGCGGTATCCACATCGGTACCGATGCTGAACCTGAGTGTAACGGTTCCCTGGGAGTTAAATGACGCGCTTTCCATCTCCACAAGTCCGGGGACACCTTTTAAAACTTTTTCCTGTTCTTCAATAATCTCGCGCTCCACCTCATAAGGGGTGGCTCCGGCCCAGGTTGTGGTTACGGTGATCTCGGGTTCAATGACGGTGGGACTTAACTGATAGGGCATCCGGCTAAGTCCGATAAGCCCGAAACAGAATGACCAGAATGACAGCCACGATCACCGTCACCGGTTTTTCAATGGAGAATTTAACAGCGTTCATTGTCCAAAGCTCTCATTGAGTAAAAAAACTCAATGAGGAGTTAATTGTTATTAGTTATCTGTTATTAGAATTTGATGATTGATGAAATATGAGAACGCAATTTATTCGCTTTAAACTATTAACTAATAATCAATAACGAATAACCTCCAATTGAGTTTTAACTCAATTGGGACCTTGCCCGATTACAGAGACCCTCTGTCCGTCACGCAATCGCTCGTTGCCTTTGACAACCACCTGCATGCCTTCTGCCAGGCCCTGACCTTCAATTCCCGGCGATCAGGTCTTGATATCCGATGACGCTTACCGGAATCATTTGTGCTTTAGAATCCTTAACCGCATACACCACGGTTTGACCGAATACCGGAATCACTGCATCCCGGGGGACAACCAGTGTCTTTTTAGGCTTTGCGGTCGGCAGAACCACCCGGGCCGACATTCCTTCGATGAGTGCCAAGGGTATTCAAAGTCCGGATTTTTACCGGAAACGTTCGGGTGGCAATGTCTCCGCGGGGAACGACAGCAATAACCGATCCTGAAATTTCATTGCCATTTACGGTCGCTTTGACCGGCATTCCGACTTGAACAAAGGGGATAAATTCTTCGGAAACGTCCACCACAATATCGACCACATCATCTTTGGCCAATATCGCCACCGTCGCGCCTTCTGCGAGCCACTCCCCCCGGTCCACCTGGCGTTTGATGACAATCCCGTCAAAGGGGGCCCGGATAATTTTCTTTCTGCAGTTCTATCTCGATGCGCTCAACCTCGGCCTTAAGAGAGGATGCGCGTTTTTCCATCCCCCCTTACGCGGAAACGGTTTTCGTCATAGGATTGCTCGGAGATGGATTTTGTTTTAAAAAGCTTTTCTCGGCGCTTTAATTCAATGCGGGCAATTTCAAGCTCGGAGAGGGCCTGTTCATAGGTGGCTGATGTTGCCCGCAGCCTTTTATTTAAAAGATCCGAGCCCAGCTCAATGAGAACCTGACCCTTTTTGATCCGCTGCCCTTCCTCAAAGCGCACCACTTCAACCAGTCCGCTCAATTCAGAAGCCACGTCGGAGACCTCCTGAAAGAAAACGGTACCGATAAATTCCGCCTGGGGTGCAACCATCCCGGCTTTAACCGTCGCGACAGACACATTTGCCGGTGGCGGCCCTTTGGGTTTTTCCTGGCCCCAAAGGGGTGAAAGAAAGGGGCCCATCATCAGACCGCATAAAATCAAAAAGAGGAACGATCGTTTTAATCTGCCGGACATGCCAGTCTCCGTCTATAGTAGCGGTTTAAATGCCGCACGCTTGGGTTGACCGGTGATGTTGCAATTGAAAAGGTGCGAAAAAAACAATTAATAGAACCGGTTGCGTGTAGATAACATAAGAACATTTGCAGGTATGACAAGACGGCAGGTTACCACGAAGGGACCTTCAACTGCAACAACAGATGCTTTATACAGCCGGCGGGGGAAGACGTCGAATAGAACCGTTTTAGCGGAAATGCACCTGAAGAATTTTGCGGTTAGAATAAATGGGCAACATCCTGGATAATTTTTTTGATTTCTTCTCCAATTCCGACCAGGGTGTCCGGATCCATTTCCAGAAATTTTGCCGAATCCAGCTCCTTGAAATCCACTTCATCATCAAAGAGGCTGTAACCGATGGTGCGGGTCAGCATGTTGGCCAGATGGATCACCAGAATTTCCTTTTCGGTTTCCGGGGTCAGCTCATGACCTTCATGCAGGGTGACGACTTTTATGAAGACATCGTCAAAGCCCCAGCGTCGCAGCAGCACACCACCGATACTCAGATGACCCTGTTGGATATTGGCCTGAACGACATCGAAACTAGTGTTTTTTATTTGGGTTATCCCTGTAAACGCTTTCAACAGCAAGCTCTTGCCGATATCGTGCACCAGGCCCATCAGGAAAAATTTTTCCGAATCATCCAGCTTTAAATGTTCGGCGATGAGCTTCGAACCGTAGGCACAGGCCAGTGAATGCACCCAGAGTTTATCCATTAAGATTCTGAACCGAACGCGATCGGTTTCATACATACTTTTATTGGCAATTGCGATGACAATGTTGAGGGTTTCCTTCAGGCCCATCCGCGGAATCGCCTCCCTGACGTTGCTAATTTCCTGTATTCCGCGATAAACCGGGCTGTTGGCAATTGATATCAAGCGCAATGAAATTACCGGATCTTTTTTGATCACGGCAGCGACATGATCAGCATTTGAGTTTATCCGCTTGATAACCGACTGCACATCACGGACGACCTGGGGCATTACCGGCGGCGTAATTTTGCCGGCGGAAAAATCTTGAATAATCTTGGTAAATATTTCTCTGATGGAGGCATTTGCTTTTTTCAACAGAAAATCTTTGGATTCACAGGAGTTTGATTCAACAAACTGAGCAAATTGATCCATCAGGTTGCTGTCAAACAGCTTGCCGGCACCCTTTTTGATTTCGGAAACCGCTTCTTCAGTACTGAGAGCGGGCGCTTTGGAAACCGGGAAAATCAAGGTATCAAGCTCATTGAAAATATAAATGATCCGGGCACCCAACGGAATTTCGTCACCGCTCAAGCCGTCGGGGTATCCGCTGCCGTCAATGGCTTCATGATGGTGACGGATCATGGGCAGCATGTCTTTGAACGTGCTCAGATTGGAAAGAATTTTTTCACCAATGCAGGGGTGTTTTCTCATCTGGACTTTTTTATCATCGGTTGTCTTTTCAGGTTCTCTCAGAAGTGTGTCCGCGGAAAAAATCAAACCAAAATCATGCAGCAAACCGGCAAAGTAGAGGTTAAAAATTTCGTCCTCTTTGAAAAGTTTAAATTCTTCGCAGAAATTGGCGCAGTTGTTTGCCACGCGTTTGGAATGACTTCTCAGCAATGGATCCTTTTCCTCAATGATCGCATCAAGCAATTGCACCAGCTCAAGCAGCCATTCTTTGAATTCAGATTCTGATTTGGGCATTGAGAATGCAGCCATCTATGATTCCTCACCGAAACTCTGCTCGATTGCGGTTTAATAAAACAGCAGATAAATCATCGCTGCAAATACCTATAGCATATCATTTTAAGGATAAGATATCCATAGTATATGCCGGCAGGCTTACCAATCAAATAGGAATTGACACTCAAATGTCTTTTCCATATGATCGCTTTATTTAAACCGGGTGCTAATCTTCATTTTAAATTATAGTTCCCATAGGCACTTTCACGAAAACGATCATAGATAGCGACTAAGCATTATAAAAGCCCACCACGAAGTTCACGAAGGACACGAAAAGAAAGCATTAATAAAAATATCTGATCTTCGTATTCTTCGTGGTTAATGCAAAAGGTAACGAAATCATGGATCTAGCCGCAGCCTGGAATGCCGAATTCATTGATGAGCAATACAAACGGTGGAAAGCGGATCCTGCGAGTGTTTCACGCGACTGGCGCTTTTTTTTTGAAGGATTTGAGCTGGCGGCTTCCGGAGTACCTGAAACCGCTGAAGGCTTTGATGAGGAACAGCTGTTAAGGCAATCAAGGGTCGAGTCGCTTATTTATCGTTACCGGGATCTCGGGCATCTGCTGGCATGTCTGGATCCCCTGGCGGCATGCCCTACCGAGCACCCCCTGCTGGCGCTGGAAGCCTTTAATTTAACCCCGCAAGATCTGGACCGGGAATTTTTTACGCGCCGCTTTGCAGCATCCCGCCACGCCCCGCTAAAAGAAATTATTCAGGCGCTTAAAGAAACCTACTGCCGCTCCATCGGCGTGGAATTCATGCACCTGCAGGATCCTTCAGAACGCCGCTGGCTGCTGGATCGCATGGAACCGATTCGCAACCGGCCCAATTTGAAGCCGGATGCCAAACAGCGTATATTGAACAGTCTTGTCAGGACTGCTCTTTTTGAACAATTTTTGAATAAAAAATACATCGGCGTCACCCGTTTTTCCTTAGAAGGGGGAGATGCCCTGATCGCAGCACTGGATTTTTTAATTCAACATCTGGTCGAATCCGGCGGCAGAGAAATCATTTTAGGTATGTCGCACCGGGGACGGTTAAATGTTCAGGCCAACATACTTCAAAGGTCCTATGAAGATATATTCAGCGAGTTTGAAAGCTGCTACAATCCCCGAGGAGATCGTCGGTGCCGGGGATGTAAAATACCACAACGGGTATCTGGCCGATCTTAAAATCCCAAACAATAAGCGCCTGCGCATGTATTTAATGAACAATCCGAGTCATCTCGAAGCGGTTGACCCGGTGGTGGTGGGATTTACCCGCGCCCGGCAGGATCTAGTAGGGGATAGCAGCGGTGCGCAGGTCCTGTCGCTTTTGATCCACGGGGATGCCGCTTTTGCCGGACAGGGTATTGTCGCTGAAACCTTGAATATGTCGCAACTGGAAGGATATAAAACCGGCGGTACGATTCATATTATAATCAACAATCAAATCGGTTATACCACCCTGCCCGAAAATGCGCGCTCCACCCGATACTCCACCGATATTGCCAAGATGCTGATGGTACCCATTTTTCATGTGCACGGCGAAAACCCGGAAGCCGTCTTGCATGTTAGCCGGCTGGCTGCCGACTACCGCCTGGAGTTTGGTAAAGATGTGGTGATCGATCTGGTCTGCTACCGCCGATACGGGCATAATGAAGGCGATGAACCCTACTTTACCCAACCCCGGATGTATGACCGCATCCGCCAGCGGCCTTCGCTGCATCGGCTTTACGCAGACCAGCTGATTTCCGAAAACATCGTCGGCCAGGATGATATTGACAAGATGACTGCAGCCATCAACAGCCAGTTGGACCGGGCCTATGCAAACGTTCACGGCAGTGAATGCCCCTTTCCCGAGTCCTGGTTCTATGAAGAATGGGAAGGCATCAGCGCTACCTATACCCACGACCCGGTTGCGACCGGTGTCGCTAAGGACGTCCTTACTTTTCTCGCTAAAAAATTGAATACGGTACCAGACGATTTTGCCATGAACCCGAAACTGCAACGCCTGCTTAAAAAGCGGCTGGAATCGGTTGAGCACGGCAAAGGCATTGACTGGGCCAATGCCGAAGCGCTGGCGTTTGCATCCCTGCTGCAAGAAGGCTTTTCCATCCGTCTGAGCGGCCAGGATAGCAGCCGCGGCACATTCAGCCAGCGCCACAGCACGCTGATCGATATCCAGAATGAAAAGCGGTACCTCCCCTTAAATTTAATTGATGCCGATCAGGCCCGGTTTTATGTTTATGACAGCCTTTTGTCTGAGCTCGGCGTACTCGGTTTCGAATATGGCTATTCACTGGCTCGGCCCGACTGCCTGGTTCTCTGGGAAGCCCAGTTCGGCGATTTTGTCAACAACGCTCAGGCGGTAATTGACCTGTTTATCGCCAGCGGGGAAACCAAGTGGCAGCGTCTCAGCGGCCTGGTTTTGCTGCTGCCCCACGGTTACGAAGGCATGGGTCCCGAGCATTCCAGTGCCCGGCTTGAGCGATTCCTGCAATTGTGCGCCGCCGACAACATCCAGGTATGTAATCCGACCACACCGGCCCAATATTTTCATCTGTTGCGGCGCCAGGTTAAAACGCGGTTTCGCAAGCCCCTTATTGTCATGACGCCCAAAAGCCTGTTGCGTCACCCCTCTGGCAATTTCAAAAATTGATGACCTGTCTGCGGGGCCATTTCCAGCCCGTGCTGGATGATCCCGGCGGCTCCAAGCAGGCGACAACTGTTTTGGTATGCAGCGGAAAGATCTTTTATGAACTGTTTCAAGGCCGCAACGAATTAGAAAAAACAGGGGTTGCCATCGTCCGGCTCGAGCAGTTCTATCCGTTTCCGGAATCACTGCTAAAAAAGGTTTTCCAAAAATATGGTCAGGCCAAGAAATGGTTCTGGGTCCAGGAAGAACCGCAAAACATGGGCGCATGGCAATTTGTGCAGTCGCGCTTAAACACCGCTTCCGAAAAATCATTCAGCTATATCGGCAGAAAAGCATCTTCCAGCCCGGCTACCGGCTTTCCCGGTCTGAGCAAATTGGAACAACAGGCAATCGTCGCGCAGGCCTTAGGACCGCCTGCAATCCGTAAAGGCAAGGCGGTTGCGAGGTAAATTAGCCTCTGGCTGCTGGTCGCTTGCTTCTGGCAGCTGGTCACTGGCCTCAAATAGGTTTCAGGTTTCAGCGCCGCCGCTGGCCTGAAAAGCAGCCAGTCTAATTTTAAAAGAAACTTTGTCCTTGGCTAGTTTCATATGACGGGTTAACTAAAAAATGAACATCGAACATCGAACATTGAACGTCCAACATCGAATAATGTATTCTGTCAATTTAAAAAAAGACTGGGCAACACGCGGCGCATGCGCCTGCGCTGCACGAGCGAAGCTACCCTTCGAAATTCTGCGGTTCGCTTGTTTTAAAATCGATAAAGCGTAGCGTCATCAATATTGGACGTTGGATGTTGGACGTTCGATGTTCGACGTTCAATCTGTTCACTGTTCCGGCCAGGTGGAGTTTCATACGAGGTGTCAGAATTGATAGGGCTGAAACTTCTCCGGGTCGGATGCTGAACACTGAAACCTGCTTTTTCTTGACACCCGAAACCTGATAGGCCGCCAGCAGCCAGGGGCTGATGACGATGCACCGAAGTGAGGTACAGCTGATAAATTGTTGTAAACGAAAAAGAGGCTATTATGATAGTTGAGATAAAAGTCCCCAGCGTGGGCGAATCCGTAACAGAAGCCTTACTCGCCCAGTGGTTCAAAAGCGACGGTGATTTGGTTAAAAAAGACGAGCCGCTTTTTGTCATCGAAACCGATAAAGTCACTTTAGAGGTCATCTCCGAGGCCGCGGGCGTGCTCTCTATTAAGGTTCAGGAAGGCGAAACGGTCGCCATCGGCGCTGTGGTCGGCAGCATTGATACAGCGGCTGCGCCGAAACCTGCTGTCGGCTCCGGAAGCACCTGAAATAAGAGAAACACAACCCTCAAGCCGCACCGCCCGAGGAACCGCAGGAACCGGCCCCGGAACCGCTGCCACCGCAGCCGATCTCCGCTGTGGCTCGACCTTCGTTCGGTTCGGATAACCTGGCGCCTTCTGTGCGCCGGCTGATCGCTGAAAAAAACTTGGATCCTTCACAAATTACCGGAACCGGCCCTGCCGGACGCATCACCAAAGGAGATGTTATTTTGTTTCTGGAAGGGTTGCAGGCACCGGCAGCACCATCGGCGTCGGCCCCGGACGACGACACGGTTCAAAAACCCGTTGAAACCCCGCCGCAGCCGTCATTCGAAAAAATACAACCCGGCGAAGAACGGATCACGCGCAAACCGATGAGTCCGATCCGCCAGCGAATTGCCTCTCATCTGCTGAATGCCAAGCAAAATACCGCCATGCTGACCACCTTTAACGATATCGATATGACACGGGTGCAGTCTCTGCGGGCTCAGTTTAAAGACAGCTTTAAGGAAAAATACGGCATCTCGCTGGGTATGATGTCTTTTTTTATCAAAGCCTGCGTGGAGGCACTCAAGGAATTTCCCGAAGTCAATGCATATATCGATGATAAGGATATCGTCTACCATCATTATTATCATATCGGCGTTGCCATCGGGTCGCAAAAGGGATTGGTGGTTCCCGTCATCCGTCATGCCGACCAGCTTAACTTCGCCGAACTGGAACAGGCCATAGTCGATTTTGTCAACAAAATTAAAGAAAATCGCCTGGAACTGTCCGATCTCGAAGGCGGCACGTTTACCATCAGCAACGGCGGCGTTTTCGGTTCGCTGCTGAGCACACCGATATTAAATATGCCCCAAAGCGGAATTCTCGGGATGCACCGCATCGAAAAGCGGCCCGTGGCGATTGAGGATCAGATGGTTATCCGGCCCATGATGTATGTTGCGCTCAGTTACGATCACCGCATCATTGACGGCCGTGAAGCCGTCACCTTTCTCAAGCGCATCAAAGAATGTATCGAGAACCCGGAACGCATAATGATGGAGGTTTAGTTATGGCCCCAAACAGCACCTATGATGTGATCATTGTCGGCAGTGGACCCGGAGGCTATGTGGCCGCCGCGCGCGCCGCTCAGCGGGGTTTGAAAGTCGCCTGTATTGAAAAAGCGCCTCGCCTGGGAGGCGTTTGTCTCAATGTCGGCTGCATCCCCAGTAAAGCCCTGCTGGACTCAAGTGAATATTTCCAGCTCGCCAAAAGCCAGTTTGCCGATCACGGCATCAAAACCGGCCGCCTCAGCCTCGATCTGGCGGTGATGATGGCTCGCAAAGAAAAAGTGGTTCAGGACCTGACTGAAAATGTCAAAAGACTGCTTGAGGGCAATAAAGTGGAAATTATTCAGGGCACGGCCCGACTGGCCGCAGCCGATCAGATAACGGTCAAATCCGATTCGGGTTCGTCCAAAAAAAAGCAACGCGCCACCCTATCAGCCAAGGCCATTATTCTGGCCACCGGCAGTGAAACCGTGCCTTTGCCGAATCTGCCCTTTGACGGTCAGCAAATCATCAGCTCGACCGAGGCCTTAAAATTGGATGCCGTACCCAAACACCTGGGTATCGTAGGCGGCGGCTATATCGGGCTGGAGCTGGGGTCGGTCTGGCTGCGGCTGGGCGCCAGGGTGAGCCTGTTTGAAATGCTGCCTAAAATCGCCACCGGACTGGACGGCCAGGTGGGGCGTAAACTGCAGCGGGATTCTCAAGCGCCAAGGGATTTAAATTTTTTATGAATTCGAAAGCCACCCAAGCTAAAGCCATGGCCAAAAATATTAAGGTCGAACTGGAAGTCAAAGGCAAAAAAGAAACCATAACCTGTGATAAGTTACTGGTGAGCGTGGGGCGCCGCCCCTTAACCCGTGATCTGGGATTGGAAGCGGTGGGTGTGGAAACCGATCCGGAAACCGGATCTGTAAAAGTCGATAGCGCTTATCGGACCAATATCCCTTCGATTTATGCCATCGGCGATCTGATTCCCGGACCCATGCTGGCACACAGGGCCTCGGCCGAAGGTGTCGCCGTGGCAGAAATCATTGCCGGGCGCCCCGGTGAGGTCAATTACGATGCCATTCCATCGATCATTTATACCTGGCCGGAAGTGGCCAGTGTGGGGCTGACCGAGGAACAGGTTAAAGAGCGCAATATCCCGTACTGTTCGGGAACCTATCCGTTCACCGGCGCGGGACGTGCCCGCTGCATGGGAGAAACCGAGGGGTTTGTCAAGGTCCTGGCCCACGAAAAAACCGATCGGGTTTTAGGGGTGCACATCATCGGGCCACGGGCCGCGGATATGATTGCCGAGAGCGTGCTGGCTGTTGAATTCGGGGCCAGCTCGGAAGATATTGCCCGCACCGTGCACGGCCATCCAACTTTTGCCGAGGCCCTGCAGGAAGCCGCCATGGCGGTTCAAAAGTGTTCGATCTATGCCTCCTGAATATTCGTGCCTAAAGTGAACTAAAGTTGGAAGTGACTAAAGTTGTGGTGTCGCTACGCTCCATCTTTCATAAAAATGATAGAATTCCTTAACTTTAGGCACTTTAGTTCACTTTAGTCACTATAGCTCACTTACTTTTTTGAGAATCTCTAATCTTTAAAAAGGTCCGTGCTAATATAGCGTTCCCCCGTACTGGGGATGACAACCACGATGGTTTTGCCGCCGGATTCAGGACGCCGCGCTACCTCAAGGGCCGCCTTCACCGCCGCACCGGAGGAGATGCCGCAGACAATGCCTTCCAGTTTGGCCAATTGGCGGGCGGTTTCAAAGGCATCATCGTTTGACACCGTCACCACGTCGTCGAGCAGGGATTGCTCCAGGACATCCGGCACAAAGCCGGCTCCGATCCCCTGGATTTTGTGCGGTCCTTTTTGGCCGCCGGAGAGCACCGCAGAATCGGTGGGTTCCACCGCTATGGCTTTAAACGACGGTTTGCGGGGTTTGATGACCTGCGATACCCCTGTAATGGTGCCGCCGGTGCCGACACCGGCAAATGAGAATGTCGACTTTGCCTTCGGTGTCCCGCCAGATTTCTTCTGCGGTTGTTTCCCGGTGAATCTTCGGGGTTGGCCGGATTTTTAAACTGATCCGGCATAAATGCGCCCTTTTCAGATTCAAGTATCTCCTGGGCCTTCTCAATAGCCCCCGGCATGCCATTGGCGCCGGGTGTCAAAACCAGCTCCGCCCCCATAAGCGTTAACAGCTTGCGCCGTTCGATGCTCATGGTATCGGGCATGGTAAGGCAGAGGCGGTAATTTTTGGCGGCACAGATAAAGGCCAGCGCGATGCCCGTGTTTCCGCTGGTGGGTTCGACGATGAGCGTTTTGGGTGTGATCGAGCCATCTATCTCACCGGCCTCGATCATCGAGGCTGCAATGCGATCCTTCACGCTTCCCAGGGGATTGAAAACTCCAGTTTGGCAAATATTTCCGCATCCAGGCCTTCATTAATTCGATTCAGCCGAACCAGCGGTGTTGAACCGATGGTGCTGCTGATAATGGAATGATATTTCATGGCTGACCCCCTTTAAAAAAACGAAGTTTTTTTTAGTTATTGGTTATTTGTTATTTGTTATTAGTTACTGGAAAGTTGAAGAGATTTGTTAAAAAACATACTAAAAAAAATCATGGTCGGTGTATGCGATTTAGTAGGAAATTTTTTGGATTTTTAGATGAAAAAAACTCCGATTAAACCTAATAACGAATAACCATTAACCATTAACTTCAACCTAGTGTGCTGCTTTGAGCGATTGCCTGAGCTGCTTCTGCTTTTTCGACTTATAGATAAGCCGCGGCGTCCTCGATGACCACGGTGGTATCGGGCGGGACCGACTCGGTCAGCCATACATTCCCCCCGATGACCGAGCGCGCCCCGATGACGGTTTCGCCCCAGAATCGTCGCTCCCGAATATATGATGACATCATCTTCAATGCTGGGATGGCGTTTCTTGCCTCTGAATTCGTGCTGGCGCCTTTGGGTATGGATAAAGCGCCCAGGGTTACCCCTTGATAGATTCGGACGTTGTCCCCAATTTCGGTGGTTTCGCCGATCACTACGCCGGTTCCCATGGTCAATAACAAAATTTTTTCCGATTTTAGCGGCCGGGTGAATATCGATCCCGGAAATACTGTGAGCGTATTCCGTCATAATCCGCGGCAGCAGCGGCACGCTGAGGTTAACCAGTTGATGGGCGATCCGATAAACGGTGATGGCAAATATCCCCGGATAGCTAAAAATAACCTCATCATAGCTTTGTGCGGCCGGGTCGCCATGGTAGGTTGCGCGGACATCGGCCGCCAGTGCTTTTCGAAGCGCAGGAATGGATTCCAAAAACTGCAGGGCCCGCTGATAACCCTGTTCATCACACTCGCTGCAGGGTTGATCATATCGCAAACAGTCATGCCGGATACTGTGGCAGATCTGCTCGGAAAGCATATCGAACAAAGAAGCTGCAGATTGACCCACCGCGTATTTCAGATTCACCGGATCGATTTTACTCCCGACTGAAATACCCCGGGAATAGGATTTCCCTGAGACGGTTGAGGATGTCAATGACGCCTCTTTGGATGGAATCGGCTCATAATCAATGTGAGTGTAGCACTCCTGATCGCTGCAGCTCTCAATGATGTCTTCGGCAATCTTGGGTAAGCGGGCTTTGATTGCACCCAGATCCCGCACGTCTAATTTGCACGTATCGTGTTTTTTGCGTTCCACCTTTGGTTGGCCTCTCAATTTGTCGCATGAATAAATCGCTTTGCAAAAATAGGGCAAACACAATAATCTCCCGGACCGGATTTAAAACTGCAATACAGCCGCCATGGCATCTTCATATTTTTTCTTCATCGCAGTTTGAGTTTCTGCAACCTCATTTTTCTGGGGACCGAAGTCCGCCGGGCACTCGGTCTGCAGCGTATTGACAATTCGCTCGATGTCTTCGATATGTTTATGCAGGCCCTCGACCTGGGCAGAAAGTTTTTCCTGGTCGGCACCTCGCAGCTTATCGACTTTACGGACCATGTCATACATCTTGGTCTTCCATCCGTGAAGTTCGACTTCAATAGATCGACAATAATCTTTTACATCCATAATTGCCTCCTTCCACAGATTTCAGCAAGATTCGGCTTCTCATTAATTTTCATCCAACATTCAGGTACTTTGTTTAATAAATTAATAATAAACCCGATCCCCGTCATGTCAATAAAGGGGTTTAAACGGCCGGATCGTCATCCGGGATTTGAGTTTCATGGGTTTTAGATGACAAAAAAGTAAACTGCAGCACCGTATATTTTCTGTCCGAGAAAATATTATTTTTTGCTTGACAGGGGCAAAATTTTACAGTTAATCCATACTAATCTTATATAGATTGAAATACTCTGGAAATCGGGGGACAAAAATAAATGAAACTATCCACAAGAAGCCGCTACGGCGCCAGAATACTGGTCGATCTGGCTCGTCATAAGGACCAGGGCCCGGTCCAAATCGGCGAAATATCAAAACGCCAGGATATTTCGGTCAAGTACCTCGAACAGCTTATCCGGCCCCTAAAAAAAGCTAAACTGGTGACCAGCGTGCGTGGCCCCAAGGGTGGACATCTGCTGGCGGAAAAGCCTGAAAATATTTCTCTGGGACAGGTTGTGCGGTTATTCGAGGGGCAGTCCGATCTGGTTGAATGTGTCAGGTTTCCCGAAAAATGCGCCATGTCCGATGATTGCCAGGTCCGCCTGGCCTGGCGCGATGCCACCGAGGTCCTGTATGAAAAACTGGATTCTACGACCATTTCCGATCTGATGGACGGGAATTACCCTGGAGAAGATTAAAAATTTTGAAAATATGGGTTCCAACATTCCCTCCGGGGCGTAAGCCCAACGGGCCGGAGGCCAATTGGGGCGAAGCCCCTAACTTAACAGGAGGATGCCATGAAAAAAATTGTCATTTTAGGATCAGGAGCCGGCGGAACGATGGTGGCCACCCAATTGCGCAGGAAGTTAAGCCCTCAAAGAGTGGCAGATTATCATCATCGACAATGATGAAGTCCACCACTACCAGCCGGGGTGGCTGTTTATTCCATTCGGTGTCTATTCCGCAGAAGATTGCCAAAAACCCAAGCGGGAGTTCATCCCCGAGGGCGTTGATTTTGTTCTGGATGAGATCGTCGGACTCGACACGGATAAACGTGAGGTCAAAGCAAAAAAAGGGTCATACAACTATGATTGGCTCATTATCGCCACCGGCTGCAGCATCGAGCCTGAAGAAGTCGAAGGCATGATGGATGACTGGCACAAAAATATTCATGATTTTTACACCCTGGACGGCGCCCTGGCCCTGCACGAGAAGATGAAATACTTCGATAAAGGCCGGGTGGTGCTCAACATCGCCGAATTGCCGTACAAATGCCCGGTGGCCCCTATTGAGTTTGTTTTTATGGCCGATTGGTTTTTTGACACCAAAGGTGCACGCGACATGACGTGGAAATTGAACTGGTGACACCCATGGCCGGTGCATTTTCAAAGCCGATCGCCTCCGGCATCCTGGGCGACATTGCCATTCAAAAGAACATTAAAGTCACCCGCGAATTTTGATATCGCCCAGGTCAATGCAGATGAAAAAACAATTGAATCGCACAAGGGCGAAAAACTGGACTATGATTTGCTGGTAGCGATTCCGCCCAATTTTGGGTGCCAAATTCCTGGAAGGCACCGGCCTTGAGGATGCGCTGCGATTCGTTGAAACAGATCATTTTACCCTCAAAGCCAAAAATGCCGACCATATTTTCGTTGTCGGTGATGCCACCAACGTACCTGCCTCCAAGGCCGGCGCGGTGGCCCACTATGAATCCGAAACGATTGTCGATAATTTAATCCGTGAAATCGACGATCAGGAACCGCTCGGGACCTTTGACGGCCATGCGACCTGCTTCATCTGCTCGGGTTATGAAAAAGCGTTTTTGATTGATTTTAACTATGAATATGAACCGCTGCCCGGTAAATTCCCCTTTCCGGGCCTCGGTCCCTTCAGCCTGCTGGGCGACAGCTATATGAATTACTGGGGCAAAATGATGTTCAAGTGGGTTTACTGGAACATGATGCTCAAGGGTGTGGAATTGCCCCTGGAACAACAAATGACGATGGCCGGCAAAATGCGCCACGTCCTGACACAAGCATAAGGAGGCCGCCATGACAACCGAAGAACAAATTCTTGAGCGACTCGATCACATCGAGGCTCAGCTGGCTCCGATATCCGCATCGGCCAAAGGCCTCAATGAACTCAGAGAAGATTTAATTCCCTTGAGCGGTCAGGCATTTCGGCTGCTGATCCGAGAGCTGGAAGATGTGGAGTCCGGCTTTCAGCTGGAAGACCTGTTGGCGCTGATGAAGCGCTTTTTGCGCAGCGTAAAGCACTTGCAGTTCGGCCTTGAACAGCTGGAAAACATTGTGGACTTTGTGCTCACCATTGAGCCCCTGTTCAAGTCATCGGTACCGCAGTTGATCAACTACCTGGATGACCTCGAACAAAAAGGCATCCTGCGAATTATTCAATCGACCCTGGATGTGCGTGCCAAGATTGCAGCGTCTTATAGTCCCGAAGATGTCGAGCAAATCGGTGACGGCCTGGTGGCGCTGCTGGGAATGGCCCAAAAGCTCAGCGATCCGCAGGCTCAGGCCTTTTTGAAAAAAATGGCCACATTGCCGTCAAAGGTCGATCTGGAGAAAGCCAAACCGGTTGGGCCTTTTGGAATGCTGGGGGCCCTGTCCAACAAAGAGGCCCGACAGGGGCTGGGGGTGCTGATGGAATTGACCAAGGCCATGGGCGGCCTGAAAAACGGCGACAACAACTCAGCAGCTCGAGAATCAGAACCGATCGCTTAAACGCAAAGACCAGCAGGGTGCCGCTTAAGACCTCGCACCCGGCACCCTGCTCATTTCGAAAAAATGGTTGATGGTAACGGTAGATTGCGGGCATTGCCTTTTTCCAATAGTTCTGGCATAAAAAGCATAAAAATAATTGGCTTGGGGCCTATAGTGGTTGTCAAAAAACGTTTCGGTATTCAAACGTTTTTTTCTACAACCGTACAAGCGCTTACACCGCAATACCGCAATTCGGAACATTATTATGAAAAGCGGTGCAAATTTGCTGGAGAACGAATATGGAAAAACAGATGGTTCAATGTGAGGATGGGCGCCGCCGACAGGCGCGTATCCACGGAGTGCCTAAAGAAGAAGGCGGCTATAAGGGTTTGGAAGGCCGGTGTTCGGTTAAGAGGCAAGCACGTTTCCGGAGAAGCCTGGTACAGTTTTCAAACCAAAACCTGGTATTTTATTACCGATCCGGAAGGTAAGCACAGTCATCTGATGGACCGGATCAGCGACACCCTCCGGGGGGAAAAAATCAGCAAGTTGCGGAATCAGCTAAAGCAGCTGGAATCGCGGCAGACCATTGAACAAAAGGTCATTGCCCAGCATCGCCAATGCCCTGGAAGGTATCGAAAGCGAGATTGAAACCCTCAAAAACAATCTCGTTAAACTCGAGAAAGGGGTGCCTACGGAATCCGGCACAGCGCTGCAATATTCTTCGGGGAATCAAAAAAAATTAATAGTGGATTGATCCCGTTAAAAATGGTTACCCTGACGGATTCACCAGGCCGGCGGCAACGGCCTGACCGGCGAGATCATAAGCCGAATGCGACCCCATCAAAAGCGGTATGCCTTCTTTCATTGGCTCGATCAATGGTCTCCTGATCGGGTGTCTGTCCCCCGGTGAGGACAATCGCCGCCATTTCATGCAATACGGCCACATTGACAATGTTCTGGTGGGCTTGCACCGTAAGCCAGATACAGCCCGTTGGTGCATTGGCCATTACATCACTTAAAAGATCACCGCAATACCCGCCTTGAATTTGCCGATCAAGCTCGTTTTGCCCGGCGGCCACGTGTAAGTTAAAACGGTCTACAAATTCTTTGACATTCACGGCTTAATCACCCTTTCTTTTTCGATGTTCAATATTGATGAATTCGTAAAAAGTCTACCAAGCTGTCATTGCGAGCGCAGCGAAGCAATCTCTATCAATCCAAGTCTCTGAAA
>PVMK01124177.1_pt1 | contig 21465 bp, 17 predicted proteins | sample 1853481 | NCBI WGS metagenome assembly PVMK01 (sample SAMN08533507, study PRJNA380276) | Marine sediment metagenome, whole genome shotgun sequencing project.
AGTTTGCAAAAATCAGCTTAGTTTTTACATTTGATATTTATAAGCAGCATGCTCTTATATATATGATTTTTGTTCTTAATATTGTTATGGGTAGCCTAAAGTTTGTTGAACGGTTGTCGTAGTAATTATTGATAAAACTAAAAGAACTAGACTCATCACAATAAAAATTTTAGGGCTGACATAAAATGCTACCCAAATATTTTTGGCGGCATATTTATCGTATAAACGTACGGTAATAGCTTAATGTGGACTTCTTGAGCGTGGATTCGGAGAAATTAATGGGCAGTGAAAGTAAAGGACTAGCTAAGTCTCTAGAATTAAGAGCCTACGCACCAGAAGACACTGACGAAACAAAGCTCAAGAAGGACCTATTGATTCTTACTTGTGGGCTGATGAACGTTGGAGTGGTAGGTTGGTTAGGCATTTATTGGGCCATGGGTATTGAATTCTCTACTACAGTACCTTTAGGTTACCAAGTCATTTCTGTTGCGTCTCTTGCGTTATTTCTTGTAACTCGAAACTTTGATCTTTTTCGTATCATACAATTGAGCTTATTCCTGTTTGCTCCATTTGTTATGCAATGGAGCATAGGCAACTATGTTACTTCCAGTGGTGTGGCGCTTTGGGCATTCTTGGCTCCGTTGGGAGCGATGTTTCTCTATGGCTATCGCGCAGCAGTTCCTTGGTTCACAGCTTACATTATACTTAATGTACTATCTGGATTTTTCGATTACTACCTGATGACTGGTGTTGAGAGTGGGGTGCCGCTAAAGACTATAGCCGTATTCTTCAGTCTAAATTTTGTTGTAGTCTCTACCTTTATCTTTCTGCTAGTACGTTATTTTGTACGAGAGCAGGATATCATCAAAAAACATTTGGATGAGGAGCACTCTTTACTGCTCATGGAACAGCAGAAATCCGAGCGCCTCCTGCTCAACATGCTGCCAGCTCATATTACCAAGCGATTAAAACAGGATTCGACTACGATTGCGGACGGACATGCTGACATAACAGTAGCGTTCGCTGACATTATAAACTTTACCCGTTTAACTGAGGAAATGTCTCCACAGCAAATGGTAGTGTTGCTGAATAACGTATTTTCTAGTTTTGACTCCCTGGTCGAAAAGTACGGTTTAGAGAAAATTAAAACCATTGGTGATGCATACATGGCAGCAGGGGGGTTAACCAATATACACTCTGAATATGTTTCCGCTATGGCTGACATGACTCTAGAGATGACTGAGCTAATTACCGTAAAACCAGAATTCAAAAAGTACAATTTAGGTATCCACATTGGTATAAGTACCGGACCACTAGTAGGCGGAGTTATTGGCACTAAGCGTCTTGTATATGACTTGTGGGGCGATACAGTAAATGTTGCTAGCCGTTTATCTACTTATGGTGTTTCTGGAAAAATCCAGGTAGACACCGTCACCTATAATCGACTTCGTAATCGCTATCAGTTTGATGGTCCACACAAAGTTACAGTCAAGGGAAAAGGAGAGCTAACGATGTATTGTTTAGAAGGAGGACCCCAGGCAGGAAAGTGAATTTTTATTTTAGATGGAACTACACACCAAATATCTTTTTCCATAATTGCAGTACTGTTATACGTGCATTTTGTAGACAACCTATCTCGATTCGTACAAATTTCTGTGGCCTTCTTCCTGTTATTTGTGTGCTTGTTTGGCCCGAATCGGGATTCAATCTTAGCTGGTGTTGCATTAGCCGGAATTCACGGTAAGCTTCGAGCACTGCTTCAGCGTCTGTCATAGAAACGAGTCCAAGTTTCCCAGCGAGTTTAAGCAATGCAATGTTACCAATGTTATTCGTTAGTTCTGGGTAGTTGCATGCATGGCCAAGAACTAGATATTGCACTATAAATTCGACATCAATGATGCCACCACGGTCATGCTTGATGTCAAATAGCCGAGTTGGATTAGGATGACTATCTAGCATTTTTTTCCGCATGATCAGGACTTCATGTTTAAGGTTCTCCAAATCACGTTGATGACATAGGACCTCCTTGCGGATATGCTCGAAGGTTCTACCTACTTGGTGGTTCCCCGCCACAAAGCGCGCACGAGTTAATGCCTGATGCTCCCATACCCAGGCTTGTTGCTTTTGATATTGTCGAAAAGCTTCGATAGAACTTACCAGCAGGCCACTGGTGCCATTAGGTCGCAGGCGCAAATCTGTTTTATACAGCAGCCCAGCTGAGGTGTAGCTAGTAAGCCAGGAATTGATGCGCTGGCCCAGCTTTGCATAAATTTCCGATGCGTCTAGATGAGAATCGTCATAAAGAAAAATAATATCAAGGTCGGATGCGTAACCCAGTTCTTTCCCTCCCAGTTTACCGTAGCCAATTATGGCGAAAATAGGGTCGCCTCGGTATTTTTTTCTTAGCCCTGACCAGGCTAAGTGCAAGACCGTGTCAAGCACCAGATCGGCGAGATTAGTCAAATGATCACTTAAGGTTTCCAGAGGTAATAATCCTTCAAGATCCTTAGCTAGCAATTGAAAAACCTTGGAATGATGAAAGTACCGTAGCACATCCATCTGGTGCTCCATATCATTCTCTCCAACGGTGTTGGTGCTTTTTAACTGCTGTGCTAATTTCGTTCTGGCTATGGACCAGTCTGGTGTGCTATGTAGGTCAGTCGTATTAAGTAACTCGTCCAGTAGAATGGGATGTTGTGATAAAAATTCAATGGCCCAATGGCTGACACTAGCTAATTTAGCTATTCGCTCTAGGGCCTGAGGATGTTCCAGCAATAACGAAAGGTAGGAAGCACGCCGACTCACAGTTTCGAGCAGTTGCAATATGCGTTCTAAGGTAGTGTCGGCAGGTGTAAATTTAACCGCTGCTTCAATCAGGATAGGAATCAACATATCGATTATTTGTTGGCTAGAATTTGGTAGTTGTCGATAGCGAGTACCGTTACGGAATTTTTGTAATTGAGAAAAGATTTTCTCCGGTTCAGAGAATCCCATGGTGCCCAGTCGTGTAATAGCAGCTTCAGCTGCAGCTTTATTTTCAGTCGGTTTCTGCCACAGCCATGCCAGTGCGTTCTGGTTCTTTGATTTATTCGGAGCGGTAAAGACTTGTTCAAAGTGGCGGGTTACGTTGATTCTATGGGTGTCGAGTTCTTGTAGAAAACCATCGTAGTCGTGGAAGCCCATAGCAGTTGCAATTAGGATTTGGTCTGCTGTGTTTCTTGGCAATGTCTGTGTTTGTTGATCATCGAGATATTGTAAACGGTGTTCCAGATTACGCAGAAAATTATAGGCATTTATGAGTTCTACAACTGCTTTTTTTGCTAACTGACCTTTCTCATGTAGAAGCTCTAAAATAGCAAGCGTAGGGTCGGATACGTAGCTCTGTGTTACGACCACCACGGATCAATTGGAAAACTTGAGCGATGAATTCAATTTCGCGAATGCCACCTGGTCCAAGTTTGACATCGTCGTATATTTCGCGCCGACTGACCTCCTGGCGAATTTGCGAGTGCATGCTACGCATAGATTCATAGGCACCGAAATCAAGATATTTCCGAAATACGAATGGCTGCACTATTTGTTCCATAATTGTTGATATCTTTGTACATGGTCCTGCAATCACTCGGCTCTTGATCCATGCATAACGCTCCCATTCACGTCCTTGGGTGATAAGATATTCTTTCAGCATAGCGAAGCTCATAACTAAAGGGCCGTTTTCACCGTAGGGACGCAGGCGCATGTCAACACGAAAGACATAACCATCAGCGGTAACGTCATTGAGGCTGGTAATTAACTTGCGGCCTAGGCGGGCAAAAAAGTCATTATTCGAAATAGGTTTAACTCCACTAGTTTCACCATCTTCAGGGTAGAAAAATATCAGATCTACATCTGATGACACATTAAGTTCGCCGCCGCCTAGTTTGCCCATAGCGATCACTAGCATTTCCTGATTCGTTCCAGATTCGTTTCCCTTTGGGTGGCCATAGCGGTCAGAACTGGCTAGCCAGGTTTGATGACGTTCAAGCGCAAAACAAATGGTAATTTCGGCTAAATTCGACATGCTCTTCATAACTTCGGAAAGATCTGCTAATCCACTAAGATCTCTTGCTATCAGATGTAGCATTACTCGCTTTCGCAAGTTGCGTAGAGCACTATGGAGTGCACTTGCATCGTTTGTAACATTAGGATATGCATTCAGGTATGCTTGCATATCCTCCTTGGGGAAAGGATGTTGCATGTTTTGCACAAGGTTCGTCCACAATTCAGGCTCGCTTTCTAGCAAGCGTTGTGCATAACGACTAAAAGTCAGGCTTGAACGGATTTTCTTTTCAGCAAGGTAATTGTTTGTATGCATGGTTGAGGAATCAGAGTTACAATAAATTTTGTTAGACTGGTTATTCTATTGGTGTACATGTAATCTGTTCAGAAGGTTGCTTGAAGAAAATATTATCGTATCCAATCCCAGATACAATCGCATCTTATCAATTGGGTCAAGTCCTGAGAGCATATTTTAGTCATTCCTGTCTGGGCAGAGTAGAGCGTACCTTCCCAGCTCTAAAACTGGAAGAATTTATTGAACTTGTCAGCAATTTTACCTCTTGTGCGGCGTAGCGGCTTCTTGTTCCGGTTTCTGACGTCGTGTCTGTTTATCTTAGCAGTCTGTGTAAGTCTGTTGCTGTTGACGTTGCGATATTGGCTACTACCTGACATTGAATATTACCGTCAAGACATCGCTTCTGCTATCACTCAGGCTGCTGGACAACGTGTAACTATAGGTTCAATTAGCGCAGATTGGGATGGTTTACACCCCCATCTGGTACTACGTAAGGTACAGGTATACGACAAAGAGGGTAATCTTGCACTTTTGCTAAATAGACTAGAGACCACACCTTCGTGGCGTTCATTGTTGTACGGTGAGCTGCACTTTCATGAAATTAAGATTGACCAGCCCAATCTTACTGTATACCGCGATGCTAAAGGGGTGCTTTATGTAGCAGGCATTTCACTTGGTAGAGAGCAGACTGCAAGTCAGAATGGTTTTCTAACTTGGTTGCTGTACCAGAGACATGTTGATGTAGTTAATGCCCATATTTTCTGGCACGACGAAAAACGTGGTGCGCCGTTATTGGAATTCAAAGCAGTTAGTTTACATTTGGAAAATCGTGGAAATCATCATCGTTTTGGCGTACGTGCCACTCCTCCTGCTGAACTTGCTTCACCGCTGGATGTCCGTGGAGATTTTACTGGGGAGTTGTTGAATATTCCCGAGCAGTGGTATGGAAAGTTATTCGTCAAATTAAATTATGCTGATATTGCTGCTTGGCGTTCCTGGCTTACTTTTTTAAGAACGACTGAAATCAAGCGTGGCACTGGGGCGCTTCGAATGTGGATCAATTTTGATAGAGGAGAAATAAAGCGGATCACAGCAGATTTGCGTTTGGAAAATATTAAAACACGCTTAACACGTGAGCTACCAGAGTTAGATCTTGTTTCTCTTCAAGGCAGAGTGGGATGGAAAAAAATAAATAACAACAAGGGCAAAGGCTTTGAATTTTTCGCCCATCAATTGGGTGCGGCCATTCGTGGGGAGCGCGTATTGTCGCCAGTAGATTTTTTACTGCAAGCAATATGGACTCATGATGGGAAACCTAGTAAAGGGAAATTGAGTGTTGATGGGCTAGATCTGGGAATTTTGGTGGATCTGGTGGATTATTTCCCCCTAGACGGACCTTTACGTGAGCAGCTTAATGGGTTGTCCCCTCGTGGAGAGATTCGTGACATGCGAGCGAAATGGGATGGTGCGTGGTCAGCACCTGCACATTTAAAGGTGAAAGGAGGGTTCATTAATATAGGTATGAATAGATTTGAGGCGGTGCCAGCATTCAGCGGTTTTAGCGGTAATATAGATTTAAGTGAAAAAGGCGGCACACTAAATTTTAATTCACAAAAGGTCAGATTAGATTTGCCTGAAGTGTTCCGGGGGGAGGTGTTGTTGCTCGATACATTTACTGGCCAAGCTAGTTGGAAGGTTTTGAAAGATCAAGATTCTATAGAAATTAAATTTGGCAATATTTCATTCGCAAATAGTCATGCTTCCGGGGGCATTCACGGCAGTTATCGTACCGAGCATGATGGTCCTGGTGAAATTGATTTGATAGGCTATCTTACGCATGCAGATGCACGCTATGTGGGGCATTATATGCCGAAGAAGGTTAGTAAATTAACTCATGAATGGATTGAAAAATCGATAGTGGCGGGAGAATTGAGTGATGTGCAGCTGCGCCTCAAGGGACGCTTGGCTGCATTTCCTTTCAAAAATAATGTCGGTGGTATTTTTCAGATAAGCATGAAAGGCTCGGGGGGGGTGCTAGATTACGTCCCAGGATGGCCAAAGATAGAAGATATATCAGCAAATCTACTCTTTCAGGGTAGCCGTATGGAAATTAATGCTTCACAGGCGAATACATTTGATACCAGATTAAGCAAAGTGAAAGTGCAGATTGCTGACATGATGGCATCTGATAAGAGGTTACAAATTAAGGGTGTGGCTACTGGACCTACCAAACAATTTATGAATTTTGCTGCAAAACATGTGATAGAGGGTTATACCCCTAGAAATGTTGAAACTATCAACGCTATTGGGGATGGAAAACTGCTGCTCGATCTTTCCATTCCTTTGCCATACTCTGACGATATCAAGCTGGCTGGTAGTTATCAATTTAATAATAATCAGATTGATCTTGGTTTAGAAGTACCTTACATAGAGAGAATAATTGTAGAGAATATAGTAAATTTAGAGAACGTAAACGGTATTCTGACATTCAATGAATCCAATATAAATACAGAAAAAATTCGTGCCCAGATACTCGGAGGACCGGTAACGATCAATGCCACTGTCCCGCCAAGCGGTGGTATACGCCTGACAGCAGTTGGTAAGGCTAATCTTGATAATCTGAACCAGCTTGCGCAGGAAAGATCTAATAGTGAGGCTTTACAGATACGGAAAAAGTATTTACGTGGGAGCACTGATTGGCGCGCAGTTTTTCAAATTCACGACAACAACTTGACAGATGTGTCTATTGAGTCATCGTTACAGGGCATTACTTCAGATCTTCCTGAGCCTTTTTCCAAGATGGCCGATGATGTAATTCCACTACGTTTTGAAAGGAAGGCTATAGACTTACGGCAGGAAATGTTTAACGTAAGCTATGGCGCGCTAGTAGCTGCGAAAATCTTGCGTTCACATGATGTTGCCAGAGATCATTATGTAAGGCGTGGTATTTTGAGTTTTGGCACAGCACCATCAATGTTGCCTGAGACGGGGGTGCTAGTAGTTGGCTCATTGCCCAAACTGAAGTTGGATCAGTGGCATGATTTATTCAAACGATCCAATTTTTATGAGGAGGCTAATGAGGAGGAGAATGAGCCTTTTTTAGGACTGACAAAAATCAACCTGCATATTGGTGTACTTGATTTTCTTGGTAGACGCTTTAACGATGTCGCGTTGGATGCCAACCTGAATAGCAGAGAATGGCGCTCTACTATTTTGAGCAGAGAAATTGACGGTAAAGTCAACTGGCACCCACACAATCAGGGCAAAGTGTTTGCGCGGTTGAAAAGGTTGATTGTGCCCGCTGTTTATCCAACCGAGCCGAAGATAGCAAAGCTACAGCAACAGCAACAGCAAAAGAGCTTTCCTGCGCTTGACGTGGTGGTAGATAAACTTACCATCAGTGAGAAACAACTAGGTAAGCTTGAATTAATTGCAAGTCAGCAAGATCAGAACTGGGAAATCGAAAAACTATATATTGCCAATCATGACAGCTCGCTTGTGGCGGATGGAATATGGCAAAACCAGATTTCTTCTCCCCGCACTCAGATGAATATTAAACTAGAAGCAAGTGATATCAATAAGTTCTTGACGAGCCTTGGTTATCCTGATCGAGTTAAACGGGGTAGTGGCAGCCTTGAAGGTGTGCTCTCATGGCTTGGCGGCCCTCAATCAATTGATTATAAGACGCTGTCCGGTAAAATTAAGGTGCGGGCTAAGAATGGGCAATTTCCAAAATTTGAGTTAGGCATTGGTAAATTATTTGGTATTTTTGATCTGCGATCCCTGCCAAGGAGGGCTGTATTAGATTTTCGTGATGTTTTCGGTGACGGATTTGGTTTTGACAAACTCTCCGGCAGTGCTAGTATCACGCGTGGTGAGGCGATCACCGATGACATCAGGATTAAGGGGCCTGCAGCAGAGGTTGAAATGGATGGGAAAGTAGATCTGTCCGAGGAAACCTATAATCTACATGTCACAGTTATTCCTTCACTGGGGTTGGTCGCCCCGGTCGTTGACATTGCAACCATGATCGTAAATAAGGAACAGGAAGGTCCCATTACAGCTAATGAATACAGCATTACCGGTACTTGGGAAGATCCTATCGTAACCAAGTTGCGCTGAAAATCACAGTTGACTACAGGAATTAGACAATAATACGGACGGTTAGAAGTTAGCATGGTTGATCGAGGTTTACATAGCCGGTATTTCGTCCTTACGCTGTTTACCATGAATAATTAAATTGTAATTTACTAATTGAGAATAATGTCTAAAGATTCAACACTCGCCCCATTTAACTCTAGGAAAACGTCTGGTTGTGAAATTTGTGTTGCTGCCATCCAGATGACAGCTGGACCCAAAGTGCCTGCCAACTTGAAAGAGGCCGCGCGGCTGATTGATATAGCTGCAACCAAGGGAGCAAAGCTGGTAGCACTTCCAGAATATTTCTGCATAATGGGTATGAAAGACGCAGACAAGGTAACAGTGCGTGAAGAAGCTGGTAGTGGACCGATACAAGAGTTTCTAAGTGGGACTGCTAAACGCCATGGTATATGGCTTGTGGGAGGTTCTGTACCGCTAGTGTCATCCAAGCCTGATAAGATAAGAAACAGTTGTTTAGTATATGATAGCTCTGGTAGGCAAGTTGCTCGGTATGACAAGATACATCTATTTAATCTTGAGCTAGGTAAAGAGCGTTATGCTGAAGAAAAAACCATTGAAGCAGGTAATGAAGTCGTTACGCTAGAATCACCGTTTGGTTGTATTGGTCTTTCCATATGTTACGATTTGCGTTTTCCAGAGCTTTATCGCTCGATGGGAAAAGTGGATGTCATTTTCGCACCAGCAGCTTTCACAGCAACTACTGGAAAGGCTCATTGGGAAACACTGATTCGTGCTCGTGCAATTGAAAATTTGGCATACGTGATTGCACCTGCTCAGGGTGGCCATCACGTTAATGGACGTGAAACTTACGGTAACAGTATGATCGTTGATCCTTGGGGGGTTGTACTCGATCACCTGCCACAAGGGTCAGGAGTAGTACTTGCAAATATCAACCAAGGTTATCAGGCTGGCGTTCGAAACAGCTTGCCCGCACTAAAACATCGTACTTTGCATTTCTGCTAAACTAATCTAATCTTTCGTTATGAATATTGTTTCTTTACAGATAAGAAAATGAATCCAGGTGTCATAGCTACAGAACTTGTTACCGAGCCTAACGAACTTTTCAATATGGCTGATCGTTGTTTGTTAACGCCATACGAAATAAATATAGCTAGATTGCAACAGGTATTCGGACAAATACTTACACATCATGTAGATTATGCCGATCTTTATTTCCAGTATAGCCGTGCAGAGGGCTGGGTTTTGGAGGAAGGTATTGTGAAATCTGGTAGTTTCAACATTGATCAGGGCGTGGGTGTAAGAGCAGTAAGTGGTGATAAGACGGCATTTGCTTACTCCGATGATATTAGTATGCCTGCGCTTACTTCGGCGGCACAGGCTACACGTGCCATAGCTAGGCAGGGAATGTCACATTCGGTACAGGCAGTCAAGCGATGTGAAGGGCATGGGCATAGGCTTTACATGCCTCAGGATCCCATTGCCAGTCTAAATGATACGGACAAGGTAATGCTGTTGGAAAAATTAGAAGGCTATGCCCGATCGATCGACAATCGTGTTATCCAAGTGATAGCTTCTCTTGCTGGGGAATACGAGGTGATACTGGTAGCGCGAAGCGATGGGTTAATGGCTGCAGACGTTCGACCACTGGTACGAGTTTCACTGCAGGTTATTGTCGAGGAAAACGGTCTTCGCGAACAAGGCGTAGCTGGCGGTGGCGGACGCTTTAATTATGCCTATTTTACTGATAGCGTTTTACGTGATTACGCAGAGAAAGCAGTACATCAGGCGGTTGTTAATCTGGGCGCAAAACCTGCTCCAGCCGGGGTCATGACGGTGGTACTAGGAGCTGGCTGGCCGGGAATATTATTACACGAGGCCATTGGTCACGGGCTCGAAGCAGATTTCAATCGTAAAGGTAGTTCTGCATTCTCTGGGCGCATTGGTGAGCGTGTTGCAGCTGATGGCGTAACAGTGGTAGATGATGGCACGATTGCTCGACGACGTGGATCATTAAACATTGACGATGAGGGTAATCCCACTCAATGCACAATGCTGATCGAAAATGGCATACTCAAAGGTTATTTACAGGACAGCTTGAATGCGCGGCTAATGAATACGTCTGTGACTGGCAATGGTAGACGTGAGTCATTCGCTCATATTCCCATGCCGCGCATGACCAACACCTATATGCTAAATGGTGACAGTAGTCCTGAGGACATTATTTCTTCGGTGAAACATGGTTTGTATGCGGTGAATTTTGGTGGTGGACAGGTAGATATCACCAGTGGAAAATTTGTCTTTTCTGCTGCAGAAGCCTACATGGTAGAAGACGGGAAAATTACTTATCCAGTAAAGGGCGCAACCCTTATCGGCAATGGTCCTGACGTCCTCAAGCGTGTTGCCATGATAGGAAACGACATGTCGCTTGACCCAGGTGTTGGCACATGCGGTAAAGAAGGTCAGAGTGTGCCGGTAGGAGTAGGTCAGCCAACGTTACGAATAGATGGGTTGACGGTAGGAGGAACTATGTGATGAAGGTTTTGTTTGTGAGTCTCCACATTTATTTTATCATTTAGCAACTGTAGTCACTAATTCTTGTTTCATCCTTCTACATTTATGATTCTAGTACCTGCCAGTCTATCATATAGAAACTGGCGGTCACGATCGAATAGCGCCCAGAGTATTCCGCATCCAAAAAAAGAGATACTAGTTACTGCAAAAAGGTAGCGTGCAATTGCCTGCAGCATGCTAATTTTCTTTCCATCAGCACTAATTACTCGCAGTTTCCAGGTCTGCATTGCCAGAGTTTGGCCACCATGCGTCCAGAACCAAATTAAATCAATGCCAGCCACACTTAACAGATAGAGCTGAAAAGCTATTTTAAAAAAAGGTGAATCCGTATCATGGAATATGAGATGAAATATGAGGCCAGCAATAAACAGAACTGCAACTAATAGTAACAATTCGTAAGTCATACTTAGCATTCGCCGCCAGAATCCGGGTATAGGGCTTTCAATTGTTTTGGGGTAGTTCATTCAGAGGGCGGTGCTCCCCGCAATATTAATACTAATGCATATCGAAGTGACGGATTAGTAAGAGTCAGAATCAGAATGTTATATACACTTACGATTGCTACTTTAGGTTTTTTCTCCTAGATTTTGATGCTTCTTTGTATTTTCGCCATTTTTTTTTAATTTCAAGGCGTTTTTCAGGAGGTAGTTTTTTTATTTTTTGGTATTTCTTCCGCGCTTGTTTGCGTTGATCTGGAGTAAGTGAGTCCCAATCACGAATATGCGTCTGTATACGCTGTTGCTCCAAAGGATCCATGCTACGGTAGCGTTTGGTGACACCAAGCCATTTTTGTTTTTTTGCAGGGCCCATCCTGTCCCAATCTTTAGCAAGAGGTGCGAGGATTTGCTTTTCCTGAGGGCTTAATCTTGCCCAAGAAGATCGTCCGGGTTCAGATTGCGCGTAAGTTGGGAGTGAAAAGTATAGCCAAAGTGCTAGCGTTAGGAGTCTAGCCATACATCAAATTCATTGTCGAGATAAGCATTAATTGGCAGGTCGTCGGCTAGTAGCATTATATCAATTTCCTCATTTTCGTCACCATATTGGAGGGTTTGCCAGTAGGAGACACCTGCCAAAACTAATAGTAGGGTAACCAGTGATATTAGGTTTTTGGCATTGAAATACGAGGAGTTTTCCCCGCGGATAGTAGGGCTGTCACCAGCGGTTACTAAAGTTTCAACCACGCGGTAATTTTTTTCAAGGGAAGCTCTGCGCGCTGACTGGAGACGATTCAATGTATGCTGCTCGATATCGTCCAGACTACGGTTTAGCAATTGTGCTATTTTATTCCCCAGTTTAGATTCATTCATAGTTCTATTCCATCTTCTCTAAGTATAGCAGCAAGCGTATGGGCTGCGCGAGAGCAGTGAGTCTTAACGCTCCCTTCCGAACATCCCATTATGGCTGCGGTTTCAGCGACATTCATCTCTTCCCAGTAACGTAATAGAAAAGCTTCACGTTGACGTGCAGGCAGAGTCGTTATTGCTTCTTCAATATAATTAACAAGTTGTGATTGTTCCAGTTGCTCATATGGGTCATTGCTGGAATTTGATTCTTTCTTTATCGGCAGAGTCTCCAGTAGATCGTAATCTTCATTCTCATTTTCCTGATCTTTAGGAGCAAAAGAAGAAAACAGTGTGGTCCATAACGAGCGGGTTTTCTGCCGCCGGTAGTAATCGTGAGTGGTGTTTTGCAGAATGCGTTGGAAAAGAAGAGGAAGTTCTTCCTTCGGCTTGGAAGCATAATTCTCTACAAGTTTCATCATAGAGTCCTGAACGATATCCAGTGCCACCTGTTCGTCACGCACCGAAAATAGAACCTTTTTATAAGCACGTCGCTCGAATTCGATCAGAAAGTTAGAAATTTCCTCTTGGGTAGCCAGACGATTTGCCTATAGTTTGTGGAGATGATTTGATTTTCACTTTTAATAATAGCAAATTCCTTCAGAATGCTGGGGCAGTTTATAACAGAATTGATAAAGGGTTACAGGCTGCTGAGAATTTATATTTAGCTAAGCCTGCAAGTGCATGATTGTATGCTCACTAAAATTCCCTAAACTAAAAACTAAGAAATAAGGAGGATGCATACGTAGATAGGTATTTGATATAGATAGAAGAATTATGGTTTATTGAATTCTCGTGGATACTTGAAATGCTAGTTATTCCTATTATTTGTGTAATGTTGACTACGAAGTCAATATCAAATTAGAAATTTTATTACTAATTGATGTTGTTCTACGATAATTTGCTGAGTTGTGAAGTAGCATTTATCTGACTAAGCTATTGTTAAATAGTATGAAAATTAATCAGGAGGCCTATAGAGTTATTAAAGAGAAGCAATTTCTTATCATTTTTTGCATTCTAAAAATGTGGACATCCAAATTAAGTGGTAAAATTCCTAAAGTGGGATACGACTCATTATTAGTTAGATTTACTATTTATAAATGTGGTAGGTATTTTCAGAATATATGGTGGCTAAGCTCAACCCTATCTTTTTACCAGGCATGCTTTTTGTTCTTGCGGTCCATGGTGCTCTGCTTTACGTTTTATGGATTCATCGATTGATTCCTCCACCTGAACAGATTGCGAAAATTTTTGTAAATTTCGTCACAGCATCCAAAGTTGAAGAGGTGCGTAAACTTGATTTACCTTTACTTCCGTCAAAGCCCAAGCCCAAGCCCAGACTAGTACAGAAGCAGCAACCGCAGCAGCCTGTTTCCGAAGCTCCAGAGTTATCTGAGGCTGAGGTGATTGCACCACCATCTCCACCGGTCGAAGTGGTAGAAGTGCCAGTCCCAGAGCCAGCACCTATGCTGGCACCGACTGGACCAATTACTCTGTCTGCGGAGCTGTCAGTTACATGCCCCGAATTGACGCCACCAGATTATCCGCCACTTTCACGGCGACTTGGTGAGGAAGGTAAGTTAGTGCTACGAGTAGAATTGGATGAAAGTGGCCACGTGGACACTGCAAGTGTAGCAGAGAGTAGTAGTTACAAACGCCTTGATGAGGCAGCCTTGGCTGTAGTAAAAACCTGGCGATGCAACCCATCACTGCGAAACGGGCAGCCGGTACGGGCGGTTGCGTTACAACCTTTTAATTTTGTACTACAAGGGAACTAATATTATGGAGCATGGACTTGGATTTGCCCATTTTCTTACCCAGATCGATGGTGTTGGTATCAGCGTACTTGTGTTATTGCTCATGCTCTCGGTGGCGAGTTGGTATCTTATTCTCACCAAGAGTATTGCTAATTTTCTAGAAGGGAGACGTACAGAGACTTTTCTCAAGCGTTTCTGGAGCGCTGATTCATTGCAGGAGGTAAACACTACTCTAAATGGCAGTTCAACTAATAATGCTTTTGCTCAACTTGCACGGTTTGCACTGGATGCTGCTGTTGATTCGGAAAAGCATGGTTTGCAGAAACTTGCAGCAGCGGGCGGCGCAAGCGAGTTTATATCTCGCGTATTGCGCAACGGTATCGACCAGGAAGCTACTCGTGTAGAAAACGGGCTCACGGTGATGGCTTCAGCTGGTTCTGCAGCACCATATATCGGCTTGTTTGGTACCGTATGGGCCATCTATCACGCACTGGTACAAATTGGTCTTTCTGGTCAGGGTACGTTAGATAAAGTGGCTGGTCCGGTGGGTGAGGCTCTTATCATGACCGCACTGGGATTAGCCGTAGCGATTCCAGCAGTTTTGGCATATAACGCATTTGTACGCCGTAATCGTATATGGCTGGCACGCTTGGATGCTTTTGCTCACGATCTTTTCGCGCTAATCTCTGTTGGCGCCAAGACTAATAGTTCAGCAGGTGAAGTGCGGCGATCGCTAAGAGTAGTACCTTCTGTTGAAGGGAGAAAGTAATGGCATATGGCAGCATGGATCGTAGTGGGAATCAGGTGCCAATGGCTGAGATTAATGTGGTGCCGCTGGTGGATGTAATGTTAGTTTTGTTGGTAATTTTCATTATTACTACACCGTTGCTTACACATTCAGTCAAGGTAGACTTACCAAAAGCATCAAGTAGTCCAAATATCACGAAACCCGAGCATATTGAACTCGGAATTCGAGATGATGCAAGTCTCTACTGGAATGGTGAGCCGGTTGCACTAATACAGTTAACGTCACGTTTTTCTGAGAAGGTCAAGCAGGACCCAAAGACAGAACTACATATACGTGCCGACGGGCATGTTTTTTATGAGCATGTGGCACAAGTGATGTCGATAGCTGCAAAATCTGGATTAATACGCATCGGGTTCGTCACAGATCCATCACAAAAGAGACATCCCAAACAGTAAGATTGAAAATCTCTTCCAAATTATATTAATACTTGTTTTAGCCATTTGCTGATATCAGCAATTTCTTCAATACAAACTGAATGTTCCATCTGGTACACATTCAATTTCACACAATAGCCTAATTCAAGCAATTGTTGTTTTGATAATGTCGCTAGCTCTAGAGGTATGACTGGGTCATTATGACCATGTGCCATAAAAATAGGAGTAGATGAATTGGCTTGATGAGCTTCTGTCGCAAGCGTTTCTGCCATTGATAAATAACCCGATAACACCATAATGCCAGCAAGCTTATCCGCATGGCGTAAGCCAGTATGAAGTGCCATTACGCCTCCTTGTGAAAAGCCCGCAAGCACGATATTTTCTGGTCTAATACCGTTCTTCTTTTCCCGGCTGATCAGTGTTTCTATTGCAAATTGTGAGGCACGTATGCCGGCTACATCTTCACAGCTACTCAAGCTTTGATTGGATATGTCATACCACGCACGCATCATAGACCCACCATTAATAGTCACCGATTGCATCGGCGCATGGGGAAACACAAAACGAGTATGGATACTGGATTGTAGATTGAGTTCGCGGACGATGGGAACAAAATCGTTTCCGTCTGCACCAAGACCGTGCATCCATAGAATAGTGTGAGTTGGGTGATCCCCAGTTTCAATTACAATGCTGGGTAATAGGTCGGTGGGTATAGTGGTCATTTGCAGGGACAAGGATTGATTGAGTAGTAGGTCAGCAGCAGGATTTCCTAGAATTGATCGATACCATGCTTATTAGGAATTCATTTTTAGATCTGGATTGTTTATCTTATGACTGTATCATTTTGTTTGGAAGTTTCCGGGATACTTATTTGTAACTCATGAAATAGGGCGCGAAAACTTTTGAGTGGTTTATTGGAGTGTTTCTCTTTGTGAGCGTTTCTCGTGAGGGTTCGTATGCGTTGCAGATCAGCGGCAGGGTATTGTTGTCCAAATTCAGCGAGGGCATGTTCATCCTTCAGCAAGCAATTGCGCCAACGTTCTACTAAGTGTGTCCATGCAGTATGTTGCAGAGAGATACCATTCCAAGTAGAAAGCTTTTCCTGAATTGGTTCGATATCTATTTCACGCATCAATTTGCCGACAAATTGTATTTGCCGACGGCGGGCCCCGTGTTTATGTATTTGCTTAGCTGTGATTATTGCATCCATTAATGTATCTGGTAAGCAAAACTCTGCCAATTGCTTAGGATTAAGCTCAACTAATCGTTCACCAATTTTCTGTAATGCATGCATTTCCTTTTTAATGCAGGTTTTGCTGGCCGTAGTGTTTTGTTCAAGATTTTTATTCAGATCGTTTTGCATGGTGACCTGTTCATTGTGGGAGTAAGAAGCTGCTATCATAGCGTCCTTTAGTTCTAAATCCCATTTAGACTTGCCCAAAAGTTTTTCAGGGTAGGTAAGTAGACATTACGATTCAGCATTTTCGTGAGATTAATTTTCTTTAAATTCAACACATAGGCGACATTTGCTATGCATTCTCCACGTTTTTCTTATCCAGCTGAAACACTCCAGCAGATAGCAAGTGATATTTTGGATCGCGCTAGGAAGGGCGGCGCAAGCAGTTGCGAGACCGATGTGTCAGATGGCTTCGGTCAAAATGTAACAGTACGGAAGGGTGAGGTGGAGACAATTGAATACAATCGTGATAAGGGGTTATCAGTCACAGTTTATATAGATCAGAAGCGTGGTCATGCTAGTACTTCAGACTTCTCCTCAAAGGCTGTAGGCGATGCTGTAGCTGCAGCCCTTTCTATAGCTAGATACACTGCTGAGGACGATTGTGCTGGGTTAGCCGATATTGCCCTACTAGCACGGGAGTTCCCCGATCTTGATTTGTACTATCCGTGGAATTTGCCAGTAGAGGAGGCAATACAACTTGCCAAGACTTGTGAGGCGGCTGCTTTTAAAGTTGATAAGCGAATTGTCAACTCTGAGGGGGCCTGCATTTCGTTAAGTGAATCACAGTTTGTTTACGCAAATAGTTCTGGATTCATGGGTGGTTATCCAACTTCTCGCCATGGTATCAGCTGTGCAGTGATCGCTGGTCAAAATGACACCATGCAGCGTGACTATTGGTACAGTGTGGCAAGGGACGCAGATGACCTGGAATTGGTTGAAAGTATTGGTAAGAGAGCAGGGATGAGGAGCGTGGCGCGCCTAGGAGCAAAAAAAATAGTCACTTGCGAGGTACCAGTTTTGTTCGAAGCACCCGTTGCCTCGGGCTTAATAGGACATTTTGTTAGTGCTATAAGTGGCAGTAGTCTTTTTCGAAAGTCATCTTTCCTATTAGATAGCATTGGTAGGGAAGTGTTTGCACCAGACATTCAGATTCTTGAATTGCCATATATAAAAAAAGGTTTAGCTAGTGGTATATTTGATGATGAAGGTGTGGCAACCATTGAGCGCAAGGTCATCGAAAATGGGGTGGTACAGGGTTACTTTCTTGGTAGTTATTCAGCGCGCAAGTTAGGGCTTCGCACTTCTGGAAATGCCGGCGGAAATCATAACTTGATTATAAATAACGGTACACCTCTGGAATTTTCTGAATTACTCAAGAAAATGGACAAAGGGTTATTAGTGACTGAGCTTCTTGGTCATGGTGTTAATTCCGTTACGGGCGATTACTCCCGGGGTGCAGCAGGTTATTGGGTAGAGGGTGGCGAAGTTCGTTACCCAGTAGAAGAAATTACTATCGCCGGCAACCTGAAGGATATGTTGCTTGGCATCTCTGCTATTGGAAGCGACGTGGTAGTGCGTGGATCTAAACAATGTGGTTCACTATTAATTAAACAGATGACCGTTGCAGGTGGCTGAGGAAAGTGTTTCTAAAGATCCAATCTATTGACGTATTTATCACATATTTTGCTTGTTGCAGCCATTATTATGGCTTATTGTTCAAAAAAGTTTCGTTTTTATGAGCGTCCATTTTTGCTATGAGTTCGATTGCTGACCTTAGTCGTTTATTGACTATCTACAAACTATAATAGAGTTAGTGCAGAAATCTGGGTTTTTATAGGCCACGTATGCTAAGTTTTTTCCCCGCCTGCTCAAATTAAGATTCTGTTTGTTTGTATTATCTCTCAATGAACATACATCTTTTTGTTCCCAATTTATTCTGGCCAGAAGCTATGTCCCCAGAAATTTACCGGGATTTATCATTGCCCGCAATTGAAACACTTCTGGCAAAGAGCTTGCAGTCTGAGAATGAATCACAAGGAGTTGAAGCATGGTTGTGCCGTACCTTCAGCGTGGAGAAACAGCAGGATTGGCCAGTGGCCTCTATCACGTTGCAAGCAGATAAAATAGGAAATATGCAAGTAGGAAATGGTTACTGGTTGCGGGCTGATCCAGTGCATTTGCGAGTTGAAAATGATCAAGTTGTATTGGCTGATAGCCGTGTTTTCTGCATTTCGCCAGAAGAAGCTAGCCAATTTGTCAATGACATTAACATGCATTTTGCTGAGGATGATATTCATTTTTCATCGTACGAATTCAGTGAAGAACGTAGAAACATGGTCTTTCTTCCCCTATGCTCTGACCGTTGGTATTTGTGTTTGGCGAAAACACCTATTATTCATACTCACGAGCTCAGTGAAGTTACTATCAAAAATATTAATAATTTTCTACCATTTGGTGCGGAGAATATGTTCTGGAGAGGAGTTTTAAACGAAATCCAAATGTTATTACACGAGCATCCTCTCAACCAGGCTAGGGAAGAGCGTGGAGAGCTAGCAGTTAACAGCATTTGGTTCTGGGGCGGTGGTATTATGCCAAAGCTAGTCAGTTCTCCTTATACTCATGTGTGGAGCAATGATGTTTTCCCTTGTGCTTTAGCGTTGGCTTGCGGAACGGATTACGCAGAGCTTCCGACAAATGTTGCGACATGGCAGCAATCGAATACATCTGGTAAACATCTTGTTTTTCTTAATTCCTTGCATGGAAAATCCCAATATGGGGATGCCTATGGTTGGCGCGATAGTTTGAAAAAAATGGAAGTAAATTGGTTTTTACCATTACTAGGAGCACTCAGAAATGGCAGTATTAATCAAATAGTTGTCACTACGACTGATAGGGGTAGGGCAAGAAGCTTTTTTGTAACAAAAAGTAATCTATGGAAATTCTGGTGTGTAAGAAAATCACTTTCAACTTATGTTGATTGAATAGGCACAATTTGAAAGTGAAAATTGTATTTCCCATAATTTAGATTCAATATTTTTAGGCAAGTTACTATATGTTATATAATATGAGTGGATTTACTGCTACAGGGTGGCACAGAGTAGGAATTTACCACTATCAGATAGTATCACTACTACGAGAAAAATAAATCTATGGAAGATGAGCTGTTAAGTCGTGATTTGGGAGAGAAAGACTCTGAATGGGATATTTCTGCAAGCCGTGTAACTCAGGCAATTGAAGAAGATAAATTTTGTCTGTTTTGTCAAGCAATCATACCCATGAAACAAAGTGTAAACATGTGCACTCACCATGAAATTCTGATTCGAATGTCTGAGGAAGAAGACAATTTGATACCACCGGGCACATTCTTACCTTTTGTTGAGAAGTATAGAATGATGCCTCGTTTAGATCGATGGGTTGTGAGGTACGTACTGCAGTGGCTTACTTCCCACCAATTGACACCGGGGTCAATATTTTTCATTAATGTAGCGAAAGATACGATCTGTGACTCAGATTTTCCTGGTTTTGTTCGAGATCAACTACAGGAGACTGGCGTTTCTGCGGAGATGATTTGTTTTGAAGTGGAGGAATCGGACGTATCGTCAAGTCTTACAGATGCTTCAACGTTTGTTTCAGAAATTAGGGACTGCGGTTGTCGTATCGCATTGTGTAGTTTTGGTCGCGATCCTTCTTCATTTGATTTACTGAGAAATTTGAAGATTGATTTTTTGAAAATTGATGGAAACATGGTTTGCTTTATGTTTCAGGATCCAATCAATCTTGCCAAGGTTACGGCAATAAACAGGGTTGCGCACACGATAGGTATTCAGACTGTTGCAGAGCAGGTTGAAACCGATGATGTTGTTGCCAAATTGCGAGAAATTGAAGTTGATTTCGCGCAAGGCTTTGGTTTGGGGAGACCTTTTTTGCTCGATAAGCTTACATAATTTTGCAGGCAATAAAAGTAAGCATAATTGAAGCTAATCTTCGGCAGCAAAATATTACTCTTAGTTTAGATTTTTATATCCAGAAATCGCAAGCAAAAAATTAAGATGATCATTAACAGTTTCTGTCATGACCGTTTTATTAACTTCTCTAAATAGTTCGCGCTCTAAACTTATATTAATTCGCTATTGTATGTCTTGGTCCACATGGTATCGTATTTACCAAAGCCTCTAGTTTCTCCCAGCCTGGTTTAAGGAAAAGTTATAGTTCCTTCGCTTGAATTATGGGCGCTGGTATTTAGAAATAGATATTATAATAGCTTATCGCATGCCAAAAATCATTGTCCGAAACTATAAACCGCACACCTTAAATTCGTTAATCAGGAATGGTATTCATCCTGTTTTGGCCCGTGTCTATGCTACCCGCGGTATAGTGGAGCCAAGCCAAATTAAAAAAGATCTTTCTCAGCTACTCCCATTCAAGAGCTTGAAAAGTATTTCAATAATGGCAGCATTTCTTGCTGATGCAATAGCTTCAAAAAAGCGTTTACTGATAGTGTCTGATTATGATTCAGATGGGGCTACTGCCTGTGCAGTGGGCATACGTACGCTAAGAAAATTTGGTGCGATAGTAGATTATCTTGTTCCCAATCGTTTTGAGTATGGATATGGTTTGACTCCAGAAATCGTGCGACTCGCTGCAGCCGTAACTACTGGAAGGAAACCTGACATACTCATAACGGTAGACAATGGGATCGCAAGTGTAGAAGGTGTGGCCGAAGCCAACCGCCTCGGTATGCAGGTACTCATCACTGATCATCATCTGCCTGGGGATGAATTACCGGATGCTATTGCTATTGTGAATCCCAATCAGCCGGGTTGTAATTTTCTCAGTAAGAATATAGCTGGTGTAGGTGTGATGTTTTACCTGATGTTGGCACTACGTGCAGAGTTACGTGCACGGGGGGCATTCATCTCA
>PVMK01120286.1_pt1 | contig 21457 bp, 17 predicted proteins | sample 1853481 | NCBI WGS metagenome assembly PVMK01 (sample SAMN08533507, study PRJNA380276) | Marine sediment metagenome, whole genome shotgun sequencing project.
AATAATAGAAAGGCTTTCAAGAGATTGAAGGCCTTTTTTATTTATGCCTTAATTGATTTTATACGTTTAATTCGTCTTTTTGCCTCCCTTTCCCTCCTGTAAAATAGGACACCAAAAGTAATATCATAAAAATTGTGGGAAAGGGATCAAACTCATGTATCATATAATGTGCGAAAAATGCTAATATAAAATTAAAGAAAAACCCGGCGTATGCCAATTCCCTTAAGAGCCTGTTTTTATGATATAAAATTACTATTGAGCCCGCAATTTTAGCAACTGCCAATGGATAAATGAGATAGGTGGGGTAACCATAACTTTTAAAATAAATGACTAATGTATCATAACAAACAAAATATAAAATTCCTGTTATTATTAACATACCGAATAAAATGATGGTTGTTATCCAGTAGATATGTTTTTGATTTATCACCATCCGGAAAAGTGTTTAAAATGGATATGCTAATTTAGTCGTAATACAATAGCTGTCATTAAATCTTCGAACTTGGATAGATTAAAAACATAAGGCCGCGGCACCAAGAATAGCCAGTCCATCTATATTCGAGATCTCGATCTTTAAATGCTCTATCTGCTTTTGGTAGGCAAAGGTCTTTAAGGAGTCCTGTACGGCCTTTTCGAAGAGCGGATAGGCTTTACTTATGGATCCGCCCAAAACAATGGCCTCCGGAGCATACATGTATAGTACGTTCTTTATGGCGGCTCCAAGGTGTGATCCGAATTCTGAAAATGCCTGCAATGCCATTGCATCTCCTTTTTGGGCGAGTTCGCTCAGGTCTTTGGCACTGAGATTATAGGTATTGGCAAAGAACAAGCTACCCGCGTAGTGTTCTATAATGCTTTCTTTATAGGTAACCATTCCAATTTCTCCCGCACCGCAAAGCACACCGTTATAGAGTTTGTTATCGATAATAACGCCCATACCCAGCCCGGTACCAATGGAAAGCCCTACAAAATTCTCGAAATGGGCACCTTTGCCGAAATAATTTTCACCTAATGCGAAGCAGTTGGCATCATTATTAATTTGAACTGGAAGGTGGTAACGTTCCTCCAATAGTTTCTTTAAATAGATCTTTTTCCAACCCGGGAGATTCTGGATGTCATAGATTATACCAGCAATAGGGTCCACTACGCCTGGCACTCCTACACCAATCCCTTTAACTTCCGGTGTAATGACACTGTCAATAGTTTTATAGAGGATACGAATCAAGTCTTCTTCAGAAACAGTTCTACCAACAGCATTTTGTATTTTTTCCTCGATCATTGCATGTCTTATCCGCCCTACTTTAAAGTTGGTTCCTCCCAGATCTACCCCTAAAAACGTATCATCCATTCGCTCTTTTCTTTTTTAGATTAATAGTTTTGTTTTGTACCAGAGGATTTGCCCAGAAGCCAATAGATAAAATAAAAATCAATGGAACCAATAAGAAGAACAAGCCTGTTTTTAAACTGGACATATCTCCAATTAATCCAACAATTAAGGGCATAATTGCACCTCCGGCAATACCGGTACATAAAATTCCTGAAAGCGAGCCATGATGATATTTTACGGAGTTAAGGGCTAATGAAAAGATTATGGACCACATTACGGATATACAAAATCCGAGTAATGGAAAGGCATTGACGGCCACCTCGGAATTCCCTGTTAAGGCAACTATTAAGCATATGATCGTAGCTACAGTTGAAGCAATTAAAAGCTTCCGGCTGTCCATGATCTTTAGAAGGGCTAGGCCCAGCAAACATCCAAATGTGAGCATCGCCCAAAAATAGGCCACGGTATTTGCACCTACAGTCTGGGCATCAAGGTTATGGTATTGGCTTAAGAATTGAGAGATCCAATTGCCTATGCCCTGCTCGGTGCCTACGTAGCTAAAGATGCCAAAAAAGTACAATAACGTCCATTTGTTCTTTAGCAGTTTAAAATAGGATTGGGTATCTCCGGATTTTTCATCCTCTGCTTTTTCAAACTTTGGGTATTTTACGGACAGTACGACGATCAAAAGAATGAATGCCAGTACAGAAAAAACAACATAAAGGGATGCCCAGGGAAGGTCTTTAGGTACAAAGCTTGTTAAAAATGTAACCAATTCGTCTTTATTTGAGGTGTCGCTCACCAAATACATATATAAATAGGGGCTGGCAAAGGAAGCTAATCCAAAGACCAGCTGAGCCAGAACCGAATTAAAGGCAAAATGCTCTTCCCCTCCTGCGACACGAAGCATGGGGTTAATGATCACCTGTAATATCGCCATACAACTGCCTAAAGTGAATAAAGTAAAACTAAAGACCATATAGCCCGGGAAAAGTATAAAGGTGATGGAAGCAATGGTTATGAGTAGAAATGAAAAGACTAAAAGAGACTTATTCCCATATTTTTCGGATAAAAACCCGGCAGGGACGGACATTACTCCATAAGCAATAAAAAATGAAAATGGCAACAATCCTGTTAATGCCAGGCTTAAATTGAAGCTTTCCTTTACATCTACAATTATGGAATTAAGAATATTGGTAATAAATGAGATTACAAAAAATATGAGCATCACGAGCAGAACGATATGATAATATTTTTTGGAGGGTTGATTTGTGTTTTCCATTATTTTGAATTGTTTTTTTTAACTTAGGCAGATGGGTTGCCGATAAAGTTAAACATTAAATTTACAACCTTCTGTAAACCTTCCGACAAGCTCTCTTTTTCCCAAGGGATGAGAGGTGCCAAAAACATGATTTGCCCCCTTCAATTATTTCTAATTTACTATTAGGGTTCCAAAGATGAAGATTTTCGGCTTCATTAATAAAAATACTTGTATCATTATCTCCATGGATAATTAAATGTGGCATCCGTAAGTTTTTCACGGCGCGCTTTATGGTTAACCTGTCTTCATGTTTAACAAAATCCTCATAAAACTGAAAGTAGTGGGGCATTTGCTGTTTCGTCCGGGCATTTTCGACATACTTGATACCGGTTTCTTTCCAATCCTTAAATTCCTGAGAGCCTTCATGAAAACGCGCTTTAAAACTGCTCACTCCTGCTAAACTAATAATATGTTTAATACGGGAATCTTCTTCTGCTTTTATCGATACGATACCACCCCCTCTGCTATGGCCAATTAAGGAGATATTGTCGATGTTACCTTCAGCCCTTATTTCGGGATCTTCACACGCCCAGTCTATTACCGAACCCAGATCGTCGAGTTCTTTTGTGAAATTATTATTGCCAAATGCTTCAAGATCCGGAAAATCTATAGGCTGCTCCATTGTTCCCCCATTATGGGAAAAATTAAATTTTATTAAACAAAACCCTTCTTCAGCAAAGGTATTTGCCATTATATTCCATGCGCCCCAATCCTTAAATCCTTTATATCCATGGCAAAATATTACTATGGGTTTGGGATATTGATCGGATATATAACGAATGTCCATTAGAATTGGTTTACTATGGGCGCCCTCTAAAACCTTATGTTTTATTTTAATCATCTATATTTCTTTTTCTATGAATGGAATATCCGGATCACAAATTTCTATAATAAGCTTTTTAAGTTCAACAATAAAACAATCTAACGTATCCTGGCCAATAAGTGTGTCCTTTTTTGCATAGGCGCCGGTCCTGTCCTTTTTCGCAAATTTTAAGAGTCCGTGATTTAAATTTTTAAACGATATAATTCCGGCTTCAACAGGATGCGAAATAGGGCTTTCATAATACATCATAAACGCATACATCAATAACTGAAGGGATTTGCTGTATTTATTATAGTCGCTTGTAATATCTTCCCAGTTCACAATTTCTACTTTATTTCGCTCCACTTTTCCGGTCTTATAATCTATTATCCTGGTGACGCCATTACATTCATCGATACGATCTACTTTTCCCGTAAGGGTTGCCGGAAAACCTATTTCGGGAATGTTAATTATGACCTTTAATTCGGCTTCGACCTTAATAATTTTAATTTGATTCCCAGCCTTTAAATATTCAATTTCCTTGCTTAAAAAGTTGGAAATATAACGCTTGGATATTTCGTAAATGATGAGGTTCTTACCTGTTTTTATATTACCATCCTTGTAAACCTCTTTAAAATGAGAAGATACAATACTTTCTATTTTGGACTTCATGGCATCAACATCCTTTACGGTAAGTATTTTGCCTTCAAACGGCTTGTATAGATCTTCTAAGGTGTTATGAATAACAGTTCCCAGGGTATTGGCAGCGACGGTTTCTTCGACATCCTCCGGTTCTTTTATTCCCAATACCTTCTGATAATAAAAATCCACTGGATTTCTAATGTAGTTGGCTAATGAAGAAGGCGAAAGCCCTTTTTTGACGATGGCCTCAATTTTATCCAATAATTCCGGTGTTTTGGGGATGGTGATCAATTTCGTCTCAATTTTAGGGGTTTCGGGAATTACTATATACTGATTCAGTCTGTGGATGCTTTCAATTTCAAGTTGAGTAATAAACCTGCTTTTTTCTCCACTATATAAAACATCTGGCTCTGTATTGTAAATAATATAAACAGTTTTTGCCCGCTGCAACAATCGATAGAAATGATAGGTATAAATGGCATCCTTTTCCTTGTATGTTGGCAACCCGTTTTCAATTTTAACATCGAAAGGAATAAAGGAATTATTGGTTTTACCAGATGGAAGAATGCCTTCATTAACCGAAGAGATAATAACTGTTTCAAAATCAAGGACACGAGATTCTAACATACCCATTATTTGAAGCCCTTGCAAAGGCTCCCCTTGAAAGTCTAGACTTTCCGTATGTAATATTTCCTTATACAAATTATGCAACACCTTAATGGTATTAATATAATTGTGTTTAATGTTGAGTTCATTAAGGCCATTAAACACCTCGTTAAACTTATATAAATATTCTAATCCCAACAGGTTTTCGCTTTTGTTATGACTTAGGTTCTCTTTGATTAGAATTATAAGTTTTAAGCAATTTTGTATAGCGAGCCCAGGTTGTCCGTTCCAATTCCCAAATAGCAGTGTAATTACAGATTCTTTTTCTGCAGCAAATTTCAAAAGAGATTCCTTTGACAGATACATAATATTGTTGGTCTTAATACTATCAATAATAATATTAACTACGTCCACGCCATTAGTGTTAAATAAGGATATTATCAATTGGTGAGATAACAGTGTAATGACGTCTTTGTAATAAAAGGATGTTCGATTGTCCTTATGTAGCAGGAATAGCTGCTCAAATAAAGATGCTGTGGGGATCATTTTTAAGGGATAGCCCATGGTAATGTTTAATGGGCCTATGTGATTTGGGATGGAATTTAGGATGGGAATAAGTAGATTTTCGTTTCCCAAAACGACAGCTGTTTTATTAAGAGAAGCATTTTCTTTTTGCAATTTCAATAATAACTCCCCAATATATTTGGCCTGACCAATATTTTTAGGAACTCCAATTACTGAAATATTTTTCTCGTTCTTATAGTAATTGCTTATCCAATTCAAGGAATTGATCTTGTAAAACTTCCAGTTCGTTTTATAGGATTTTATAAATTGACCGGCCCCATGATTTTCTGAATTGACGAATACATCGTCGATATCCCAATACACATCGGCAAGATCATTATGTAACAACTCTTGAATTATAACCGATTCGGCAGCATTAAGTGCATTAAACCCAAGGAAAATATGCTGTTTGTGAGGGTTGGCCTGAATGTAGTTTTCAAGATTTTCTACAGCTTCCCTATAAATTAACCCTTGATATCCGTTACCATTGCTAATTAAGATGTTCGTAAAATTTATATAATAGGAACTTAATTTTTTCCAAAAGGTAAGATAGTTCTCTACCAGGGAGGTGGGACTGCTTTCAAGTGACCAATGTTTTATGTCCTGAATGGCACTTAAATAATTAAAAATATGATCTTGAGGAATTAGAAACCTGTCAATTTCGTTAAAATCCTGCAGTAGAACTTGCGCCCATTTTGAGAAACGATCAAAAGTCTCTAATTTTTCTTTAGGGGTGTTCTTACCATATACTGTATAAAATTCAAAGAGTAGCTCAATATTTGAAAGCTGCCTTAATTGAGAGAGTTCCTCAACAAAAGATTCAATGGTTAAGATTTGGGGGGCAAAGAAGGTTTGTGAGTAGATATTTGAAAGTTCCCGTTTTAAATATATTCCGGAACGTTTACTCGGAAGAATAAATGTAAGTTGAGAAACATCGACCGATTTATTTTTAAGATCTAATATTACATCATGAATAAAACTTGTCATTGTATAAAAATAAAAAACGCTTCGAAATTTCGAAGCGTTTTTTATTTTATTTAAATATTATAGAATTACTTTTTAATCAAATTGATTTCAACTCTTCTATTTCTTTCTCTACCGTCTCTGGTATCATTTGTCATAAGCGGTTGAGATTCTCCAAAACCTCTACTCACTAAACGAGATTCTGCAATACCATTTTCAACCAACCAAGCTACAACAGCTTTCGATCTATTTTCAGATAATGTCTGATTGCTTTCTTCGCTTCCAACACTATCGGTATGACCATCTACATTAAAATGTGCACGACTATACTCTTTTAATATTCCTGCAATATTAGTTAGAATTTCAGCAGATTCGAATTTAATATCAGATTTACCGGTTTTAAATAGAATTGTTTTAGCGTAATCGTTTAAAGCTTTTTTCACAGCTTCAGGAAGTTCAGGACAACCATCATTAGCTACCGTTCCACGATCGTCAGGACATAGGTCATCTTTATCTACAACACCATCACCATCTCTATCCGGCCAAGGGCATCCGTTATTGGCGGCAGGGCCAGCTTCGTTAGGACAATTATCGTCACCATCTTTAATACCATCGCCATCGCTATCCGGGCAACCGTTAAATTCCGCTAATCCAGCTGTATTTGGGCAGTCATCATCAATATCTCTTATACCGTCGCCATCGCTATCCGGGCAACCATTATGTTCGGCTGGTCCGGCAACGTTAGGACAATCATCTTTACCATCTTCGATCCCATCACCATCGCTATCCGGGCAACCATTGAATTCTTCTAAACCGGCAACTTCGGGACAAGCATCGTCTTTATCATAAATGCCATCTCCATCAGTATCTTTTCCACCAAATTTTATTGATACGGATAAAGAATGTTGAAAGTGGGACGACAATAGCTCATCTTCGAATGCATGTTTGTAGGATGATTGTGCAGTCAAACCAATGTTCTCTGAAAACCAATAATTAATCCCAAAGGTACCATTTAAGGTTCCAGAACCAATTTTATCTACCCATGTATAGCCACCACCTGCACCTAAATAGGGCTCAAAATTTTTAGAATTTAAGAGGTTTGAAAGGCTATATTTAACAATACCATCAACACCGTAATAACTTAAATCGTCTACGTCTGCGTCACCAAATTTTTGAATTTTATTAACAGATCCGGTAGCACCAAATGAGAAGCCATCGCCCAAATATTTGGAGACAGATAAAGTTGATAATGATGGTATAATGTTATAATGGTCCGTAACATTAAAGAACTCATCAAAATAATCTCCAAGAGGAGCATCTTCCCCAGTTGGATGGAAATCAACTGCATTTATACCAAAACTAATTTGCCAAGGATTATTTTCGTCTTGTGCGTTTGCGTTGCTTAATCCAAGAATTAGCAATAAAGCAAACATTAATCGGCTAAGATTTTTCATATTAAATAATTTAATTTTTAAGTGTTAATTGTTAGCAAAAATAAGATGTTAAATGTTATTAACAAAGACAAATATAGAAAATTATTGGAATTATCCTACTAAACAGAAGTGTTAAGAAAATATTTCAAACAATTTCAAGAGCCCTCCCAACTTTATGAAAGGCTATAACCGCTTTGTCCAAATGAGACTTTTCATGGGCTGCCGATAGTTGCACCCTAATCCTGGCCTTTCCATGGGGTACAACGGGAAAAAAGAAGCCTATAACATAAATCCCTTCATCAAGTAACATTTTAGCCATATTTTGAGATAATTTGGCATCGTATAACATTACCGGAACAATGGCAGAATCCCCATCGACGATATCGAACCCCAGTGCTTTGATTTTTTTCTTAAAATAATTGGTGTTCCATTCTAATTTGTCACGGAATGTAGTGTCATTTGTAAGGATATCAAATACTTTAATGGATGCTCCAACAATGGCTGGCGCCAGTGAATTTGAAAACAAGTATGGCCTTGAACGCTGTCGCAATATGTCTATAATTTCCTTTTTCCCTGTAGTGTATCCACCCATAGCGCCTCCAAGAGCTTTGCCCAGGGTTCCGGTAATAATATCAATTCGATTTAGTACATTTTTCTCTTCAAGAGTTCCTCTTCCGGTCTTACCTATAAAGCCGGTCGCATGGCATTCATCAATCATTACAAGAGCATCATATTTATCTGCTAAATCACAAATTTTATCAAGTGGGGCTACCAATCCGTCCATTGAGAATACACCATCGGTCACAATAATTTTAAAGCGGGCACCATTGGCATTTGCGTCTTTAAGTTGCTTTTCCAGATCGATCATATCACTATTTTTATAGCGATATCTTGCCGCTTTACACAGCCGTACACCATCGATAATTGAAGCATGGTTTAAGGCGTCGGAGATTATAGCATCTTCTTCATTTAACAAGGGCTCAAACACACCACCATTGGCATCAAAAGCGGCCGCATATAAGATGGTGTCTTCGGTATGGTAAAAAGTTGCAATTTTTTGTTCTAATTCTTTATGAATGTCCTGGGTACCACAAATAAAACGCACAGATGACATGCCAAAACCACGGGTGTCCATTGTATCTTTTGCCGCCTGTATAACTTCGGGATGGGAAGACAATCCTAAGTAGTTGTTTGAACAAAAATTGAGTACTTTCTCGCCAGTGCTAAGTGTAATTTCAGCACCTTGTGCAGATGTTATAACCCGCTCTTCTTTATAAAGGCCTTTATCCTTTATATCCTGAATTTCTTTTTGAAGATGGGTTTTAATATTTCCGTACATAATTATTAATATTTTTGCTAATTTAAACTTTTTTTATCTCCAAATTATCGTTGACATAAACAAGTATTTTGCTTACTACATTGAAGCCCATATCTGTTAATGCATTATAATAATTTTTAATTTGTTGAATATGCTTTTCGTAATGTTGCCCGGTTTTATAATCGATAATAACAACCTCTTCTTTTCGATTTATTACAAGCCTGTCCGGTCGTAGCAATTTATTATCTTTAGTTATAATATCTCTTTCATTATAAATGGTGTTATCAGATTTAAAATAATCTAATAATTGCGGATGATCAATAATCTTTAAAACAGTTTCTTTAAGTACGGGCAGCTGGTTATTATTTATTATTCCTGAAGCCAAACAGGCGCTAAAGGTAATATCGATATCCATTTTGGTTTTTATTTGGGACATAATGTAATGAACAAGGTTCCCTTTTTCGATTGCTGTTTGTTGGTTTGTGTCCCATAAATATCCGGAGTTTGTTATTATATTGATATTGTGTTTTTTATGGGGGGTCGAAATAAAGCTTTGTTGCTTTATAGATTCCTTAATAACTTTTTTAGTTGCCAAAGTTTTCCTTGGGTTCCCAAAAGAATAAGTGGTTATTCGCTCATCCCATGTATTAATATGTTTTAAATAATTGATGAACAAACCAGAAAACGCCTTCACATTTTCATTTCCATTATTATCAAGATATTTGTTGGTTATAATATGTAATTGTTCTATTGGCCTTGTTAAAGCAACATAGAGCAAATTAATATTATCCAGTTCAATTTCGGCTCTGTGCTTAGCGTATATTTGTTGCCCGGCTCCGCCATAATTTTCGAAATCTTTGTTATAGCTCAATAAAGCATGTGAAAACCCATTATATCTTACAGGATCCAGGGGAAACCATTCTTTAGGTTCTATCTCTCGGTAAATCTCTAAATCTGCATAAGGAAAGATAACCACCGGGAATTCCAACCCTTTAGATTTATGTATGGTCATAATTTGAACCGCATTATTTTCTTGTGGCGAAACAATACTTAAATTTACTTTTTTAGAATCGTAGTGGTCATTAAATCCGGTTAAGTCGGACGGGTGCTTTAGTGAATAATCTAAAACAAAATCTAGAAAAAATTGAATATAGGCGTTCGAAGTTTCTACCAGATTGAAGCTGTATATTATGGTTTCAACGATCTCATAAATGGAAAGTTGTAAGACCTCCTTATAATTGAAATATATATTGTATTCTTCTAAACCTTTAAAGAGCGAATTTATATCCAGATTAATAAAAGTGTAATAAAATTGATGCGCATCGGGAAGTTTAAATTTGTTTTCAAGCAAATAACTTAAAACCTGAACCTTTATATCTTTATTGGCCGGCTCCAACATATATCGTAAAAGATGATTTATAAACGTAACCTCCGGAGAACGGTTTAACAGCAGGGTTTCCGAAGACACAATAGCAACCCCTTGTGCATTTAAAAAGTCTGCAATTGCAATGCCCTCTTTTTTCTTTCTTACTAAAACACACATATCTTTTAACCGAAATCCATTTTTTAATGATGTTTTTATAGTTTCGAATACTTTTTCCGGATATGCTTCATCCCGATTGTCATCTTTATCTAATTCTAAAAAGGTAAAATTTACGTATCCTTCATCTATTAAAGCGTACTCTTGTTTACTGTTTTTGTATAATTCGGCATATGCTTTATTGCTAAATGCAAAAGACGCCAAATGCTCAAAAAAAGAATTATTAAAGTCAATGATTTCTTTATGGCTTCTAAAATTTACAGGTAGCGATTCGACATGTTTTTCGATATGAAATGGATTTTCGAGATTACACAAATCAATAAACTGTTCTGCCTTTCCACCTCTCCATCTGTAAATGGCTTGTTTAGCATCTCCAACTAACATAACGCTTCCGTTTTCGCCCGATAATGAATTCCTTAAAAGCGGGAGTAAATTCTCCCATTGCAATATTGAGGTGTCTTGAAATTCGTCTATAAAATAATGATGAAATCTTTCGCCAATACGCTCATAAATAAATGGGGCCGGCTGGTTTTTAATTTCATTACTTATAATGGAATTAAATTCGGAGATGAGAATAATGTTTTGCTCTTCTTTGAGAGTTTCTAATTCTTTGTGAATCGAGTTTAAAACGGATAAAAGTATGTTGTTTTTATAAATATTCCGCAAGAATTTAAGATTAAAGACCTCGGATTTGGTGTTTTTAAAAACCAAACTTAACTGGGGTTGGATCTCATTGATTATAGCGCTAACCTCTGGTGTTACCCTTTTCGGGAATAAGACATTATCTTCAATTAAATCGGCTTGCCAGTTGGAATTAAAGTTAATGTCAAAATTCTTATTGAGAAGATTTTCAAAATGTTTTGGCAAAGCGCTTCTTGAAAAATCATTAAACGCTAAACCACATTCTGAAATTAGTGTTAATATATTTTGGGCATCATCAACGATTCGATTTTCAGACGCTTTTATTTTTTCCTTTAAAATTAAATTGAGAGCCTTAAAGTCTTCTAAGGATTTGTCCTTTAAGGATTCTATATAAGGAATATCATTTTCATTAATAAGAAGTCTTGCAATCTTATAAAAGTCTAACGAAATGTCCCAACTTTTATCGTCATCCGCTTTTTCAATTGCAAAATCTATTAATATTTTGGTCAATTCTCTATGACTCCCTGCTTTCGTAATGAGACGATCTACAGCTTCCTTTAGTACGGATTCGGTGTCCAGCTCTACTTCGAAGTTCATTGAAAGACTCAAATCATAAGCAAATGTCCGTATTAGTCTTTGGGTAAACCTATCAATTGTAGAAATATCAAAAGCCGCATAATTATGAACAATGCTGTTTAAAATCACTTTGGATCTATTATGCAATCCCTCGGGTCTAATTTCTAATTCTTTACAAAGATTTAAAAACATTTCGCTGGGAGCTTCTAAAATGCGTTCAGAAGAAAATGCCATTAAGCCTTCAATGATACGCGCTTTCATTTCATTTACTGCTTTGTTAGTAAATGTGATACCAAGAATATGTTTGTAGGGAGCATAGGCATTGGATTTAAACAATGCCTTTAAATATGCTTTTACCAAAGTGTATGTTTTACCACTACCCGCCGATGCGTTATAAATATGAAAAGATGCAGTACTCAACAAAGAAAAATTTTATACCAAAATAAGTATTCTTAATAACTTATTGGGTTAAAGTATAATCCTTTATTGTAAATTTGAATGAAAATAAACATTAACACAAAAACAGAATATTATGGCTTTCGAATTACCAAAATTAGGATATGCATATGATGCATTAGAACCTCATATAGATGCGCGTACAATGGAGATTCATCATTCTAAACACCACAATGGTTATACCAACAATTTAAACAATGCTATTGCGGGAACAGATGTAGAAGGAAAATCCATTGGGGACATTCTTGCCAATTTAGATATGGCCAATGGAGCCGTTAGAAACAATGGAGGGGGGTTTTATAATCACTCGCTCTTTTGGGCGGTTATGAATCCCGAAGGTAAAGGAGATTTGTCGGGAGAATTAAGAGATGCGATTGAAGCCGCATTTGGTTCGGTTGATGCTTTCAAAGAAGCATTTTCTAAAGCAGCAGCAACCCGTTTTGGCTCGGGATGGGCCTGGTTATGTGTACACCAAGGGGGTAAGGTTGAAATTTGTTCTACTCCAAATCAGGATAATCCATTAATGCCTGGAGTAGGGTGTGGTGGCACACCAATTTTAGGAATAGATGTTTGGGAACATGCCTACTACCTTAATTACCAAAACAGGAGACCGGATTATATTACCGCTTTTTTTAATGTAATTAACTGGAATGAAGTAGAAAGACGATATACCAATTCAAAATAGGATTTAAGATAGATAATCTTATAAAAATAAAAAAGGTGAACGAGAGTTCACCTTTTTTGCCCCAAATCTACCATAAACTTAACCTACTTATGTTATGGTGAATCAAATATAATATGAGTTATACCTAATTTTTAAATTTATTGGTCAAAATACTTATAAATTAGTCTAAACGCTATTATTCTAAAATTAACGACCAATAAAAAGCAATTTGAAAGCGCGCTAATTTATATTTGGGGAGAGATTACAACAGGACAAATTCTAAAAAAAATCAATAAAAAAAGGTGAACGAGAGTTCACCTTTTTTTGCCCCAAATCTACCATGAACTTAACCTACTTATGTTATGGTGGCTCTAATGTAGATGTAATTTGTTTAATGCCTATAAATAATAGACGAAATGCGTTTTTTTTAGTTTAAACGCATTTTTTTTAGATGAAATGCTTAAAATGAACTTTTTGTTAATACGCACGTTCATTGTTTCCTTCATAAAAATTTATGAAGGCTCGATTGACAACCCGGTTACCTCCGGGCGTTGGATAATTTCCTGTAAAATACCAGTCTCCTAAATTTTTGGGACAGGCCTGATGTAGATTCTTGACCGGTTGAAAAATGATCTTAACATCTGCCTTTACATCTTCATCGGATAACAGTTCGGCAATTTTGTCGGATATTTGTTCATCGGTAAACAGATGGTATATTTCCTTGACAAAATTTTTAACTTTCTTATCCTCCAAATCAACTTGAGCTTTGCACTTTTTATAAACGGTTTCAACAATGTCGTACTTATTAATATCCTTTAAAAGTTCGAGTGCAGCTTTAAAGGCCACCAGGCTTTGTAAATTTGCCATATCTATTCCGTAACAATCCGGATATCGTATTTGTGGGGCCGATGAAACCACAACAATCTTTTTAGGATTTAATCTGTCCAACATTTTTAAGATGCTCTTTTTTAAGGTGGTGCCCCTAACAATGCTATCGTCAATAATAACCAGGTTATCGCTAGGCTTTATCACACCATAAGTAACATCATATACATGCGCCACTAAATCATCCCTGCTACTATCTTCGGTAATAAATGTACGAAGCTTAACATCTTTAATGGCGATTTTTTCCAATCGGGGGTGTTTTGATAATATTTCGGTAACTTTTTTGGCAGATAAGGACCGCTTTCCTGCTAAAATAGCTTCTGTTTTCTTTTTATTCAGATGATCTTCAACAGTCTCGATCATTCCAAAAAACGATGTTTCGGCAGTGTTGGGAATGTATGAGAAGACAGAATTATCGATATCATAATCGATAGCTTCCAAAACCTGAGGCATTATTAATTTGCCAAGTAATTTGCGTTCCTGATAAATTTCAGTATCACTTCCACGAGAAAAATAAATACGCTCGAACGAACAGGCCTTCCTTTCAAGAGGTTTTAAAATTCGTTTAATTGTAATGTCTCCCGATTTTTTGGCAATAAGGGCATGTCCCGGCTCCAATTCTATAATATCATCGAATTCTACATTAAAGACGGTTTGAATTACAGGGCGCTCTGAGGCTACAACCACGACTTCATCATCTTTATAATAATATGCCGGGCGAATGCCGGCAGGATCTCTTAATACAAAAGCATCTCCATGACCAATAAGCCCGGCTATGGCATAACCACCATCCCAGTTTTTTGCAGCCCTTTTTAAAATTTTATCCAGCTTTAATCGCTCGGCAATGAGTGGGGAGCATTCATTTTTATTGAATCCTTCTTTTTTAAGTGTCTTGTAAATCTTACTTACAGCATCGTCCAAAAAATGACCGATCTTCTCCATAATGGTTATGGCATCATTATATTCTTTTGGGTGCTGCCCTAACTGGACCAGGTTATTAAAGAGTTCCTTAACATTGGTCATATTAAAATTCCCGGCTAATATCAAGTTCCTGTGCATCCAGTTGTTCTGTCTTAAAAAGGGATGCACACTTTCTACACTATTTTTACCAAAGGTACCATAGCGCACATGACCCAAAAGTAATTCAGCCACATAGGGGATATGCCTTTTTTGGAGTTCAACATCATCAACATAATCTGGATTTTCGGCAAGTTCTTTGTTAATTCTGGCGTTAATTTGAGAGAAAATATCTTGTATGGGTTGCTGAGCACTAGAACGTACCCTGCTAATATATCGCTCTCCGGGTTTCGTATTTAGTTTAATGCTGGCAAAACCGGCACCGTCCTGCCCGCGATTATGTTGTTTCTCCATCATTAGATACATTTTATTTACGCCATAAAATGCACTGCCATATTTTTCCTTGTAATAATCTAATGGTTTTAGAAGCCTTATGAGCGCAATTCCGCATTCATGTTTTAGAGCATCACTCATCGTCTGTGGTGTTATTGTAGTTATAAATAAAAAACGCGCTCATTTTTTTTGAGCGCGTTTTTTTATGATAGTTCGATTTCAAATTGTGTTAGTTGTTTAAATTGATGCAATCGCTTGTGTATTTCCTCACCAGAAAGGTTCTCCATACGCTCTGTTCCAAATTTTTCCACACAAAACGACGCTAAAGTGGAACCATATATAATAGCTTTTTTCAAGTTTTCAAATGAAAAATCACCGGTTTTTACTAAATAACCGGCAAATCCTCCGGCAAAAGTATCCCCTGCTCCGGTAGGGTCAAATACTTCTTCCAAGGGTAATGCCGGAGCAAAAAACACGTTATCGTTGTGGAACAAGAATGCCCCATGTTCTCCCTTTTTAATAACCACATATTTTGGCCCCATTTCATGGATCTTCCTTGCGGCGACCACCAATGAATATTCTTTGGTAAGTTGTCTTGCTTCTTCATCGTTAATTGCTATGACGTCAATTTTTTTAATGACTTTATGAAGATCCTCTAAAGCATTATTCATCCAGAAATTCATGGTATCCAAAATCACTAGTTTGGGCTTAACCTCCATTTGTTCAATAACACTTAATTGTGTAAGCGGGTGTAAATTTCCAAGCATTACAACTTCGGCATTTCTATAGTCTTCTGGAACAACGGGATTAAAATCGGCCAATACATTTAACTCGGTCACCAAAGTATCCCGGGAATTCATGTCGTTATGATATTTTCCTTTCCAAAAGAATGTCTTACCGTCCTTTACAATTTCTACTCCGGAAAGATCAATGTTTTTGTTCGATAATAAATCTAAATATTCTTCAGGGAAATCTCCACCAATTATGGATACAATTACCGCATCTATATTAAACTGCGATGCAGCCAAACCTATAAAAGTCGCCGCACCACCTAATATCCTGTCTGTTTTTCCAAAAGGAGTTTCAATGGCATCAAAGGCTACCGTACCAACAATTACTAATTTACTCATAAAGAGATTTAAAAATTTGTTGCAAACTTACGTAAAATTTATTCCTCAAAAAAAGATATAGTTGCCGATGTAACAAGATTTATTTTCTTCCAAAATCTGCGGGAATTTCTCCCCAGGCTTTAGTTTCCCATTTTACTATTACCGTAGAAAAGTCATTGTTTTTAAGCCAGGCCAAAGCTCTATCAACCAGGTCAAAAACCGGTTTGTTTTTATCGCTTCGTTCTAAATTAGTTTTAACCGTTTTCTTTTTTACCCAGCTCATTGCCGTTCGAGAATCCGTATAAATAATACGGTCACTGTTTTTGTCCTTTAATAAAGCAAGGGCATGAACCAAAGCCAGGAATTCTCCAATATTATTTGTGCTTTCTTCAAATGGCCCTTGTTTAAATAATTCTTTCCCGGTTTTTGTATTGACTCCCCGATATTCCATTATACCCGGATTGCCACTTGATGCAGCATCTACCGAGATGGAATTATAGTTTGGCTGTCCTATTTTTTTGAGTTGCACCTTGGACAACTCACTCTTAAAATTAGATTTACCAATATAATCTTTGTAGTTCCCTTTTAGGGCGGTCTTCGCAGCTTCAAAAGTGGAAAACGATTTATATTGAGCACCCAAAAAATCTTTTATCTGTGCTTTGCAATCTTCCCAGCTTTCAAAGACTCCCGTGTGATGACCTTTCCAAACGGTATAATATTTTTTCTTTTTGGTACTCATTTATAAATGCATTGAATTTTCAGGAAACAAAAGGGATTCTACAACAATTGGAAAATGGGTCATTTCCAGGGCATGAATTTTTTTGGCTAAAGCTTCTGCGGTATCAGTCGGTGTGACAATACATTTTGACTGAAAAATAATTGCCCCTTCATCATAATTTTCATTGACATAATGAATCGTAATACCGGACTCCTTTTCATGATTTTTTATTACCGCTTCATGCACATGCTTCCCATACATTCCTTTTCCACCATATTTGGGTAATAAGGCCGGATGAATATTAATGACTTTATTACGATATTCATTTAATATGTTTTCCGGAAATTTCCATAGGAATCCGGCCAATACTATTAAATCGGGATTGTGGGTTTTTAGAAGATATAAAATGTTGTTGGTTTTGTAAAGTGCGATTCGATTAAACGACAAACAAGGTGTTTTAAAAGAATTGCAACGTTCTATAACTTTAGCTTGCGGATTATTAGTCAGCACCTGAACAATGGAAGCGTTCCCCCTTTTTTGAAAAAACTTGATTAAATTTTCGGCATTGGTTCCCGAACCAGATGCAAAAATTACAATACGTTTCATGTGCTAATAAAATGTTGAAATTCTTCAAGCAAAAAAAAGAATAAATATTAACAATTAGAAGTAATTTGAAAATACTTATACCTAAAAAGTGTGCATAACAATGACATTTTTTACGTAAAAGGGCTTTTTAAGTGTAAAGTTTTTTATTTTTGCTCCCTAATTAAAACTTAAAAAATAAAGATTATGTCAGACATTGCATCAAGAGTAAAAGCGATTATCGTAGACAAATTAGGTGTTGATGAAAACGAAGTAGTTTCAGAAGCGAGCTTCACTAACGATTTAGGAGCGGATTCATTGGATACTGTCGAATTAATTATGGAATTCGAAAAAGAATTTGACATCCAAATACCTGATGATCAGGCAGAAAATATTGGTACAGTAGGTCAAGCAATATCGTATATCGAAGAGGCCAAATAAGCAACAATTTTTATGGAATTAAAGCGAGTCGTAGTTACAGGGTTAGGTGCGCTTACTCCAATTGGAAATACCAAAAATGAATATTGGGAAAATCTTATTGTTGGGAAAAGTGGTGCCGCGCCTATAACATATTTTGATACTGAAAAGTTCAAAACTAAATTCGCTTGTGAGCTAAAAAACTTTACTGCCACCGATTTTATTAACAGAAAAGATGCTCGTAAAATGGACCGATTTACGCAATATGCAATGGTTGCTTCAGACGAGGCTATTGCAGATGCTAAATTGGATCTTGAAAATATCGATAAACTACGGGTAGGAGTTATTTGGGGAGCCGGAATTGGGGGCCTTGAGACCTTTCAGCAGGAGGTATTGAACTTTGCAGAAGGCGATGGTACTCCAAGATTTAATCCGTTCTTTATCCCTAAGATGATTGCCGATATTGCTCCTGGGAACATTTCTATAAAGCACGGTTTTATGGGGCCAAACTACACCACGGTTTCAGCTTGTGCTTCATCTGCTAATTCAATGATCGATGCCTTAAATTATATTCGTTTAGGGTATTGCGATGTTGTAGTTACTGGAGGAAGTGAAGCAGCAGTAACTATAGCAGGTATGGGCGGATTTAACGCGATGCATGCATTATCTACAAGAAATGAGAGTCCCGAAACGGCCTCAAGGCCATTTGACGCCACCAGAGATGGTTTTGTGTTAGGTGAAGGTGCCGGAGCAATAATTCTTGAAGACTATGAATATGCTAAAGCGCGAGGAGCTAAAATCTATGCCGAAGTTATTGGTGGGGGATTATCCTCCGATGCGTATCACATGACCGCTCCACATCCTGAAGGAATTGGTGTTATGGCAGTTATGAGAAGTTGTTTGGAAAATGCCGGTATTTCACCCGAAGAGGTAGACCATATTAATACGCACGGAACATCAACACCACTGGGAGATGTTGCGGAGTTAAAAGCGATTAAGGAAGTCTTTGGAGACCATGCTAAAAACATAAATATTAATTCTACCAAGTCTATGACTGGGCATTTGTTAGGAGCCGCTGGAGCAATTGAATCTATAGCATCTATATTAGCAATGGAGAACGGTATAGTTCCTCCTACGATAAATCATTCTGTGATAGATGAGAATATTGATCCAAGTTTAAACCTAACTCTAAACAAAGCCCAAAAAAGGAATGTTAAAGTAGCCATGAGTAATACTTTTGGATTTGGTGGCCATAACGCTTGTGTGTTATTTAAAAAAATAGATTAATAACTGAATGAAATACATTCGTAACATATTGAGTTCCCGTTATAATGATGACGGGAATTTTTTTATGCAAATACAAAATATTTTAGGGTTCAAGCCTAAAAGAATAAAGTATTACGAAAAGGCATTCACACACAGGTCGATGAACAAGCGAGACAAAGACGGGACTCCAATTAATTATGAGCGCCTTGAATTTGTAGGGGATGCTATGGTAAGTTCTATTATAGCAACTCATCTATTCAATGAAGTTCCGCAGGGAGATGAAGGCTATTTAACCAAAATGAGATCAAAAATTGTAAGTAGAGAGCATCTAAATGAACTTGGCAAAGAACTGGATCTTATAAAACTTGTTGAAAGTAAAATCCCAAAGAATAATTTTGGTAGTAATATTCATGGTAACCTGTTTGAAGCTTTAGTCGGAGCCATATTTCTTGATCGTGGCTACAAGTATTGTGAAAAATTTATTTTTGACAAGGTAATCGATCCTCATGTGGATATCGCAAAGTTGGAAGGAAAAGTAATTAGTTATAAAAGTTTGCTTATAGAATGGTGTCAAAAAGAAAAAAAATCATTTGATTACCATGTTTATGAAGATACAGGGAATGACGACCTTCGCCATTTTTCTGTTAAATTATCGATAAATAACAAGGTCATTGCCAAGGCCAGGGCAACTTCAAAAAAGAAAGCCGAAGAAAAAGCTTCAAAGCGCGCTTTCTTCGCATTTCAGACTGAAATTTCAAAATCCGTCTAAAAATTTTATAAGCAGCAATTCCACTATAACGTTTTCGTAAAGTTTTACACTTAAGAATGCTTAAACAGTTAACAAATTATAACTGTAATATAGTATATTTACACTTCATGATTTATAAGTTATGGCAATGCACAAGCTTCTTGTCGATGAATTTAGTGACGACATTTATTCTTTAATTGCAATTCACTGCACCATTGAAGATTATCGTCTCGCCTATCTTTTAAACAGAAATTTAAGCATTAACCTGACTCGTATGGCCCGGGATTTGGATTTTAAATACATCGCAGCATCGTATTCTATTTATGAATGGGAAGATAAAAATCAACATATTACATGGCATTTGGTGGCAAATGTTTGTAAAAGAGAAGAGGATAGTTTAACAAGTTCCGGAACCTTATTTGAAACTCAAAATAAAATCATTAGAACCCATAATCTAATTCCTGAATATAAAAATGTTAATTATTTATTGAAAATATTTAACGACGGAAATGCCATTAATGAAAAGACCATACTACATAAGATACAAGAAATTCCACAGGTCGCTGCAGTTTATAGTATAGATGTAGCTCAATTGAAATCTAAAAACAATTTAATATTTAATTGATGCCAAACAAAAGAAAAAAGACTAAGATAGTTGCCACTTTAGGTCCGGCAACAAGCTCTAAGGAAACATTAAAAGCAATGCTTGACGAGGGTGTAGATGTATTTCGGATTAACTTTTCTCATTCAGATTACGATGAAGTTAAAGCCCGAATTAGTGTAATTAGGGAATTAAATGAAGAGTTTGGTTATAATGCAGCCATTTTAGGAGATTTACAAGGGCCTAAGATTAGGGTTGGTGTGATGGATCATGAAGTGATCCTTAATGAAAACGATGAAATCAATTTTGTGACCGGAAAAGAATTTAAAGGTAACAAGGACAATATCTATATGAATTATAAGAACTTTCCTAATGACGTAAAACCGGGAGAACGTATTCTTTTGGATGATGGGAAGCTTATATTTGAAGTTATAAAAACCGATAAAAAAAGTAAAGTTTTAACAAAAGTTATCCAGGGAGGGCCTTTAAAATCAAGAAAAGGAGTTAACCTTCCAAACACAAATATTTCGCAGCCCGCACTTACTGAAAAAGATATTAAGGACGCAATTTTTGCGATTGAACAAAAAGTGGATTGGATAGCATTATCATTTGTGCGCCATTCGGAAGATCTAATTCAACTTGAAGAACTCATTAAAGAGCATAGCGATCACAAGATTCCAATCATTGCGAAGATTGAAAAACCCGAAGCAGTTGACAACATTGATAAGATAGTTGCCTATTGCGACGGATTGATGGTTGCGCGGGGTGATTTGGGAGTTGAAATTCCTGCCGAAGAGGTGCCTCTTATTCAAAAACAATTAGTATTACGTGCTAAACGTGCGAGGATTCCGGTAATAATCGCTACTCAAATGATGGAAACTATGATTAGCAGTTTGACACCAACAAGAGCCGAGGTCAATGATGTTG